>Ga0137418_10000110_pt2 | contig 34891 bp, 30 predicted proteins | sample CZODoug3_1_2_16f_FD_122242 | JGI IMG/M metagenome (GOLD analysis project Ga0137418, IMG submission 122242) | Vadose zone soil fungal communities from Angelo Coast Range Reserve, California, USA - CZODoug3_1_2_16fungal (Hybrid Assembly) | ecosystem: Environmental > Terrestrial > Soil > Vadose... | reverse complement strand
CACTATCGTGAAGCTCGTGAGTGAATGATTGAAGCCGCAGAGGCGCTCAGGGTGATCGGTGAAGCCCAGGCGGAGCTCGCCGGACCCCTACTAAATCCGCGGTACGAAGATAGAGTGATCTTCGTCGGAGATACACACGGTGCAATAGACGTGACACAGACTGTTATTGACAAGTTCTTTGACGATGCCGACCTCATAGTCTTCCTAGGTGACTACGTTGACCGGGGAAGCAAAAGCCTAGAGAACCTCGGACTCATCGCATCAACACTGTTGGAAGATCCCCACCGGACAATAATGCTCAGGGGCAATCATGAGAGCCCGCTGACAAATCCGTATTACGGATTCACTAATGAGGTGACTGAGAAACTGGGTGAGGGTAGCTACGAGAAATTCAAAGAATTCTTCCAGGCAATGCCATACGCCGTAGTTGTAAACGATTACCTGTGCCTCCATGGCGGGATCGCGAAGGGCATGGAGCATGTGTCGGAGATCGCATCGCTTCCGTGGCCGGACTTGAACCCGGACGATCCGATAGCCTTCCAGTTGTTATGGAATGATCCGAGAGACACGATTGAGGAGTTCATTCCTAGCGTCCGAGGGAAGGGCGCCTACTACTACGGTACCGAGGCGACCAAGACATTTCTTGAGAACAACGCGCTCAAAGGAATCATCCGCGGACACGAAGTAGTGGATGGATTCCGGGAAGACATGGGCGGCCGAGTCATAACGGTCTTCTCCAGCAGATACCACGGCGGCAAAGCCGGAGTGCTAGTACTAGACAAGGGCAAGATGGAGAGAATAACAGTATGACACTATCGGTTAGAACCGAACTGAGCCATTCCTACTCCTATGACTCCAAGGTAGACGCGGTCTTCAAGATCACGTTAGTCGCCGAGAAACAGGCTGAGGCCAAAGGCTTCCACCACATCATCGTACTCGACACAAGCCATTCAATGGCAGGAAAGAAACTCGAACTCGCCAAGAAGGGAGCACAGGAATACTGGAGCAGAATACCCACCGGAAACAAAATCTCATTCATCACCTTCTCAGACTCAGTCCACACCTACCCCGACACCAATCTCGCCACGACACTTCCCGGCATCAAGGCCACAGGAATGACAGCACTCTACTCCGCACTTACAAGCGCCTTCGACATGGCCGCAAAGAGCGGCGGCTCTGGATGGATCCTGCTCCTCACCGACGGTCACCCAACTGATGTGACCAAACCCGAGCCCTATTCTGCTTTGAAACCTCCCCAAGGTTTCAAGATGATCGAGTTCGGAATCGGAGAAGACTATCGCGAGGACATCCTAAAAGCCCTAGCCGACGCCTCCGGTGGAGTCCTCTACCACGTTACCGATGCGGACAAGCTCCCAGTGGTTATGCAGGAGAACGCCGTCAGTCAAGTAGCAGGAAGAAACATTACGGTCGATTTCTCACCATCCGACGTTCGCATCCTCAACTACCCCGGACCCCCAGTCAAGATCAACGCACTAGAGAATATCGCGAAGATATGGGGCCAGGTCACCATGCCCGAGGGCTTCAAGGGCCAGTTACTCAGTGTTCAAGTCTCATACGGTGATGCGGTAGACGGGTCCAAGCAGAACATCAATTCGTCTGTCAACATTCGACCGGCAAAGAACGACGAAGAGTACACTCAGGGAATACGCAGCAGTCTCATGTCGGAATTCGCCTACTACCAAGGACTCGAAGAGTATTACAAGCAACTCGCGGCCGGAAAATTCAAAGAAGCAACAAAGACCATGACTCAGCTATCCTCAAACGCTGAACAGACTCGGCGCGCAGACATCATCGAATCCACTAAACGGTTGTCTGAGCAACACGAACAAACGCTGAAACTTGGGGGCGGCACTGAGAACACCAACAGACTCCTCAAGGAAGCGGCCAGCGAGTCCACTAAGAGAACCCGAGGCAAGTAAGTCACGGGCTTCTAACCGTGTAATACATGTGATACTGGATACGCCCTTCAGCACTAACCCCGACCATATGAGTCAGGTTTACAAGTGATGCAAATCTCGTCTAGTGTGCGAGATTCTACACGTCCAGCTTATTTTTCCACTGCCAAGAGTATGACAGGCCTTGCAGCCAAGAGAGATCCGACTGAGATCAAGATCCAGTAGGTTCATACAGTCACTCGATTCGGACGCGTTCTCCACGCTGAGCAAGCTAGCTCAACATAGAGGAATCACAGCACAAGAACTCATCAGAGCGGTGATCATCCCAGACTGGATGGAAGCTGAAGGCTCAGAGCCCGGCCCGTACTTGTCGAGGCCGAGACCTATCTGTAGATTCCGAACGCATAGAACGCGGGTAACTAGCAGGTCAGCTTAATCCGTCTAGAGCGGGACCTCGATCATAAGCTTCTCCAACAATTCCTTGTACCGGTTCCTTATCGTCACTTCGGTCACATTAGCGATCTCCGCGATCTCTCGCTGAGTCTTCCGCTCATTCGTCAAAACCGTTGCGATATACGTTGACGCAGCCGCAATCCCCGCTGGACCCCGACCGCTGGTCAGTTTCATCTGACGGGCAATCTCCAGAATGCGAATCGCGATGCCTTCCGCCTTCCCAGAGATCACCAATCGGTTGGAGAACCGGGCCGCATAGCTACGGTTAGCTGAAGGAGGAACGAACATGCCGAGCTCGCGAAGCATGAACCTGTAGCTTCGTCCAATGTCCTTTTTGTTCAGTGTCGAGACCGACGCAATCTCGTCCAGAGTCCTCGGAACACCACATTGACGACAGGACATGTAGATGGCCGCCGCGGTCACGTTGTGAATTGATCGTCCTCGAATCAGTCTCTTCTTGATGGCCCGTCGGTATATGACCGAAGCCGTCTCCAGAATATTCTTTGGAAGTGTTAGGGCCGCTGACAGCTTGCTCAGCTCTGATAGAGCTACCGCGAGGTTCCTTTCTGTTGCGTCAGAGACGCGGACCCGTCGCTGCCATTTCCGTAGTTTGTATAGCTCTATACGCTGATCAGCACTAACATTCTTCGTCCCGGAGGGACGATCCCTCCAATCGATGATGGTCGATAGGCCTTTATCATGAATAGTAAACGTCATGGGCGCACCCGTACGGGCTCGTTTAGCCCGCTGCTCATCATCAAATGCGCGCCATTCGGGCCGAGAATCAGCAATCTTGTCGGTAACCACGAACCCGCAGGTCATACAGACGACCTCTGCAGTATCATAGTCTCGGATGAGCTTCGAACCCTTACACTCAGGACACAATCGAGCAGGTCTAGGACCCGTTGGAATTCTCGGTACCTGTTCTAGTGTCTCAGTCATCTTGTTTTTTTGATGCTCCTAATCCTTCTCGACCTGGTACATGACCCGGTCGACGAGTGCGCCATCAACATTCGCGACTGGCTTCACCGAAACGTACGGAGTCTTCACCGGACCAAGAATATTATTGACCACACCAACGCTCCGAAGCTTGTAGTCGCAGACTTGTGCGCCGATTATTGGTACAGGATATTGTTCGAGTCGAAGGAGAAGATTGCCACTCTTTGACAGGTGCAGTACTTTGCCAAGCCGCCTCAATCCCGCACCTGGCACACTCCGGAACGCGATAAACTCCCGATCGGCTATTTAAACAATCCGGATTTGACAAGAACTTGTAATTTCCTAAACGATAGGTCAAATGTTGATTAGACCCCGGCGATCTAATACTTCCAAGTATCAGGTCTAGTGGGAGATTGATCCGGGAAGTACAGCTCACCAACTTCATGAGCTACAAAAACGCAAGCATACCACTAGAACCCGGCCTAAATCTCATCGTCGGACCAAACGGCGCAGGAAAATCCTCCATCCTCCTCGGAATATCCGTAGTACTAGGACAAGCGTACACAGAGAGATCAAGAAAACTTAGCGAGCTAATCCGCTGGGGCGAGGATCAAGCACGAGTCAGCATCCTGCTCGACAATGAATCAGAAAAGGGCCCCAGACCCTTCCCACAGGCACGAAGCGACAAGATCTTACTAACTCGCATCCTGAAGCGCTCCGGCGACTACCACTACCTCCTCAACAACAAACCCGTCTCCAAGACAAGCCTAATCGAGGGATTCTCCAAGATCGGACTCAACCCCGACAACATGCTTGTAATAATGCACCAGCTGATGGTCGGACGCTTCGGAACAGTAAGCCCAATCGAAAAACTACTCTTGCTCGAAGACGCGGTCGGATTCGGCGCCTACCGCAAAGAAGTCCTGGAAGCCAGCGACCGACTACAGAAGCTTACAACTGAACGAGAAACGATGTCCTCCGTCATCGAGGGGACGAGGGAGACCTATCTCCACTGGCAGAGAGAGTATGAAAAGTACGAAACGAAGAAGAAACTCGAACAACAACTCAAGGATCTTCAGAGAGAACTGACCTGGCGCAGAATCCTCAGGAAGGAATCAACACAGGCTAGACTCAAAGACAGAATATCCTCACTCCAGAAAAAATCGGAAGACGCCAAGGAAGAACTGGACTCAGCGCAAAGAGAACATCTGAAACTGTCGGGCAAACTTGAACGAGTAAACCAGCAGCTCGAAACGTCCCGAGAAGAACAACTCAAACTGGAACACGGCCGCGGATTCCGCTCCGGCTCCCTTGAATGGATAGCACGATTCAGAGATCTAGTCACGCCTGGAGCTCAACAGAATGACCAACTTAGGCAGACACTCTCCGAACTGAACCAAGAACAGGAGAAAATATCCAACACTGCGAAACTAGACGAGGCTGAATTCACCATAGTCCGCTCAAAGATCGCCGAGCTGTCGGGAAACCTTGCAAAGAGTACGGACCTACTTGTCGAATCAAAAGTCAAATCAGAAGTCAACAGCTTCAAGCTGTCAATGATGGCTCAAGAAGTCCAAGAACTCGAAGTCCAACTAAGGCTCGGCGAGGAAGAACTCGCACCACTACGAACCCAAGCTCTGCAGCTTGGACCCGTCTTCGAGAATCCAAGAGACTTACACGATGTAACGCTAGAGACCGCCGCGGTCCAAGAAAGAATCCGGCCGCTCGCCCACCTCTCGGCAGATGTGGAAAAGATGTTCAAGACCTACGGCGACATTTACGAGGATTTGCGGAAAAAGGCGGAGGTCGTAGAACAGAACAGATCCGAAGTTCTCGGCGAACTGCAAGGACGGTTCGACCGTTGGAAGACAGTAATGGGAAAGCTTCTTGATGACCTCTCAGCCCGATACAGCAGTCTTCTCGACGAAGTCGGAGGCAAAGGCAGAATCGACCTCAAGTCCTCAAAGAACATCGAAAAAGCTGGTCTAGAGCTCTACGCAGGATTCAAAGGAAATGAACCAGTATCCCTGGACAGCCTCGCCCCTAGCGGCGGAGAACGAACCGTTGCCCTGATTGCATTCCTCCTATCGCTCCAACAGTTCATCTCGTCACCCTTCCGAGCAATCGACGAATTCGACGTTCACATGGACCCGAAAAACAGGGAGACAGTCTCGCGACTTATCTACGCAGCCTCAAAGACCACAGACACCAGCCAATACATCGCGATAACCCCAGGACAATTGTCCCTCCCCAGCGAGGACAAAGTCCATGTTGTTATTGTCCAGAATGTGGAAGGCAGCTCGATCGTCAAGGAGCTGAAGTAGGTTTGGCCCAAAGAACCACCAAGGCGTCTGGAAGGAAAGAGCTCGAAGAGCTGATCCAGACCTGCAACTCTATAGAGAACCGGCAGTTCAACCCCTTTCTCCTCGATGTATCCGAAGCGCTCAGAATAATCAGACGCCACGCCGAAGGCTGGCAGACTCTGCAGGACAATCTTCTCGACATGCGAGCTATAACTAGCCTCGCGAGAGTTGTGGGTCTCCAGAGTGCCAATCTAAGATTCCAGTCTAGCTCGCTCTTTGTCGATCCCGGAATGGTCAAGCAAAAGATTGGATCGATGTCTAGAGAACAGCTCGCCGAACTATTCTTGCTATCTTGGCACCCAGTGGTTGAGCTAGAACAGTTGACGGATGCATCTACCAAAGAAGCGCTTGATTACTGGCAGCAGATGCTGTCGTTCTTCGAACGTCGCAAAAGGCTTGCGGCTGGACCCTTCCAAAGGCCGGGCTCAATGGACTCGCCGGAGCTGACAAGGATGCGGGTCCTTGAAGAGAAAGCGTTCACCAAACGCTTAGAGGAGCTGAGATTGGAAATGAAGGAGAAAGCCGGCGATGAAAAGCGAATTGAATACTGGAGCTTTGTCAGAACTAGTAAGTTCACTCAAACAGTTCTCCGTGCCCAGATGGTCAGCTTTCTCGTCAGCTATGGCATGGCTGCGCTCGAGCGGAAAAGAGAGAACATGTTCTTGATCCCCCGAGACCCGCCATTCGCGTCGCGACAAGGGTCGCCCCTTAGCTATCCCATAACGATCACCCAGGAGGTTGTTACGCCACGGGCGAGGTAAAACAGGAACAATCCTACTACCCGGAACGGGTCAAGAGAGCCGCGCACCTTCTATTCTTCAAGAGAGGAAGAGTACCTGGCGCCAGATCGTGGGAGCTCAAAAGTGGTCTCGGCAAAGAGTATCTCAAAGTATTGACGCAGCTTGACGAGAGCCTCAAAGATCTCGACCTCGAGGTCAAGAAGGTCGAGTCGCAAGTTCTCAGCGACTACAAGCCGGGACCAGATGGAGAGGAAGAGTCAAGATACTTTGTTCGACTGAAGGGAACCCTGACTCCTAGAGAAGCAAGGATGACAGGCTGGAGGATCGACAATCTAGCCGCTCTGGCAGCCTGCCTGTCCCTGATCGTTTCCAAGCAAGGAAAGAGTGAGCGTAAAGAGCTCGAAGAAGTGATCGGACAGAAGGTGGGACGCTGGAGAGCGCTAACTCTCACAGATGCTTTCTTGCGTTCGGGCTATTTGGAGGAGGACGAAGAAGGGCTTGTCAAGCTAGGCTGGCGTACTAGAGCTGAGCTCGACCTTGAGAGTCTGATGATGCTGATAGCCGGATCGAAGCCCAAAGGGGTTATCGACGAAGGGTCTACCGACAGCACAGAATCCTCTGAGCCCGAGGACGTTTCTGGAGACGTTGAAGCCGTGGAGCTTGACGATAATCAGGCTTCGGCGGATGCCTGAAGCATTCCTAAGTACTTGGCTCCCTGCGGGGCAGACTTAGCACAGTACTGATCAAAGGGCAGAATCTTCTCGTCCCATTCTGACAAACTTTCGGGGTCGAACCTCAACGTTCCGTGATCCTCGTGAGTTGTCCCCCAGACCAGCATGTATCTCCTGTCCCCGTAACCGCCTCCAGGCAAACCTGTGATGTGATTGAACAAAACGTTCACTCTCTTGCCGTCGAGCTTCGACGGCCGGGCTGGCTTCTGCAACACTATTTTCCTGTCAGGCAATATCTTGAAGTCCGTTGATACGCTGAATGGAAATCCGTCGTCCCCAATGAGAGTTATGACTGCGTACCCGAAATTTCCCAGGCGTTGATAATCCAGACTTGTCATTGTTCTAGGCTCCGAACTCCTCAGGCGCCTGTGATGTGTCACCATTCTTCCATGCGAGAATCTTCTTGGGTTCCACTTGGACGACGATCCGTTTCCAGAACCAGCCAAACTTTTCTCGCTCAGCCAAGTAAGCGTCAATGTACGGTTCCTTCTTCCGCCAGTAGGAGAGATACTTCTCCCATCCATGATCGAGATCGGAGTCATCCGCATGAGCGATGCCCTGAACCAGCACGGCATGCTTTCCTGCCTTGGACCCTTCGGGGTTTGAGAATAGAAGCGAGACCTTGGGATTTTTTTTCACGTTCTCAGCTTTCTTCGAAAAGAGGATGCTGGAGGTCACGACAAATTTTCCAGAGTCCGGAAGGTAGAAGGGAAGCAGAGGCATCGTGACAGGCTTTCCGGACTTGACTGTCGTGAATTCACAGACGAGGTAGCTGTCGAACGTTTCTCGGACCCATAGTGGAACTTGAATCAAATCAGGTCTAACTCGGTTCTGCCTGGCCGCTCGATTTAACATTCATCTCTGGAAAATTTCGGCGGATACTAATACGGTCGATTATTCTGGATGGAATAAAAGTGAAGCATAAATATGACGTATGTTATGCCCAACGACCGGATATAACATATGTCATATACACATCCCGAAGTACTAGTCAGCACCGAATGGGTGCAAGATCACCTCAACGATCCCAAAGTAAGGATTGTTGAAGTTGACTACGACCCAACGGCAAACTACCAGCTAGGACACATACCAGGCGCGGTCCTCTTCGACTGGCGCAAAGACCTCAACCATCCACTGCAACGAGACATCCTCTCCAAAGAACAGCTCGAACAGCTCTTCATCAAATCCGGAATAGGCAACGACACCAAGATCGCTCTCTACGGCGACTTCAACAACTGGTTCGCAGCCTACGCCTACTGGGACCTCCAATACTACGGCATCAAGAACGCAGTACTCATCAACGGCGGACGCAAAAAATGGATTGACGAAGACAAACCCCTAACCAAAGACATCCCCCAACACGCCCCAACCACTTTCCGTGCATCCAACCCTGACGAGAACATCAGAGTCTACCTCCGACAAGCCCTCGACCTCTACAACAAGCCCAACGTCAAATTCGTCGACGTCAGAGGCCCCAAAGAGTTCAGCGGCGAAGTACTAGCACCACCAGAATACCCCACCGAACACGCACAACGCGGGGGGCATATCCCCGGCGCGGTCAACATACCCTGGAGCCAAGCAGTCCGAGAAGACGGCACCTTCAAACCCTACGAAGAGATCAAGAAACTCTACGAAGCCCAAGGCGTAACCGGCGAGAAGGATATTGTGGCCTACTGCCGCATCGGGGAACGTTCCAGCTTCAGCTGGTTTGTTCTGAAATATTTGCTAGGATACCCGAAAGTCCGGAACTATGACGGTTCTTGGACAGAATGGGGAAACCTGGTGCGCAACCCAATAGAGAAACCGACACCTGCCGTCGCACAAGCCATCACCGCATAAACAAAAAACTTCTCATCCCGCCACTCTTTTTCAGGCGGGCTTTTTCTAACTCACTTTCCTGACGATGAAATGGAACAAGTTTCCTTCCTTCCTCCAATCTACGAGACTCTGATTCATCCTCTCCGACCAAACGACCATCTCAACATAGGCGGTCGGATCATCAGATACCAGATGGACCACCTCGCCTACTGACATGGTCGCCACCAATTCGTTCAGACGGATCAAGACTGCCGAGCACTCGGTACCTATTTCGGACATTTCATGATCCGGAAATGCCTTGAAGCAGCGCACATGGAACTCCGCGATCTTCTGCCGTAACGGAATCTTTGATTCGCCACTCTTCGAAAGTAGAATCCGTTCTAACTTCACTTGGGACGGCCTAAGGCGTGCAATCCATCCCTCCTCATATGGCGCATCGTTAATGATCCGAGGCTTATCGACGACCAAGCCATTCGTCTTCACTAGGGTCCCGGAAACCGGCGAAGGGATCGGACCAACAAAACTCTGGCTCTCAAGAGTTCCCAGACTCTGACCGCGCTGAATATCCATACCTACTGCTTTCAGCCTGGCTAAGGTAAGCTTGCCAGCTATTGCTGGCAGCACGCTGGTGACACCTATGGTGACTTCTCCATCTTCTTCAACGCGCAACCAAGTGTTGTTTTCCAAATCGTATAGGAGATCGTCGGGAAAAATGCAGTGATCTATCTCCAACCAGTTCTCGCCCTCGACCCTTTCAGCTCTCGCGACGCTCTACGAGGATCAATGTTTCCGGGTTAGTATTAGTTATTGGACTGATTCCGGGAAACGTATAATAGAGAATCCGGGAGTTCGAGCTGTCTCTTCGAGAAGATAGGTAAGACAGTTGCCCCGGTTCAAGAGCTCAGCGGACATTCTCAACATCGTCACCAACAAGGACCAGATCCGCAACATCGGCATCATCGCCCACGTCGACCACGGCAAGTGCGTAAGCGGAGACAGTCTGGTAACCCTATCCGACGGTCAGATCGAGGAGATCGCCCAGGTCTACTCGAAACTGAAGAGAACGGGGCCGGCCCCACTCCAAGTAGACTCGTTCAATCCCAACACTATGATGATCGAGGATAGGAACGTCTCCCGAGTCTGGAAACTTCACAGCGACAAGCTCGTCAAAGTAACCCTTCGAAACGGCTACTCGGTGGAGACAACCCCGGAACATCCCTTCTACTCACTCGGACTAGATGGAAAAGTGATGCAGAAAAGAGCAGATAGGATTGGTAAGGGCGACTTCATTCTCGTTCCAAACACTCTGAAATCGCAACAGGCGGGGCTGAAAGAGATCAGATCCGATATCTTGGGGCAGCTAGCTTCACACAACTACTACATCGCCTACCTCGACAAGAAATTCTCCAAGCTACTCAGAGAAACTGTCGGGAAGAATAGAATCAAGGATGTTTATTCAGGACTACGAACAAGTTCCTCGTTCAGCGCGTTCAAAGGAGCCCTCGAAAACGGCCGCCTCCGGATAGACGACCTTGTCGGCCTAGCCAAATTACTCAGCATAGACGGAAGCCATGTCTACAGCCAGATTGAGAGAATTGGGTATCGCGCCAGCAAAGTACAGCCAGGCAGACTCTCATGCCTTGTCAAACTTCCCCAGACGAAGAGGCAATTCGAAGATCTTTCTTACCTCTTGGGTCTTCTCTGGGGAGATGGATCGACCAGGGCATCCTTCAATAATGGATACAGACCGCTCCTCAAGTCCGTTTCCCGCCTCTTCTACACAATCTTCGGCGTCGACACCGTCCTCGTCAAGGACAAGAGAAATGATACATTCAGACTCGACCACCATGGCGGCCTTAGCCTCATAAAATTCCTGGAAGACGCGTTCCAGTATCCTTCAAAACACAAAGCACACGAACTCATTTTCCCAAGATTGGTCCTAAAACTGGGGAACAAATCCGTTGCCTCCTTCCTCCGAGGGGAGTTTGACACCGATGGTGGAGTCGAGAGAACCAGTGCTATAGTCTCACTGACAACAGCAAGCAAAAAGTTCGCGCGACAAGTGGCAATCGCACTGCTAAGATTCTCCATTATTCCAACTATCCGGGAAAGGGGGAGATACTTCACACTCGCAATCTCCGGAGAAGACACCAGGAAGTTCGAGGAGAATATTGGATTCACGATACCCAGGAAACGCGGGGCTCTTCGTATTCTTGCACGAAAAGCAGTCGTTAATCGAAAGACAGGAATTGTCCCTCTCGACTGGAGAACCCTCAGAAGGGTTCGAAATGAACTCGGGATCACTTCAACATATATGGAATCCAAGATACCATTCTATCGGAGCTATGAATCGGGCAGGCAAAAAATTACCAGGTCCGTCCTTCGAGACATTCTGAACATCCTCAGAGGGTTATCCGCCGAGACCCGTTCAGGCTCATCGGCCCAACCAGAGCTCCTCGATTGGAGCAAACTACTCCAGGCCGAGATTCGTCCCGTCGAAGTCAAAGAAATCGAAACACGAGAAGGATCCTTCGACGTCTACGACCTAACCGTACCAGGAAATCACACTTTCATCGCAAACGGGATGGTCGTGCACAATACCACGATGACTGACAGCCTTCTCGCCGGTGCGGGACTACTTTCACCATCCCTTGCGGGGACAGCGCTTGCGATGGACTTCATGGAAGAGGAACAGAAACGCCAGATGACGATCAAAGCAGCCAACGTGAGCCTCTACTACGAGCATGGAGGAACACCTTACGTCATCAATCTCATCGATACTCCGGGGCACGTTGATTTTTCAGGAAAGGTCACAAGATCCCTTCGAGCTATCGACGGCGCGGTTGTAGTTGTCGACTCCGTCGAAGAAGTCATGGTCCAGACCGAGACGGTTACGCGTCAAGCTCTAGAAGAGCGGGTTCGCCCGGTTCTCTACATTAACAAGATCGACCGTTTGATCAAGGAGTTGAAGCTGAACCCGGAGCAGATACAGGAGCGCATCGCCCGAATAATCAAGGACTTCAACGGTTTGCTGGACTTGTATGCTGAGCCCGAGTTCAAGGAGAAGTGGAAGGTCAACTTCGCAACCAACACGGTAGCAATGGGCTCTGCGAAGGACCGGTGGGGCTTCAACTTTGAAGTTGCGCGAAAAAAGGGGATCAAGTTCACTGATGTCGTCGATGCGTATCTCAACAACAAAGTTGAGGATTTGAAGACGAATGCGCCCATTCACGAAGCCATTCTGGGCATGGCGGTTGAGGTGATGCCTCCGCCCCACATCGCCCAAGTTTACCGGATTCCCAAGATATGGCATGGAGATCCCAACAGCGAGTATGGCCAGGCCATGATCAAGTGCGACGACAAGGGGCCGGTGCTAATGTCGGTTGTCAATATCGTAGTTGACCCCCAGGCGGGGGTCGTTGCTACGGGACGGTTGTTCTCCGGCACGGTGACTGATGGGGAGCCGGTCTACATGATCAACTCTCGCGCGCAAGGACGCGTCCAACAGGTAGCCATTTACATGGGTCCACAGCGAGAAATTGTAGGAAAGCTCGGCGCGGGAAACATTCCAGCACTACTTGGTCTCGAAAATGTGAAGGCTGGAGAGACGATCTCTTCGGTCAAGCAGGTCATCCCGTTCGAAGCTGTCCACTACGTCACTGAACCGGTCGTGACGATTGCTGTAGAGCCAAAGTTCAACCGTGACTTGCCAAGGCTTGTCGAGCTTCTCCGCAAACTGTCACTAGAGGATCCGAATTTGGTCACCAGCATCAACGAGGAGACGGGCGAATATCTCATCTCGGGAATGGGAACACTCCACCTTGAGATTGCAAATACCCTGATTACGAAGACCGGTTTAGAAATCGTTACTTCGAAGCCCATTGTGATCTACAGAGAAGCAATCCGTAGCGGAGCAGGCCCGATCGAAGGAAAGTCTCCTAACAGACACAACAAGATCTACATCGAGGTCGAGCCCTTGGGAGAACAGGTCATGGACCTGATCAAGGGGGGCAAGATCAGTGAGTACATGGACAAGGCAGACATGGCGAAGCAGTTGAGAGCTGTAGGTTGGGAGCCTGACGAGGCGAGAGGCGTCTGGAGCATTGACGAGCCCTTCAACATGATCCTCGACGTGACGAAAGGCGCCCAGTACATGCAGGAAGTCCGGGACATGATCCTCGCCGGCTATCGGTGGGGAATAAAGGAAGGCCCGATCGCATACGAGCAGATTCGAGGCATGAAAGTGAAGATTACAGATGTGGCACTGCACGAGGATCCTGTGCACCGGGGTCCCGCACAGATTATGCCCATGACTCGCCGTGCTATGTTCACAGCGTTCCTTGAAGCTCAACCTACTCTCTTAGAGCCTATTCAGAAGATCACTACTAGAGTGCCCAACGATTTCTTGGGGGCAGTAACGAGCGTGATAACACAGAAACGCGGAAAGATAGTCTCGGTGGACCAGAAAGGCAACCTCGTCTCGGTGGTAGGCGATATTCCTACGGCCGAGAGCTTCGACCTTTCCGAGGTGATGCGAAGCCAGACGCAGGGTCGTGCTTTCTGGGGTTTGGAGTTTGCACGCTGGGCTCCGGTCCCAACTTCGCTCCTTCAGAGTGTCGTTGAGGGTATCCGGAAGCGCAAGGGACTGTCTCTCGAGCCGCCTAAAGCCTCCGACTTCGCTGAGTAGATAGTCAATTCAAAGCCAACTAAGTACAGGCTCTAGCGGCTCCGTCTGCTGCGGAACCATCACTCCAGCTTCCTTTACGGATCTTGTGATCCAACCCATCTTCCAAATCGTCGCCCAACCATAGAGCGTTACGGTAAGGGTCAGGAGGAACGAGACGAAAACGAAGACCATTCGATAAGGAACGGAAGCGATCGAAGTCTTGCGATAGTTCCAGGTGTTCAGCCCGTGAAGAAACCCTACGTACAACGTTCCGAACATGAAGCCTAACATTCCAATCCATTCACCTTCTATAGGCTTGATAATGAGCCAAATAATCAGAACCGCCGGACTAAGGATCGCGAGAAACTCGTAAAGATAGAAGATCGTGGATGCCAACACCGACTTTCTCCACATGAACCTGCTCGCGAGGAGTGATCCATGCATCCATGCCCGATTCCACCGCAGTTGCTGCTTGAGGAACTGTTTGAACGACGCCGGAACGATCGTGTGCACGATCGCGTTCGACTGATAAACAACTCTCGCGTTTTTGCCAGATAATGCGAACGCGGTTAGAATTCTGTCCTCGCCTGGGGACTTTATCAGCTTGCCAGTGAACCCTCTACCCAGCGAGGATGGGACAAATTCCCTGTAGTCGGGTTCGATTTTGGTATCAGGTTTCTCTGCCAGCCACTGGGTAATTAGAGGCATGATCGACGCTCTTCGATACGCGGCTAGCATCCCCGAACAACAGCTCACACATCCTAGACGGGACTCCATGCCTTTCATTAACCGGAACATCTCTGCGTACCAATAGTGTTGAAGTCTCGGGAGCAGTCCTTCGTTTCCATTTACGGCTTCTCCGTGGCCACAAACCGCGGAAACCCGAAGGTCTTGGAAAGGCTGGACTAGCAGTTTGATCGCGTCCACGTCGACGAAGCTATCACTGTCGATGCAAACGACGATCTCTCCGTGGGCTCGCGAGATCGCGGAGGCGAGTGCGATACGTTTGCCATAGTTCCGATTATGCTTGATGAGAGTCAGCCTCTCTGAGAAATGTAAGTCGCTCGCAACTCTATGGATGCGTTGCCAAGTCCGATCCGTGCTTCCGTCATCAACGACAATCACTTCCATCTTCGAAGGTGGATAATCACTGTTGAAAACTGTCCTCACAACAGATTCAATGACTTCCTCCTCGTTCTTCGCAGGGATGACCACCGTGATTCGAGGTCTGAGCCCCCCATCATTTTGCGGTTTGTAGCCATCAGTGGCTAGATACATGAAGATGAGAAAGATTGTTATTGAGATTGAGTAGATCCAGAGAACCGTTCCTTGTGCCACCTTTAGCCAGATCACTAGGATTGCAAGAATGGACCCGACCGTGAGAATCGTTACGAACTTGCCACGAAAGTCGTATCGTAGAAGCATGGAGCAATCGCTCAAGGTCGCCAGAAACGGGTAACGCCACGAGAGTCGTTTGCGTGTCAAAAAGATTGCGGCAAAATCGCTAAGACGTCAATCCTTCTCAAGCTATCTTGATATTTCGATAGCTAACTGATGAGAGAGAAATCCAAGAGACCCGGTTTACGGGATCCCATTACGCTGAAATACGTGCCTCTTCAAGACGCACCCGGTTCCTTTCCCCCATCACCACAAGGATTACACCGATAACAAAGAGGGGAAGAGTCGTGGCATTATCGATAAGATCGTACGTTCGAAGCGTGAGTGGACTCACAATTAGGACAAGCCCAGTCAGGAACGCGAGTCTTGTCCAGAAGTCCATCTGAAGCCTTCCTGCAATGGCCTCTCGGGCATCCGTAATAGGCATTACCTTTTAGTTATCTATAATAGCAATCAGAACTCTACCGGCGGGCCATGGCAGAATCTACCCGTGAGACACGGATTTCCCGGTATATCGGACTATACTCGGCTGAAAGCACGATTAGCCACGCGAAGAGCAGCTTGAGACTATTCTTAGGTTCAGCATTAGGGCGAAAGCTGATCGCGGAGACTCTGGAGGCGGCCGGTGAACAGTATTTCGCTGAGAGACGCGACTATCAAACAGATGTTGAGACCTTCTTCAAATCAATCCGGCACTACGCTCCGAAAAGCATCAACATGATACTCAGCTTCACAAAAGGATTCCTGGGACGTAACGGTGTTAAGTTCGACGAGTACTATTGGAGAGATCTCAAAGGCAAGCACAAGGGCCTTAAGGGAAACAGACCCCTCACCGAGCACCAGGCTCCTACTCCTGAGATTCTGAGAAAGATCCTGCAGTTCATGCCCCTGCACGGACGAGCTTTCGCCCTCGCTGCGAGCAGCTCTGGAATGAGGCTCGGCGAATCACTACGACTGAAACTGTCTGACATCGAACTTGACAAGGAACCGGTGCGAATACACATTCGGAGAGAATACACCAAGAGCGGCCTGGCCAGGCCTTCGTTTCTCAGCAAGGAAGCGGTCGATGTGCTCAGAGAATGGCTCAAAGTTCGAGACATATGGTTGCAGGCTGCTAGCCGAAAATCACACATCTATCCGAAAGGGGCTAGGGACGATCGAGTCTTTCCCTTCAGCCACGGAACCGTCTACGCAATGTGGCATGCAGCACTCGAAAAGTCAGGCTACGCGGACAAAGACCCAACAACGGGGATCCACAAATATCATTTTCACACTTTACGAAAATATTTCCGCTCACGACTCCCGAGAAGCGGGGTCCTAATCGACGTTACTCAGGGCATAATGGGCGAAGAAGGCTACCTCTCCGCAGAATACAGACGCTTGAAAGATGACCCCGAAACGATGGCAAGAATGTACAAACAGGGGGAACCGTACCTCGCAGTCTTCAGCAACCAGACTGAAATGCACGAGTTTCGCGAGGAGACCAAGGGACTACGACTACAGATTCAAGACTTGAAGGCAAGGTTGGAGCAACAGGAAGAGAAAGCTGGACGCGCAGAGACCAAATACCAAGTCGAGACAGACGAGCTTCTCAAGGAGCTCGTTAATCACCCGAAATTCTGGAATCTTTTCGGCAAACACATTGGCAGGAACATTCCAGGATCTACAGATTTCACGAACAATAAAGAAGCACTCGTTTCACCGAGCAGGTAATGATTCCTCATAGAAATAGGCGATGTTGTGGCGTGTAAGGTAATCTGAAACTTTAGCGAATGAAACCGGTCGATAGATTTTCAATCTCTGCAATAGCGTTCTCTCCCCTGCTCCTAACTGGCTGACCGGTTAGCGTGACTGATGGCGTTCCGTACTCCTTAGGGGATTCGAAGAGGTCGTTTAACCAGGAGAGGAATCCCAACTTGATTAACGGCTCTTACCAACTCGGCATTAAAGCCGATCCTTTTCTTAGACACTTCGCCGGTTTCGAGAGTGTAGGTTTCGGGTCACTCTCATACTGATACGCAGGTAGGAAGAGACTTGCCAGGATAAATGGCCTTACCCGACCTCGTTTGGAGAATCCTGCTACAGAAGGGAGTTCAGGACAGGTATGAGACGTGGCTCTCCGATGCGATGCCTAAGCCAAAGAAACAGTATCTCGTGCCGGTCTTTGACCAGGAGACTTGGGATCACATGATGCATGCCATCAAAGAAGCTCTGGAAATCTGGAAGAAACAAGTCATCGAACAGGCTCTGATACCTGAACCGGGTCCAATGATCAGAAGATCGGAATGGGACCGCGAAACGTCTGAGTTCTAGGGCGGAAGAGATTTGAGAAGGTCGGTCATCGCGCTGACCTGATCAAGCTAGTACAGGACTTGCAGCTTTTGCTGAGACACTGGCCTTGAAGGCCGTGCTTACAGGTCTCGCAGATACAATAGCTTCGTCCGTTCTGAGTCTTGTTCTTTGTGTGGACCGTGAAAGATTCGAGGCTGACGGCCGATTTTCTAGGAGACAATCTTCCTATCTTTCACAAACAAAGCGAGCTTAACTGGCTGTCGTAACCTTACGTTCGCGGCATCTTATACCGTGCGACTGTTCTGGAAGACCCGCTGAATCGTTGAATGCCTAGAATCAAATACATTCAAACGCTTCGCGAGAGCATCTTTACTGAACTCACCCGTATAGCGCAGCAAAAGGGAATCAGTGTCCAGGAGCTGATTCGTGCGGTCATCATACCTGACTGGATACGTACTCAAGAAAAGAAAACTCGGTCATCCTTTCGCTAGACAGAAGGGGGAGACCCCTAGAACTTGACATACCAAGAAACTTGTTCTGAGCATCGGAAACAATGCCAGCTAGAGGTACACCATAGCGCGAGGGGCAGAGTCCACGTACACTCCATGAACCATCCTGTCTTCCCCCGAGCGTACAACGGAGACTATGCCGTTCACAGATGGACGCACACCGACTGAGAGACGACCGCTATTTGCTATAGATGAGATAATCACGCTTTTAGCGAAACGTCTCCGGCTCATGGCTTATGAAAACTAGGAAGAGTCCGAGCCGACTCAAGACGACTCTCAGACCGGTTGTTGAGCTGGCTAAATCTCTGGGCGAGCTGGGATATCGTCGTAAGCTGATCGAAGAAGAGCTAAAGACACTCGACCTAAGAAGGGAAGATGACGAGGAAGAAGCGGCACGACTGAAAGAAAAAGTATCAGCAACGCGCACGCGTACTGAGCTGTTGCGGCATAAGGATATGTTGCACGCTCTCGAGGAACGCCACAAAAATCTTGTCCATGAACACTCCCTGGCTGAGCAAGAGTCCGACCAACTTGGACGTTTGGAAGCCGAGATACAGTCAGAGATGAACGAGAAAATAAGCGGCTTTATCAAAAAACTCGAATGAGCAGGTGACAGGCTGCTTGAGGCATTCCTCGTGATATATCGGAATCCGAGAATTTCGTGTTCCGAGAATATCGTGTTCCGAGAATATTGCCCTGCGGAATATTTGTTATAAGCTGCCCTCCCGCTGAACCATTTGATGAAAATTCCGAACACTTCACGATTAGCGAAGACAACGCTTCTCTCGATTCTGTCCCTTGCAGGTTTGATATTTCTAGCCCCCACAGTCTTTCAGTCAGCCTCTGCGGACGGAGGTCTCTCGAACATTCCGGCCTTCAGTAACTATGAGCTCGCGGGGAACCCGTTCACAACCGGCGCCAGCGTAGGCACGACCTGCCCCAATACTCTCCGGACCTGTATGAACACGGAGGGGGAACCATCAATTCGGGCGAGCCCTGACGGCAGCTTCTACGGATCATCGGAGAACGTTTTCTGCGTCATTGGAGGGCAGTGCGGTGGAACCTTCGCCTACAAGTCAACAGACGGCGGCCAACACTTCACCACTCTTCCTTTGCCGAACAGTGCTTCCTCGGGGAGGATCGGATTCTCCCCTGCCGGCGGTGATACTGACATTGCAGTCGCCCCTAGTAGAAACCTCAACGGCTTCTTCAACGTCTACGTCGCAAGTCTGGCCACATCTCCCCCACTAGCAAATGTCTACGTGTCCACGAGCAGAGACGGAGGAGGCTCATGGGTTCTCAACCCAACCGGAGCCAGTATTCCAGTTGATGACCGAGAGTGGATCGCCGCCGATGGAGCTGACAAAGTATGCGTGTCATACCATGCTATTTCGGCCACAAACGACATTTTCGTCACATGCAGCCTGAACGGCGGGACCAGCTTCACTCAGACAGGGAACGCGTTTGACCCAGCCCACGTGGCTTTCCTGGCCGGATTCAATAACGTCATCGGCAACCTGGCCATAGACCCGAATAACCATGTCGTTTACCAAGTGTTCAGCTCTGTTGCGAGTGCGGCAGAGCTGGCTCAGTGCACAATCTTCTGCCATGTTCACACAGTCTGGATAGCTGTATCCACAGACGGAGGTTTGACGTTTACAGACACCATAGTGTACAACAACCCGAACACCAACCTTGACTATGGCCACCAGTTCATCAACGTGAGCGTTGACACCGCTGGAAACGTCTACGCGGTCTACAGCGACAACCACAACATCTTCTACAGCTTCTCCAAGACACGCGGACAAACCTGGACCGGGCCCTTCCAAATCAACAAAGGACAGTCTAAAACGGCTATTTTTCCCTGGAGCAGCGCGGGAAGCAATGGCGCGCTGGACGTAGTATGGTACGGAACAAACTACTTTGACGGCGTAAACCCACCGGACAGCTACCCGATGACAGCCGCGTGGAAGGTCTACTTTAGCCAGAACCTGAAGGCTACTACCCCGGGAAGCAGCTGGAGCCAGGTCGCCGCATCAGGGATAATACACTACGGCGGCGTTTGCGAATCCGGTGTTACCTGCACCGGGAACAGGGACCTCCTCGACGACTTCGGTGTTGCCGCAAGTCCGACTACTGGCCTCGCTGCAATCATCTACACTTCCGACCAGTTCGTGAACAGTACCGCAGAGCCTGCGACCCGTCGGTCATCTACAAGTCCATTCTGCACGCGGGACACAACCAACGATATCGACTGCGAGCACACGGACATTGCAGTCCAGACCGGGGGCCCGGGTGTCATCATCAAGACAGCCGCCTCCGTTCTTGCCGCGGCATCCAGCGCACTATCGGGACCGGTTCTGGCAGGAAGAGACAGCTTAGCCGCGACCGTGGCGCCATCGCTCGCTGACATGACAACGCGAACCTCGGCCACCCGCGAGATAAATGCTCTAGGCACGCGAATCCAACTATAGAGCTGACCCTCCCCCTCTTTTCTTAACTCAGTGGCAGAACACATGCTAGTATTTGGCATGACGAAATGCTGCGAAGATATCAAAAGATTGCCTGCGACCCGCGACCATCATCTACTGTGAATAGCCTCCGGCATCAAGATTCCACTCAAGAAAGGGCGGGAAAGGATCTACAAGTAGACCCTCTGGAACAGCTCGCAGAAGCACGAGGCCGTTGACACGTCCGCTACTAAAGAAAAAAAGGGAAGTTTGGAGAAAGCTTAGACTTTGTTGAGGAGGACCTTTACGACGTCTTCTGGCCCTTGTAGTTGTTGTCAGAGAGAGCTTTGGTTACGAATTCCTTGTCTACGGATGGGAAACCTGTCGTTTGGCTAACAAGTTTGCCCGTAAACCTGTAGGTCCGATCATTCCCTAGGTGTCTCTAGAACAGTCTTGATCTTTTACCAGATGGTTTCGATGCCTTCGAGATCCGAAATCTCTTGGTCGTCGGTTACTATCCCCTTTGAACCCAACTGCCTGTGGGTTGCAACTATCATCCGGTCGTGAAGTTCCGGGAGCGCAATGCTCGCCAGGTCTCTCCATCCGTTCAGGTTTAGATCCTCAAGTCTCAGGCTTCCCCTACTCTCTATTACATCGTAGAACACTGAAAGCTTTTCCATGGGTATCCTGACGCCGAACACCTCCTTTCCCTTGAGAAGAGTGTAGAGGGTCTCGCCTAGAGTAATGGAGGGGACGACAAGCTCTGCTCTCCCATCTTCCGCCTTCTGAAATACTCTATCGGCTCTGGAAGGAAGCCGGTCGGCGAGATATCCTAGGACAGCGACGGTGTCGATGGTGTACCGTTCATTCGCGTTCAACACGCCACTCTCTCCTGACTTTGCCTATGAAAGTAGAGGCTTTCTTCAGGTCAACTTCCTCTCTCAAGAGTCCCCGGAGACTTCGCATGGAGTCCATCCTATGCTTCAACAGTATTCCCTCGTTCTCCGGAACCATGAGAACTTCCTCACCCTCTTTGAGGCCGAATCTATCCCTCAGGTCCTTCGGGATCGTGACCTGCCCCTTAGAAGTTATCTTTGACTGGTAAGACAATGATTCCAACCGCCTTACTAATGGTAAGGCGCCGGACTAAAAGCATTGCGGCCAAGGACGGCGAGGCGCGAAATGTTGGTTCAAAGCCGGGAAATGAGAACTACGATTCACAGATGACCCAGAATCGCCCCTACAACGAAAGTTTCCCCGAAACCTGTCACCTGACCTGTCCGAGCTAAATACAACATTCAACGACGGTACACGGTCAAGAATCTGTAGGGTTTGAACTTGCGTTTGATCCCACGCCCGAGGCGTTCAACTCGTAGTTCAAACCCTTTGTGAAAGGGCGCCACCCATCCGCGGATCCACGGTCCCGAAACCTGATGGAACCTGCGGATTCAGCCCTTCCGAACTAAATTAGTGAAGATTGATTTGATCTAAGTCAAACTCAAATTCATAGTGAAATCGCAGAAATAGCAAGATTGTTCTCGACAGTAAACTATAGAGTAGTAGGCGCTACTCATAAGGGGCCACTCTGTTTCTTCGCGAATTCTGTAATTGTCGTGTTTCAGTTCTGCTGGCTTATGTCACTGAATGTCAATAGTAGTACGAGGTTAAATCCTTGCTGATGGTCCTGACTAAAACAAAAGCAAGGTCCCCGTCAAGGGAGGATTGATTCGCTTCAGTCGAGGCCGGACTCAATGCATTCCTGTTAGCTCGCGCTTATACGACCTTGTCCGCGGACCTTCAACGAAGAGAAGACCTGAATCAGGTTGTCTACGTTTTTCCCTCAAAATAATTAGATAGACTTGTATGGCTACCACAACAGCAAACGCGGGTTTCCTCATATTTCTCTGGATTCCAGTTTCAACCTTTGTGATGGGGATAGGCTTAAGTTCGGCCATTTTGAGGCGTGCTTGACTCTTGCTTTGAATTTTCTTAATGCGTGGGACCAAAACTCCTGTTGGTAGCCATCTTCATTCGATTACGAAAACGGATATCTTTCACAGCCCTATTACTAGGATTTCTCTCAATCGCAGTCATAATGGCAACTCCTGCCTCGTTAGAAAAAAATCTGCAAGCCCCGAAGAGTTCTGCTGGACCACTGCAAGGAACGGACGCGGCACCCGCTTCCTCAGCAACGAATTCAAGCCAAAGAATACAAGGTGGCGTTCAGGAGTCTGTTCAAACGGCCACCAACCCTTCACCCGATCAATCCACTTCTTTTAGAGGCTCCAGCATGTTTGTTCCAACTATTCCCATTGTCGGGCAAAGTTCTAGCCTTGCGGAAGGGCCATCACCTTTGCAGGTAATAGGCCCCTGCATCGGTAGTTCTAAGACCCATTACTGGGAAGGAGAGATCTATTCGTCAGGCCAGCCAACAATAAACGCTTCGGGCATTCAGACCACGGTCGTCACACCTTCGGGCAACGCGGAATCTGGCTATGGGTACTTCGAGCTTCTTTCCGTTTTCGACTCCGGAGGCCATTACGATCAACTTGGATTTGCGAATAATTGCGGCACGTGGGTACAGCTATTATCTTTTACGAGCCTCACACCCGTCTCGGGCTATTCGTGCGTTTTTGTGCCGGGTGGAGACTTCCTTGCAGCAGCCTACTACTGTGGCGCGACTGGAATGGCCACATTTGCTGAAGGCACCGCATATACCTACGAAATTACTATTCCTTCATCTGGAAACGTCGAATTCCAGATAATTCAGTGGTCCGGACAAAACAACGCAACGATCTGGTCCACCACCGTGAGTCTCAGCGGCGCAAATTCGCTCGTGCTAGAGAACACATATTCTGGTAACATATGTCCGCAAGGATGCCCCGACTACACTGACTACGAGGAACTCTATTGGTACACGGGCTCACAAGACTATCCCTCCTACAACGTGTTCTACAATCATAACATTTACGAGGTTGGTTCAAGTTGGATCAGCACGGCAGGTGACTGGTCAAAACTTACGGCGGCTGAGATCGGGGCAACTGTCCCTTCTGCGATCATCGTTCAAAATTCATACGATGACGTGACCATATTCAACACAGCAACGGGCACAGCCACAGAAGGGACAGGTTTTTTCACCGAAAGAACCGCCCTCGTCTTTTCGGAGACCATAAGCCAGCCGTCGATAGATCTGGGCCAGTCTGTCACTATTACGTTCGGAATTAACGACTCTCAGGGAATCACCGCCACAACCCAGGATTTGGAGATCCTCTTTCCAAGTCTTACAGGCGGCCAAACCGCCTCTTGCTCTGGATCAAGCGGTCTATCTGTGAGTTACTATCCGAGCAGTTCATCAGGCCTCAGCGGGGACTACGGATATTCGAATTCTCTCACGGCTTCATATGGCTACGCTAATGCAGTTACTACATCATCTGTAGCCACAGGATCCTCCTTCACTTTGGCGTGTACAGTCACTCCCTCACTCACCGGGACCTTCACCTTTATCCTTGAGTCACCCATGGGCTTCTACGTTGGTGGGCCATACGGTGGCGGGATGGGATGGATTCACTGGCCCTCCCCCGTCCAAGGCTCTAAATACGTAACGGACTTTAAGGGCGAGTACGGCGTTCCCTTCACAATTCAGGTATATCCTACACCTTCAGTGTACATCGCTGCAGTTCCGTCCCAAAGCGTTGATGTGGGCCAGCGCGTGACATTCACAGCAAAGGTGTCTGGGGGGTCAGGCGGGTACTACTACGCTTGGAGCATTCCCTTTGGTTGCTCGAACCCTGGTACCCAATCCAATTCCTGTAATCCTACTAGCCCAGGGACTGGCATGAACGACGTTGCAGTCTTGATAACCGATTCGAATGGCTTTACCGCCCCCGAGGCCTACTACTCATTCACTGTCTATCCGGATCCTTCAGCCAATCTCCCGTCCGCTTCCCGCGGCTCGGTGGATGTTGGTCAGTCTGTGACATTCTCCACCACCGCATTAGGCGGGTCGGGCGGGTACAGTATCACGTGGCAGGGTCTGCCTCCAGGCTGTTCTTTATCCAACTCGGCCAATCTCGGTTGTACCCCCACTGGCTCTGGAACATTCTCGATTTCGGTCGGTGTTACGGATTCCAATGGATACAAAGTTGTGAGTAGCAGTCTGCCCTTCGTAGTCGACACAGACCCTACTGCCAGCAGTTCTATTTGCTCGCCGAGTTCCGTAGATATTGGGCGGACTTTCAGTTGTTCAGTAAACGTCTCAGGGGGCTCAGGCGGAAATAGTTATTCTTGGGTGGGATTTCCGCCGGGTTGCAGCAGTTCGAACTCGAATACGTTTTCATGTACCCCAACTAGTGCAGGGACTTTCGCGATCAGCGTCACTGTTACGGATTCCAATGGTTATTCGGTTGCTTCCGCCCCGTCTACCGTCACTGCGTTTGACTATTCGTTGTCGAATAATGGTCCTGTGAGTATTCAGCAAGGCATGTCTGGGAGTGTGACTGTTACTGTTACTCTAACCTCGGGTACTGATCAGCCTGTCACATTGTCCTGTGTGGCTTCCTCTCTTTCATCTGGTATTACATGTGGGTCTCTCACTGTCAACCCTGTGACTGTTTCTTCGTCAGGCGCGACTACTGACTTGACGGTCATTGTTGCGTCTTCTGTCAAGCCTGGCTCGTACAGCTTCACGGTTACTGGTTCCCCTCTGGGCGCTACTACCACTCCGACGCCTGTCGGCCTGACTGTGACTGCGGCCTCCTCAAGCGCCGCCAAGCTGAGCATACTTGGGCTTAACCCTACACTCTTCTACGAAATAATCGGCGTACTTCTAGCGATCATCATAGTAGCGGTTGCATTAGTATTCCGAAGATCCAGAAAACATAGGACCGCCGTCGAAACAATCCAGAATTGATCATCATAGCTTAGACTCAGCGACATCGGTAAGCTCTACACAAACTCCGGGGTTCTGTCAAGTCTTCGGTTGCTCGAGGACTAGACTTGCTCTCATCGACTCCGGGGATTACCGTCGCCGTCGGGTTCCCCTTCACTGCTTCACCTGAGAGCCTTTGCGCCTGAGAGGCACATAGCCTCGTTTTCGCAAGGAACGGTCGAACCTCAACCGCCCCCTCACGCCCAGAGCGTGGTAGCTTGGCCCAATGCAAGGCAAGGATTTACGGTGGCCAACCAACCGGCTATCTCGGTCTAGACCTGTCACGTGGTCGGAGTCACTCCCCTCATCCCAGTATGACAAGCTCATACGACGACCGCCTAACGTGTACAGAGTGACTCCTCGAATGTAACAGTTAGAGATGACCGAAGATCCCACCGAACCAGCAACCGGAAGTCTCCAAACATTCACCAGACCCTTCTGACCCCGGATATTCGGTCAAAAACCGAGTCTGTGGAAATGACTTTGCCATCCAAGGCTTGGGCTTCGGCGGCGACACCGGCGTCGAAATAGTCGACCTTTTCCTCGCCTTCTATTCTAGTGGTCAGATACAAGACCTGAGGAGAGAGTGCCTTCACCCTGGAAGTTGTTGCTGGGTGGTCCCGGGCCAGGAGCGCGTGCCTCACCATTCTCTCACGATAGCTCATCCCGCGACTCTTCATCACGATATCAAACTCGAAGAGGGCGAAGCATGCGAGGTAGAAGCCGGGTTGGATCAAGTGTGTGAGGTGAAAGGTTGACTTCTCGTGATGAGGGTCTTTGGGATCGGCCGCACCAAAGAGTACGACCGTGTCGAGAACTGGCACTGGCTAGTTCTTCTTGAAGAGATACTTGGAGGCTTCGTGGCTCTCTTCCCGGAAGCGGAAGCCAGCCAGGGAAGTCTTGAACCGTTTTCCTTTGAGAGACGTAATGAGGACTCCCTCCGAGTAGGGAATGGCCAGGACCTCGTCGCCGGGAGCGATCCTTAGAAGTTCCCGCACTTCTTTGTCGAGAAGAACCCTGTACCTGTCGTCAACTTTGAGGACGGCCAATCTTTCCCACGTTTTCATTATACTACCCACCATTAAAGGTTTCCTCCCCGACGACCTCACCCAGCTTAATTCCCGGCTTTGACTTATCCTAATTGGTGATTACTTCGACCTACAAGACACCAGGATATAGGCGCCTCGTGGTTTTGAGGCTGCTAATGACACTTTCTGGTGAATGCTGTAGAGAGCGTAGCCGCGGCCGCGGCACTATCATTACCGCCGCGATTCGCGAGACTCCTTAGTCCTCTGCCTGCTGCGGAGACGAGAGTCCCTCCGAACGGCGACCATGCTAGAACCAGAACTATGATGATTCCGAAGACAGCGGCTCCTAAAGTGTACCAGACCCAGTTTGGCATACAAGCGAGTCCTGGGATCGGAGGCTGGAAAGGTATCGGGTTCGGAGTTGGTGGTATCAGACATGAGGCTCCTTGAGGATTCACCGGTTGAAGGATGAAGTTGACGACGGTCGTGTCGCCGACCGAGGTGACGACGTTTGTCTGAAAGACCGTTGAGTAGCCTTGGGCTGAGGCGTAGAGCGTATAGGTGCCTGGTGGAATGTTCGACAGACTATAGTAGCCGTTAGTGTCGGTCTGCAGCTCGATCTGTCCGGGTTGGCCGCTGCACGGTGCGCTCAGACCAATGCATGCGCCTACGATCGGACTGTAGTGGCCTAGTATGTTCTTACTCGATCCGTCAACGACTCGTCCTGAGATGAAGCCTGCTGTTCTGCCTCCATTGGGAGGTATGCCCGGATACTGATAGAGCCAGCTCGCCAGACTCTTGGAGCCGATAATGTCATAGACAATTGGCACGTTGATTACTAAAGGTGCCGGGGATGTTATGCAGCTCGTCAGTGTGCCAATTGTGCAGCTCGCAGTATTTGCAGAATACTGCACCCCGAGACTCTGAGTATCAATGTAGGTGAAAACTTGTCCATAGGTGTTCCCCGCGATCATTTCTGGCATCGTCTTGTTGTTGAGCTGCGACAGATTGACGAGCTGGTCGACAGTTGGCACTGTTGCTGGCCGGGTCAGTCCAGGGTCCTGAAAGATAGGCAGCTGGGTATGAATGCCTTGCACGAAATTACAAGTGTTCTGACCTGTACAGCCCGACGTCTGGATTCCTTGGCCGCCAATCCAGACGCCCACGATCCCATACCAGCAGTTACCTGAGACGAGGTCGGATTGGCTGCACGTAAGTCCTCCAAAACCCACCGAGTTGAGACCGAAACTGATTCTCGTCGATGTTAGAATTGATACCTTGTTGATGTCAGATACTAACCCAGGGAGAGAACCGGTTAATGTCCGCATCGGATCGCATTTGCCTATGGCGAAGAACCCGCAGATGCTGACATCGCTGTTACAGACATTCGCGGAGCCAGAGTTCGTCTTTACGCAGCGGGGCACAATTGCCGGTGGTACAATTTGGAGTGTTAGACTCGTAATCTCTCGGTAGATATACCATGTCTGCTGCGTGACTTGTGTCCCAATCTGGACAAATGTCCCGTTGAATTGTTTGCCGTTCACGATAGGATTTATCACGGTTGTATTGCTTTTCGAGGTGATCGACGAGCTTGTTATACAGGCGGTTACTCCTTCAATGCAGGGCGGGTTGACTGACTGTCCCGCTTGGACAATCTGATAATCAGTAGTCCAGCAAGCATTGGCTGGTATGTTGTCCTTGTCTGGCGTTGCGCCTAGAAACTTTGTACAAGTTGGATCGCCGACCGGGGTTGCTGAGGTCAAGAGTATTCCACCAAGCGCTCCGGTTATAGTACCAGACAAGTCGAAACCCCTGACATCGGTGCACGGCGTTGACGTTATGCCCGATGCTAATGGTATGTTTGGAACGCAGGCGTCAGGTATGCCGGAAGGGAGTTTTAGACTCCAAGTGGCCAGGTTTATTCCACAAACGATCCCTAGACAGTCGTTGTATACTACTGACTCACCGAGCATTCCAACCGGATCATACAATGTCCCTGCTGAAACCACGAAGAGCCCATTGCACAACCCCCCGCACGAACCTATTGAAGCGGACTCTGTCTGAATGCCTGAGTGACCGTTCGCGATGTATTGGAAGCTGGTCGTACAGGAAATGCAGGGTCCCGGGTTATAGAACGGGTCGGTAGGAAACGCAGGTTCTTCACTCTTCGCCGGGACGACATGGGGGATATTGACCCTGACGGTCGACAAGGAGCTAAGAGCCACTGTCGCGACGAGCAGTAAGGCGAGGCCCGCACTGTCAAGACTTCTCCTATTCCAACTATGCGCCACGGGACGGTTCATCAGGGTTCACCTATCACTAGCGCAAGGCTCTCGCTGGTTTTTCTCGTGTGCTCGTGAACTGGAGCAGTTCTCGCGGAATCGATGTCGCGTCTGAACCTCCGGTCGCGGGCCGTTAGAGGATGCTCCAAGAAATACTTCGGACATCTCTCTTGAATGAGTAGCGCGTGGAGAGGATACCGGGAGCCTCGGGCCGTCGGATCTATCATAAAGCTCACTATGATCCTTGGTAACCCAAAAACAAGAGGGGAGCCCGAAAGTCAAATGTGAAAGTATAGGGTTCACGTGGGTTCTGTCAAGTCTTCGGTTGTTCGATGACTTGGCTTGCTCTCATCGACTCTGGAGATTACCGTCGTCGTCGGATTCCCCTTCACTGCTTCACCTGAGAGCCCTTACGCCTCAGAGACACTAGCCTCGTTTTGGCAAGGAACGGTCGAACCTCAACCGCCCCCTCACGCCCAGAGCGTGGTAGCTTGGCCCAATGCAAGGCAAGGATTTTACGGTGGCCAACCAACCCTTCATCCCTCAGACCTGTCACTTGGACGGAGTCACTCCCCTCATCCCAACATGACAGAGTCATACGACGAACGCCCCTAACGTATAACGCGTCGGTCCTTCAACATAACTGCTAGAGATGACCGAAGCCACGATACACAAACAGCAACCGAATAGTTGACAGTGCCTTCACGTGTAGCAGCCTTCGGAACGGGATCCGAGAATCAGGCGAGCCAACAGTATGAGCAACGAGAGCCAAAGACCAGTTCATGAGACGAAGAGGCACTCGACGATAAGTTAGCAGAACCCTAGGCAAGCTATCCTTATCAGTCGAGACAACTTTTGGTCTTTCTGAGGAATGATTGGTTGAGTCAAGAGAACATTGTTAGTGGCTTTGAGTCATCATCGCCGTCTCTACATTTCTCCTCCAGTCAACGACTAAAGACTGTTCCTGAGGCCCATATATCGAAGCTTCATCGAAGCTGATACCCCAGCACCTGGGTTTGACTTCGCAACATTTCAACGAAGCCACTCAGCTTTATTACTAAAGAAGAATTATATTTCATGTACAGTTGGTAGGTATGGCAGACGCCAAGAGTACAGAGAATGTAAGGACTGGCTCTCTTATAGTGAACCGACAGAAATGGCAACCTCATTCTCGACAGTAATCTATAGAGTAGTAGACGCTACTCCGACATGATCATAGTAGATAATGGGAATGAACGAGGATTACGAGTCTGAGCTCTAAGCTGCTAACAAACCATGATTAGTTTCGGAACGAAGACTTGCTCTACTATTCATCAGATAGAAAACTTTCATTGGATGGGCATGTCAAATGCTCAGAGTTGTCCGAGATGCGGTCGAATCCTTAGGAACAATTATTGCGCTAAGTGCGGTTTGTTTTCGTGGCGCGAGCCGGTTGACACCAACACTCGAGCGAAACGTTCAGATGAAGCGTCAGCCGAGTAGTTTGTTTGAATCTTTCGAAGATATCTCCGACTCGGTGCCCGTCCTGGCACTCGGTCGATCAAATAAATGACTTGAGTTTTCTCGAAGTCTCAAGTTCCCGGTATTCTCTGCTTGAGTTCAGCCACTAGTTCTTCAGTCGTTAGTTCGGAACTTCTGTCAAGGATCGGAAGAGAACAGGCTCTTCACGATTATCGTACCTGTACAACCTTTGGCCCAATTTTTTTCCGTAAAGTTGCGAGGTTGTCTATAGCCGATGCCCAGTCGCGGTTTCATCAACAACGACGTCACTAGTTCTTCTCAAGCAGTCCAACGCTGTCGTCAAGCTCGGCTTGGACCTGGGTGATCAAATCTTGAATCTCGCGCAATTCTTGCTCGCACGAGCGCCGCGTTCGCGAGAGGTATTGAATGTGTTCACGAACTGCACGTCGTTGCTCACGAACAACGGCGCGTACTGACGACTCGCTCGTGTCAGCCAGACGACTCAGGGACTTAGTCCACTTGGACTCGCTCCCGATTCTAATGGTCAAATCTTTCAACTGCGCCATGATTCTCATGACTAATATCGTGACCCTTCATTACTGAGGAAGCCGCGCATAGCCTAACCCGACGGCCCGAACAAGGGTTTCCGGTCGAGGCTGGCAAGTACAAGACGTGGCTTCCGCACAATTCTCAAAGACTCAGAAGGTTCTGCGCCCTGCCCGACAATCTGGGCTGGGTAATCGAGTGCGTTTCCGATGACTAACGCGAAGGCACCGCTCAAGCGCTTGCAGGTTTCTTTGCTCGCCATACGATGCAAATAGTTGCCTGAAAACTCTGGTTTCGTTTGTCATGATGAACGTGGACGATAATCAGGCGCTCTTCGGCGTCAGGACGACAACGGATATCTCTCTTTTCGTCTTCTTATGATACTCATTGTACTTGGGGTACATGCTGGTCACCAATGCCCACAATCGTTCCTTCTCACTCCCATTCGCCCTTTTCGCGTAGACCGTCTCCTTCTCATTCCCGACCTGGATCCCTCCAATTGGGTCGTGTTTGAGGTTCGTCCACCAAGCCGGGTCCTTTTCACGACCACCGTTAGCAGCCACAATGACAAGCCTATTTCCATCTCTCAGATAGAGTAATGGACGCGTCCGTTTCTTCCTCGTTTTCCACCCCGTCGTAGTCAGTAAGAGCACATTGGCCTTGTGAATCCTCCCGCCTATCCGCCCACCTGACAATTTGTAGAAAAAGACGTGCAGGGAGGTGTAGAATTGGAGGAACATCTCTCCTCGTAATTCCAACGCAGTCTACTAAATCTACTCCCTTACTTTGCGTCATGAGTATAGGCCTCCCTGGTGGCTCCCATTATCTTCCCTAGAAGGGGAGTCCAATGTCCAAGAGGCGACCCCCGAGCTGAGCCTCTTGGATTCAGTTCTACACTTGAACGGGCTCTTGACTTGAGTCTCGTTTTTCGGGGCCGGGGAATGCACGTCACGTGCATCCTACATGACACAACATCAGACACCCCCGATTCTAAACGCTCTCCGGAATTACCCTTAGGATTGTTTTCCTTCTATCTAGAGCTCCACCTACCGGTTGCAGCGGGAAGAGAGGATGGAGTCTTAGCAACTTTCAGAGCGTTGCCTTGGACCTGGGGAGACGTGTAAGGACTGAAGAAGCTAATGATGGTGATTCTACAATATGTCGAGGTGTAGCTCATTCCCTGGAGGAGGCCCCGACATACCGTGAATCATTGTAATCTGCTTGGAGAACCACTGGTCAAACGGGTCCTTCGAGGCTATGAGTCTCTGGAGCATTTTGGACGGCTCCTTTCCTTCGAGGTGGACAACGGTAAAATCACCCATGGGTGTCCGCTGGAGCCAGGCACGTTCGCGCGTAATGCCCAGCCTCTTCCTTGATGACTGATACTCTTTTTTCCTCGTCGTCTTCATCTCGTTAATCATGTTCTTCCACGCTTCCAACTGACCTGGAAGTATCGGCACTACGAACTCATAATGCTCGTCAGACAAGGCCAGTTTGTTCAGAAGATTTTTCTCATATTTAAGGGTGCCCAGAAGAGGACAACTTCAACGGCGGGAGATCATCTCCATCCTGGCTCCGTCAGCCAAAGACAAGAACAGAACAGGCAAACCCTACAGCTCATCTACGGGTCTCTACTATTACTTCCAGCGCTGGTACGACCCCTCCATCGGCCGCTTCATAAGTCAGGATGATATTGTCGGATTCCGGTCGGATCCTCAGAGCTTCAACCGCTACCTATACGCGAGGGATACTCCAATGACACTTACGGACCCAAGCGGGATGATCGCAGTGCCTCGCTCCGTCTGTGATCACTGTTACTCTAGTCAAAACAGTGAATGTGAGCAAAGCTACCAAAGCGTGTCTGCCTTTTTCAGTAGCTGGTGGCACTCTTTTACCAACTTGGAATGCTGGGGCGGGCCGGGTGGTTATTCGGCTAGTTCTTTAGGCGAGCCTACGTTCCAAACCCGAAAACAAACCTTACAATCGCGGTGTCTGGCGGTCGTGTCGAACCAACACGCGGTTTCGAGGCACGATCACATCCTCGTAACCAACACCACTCTGTTGAGTCGACGGAACAATCTGTCCCTTCACCGGGTTAAATACTACTACCGTAGTGGCATGATACCCTATGGGATTGAACGGAATTCTCATAACGAATCTCAAAATATCTGTCACAGGAACAGTCATTATGATGCTCGTTCTCATAGCGTTCTTGCCCCTTGTCCTTGGGACTAGTTCCTCGCCTCCTAGAACGACCGGTAATATTGTCGCCACGATAGTTGTCGGGCCCGAGCCGAACCAGATAGTGTACAACCCGTCCAACAATAAAGTGTACGTGTCCCATGCCGGGACCGGTTATGGCTCGATCGGAAATGTTTCGGTCATAGATGCTTCAACCAACCGGGTAGTAGCTATGATAAGGCTTGGCAGTAATCCAGGCCGTTCCTGTACAATCCCGTCAATCATCACGTGTACGTGACAAGCGCAAACGGTGTCAACGTGATCGACGAGACCAGTAACAAGATTCTCACTACGATCTCACTAAACAATGTAGGCGCGCTGGCGTACAACCCGTCTAACCATAACGTGTACGTTTCCGGTTGGCAAACAATCTGGATAATCGACAGTTCCACCAACAAAGTCACCGGACAGTTCAGTCGAGTATCCGGATTCAATCTCGCCTTTGACTCGAACAAGGGCTACCTGTACGCATCCGACGATTACGCGAACACTTTACTCGTAGTAAACACTCTTTCCGGCAAGCTGATCAAGAGTGTCCCGGTGTGCCAGTGGTGCGATCCTTCAGGCATGGCCTTCAACCCTGGGAATGGTCGAATATATCTGGCCAACTTTGGCATGGGCAAGGTCTCAGTGGTCAGCGACACGACAAACAATATTGTAGCCACCATAGCCGTGGGAAACAATCCCTTCGGAGCCTTGTATCATCCATTGAACCAGAAAGTCTACATCTCAGACTATACCTCAGCCATGCTCTCTAAGATCGACCCGGCAACCAACACTGTCATCGCAAACCTTAGTGCTGGCAATGGCCCATGGAACATTGCACTGGATACGGCGAACGGATTGCTCTACATCACAAATCTCGGGTCGAACACGGTCACCGCTATCTCCCCCTGACAGCCCAATCAGCAACGGCCTCGGCCTCTTCCTCACGTTAGTGGTATCTTCAATAATACTGGAAGCCTCTACCGTCTGCCGCTCAGCACGACCCGGTGTCCAAGGTCAGCATCAGCAGGCAGAAGAGTTTAAGAAAAGTCTAGTAGCACGGTCTCCTATGCAGAAAATTACGCCTTTCCTCTGGTTTGACGGCAAGGCAGAAGAGGCCGCGAAATTCTATGCCTCTATTTTCAAGAATTCAAATATTGGAAACATCACGCGTTATGGAAAAGAGGGATATGAGGTTCACAGGAGGCCCGCGGGGACTGTAATGACAGTGGAGTTCCAGATCGATGGACAGAAATTTGTAGCGTTGAACGGTGGTCCCGAGTTCAAATTCACAGAGGCCGTCTCGTTTGCTGTCGGCTGCAAGTCGCAGGAAGAAGTGGACATGTTCTGGGAAAAACTCGGCGAGGGCGGGGAGGAAAGCGTATGCGGCTGGCTCAAGGACAGGTATGGCCTATCATGGCAGATCACTCCTACCATTCTGAGCGAGATGCTGGCGGACAAGGATCCCAAGAAGGCTGGAAGGGTCATGGCAGCGATGCTCAAGATGAAGAAGATTGACATCCCGACTTTGAAGAAAGCATACGATCAAAGCTAGGCTATGCAGAAAAATGTCTCCGTCCGAAGCTTTCTGAGCAAAACATCAGTTTTCATTCATATCACAACCTCACAATTTGTGATAATGTCATGTGTACCCTACTAGAACCAGCTTCTCATATGCGCCTCTAACCTAGCCGCTGCTGGTGAAGTTGCTCGTCCTATCTTGGAGTTGGCCGCCGATGCTTATGACGTCTCTCGCAGAGCTATCAGACCGCATTCAGTTGATGACAGCCTCTATACAGCAAACTCTGCCTCGCTGCTTTGCAGTAGAAAGCAACGCAAGCGAGACTTTTGGCTGCTCTTGGATCGAGTTCCTGCCGAACTTGCCTGGCGAGGAGTAATTTGACCCTAAGTCAAGTTCAAACTTGTGGTGAAAAGACAGAAATGGTCACTGTTCTCGACAGTAATCTATGGAGCAGTAGGCGCTACTCGGCAGTTTGGATTTGCCTATTGCAACTGATCGAATCGTCTCTCATTAGAGAAAGAACGAGTACGGGTTCATGCTTGGGAAAGTCGGCTGAATGCTTGTCGAGGTAAGGAATCTTCGCGAGAGAGAGTCAGTCGCCCTTACTCTCACCCTTACGACGAC
>Ga0137418_10000511_pt1 | contig 34904 bp, 26 predicted proteins | sample CZODoug3_1_2_16f_FD_122242 | JGI IMG/M metagenome (GOLD analysis project Ga0137418, IMG submission 122242) | Vadose zone soil fungal communities from Angelo Coast Range Reserve, California, USA - CZODoug3_1_2_16fungal (Hybrid Assembly) | ecosystem: Environmental > Terrestrial > Soil > Vadose... | reverse complement strand
AGAGCGATTTCGAGGTCGTCACCGCCAGCACCGCGGAAGCGGCGATCAAGGTCCTCACGCAAAGGGACGTCGATATCCTCTTGACCGATCAGAAGATGCCGCGCCTGTCCGGCGTGCGTAACTACGCTGATCATCTGCATGGCTGCTGGATCTTGCGAAGCAACGATGGCGCCAGGAACTTCAAGCTCGTGCAGGCGCCGGAATCGGCTCCGGCCGATCGCGCGCAATGGCGCCGCGGAATCGGCGGTAACGCCGAGGTTCGACCTCTCATACCAGACCGAAGCAGGCAACTTCTTCTATTTGACCGCAGCGAAGGGGTATCGGAGTGGTGGTGTCTACCCCGCGGTGACGATCTGTGACAATAGCCCATTGCCTTTCCCTGCTGACACGCTCTGGAGTTACGAAATTGGGGCAAAAGGTGATCTGCTGGGCGGACGGCTGCACGTGGAGCCGAGCGTGTTCCACATCCAGTGGAACAACACACAGCCGGACCCGGTGATCGAGTCGTGCAATTTTGTTGGCTCCCTGGCAGCCACCGCGGTCAGCGACGGCTTCGAGTTGGCGGTGCAGGCACTCCTGACCGAGCACGTCAAGCTGGGACTTGCTCTTGCGTACACAGACGCGCACTACACGCAGACGCTTAAATCGGGTAACGCGGTGATTCTCCACACAGGCGACGCGATTGGATATCCAGGGCAGGCACCTTCGCCATGGAACGTCACGACCTGGATCGAGTACAAATTCGCCCTGAGTGGTGGCGTGGCCGTCGACCTCCGGGCCGAACACACGTTTCATAGCCGCAATCCGGGCCCGTTCTTTACGGACCATCCCGGGTCACCGTTTTTTTACCTGGGCGATCGACCCGATCCGTCGACGAACCTGCTCAATCTGCGGGCCAGCGCGCGATGGCCGAACTTCGACTTGGCCTTGTTTGTCAATAACAGCCTGGCTTCGCAACCCGTCCTGAACTCAGCCACAACCTTCAGGCCCCGCACGGTGGGCCTGTCAGGTACCTGGCGGTTTTGAGGTGCTAGCATCGTTTCAGCTCGCCGAAATACGCATGATATCAATGCGGCGCCTGCTCGTATCCTGCGCGATGTGGTGTGTCATCGCGGCGTCGAGCAGTCATGCGCAGTCGCCGCCGGTGCTATCGGCGGACATTGCGCCGCAGCCGTTGACACAAGCGTTAGTGGCGTTCGCTCAGCAGACCGGCCTGCAACTCATCTATGTGTCGGCGATCGCCGCGTGATCGCTCTAAATCTCTCAATCAGGGCGGCCCGAACGATTGGTGAGTGGTACGAGCGCGATCGCCACCCTCTGACGAACTGGCACGCTGCACTCAGTCAGAGTGCGTAGAATCGCCGAGTTTGATGCGCTCTGTTGACAGAAAACTAAATGGTGCAAGCGATGATTTGCCCCTAGGTAAATTACATTAAGAATGTACTCTAAGATATTGATAGGAATGCCCGGGAGAGGGCTCGAACCTCGGTGGAGAAAGTTAGTCGAATCAAGCTCTTATCGCGGAGTGATTTTTCGAGTTACCCAGAAAGTTACCCATCTCCATCGTGCGCTGTGGTGGGACCGCTTGGCATCTGTTGGGCTCGCATGAGCCGGCTTGTCACCCTGGGGACGACACTTCTGACAGTCGTCGCGCGAAGCGGCGAACCACTCGAGATCACCCGGTCCCAGAGTAACGATATGTCTTTGACGCGTTAACGCCCTTGAGTTTGCATTCGAGGAAAGGCTTCTCGGCATCCGAGAGGGACGCCATCAAGATCGGTTCGCAGTACTGGCGGCCGCACCCGTAGTCAGCGCGATCTTGTCCTCGATGCGGCCATCGGTCAGCTCACTGTCAAGCCGCCGTCAATGGTAAAAACCGCGCCGTGCAGATAGCGGGCTTCGTCGGAGGCCAGGAAGGCGACGAACGCCGCGACCTCCTCAGGCGTACCGTAGCGCCCGGCAGGGATCAGCGCGTTGAACTTCATCCGCATCGTGTCGGCGCTCCCAGGCGCGAGGCCCTCCTCGAGGGAACGCATCATGCGAGATTCAATCGGGCCGGGATTGACGGAATTGATTCGGATCCCCCTGCCGGCCCATTCCGCAGCCGCGCTGCGGGTCAGGCCGATCACCGCGTGTTTGCTGGCGTTGTAGGCGCAAATGCCCGGTGTGCCCGTCAGCCCGGCGACGCTTGAGGTGTTGATGATGGCGCCGCCGCCGGTGGCGGCCATCGTCGGGATGACGTGCTTCAGACCCAGGAACGTACCGGTCACGTTGACCGCCATGACACGGAGGAAATCGTTGAGTGGATAGGCGGCGATCGGGCACACTGGACCTTCAACGCCTGCGTTGTTGAAGAAAATATCAATTCTGCCCATGACTCTGCGCGCCTGCTCCACGTACGCGGCTACGGCCCGCTCATCGGTGACGTCCGCGACGACCGGCAGGTACCCTGGCCCGGGAGACAGAGCCGGGGTGAGCCGCTCGAGCGCGCCCGCGTTGTAATCTACTGCGACGATGCGTGCGCCGCGGGCGGCCATGAGCCGCACGGTGGCGGCTCCGATCTGGCCGCCGGCGCCGGTGATCACGGCGACCTTCCCGTCCAGTCGATGGTCATCGAGCACGGTCAAACTTTAGCGCTCCGGTTTGTTGCGCATGGAAAGGGGCGAGGGGCGCGGCCGAATGTGGAATGCGAGCGATCCGGCGTGCCTTATCGGCGATCGCTGCGCCCGTTGCCGTTATAACCGAGTATCCCACGGTCTCAGGAGCGGCGGCCCGGTCCGGCGGCGCCGATCTCCTCTACCTCGCGTAGCGTGAGGACCGCAGCTCCGCCCCCAGTCTGAGCCGGATCGGTCCCTCGATGCCGACGCAACTCGAGGCGAGCAATCTGATTGCGGTGCACCTCGTCAGGGCCGTCGGCGAGCCGAAGCAACCGCGCAGTCGCATAGGCGGAGCCCAGAAAATAGTCATTATTCGTGCCTCCACCACCGAAGACCTGCATCGCCCAGTCAATGATCTGGCATGCCATCTCCGGCGCCGCCACCTTGATCATCGCAATCTCGGAGCGCGCGACCTTGTTGCCAACGGTATCCATCATCCAGGCCGCATTCAGAGTGAGGAACCGCGACTGATCGATGAGGATGCGGGACTTCGCGATTCGCTCGAGCGTCACGCCCTGTTCGGACAGGGGACGGCCAAACGGGGAGCGCAGGTCCGCTCGGCGGCACATCCGCTCGAGCACGCGCTCGGCGAGCCCGATGAGCCGCATGCAGTGATGAATGCGACCCGGCCCGAGCCGGCCTTGGGCGATCTCGAAGCCCCGACCCTCCCCGAGCAGAATGTTCTCAACGGGCACACGAACGTTCTCGAACACGACCTCAGCAGCACGATCGGGCACGCCGTAGTAGCCCAGCACGGGTAGCGAACGTAGTACCCGTACGCCAGGCGTATCCTTCGGCACCAGAATCATCGATTGTTGGCGGTGCTTGTCTGGATTGCCCGGATCGGTCTTACCCATGAATATGATGAGCTGGCAGCGCGGGTCCGGCGTTCCCGTCGTGTACCACTTTCGTCCCGTGATGACATACTCGTTCCCGTCGCGGACGATTGAACTTTCGATATTTGTCGCATCCGACGAAGCGACTAGCGGCTCTGTCATGCCGAACGCCGACCGGATTTCACCCGCCAATAGCGGCATGAGCCAGCGCTTCTTCTGATCTGGCGTGCCATAACGGGCAAGCACCTCCATGTTGCCGGTATCCGGCGCCGAGCAGTTGAACACCTCGGGTGCCAAATGTGATCGCCCCATGATCTCGCACAGGGGCGCGTAGTCGAGATTCGAAAAGCCGGCGCCGTGCTCGGTGTCGGGTAGGAACAGATTCCAGAGGCCCGCCGTTCTGGCTAGCGGTTTTAGTTCCTCGACCACCGGGTAGACTTGCCACGGTCCAAGCTGTTCAGCCTCCTGGTAATACCGACGCTCATTCGGGTAGATGTGTTTGGCCATGAAGGCCTCGAGCCGCGCTTGGTAATCGCGGACCCGTGTCGAAAGGGCGAATTCCATCGGTGCGTGTTCCTCGTTGCTCTATATATCAGCAACTTCAATGACGACCTTGCCGAGCGGCCTGCCCGATTCGACGTAGCGGTGGGCGTCGGCAGTTCCTCGGAGGCGGAAGCGAAGGGGGTCTACCAGCGGTCGTACCGTCCCGGCATCCACCAGCCTCGCGACGCGCTCCAGTATCGCGCCATGCCTCGCGCGGCCCAAGCCGTGCAGCATCGGGATGAGCACAAACACCAGGTGCAGACTCTGGCCGCGCACGAACAGGGGCTCGAGATCGTGCTGGCCACGGCCGGCGATCGCGACGATCTGGCCATTTAGCCGCGCCGCCGCCGACAGCGAGGGTAGATCGGTCTTCCCGGTCGCGTCAAACGCGACGTCGTAGCCCATGCCGTCGGTCACGCGCGCGATCGTCGGGCCGAGCGGCTCGTTGCGCGAGTCAATGGCGACCTCGGCTCCGAGGTCGAGCGCGATGGCGGCACGCTCGGCAGAGGAGGTCAGTGCGGTTACGTGCGCGCCGCGGCAGCGTGCAAATTGCACAGCAAGGTGACCAACCCCGCCGCTGGCCCCGCGCACCAGGACACGCTGCCCGGCGGCGACCGACGCGCGTTCGACACCTTCCCACGCCGTGATGGCCGCGAGCGGCAAGGCGGCTGCTTCCCGGTATCCGAGGGAGCGCGGCTTGCGCGCGAGAACGCGCGCATCGACGAGCAGATACTCAGCCAGTGCGCCGCCGTGGGCGCCGCGCACGCCCCCACCGAGTCCGTATACGGCATCCCCGGCGGACAGGGTTTCAACGTCATCCGCGAGGGCCGCGATTCGTCCAGAAAAGTCGGCGCCGAGGACCGCAGGAAGATCCGGGGCCGCCGCCGAGCCGTGCTGGCGCAACTTGCAGTCGACAAGATTGACGCTCGTCGCGGCGATCTGCACGAGAGCGCATCCGGGCCGAAGTCCTGGAACCGGGACGTCACGGAGCTCGAAGCCAGAGACGTCTCCGAATCGGCACAACACTTGCGCCTTCACGGCGGGCGCTTGGGCTAGGTCGGCCGGATGAGGACCTTGGCCTGAGAGCCGCCGCGCTCCAGCAGGTCGAACGCGCTCGAGACGCGCTCGAGAGTCTCATGCCCCGTCACCAGCGGCGCGAGCCGGGCAGGATCCTTCCCGAGCATCCGGGCTGCCTCTGCGAACTCCTCGGCGTCATACGCGAAGACGAAACGCATCGCGATTTGCTTCTGGATCAGGTACGACGGCTCGATGATGTCAGGGCTCATGCACAATCCGACAACGACCATTGAAGCACCCGCGGGCGCCTCTTCGGCGATGCTTTTGAGGAGCCCGGGTTTTCCGACGCATTCGAATATAATGGGTCTTCGGCGCGCGACGCCCGCCGCACGCGCGGCCGCGGCGTCCGACACCCCGAGTGGGGCGCCTTGCTTATCCCACCAGGCGCCGACATGCTCCGGGGACGGGGCAGTGACCACGTCGGCTCCGAGTGCTTCCGCAAATCGCCGGCGTGCAGCGTCGGGATCGACCGCAAGAATCGGGCCGAGCCCGAGATACCGCAGGCGCGCGATGACAAACAGCCCGACCGGGCCGCAGCCGTAGACGACGAACGCGCAATCCGGTCCTGGAGTCGAGGCTGCAACCGCATGGACGGCAACTGCGAGCGGCTCGGCCAGGGCGGCCACGTCGGTGGGCACGTGATCCGGCACCGGGAAGGTGGCACTTTCCTGCAGGATCATCTGCTCGGCGAACGCGCCGTTGAAGACGTTCGAGTAGCCGAGCAGCACCATCCCCTCGGGCCCCGCCATGAATGGCAGCCCGATTACGCGGTGCCCGATCGGGACCCGCCGTTCGCAGCCGGATCCGTAGTCTATGATCTCGCAGCAGAACTCGTGGCCGAGAACCACCGGCAAATCCGGGTTCATGAAACCCCTGAAGCCAGCCCGGTGCAGCAGATTCGCGAGATGCTGCGCGTGATGCCGGGTGTGAAGATCGCTGCCGCAGATGCCACAGACGAGCGGGCGCACGAGCATCTGGCCCGGTCCCGGGTTGGGGGCGGGGAGATTCTCGATCTCGAAGCCACCCTTCTGGAAAACCGCGGCGCGCATCGTGGCACTCCCCGTTGACGCCGCCCGGCCCCTGCCGAGACCGGGCAGACCTGATATTAGAACTTCGTAGTGAACGTGGCACCGAACCAACGCGGCATCTGGTACACAATCTCGCCAGTCCTGCCGACGGTGCTCAGGTCGAACGAATTGATCTCCTTGCGGGAGTCGAACACGTTGTTGACCCACAGCGTCAGCGACCAGTGGCCATCGGTCGGCCCGTAGCCGCCGAGGGCGTCGACGTTCGAGCTCGCAGGGATGTGGGTCGCCGGATTGTTCAGCGAGTCGCGCCAGAAGGAGGCCCGGTACCTGCCCGAACCCTGCAGCCAGAACTTCGAAGGACCGACTGGCCAGCTATAACGGGCCACCAGGTTGGCGGTCACCTTGGGTGCCAGCGGCAGCTCGTTGTCCTCCACCGCCGCGACCGCACCGGTCGGGTTGTTGATAGCTGCCACCCTCGTGTGTAGCAGACCGAGGCCGCTGGACAACTCGAACTGATCGGTCAGGCTGGACGTGAACTCCACCTCCGCACCGTAGAGCTTCGCGTCATTGTTCGTGATCACGTTCGTGATGTTGATGAAGCTCGTGTTCTGCATGTCCTTGTAGTCGTAGTAGAACACCGCTGCGTTGAGCCGCGCACGAGAATTGAGAATCGTCGACTTCAGGCCAAGCTCGTACGCGAGGTTGACCTCTTCCTTGTACTTGCGCAGATTCGCGGGTGTTCCAGCCGCGTTGCCGGATATGAAGCCACCGCCCTTGACACCGCGTCGCACCGAGCCGTACGCAAGGACGTCGCGGGTCGGTTTGTAGTTCAGCTCGAGCAGGCCGTTGACGAGTCCTTTGCTGATCTTGGCGAGGTCGCCATTGGCAGCGCTATTGATCGTGGTCAGCGAAGCCGACGGATCGGCTGCCGCCAGCGCGCCGATATCTATGAACTGTCCGATGTTCCTCGGAATCGGCGTGGACAGTGGGATGTTCAGCGACACGGCATCGAAGCCGTTGAACTCCTTCTCGTCGTGCGTGTAACGTGCGCCGGCAATGAGAGTCCACTTGGTGTCGAGGTCGAACTCCTCCTGGCCGAACACTGCCCAGCTCTTCAGGCTTTGCTGATCGTGAAAGGTCTGTGTGTACATACTGTTCTGACCCGGCCCGAAAATGAGATGAGTCAGTTCCGGGGAGAAGAACAGCGGCGTCACGGAACGCACGTCGATGTCCTGCTTCAGATAGTTCGCGCCGCTCGTCAGACGCCAGGTTCCGCCGTCGTAGAGTGAGCGGAGCTCGGCGACGGTGTGTTTGGACTCGCCGAGATTCGAGAACAGGCAGAACGGCTTCGGCGTGTGGTCACAGGTCTCTACTTCGTCCTTGTTGGCCTTGAGCCAGCCTGCGAGAGCCACGACGCTCCAATGGTCGCTTACGTTCCAATCGCCACGCGCGAGCACGTGCCGGATTGACGCATTCTGCTCGTTCGGACCCGTCGTATTGACGATATCCGTCGCGCCGGCGCCGACGTTCGCCATGTTCTGACCGGCCGCGTCCGTAGCCACCCTATAGGTACCGACTTGACCAGGGATCGTGCCGGCTTCGATGCCCTTCTCGTTGCTGTTAATCGGTCCGCTCTCGCCGTACTCACCCTTGATGTTCAGCTGGAATGCGGCGCTCGGCTTGATCAACACCTGCAGTCGTGAGGCCACGAAGTTGCTAGTACCGCCTTTGCTGAAGAGCGCCTGAGGGCTGATGTTCCTCAGGTAGCCCTGATTGTAGTCGGTCGCCACGGACGCGCGGACTGCGACGGTATCCCCGATCGGGAAGTTCAAAAAACCGCTGGTTCGCGCGAGTCGATTCTCGCCAGCCGTCACCGACGCCTGGCCCGCGTACGTCTGCAACTGAGGCCGGTTGCTGTAGTAGTTGATACTGCCGGCAGTGGAATTGCGGCCCTGCACGGTGCCCTGCGGCCCGCGGGCAACCTCGACGCGCGCGAGATCGAAGGTCAGAAAGTCCGCCTGCCCGGCGCCGATCATGTAGAACTCATCGACGTAGGTAGTGGCCGTCGCCTCGGTGGTATCCGAGAAGTCGGGCTGGCCCACGCCGCGGATCGTGATCTGCGTGTTGAAGCCTGGACCGGAGTAAGAGCGCACCAGGTCAACGTTTGGGGTAATGCTGCTCACGTCAGCCGCCGACACGACACCGAGGTCCTTTAGCTGTTCACCCGAGAAGGCCGCAATCGACGTCCCGACGTCCTGCAGGTTCTGCTCGCGGCGGTTCGCGGTAACGATGACCTCTTCGAGTCCGCCCTCTGCTTTGGGGAGAGCGGCCTTGCTGTCGCTTTGCGGTGCCGCGGACTGGGCAAACGCCGCGCCGGAAACCAGCGTCGCGGCGACGCAACACAGAAACCGTGCGTACATTGAAATTCCCCTCGCCGAAGTTGAATAGTGGTTGATCGAGGCGCGCGGAGAAGACCGACGAGAACCGATCGCACGCGCGACGATGGTTTGCCAAACCCGTTCGTGACGTCCCGGCGTCAAGGCATGCGCTGTCATTGGTATCCCCTGCACTTCGAGCGTCGTGCCTGTTGCCGCCGAGCCCGAGGTTTGTGTGGTGCCGCCACATCTGCGCGCGTCGCGAGCTTAACGCTGCCGGAAAGCGCGTGTCAATCCAAATACAACAACATTGTCCTACAAAGGATTCGAACGAATTAGCATTGCCGAAAGAGACCGGGCACCAGAGTGTGGTTTGACACCCTGGCAGAATGTTCCGAGAATCAAGAACGGTCGGGACGCTAACTCGACTCCTGCGGAATGGTGAGATGGCAAGTATCAACGTGACAGAGAAGCTCGAGCGATCCCGTGCTGCCGTGAGTCCGCGGCGGCGGTGGAGCCGCGCTGCCGGTCCCGTGGGCATCAGCTCACCGGACCGCGTCGTCGATACCATTGTCCAAGGCATCCGCTCTGGACGGTACGTTCCTGGGCAGAAGCTGATCGAAGCGGACCTGACCCATGACTTACGTGTGAGCCGAGGTCCAGTGCGGGAGGCGCTGAAGCGGCTCGCTGCCGAAGGAGTCGTGATGTTGACGCGGCACCGTGGCGCTTATATCCGCGCGCTATCGCGCGCCGAGGCGGATGAGACGCTAGTCGTGCTCGAAGTGCTGACCGGCCTGATGGCCCGCCTTGCCGCCGAGACGGTGAACGCAGGCGACCACGCGGAGCGGATCCGCAAGGCGTACGAGTGGCTCGGTGTCTACAAGAACGGACAGGCCGCGAGCAACGAGTACATCGAGAAGCGGCGGCATTTCTACGACACTCTGGTCGAGATCGGCGGCAACGAGCAGTTGGGGCGGATCATGCCGACGATGCAGATCCATCTGCTGCGGCTGCAGGTCCAGCCATATCTGACGCGGCAAGGCCGGCAGGAGCAGCTGCGCGATTACGCGGAGATCACCGAGGCCGTACTTGCCGGCAAGCCGCAGCAGGCCGAGCGCGCCATGCGCAGACACATTCGGCGGGCGCGGACGCGGTACAGGCGTTTGCCCGACGATGCCTTCTGGAGTCAGTCCGGGGCGGGTTGAGGGCAGGTACGTGTCAACGGTGGCCGAGCGAAATCGAAGGCTCCTGTTACGACGACGACCGGTTGGGCTCCCGGTCTCGGAGGACTTCGAGCTTGTCGAGGCGCCGATCCCGCAGCCGCGCGACGGGGCCATCCTCGTGCGCAACCACTTCTGTTCTCTGGATCCTGCGATCCGTGGCTGGCTCGAAGACGCTCCCTCATACATCCCACCGATCGCTCTCAGCGACCCGGTCCGTGCGATCGCGGTCGGGCGCGTCTTCACCAGCCGACATCCGGACTTCCAGACCGGGGACTGGGTGGTTGGGCTAAATGCAATCGAGGACTATTCGATCGCGGCGCCGGATGGTTTCCTGAGGATCGTTGACGCGGCGAGCGTTCCGTCACTCACGATTTATCTGTCTGCGCTCGGCGCGGTTGGCGTCACCGCGTACTTCGGCGTCATGGAGGTGTGCCGGCCGAAGCCCGGCGAAACCATGCTCGTCACTGCTGCAGCAGGCGCGGTGGGTTCGATCGTCGGGCAGATCGCGAAGCTGCAGGGATGCCGCACGATCGGCATAGCGGGTGGTTCCGTCAAGTGCCGACGTTTGACCGAGCGGTACGGATTCGATGCGGCGATTGACTATCGGGGGAGGTCGCCGAACGCGCTCTCGGCTGCACTCGCCGCTGCGGCCCCGCAGGGTGTTGATATGGTCTTCGAAAACGTCGGTGGAATGCTGCTCGATACCGCCTTGATGCACCTGAAGCTGCACGCGCGCGTCGCCCTTTGCGGTCTGATCTCGGAGTACAACTCGATGACCGGGCCGGTCGGGGCACGCAATCTTTGGCAGCTCATCGTCAAGCGCGCCACGATCCAGGGCCTGTTCACGGGCGACTTCCTCGACCGCTCTGCAGAAGCATATGCGGCGCTGGCGGCCTGGCTAAGAAAGGGCCTGTTAGTCGTGGACGAGCACATCGAGGAGGGTATCGAGAACGCGGTACCTGCGTTTCTACGGCTATTCGCCGGCACGAACGACGGCAAGCTCATTCTCCGGATCGCCTAAGCCGCGCGCGGCTATAGCCGCTCGATGAGGGTCGCATTGGCCATGCCGCCGGATTCGCACATCGTCTGGACACCATAACGGCCGCCGCTCTCTTCCAGGGCCGCAAGCAGGTTTGCGAACAGCCGACCGCCGGACGCGCCCACCGGGTGACCGAGCGCGATCGCGCCCCCATAGCGATTGACTCGGTCCGGATCCGCGCCGCTCGTCTGCTGCCATGCGAGCACGACCGAGGCGAACGCCTCGTTCACCTCCCACGCGTCAATCTGATGCGGCGCGAGACCTGCACGCGCGAGCAGACGGCGAGTCGCTGGAATGATCGCCGTGAGCATCATGATCGGATCGTCGGCGGCGACGGCAAAGTGTGTGACCGCGGCGCGCGGCCGCAAGTTAAGGCGCGTCGCGGTGCGCTCTTCCATCACGAGCACGGCGGCCGCGCCGTCACTGACTTGGCTCGAATTGCCAGCGGTGATTTTCCACTCGATTTCGGGGTACGCCGCGCCCACCGCTGGGTCGTGGAACGCCGGCTGCAGCGCCGCCAGTTTCTCCGCCGTCGTGTCGCGCCGCAGTCCTTCGTCCCGCTCTGCGACCCGTACGCCGACCGGTGCGGGAACCGGGACTTTGTGTATGCTCCTTGCCGTGATGCCCGCGTCCTCTGCGTGCGCGGCTAGAACGTGCGAGCGGAGCGCGAACGCGTCGAGTGATTCACGCGAAAGCTGGAACCGAGCGGCGATCAGCTCTGCGGAGATCCCCTGGTGTACAAGTCCCTCAGGAAAGCGACGGCGCCAAAGGGGACCTTCACTGTCCCTTCCCAGGCGGTTAGCGCGCATCGGTACGAGACTCATCATCTCGACACCACCGGCCACGACGACGTCATACGCGCCCGCGATGATGCCCTGTGCGGCGAAGTCTATGGCTTGTTGGGCCGACCCGCACTTGCGGTCGAGCGTGACGGCTGGAACCGAGTGGGGGAATCCCGCCGCGAGAACCGCCTGCCGTCCGATGTTGCCCGCTTGCTCACCGACCTGGATGACACACCCGGTGATGACGTCCTCGATCAGCGTCGGATCTACCCCGGTGCGTGCGACAAGCGCCTGCAGCACTTCGGCGTATAGAGACACCGGGTGCAATCCGTTGAGAATTCCGCCCGCGCGGCCGCGCCCGAAGGGCGACCGGACGATGTCGATGACCACGGCGCGGCGCATGGGTCGGGCTGTCGTTAGCGGAAAAGATCCGCGGACAGCTGGGCCGAGCGCAGCTGGACGACCGGTGCCCGCGAGATTTGCATCAGCCGTGCCACTTCATCGAGCTCCGGGGACGTCAGCAGAGGGAAGTGGGTCTTGATCGGACCCGACGACCGCATCCGCCGCAAATCCGCTTCCGGGACCAGCGCCCGCAGCAGCAGCTCGTCGTCGTCGTTGGTACCGTACCGACGACGCAATTCGTCAATCGTCGCTTGTTCCGGCGGACTTCGCAGGATGTCCCGCGCATTCGGCGCGGCCAAGATTCGGTCACGGATCTCGTCGTCGATCGGCGCAACAGTCTCGCCGTAGTAACCGGCGGCATATTTGATGACCTCGTCCGGCACGATCTTGTAGCGCTCGCGCGTGACGATGTTGAGAACGGACTGAATACCGACGAGTTGGCTGAATGGTGTGGCCATCCCGGGATAGCCTAGCTCGCGTCGGACGGTCGCGGTCTCCAGCAGCACCTCGTCGAGGCGATCGCTCATGCCGTGCTGTGCGAGTTGTGCTTTCAGCGTGCCCATCATCCCGCCCGGAACCTGGTGCTGAAGCGATAACACATTGTATTCGGCGTGTTGGTTCACCGGGAACCCGGCGGCGCGCCCGACCCTCTCGAAGTGCTCCGCGACCGCAGGCAGCAGCGCTTTATCGATCGAATGGGAATGCCCGAGCATCTCCACGTTGTGCACCATGATTTCGGTCGATGGCACCGACGGGCCGTTGGCCATGGGTCGACTTGCCGTATGCAGAACGCTAACGCCAAGCTCGATAGCATCGACATAAGCTTTCGCCGACTGGCCGAGGAGATTGTTCGAATGAAACTCGAGCAGCTTGCCGTGCGCCTGCTTGCGGATTGCCGGCAGCAGCGTTCGCAGCCGCTCCTTCTCGAGCACGCCGGCTGTGTCGTACAGCAGGATCGAATCGATGTCCGGGCACGCCGCGAGCTTGCCGGCCTTGTCGGCGAAATACGCGTCGCTGTGGACGGGCGACATCGTGTACATGATCGCTCCCGCGACCTCGGAGCCGAATTCCTTCGCCACTTTCGCCAGACGAAAGATTTTGTCGAAGTTGTACAGGACATCATAGATCCAGAAGCTACGACATCCATGTCGGTTCAGCTGGCGCATCCAAGCATCCATCAACGAGTCCGGCGTAACGCCGAAGGTAACCGATGCATTCGCGCGCATCCCGCTACGGATTCGGGTGTTGGGCATGGCGGCGACCAAAAGGTCGAGCATGTCCCAGGGGTTCTCCCGACAGTGCCTTATCAAGACCTCGAAGTGGGACGATCCCGTCAAATCGACGACACGAAATCCCGTGCGCGCCAGGAGCGGTGCGGCGGGCAGCGCCATGCAAGCCTGCATGCGCATTCCCCACAGGCTTTGCTGCCCATCGCGCATCGTCTCGTCCAGGAACTCGATATGAGCCACGGTAGCTTTACTCCCTATTGAGTGCGGAACGCCGGTAGCAGCGTGCGCTCTAACCAGCGGGTGTCGACCCGGTTACTCCGGTAGTCGGGGTGATTGATGATGAACTTCAGCAGTCGCAGGTTGGTCGCGACTCCCTCGATCTCGAAGCGCGCGAGGGCGCCGGCGAGTCTCTCGATTGCGTCCGCACGGCTACGGGCGTGGACGATCAGCTTGGCGATCATGCTGTCGTAATAGGGCGGGATAAGTGTCCCCTCCGTGATCGCTGTGTCAATGCGGATCCCATCGCCATCGGGCGGTCGCCAGCGCGTGACGCGTCCGGGGCAAGGCAGGAAGTCGCGATCCGGATCTTCGGCGATGATACGCGTCTCGATCGCGTGGCCGCTCACTCGAACAGCAGTCTGCGACGGCAGAACGCCTTGTTTCGTCGCGAGCAGCAGCTGGGTTCGAACGAGATCAACTCCCGTGACGAGTTCCGATACCGGGTGTTCGACCTGCAGCCTGGCGTTCACTTCCATGAAAAAGAACCGCTGTGTCGGCTCGTCGTACAGGAACTCGACGGTGCCGGCATTTCGATAGCGTATCGCGGAGAGTAGCGAGACCGCGGCCTGCTGCAGCTGGGCGCGCGCCGCGTCCGGCAGAATTTCCGCCGGCGCCTCTTCGATCATCTTCTGGTAGCGGCGTTGCAGCGAACAATCACGCTCCCCGAAATGCACGACGCGGCCTTCGCCATCGCCGACGAGCTGCACCTCAATGTGGCGCGCCCGCTCGACGAACCGCTCGAGATACAGCGTCCCGTCGCCGAAGGCTTCGCGTGCGGTGACCGAAGCCCTTTCGAACGAAGTTGAGAGTTCCGCCGGGCTGCAGGCGACAATCATTCCGCGACCTCCGCCTCCGGCCGACGCCTTCGTAATCACCGGGTAGCCGATCTGTTGGGCGATCTCGAGGGCCTGTTCGGTGCTTAGGATCTTCTCGCTTCCAGACGTCAGGGGAACGTTGGCGGAGCGCGCAAGCGCGCGCGCCGAAAGCTTGTCACCGACCTTTCGCATCGCCTCCGCTGTTGGGCCGACGAATGTGATTCCATGGTCCGTGCACATTTCGACTAGTGTCGGCTGCTCGGAGAGGAACCCGTATCCGGGATGCAGCGCCGTGCAACGGGTTGCGACCGCCGCATGCATGATCCGCGGCGCGTTGAGGTACGACTCGCGCGCCTGGGCGGAACCGATGACCACGACCCGGTCCACCTCGCGTGCCGCGAGGCTGTCGCGATCGGCGGCAGAGGCTGCAAGCACGGATTCCATACCGAGCGCGCGCGCCACACGAGCAATCCGCAGGGCGAGTTCGCCGCGGTTTGCAATCATCACGCGGGTCTGGGCGGTTGGCTCAGCCATCAGGTTCGACGTAAAACAGTGGCTGGTCGAATTCAACGAGCTCGGTATCGGCGACGAGCAGCTCGCGAATGGTGCCGATCACTCCGGCGCGTACCGTCGTGAAAAGCTTCATGACCTCGATGAGACATACTTCGGTATCAAGAGAGACGGACTGGCCGATCGAGACAAACGGAGGCGCGCCGGGCTTCGGCGCGTTGTAGAAAGTGCCGAGGCAGGGGGCACGAATCGCGACCAGGTGTGCAGGTGGAGTGCGCGCCGCGGTTGGCTGAGCAACGGGTGTCGGCGCCGCGGCACCGGCAGACACTACGACCGCATGGTCGATGGAGCGACGTGCGTTCGGATCCTTCGACACGAACAGGTCGATCCCATCGCCCACCACGCGCAATTCGCGCCAGTCGCTCCGGTCGAAAAGTTCGATCAACGCCTCGATGTCATTCTGTGAGATTTTGCTCACCGCTAGACGTCCTTGGAATGAGCGGCGCTGCGCTCGGCGACTGCGCGGATGGCTGCCAGCAGCACCGGCAGGCGCGGGTTGGCTATCAGGAGAGTAGCCCCCGACGCCACGCACGCGGCGACAGCGGTCTCACTTGACAACACGCGGCCGTGGAGCGCGCTACCTAGGTCGATGCCGCTTAGAAATCTGCGCAGGCTGTCGGGATTAACAACATCGTCGACTGCATCGAGGTCGAACAGGACGGCATGCGGTGGCGGCGCGGCGGCGACCTTGACGGGGGACCGCAGCTCAGCCCAGCGCAGGAGGTCCGCGAGTGCCGTGTCGGCGTCTTCGGCGGGGACGAGGAGTTTGAGGCGATCGGCGTAGACGACCCCCGAACCGCCATCGACCGTGACCGTCCGGCCCGCCAGGGGCATTACATTGCCGGCGCCGCAGCCGACGATGACAGGTCTGCCGAGCGCTCGTCCAACGACCGCGGCATGGGATGTCGACCCACCTTGCTCTGTAACGATCGCGCGAGCCGCAATCATGCCGTGAATATCATTTGGGCTCGTCGTCGCGCGCACAAGCACGACGTCCTCGCCGCCGTGGGCGCGCATCTCCGCCTCGTCCGGGTCGGTCACGACGACACCGCATCCAATGCCGTAAGACGCCCCTTCACCGCGAGCGAGAATCACCGCGGAGTCCGCGGTACCGCTCGGGAGTCGGGGGCTCAAGACGTGCCGCACCTGTTCGCACGTCAGTTTCGCGAATGCTGAGTCCGGTTCGGCAATGCCCTCGCGTACCATCTCGGCGGCAATACGCACGGCCGCAAGCGGCGCACGCTTGGCCACGCGCGTCTGAAGCAAGAAGAGCCGGCCGCGCTCAACCGTGAACTCGATGTCCTGCACGTCGCCGTTCTCGCGCTCGAGGAGTTGCGCCGCGCGCATCAACTCCGCGAAAGCGCGTGGTGTGTGGTTGCGCATCTCGTCGAGCGGAAGCGGCGTGTGACGGCCTGATACGACGTCCTCACCCTGCGCTTTCGGAAGGAATTCCCCGAAGACGCTGCGCTCGCCGGTCACGGGGTTCCGAGTGAACAGGACGCCCGTACCGGACTGCTCGTCGAGGTTTCCAAAGACCATCGCCTGGACAACGACCGCGGTACCGAAATGATCAGGGACACCGTGGTGCTCGCGATAGCGGCGGGCACGGCGCGAGTTCCACGACTCGAACACCGCGCGCACTGCGCCGTGCAGTTGCTCGACGACGTTTCCGGGCAATGGGACCCCCGCCGCCGAGGCGATCGCCTCACGCCAGCTGGTAAGATCTTCGACATTTCCGAGGACCGCGGAATCAACCTTGAGCACGATCGCCGCATAGAGCTCGATGAAGCGGCGGTGCGTGTCGCGAGCGAACCGGTCGTCGCTACAGTCCGTTGCGAGCGACTGCTCCGTCACATCATTCACACCGAGATTCAGAATAGTGTCCATCATCCCCGGCATCGAGACCGGGGCGCCCGACCGCACTGATACGAGCAACGGACGCGGGCCGGACCCGAAGCGCCGGTCAGTCGCCGATTCCAGCCAGGCGATCCCCGCGGCGATTTCTTCGACCAAGCCGGTCGGGAAAGCTCCGGTCTGGAGGTAGGCGACACAAGCTCGCGTCGTGACGACGAATGCCGGTGGTACCGGTAGTCCGAGCGTCCCCATTTTCGCGATCGACCAAGCCTTGCCACCGATCAGCTCCTTGTCGGGAATCCGGTGTCCAGCGATCGATATCACCCAGCGACCGTCGGGAAGCGTGGCACTACCCATGCATTACTCCGCGCGGCGCCGGCCGAGGATTCGCAGCAAATCCTCGTGGAGCTCGAACCAAAGCGTGTGGTAGCTGGGAAGCCGCGCATCGCTGACCCACTCGCTGTGCCCATCCTCGGCCCTTTCGAGTGCTTCGGTCAGTTTCCTTCGGTAGTACTCGAGCCGTGGCAGCCCCTGTACCAGTTGCGCAAGGATTCTGTCGGTGCGCTCATGCAGGTTGCCAAGCCGATCGACGATCCGGATGTCGTAGCTGGCATCCGAATGGTCGTTGGCCACCCGCGCTCCGCCGACCTCGATCGTTTGCCAATCCGTGATTAGCGTCTTTAGCTGGACGTTGATTCGCTCGAAGTTTTCGTACGCCTGGAGAAATGTGGCGTTGGCCCGCACATTCGCGTACTCCCGAGCATAATGACCGTCGAGTGCGAGTCGCGCCAGCGGTGCGAGTACGTACTTGCCTTGCGCCGCTACGACGCGGCCGCTACCGGCCGCCTCGCCGAGTAAGCGGGCCACGTCGGCCTGCGACAGGCCTGTGAATTCGGCCAGCACTGGCGCGTCGGCGTGTTTTTTAACCGCGAGCGCGTGCAGAACCAGGTGCAGACTCACGGACCCCCCGGGGCGGGGCGGTCCACGCGCCCGCGCGCGATAACCTGGTCGCGGATGAGTCGGCGGAGGATCTTGTTGGCTCCGCTTTTCGGCAGCTCTTGCCAGACCTCAATGGATTTCGGCATTTTGTAGTTCGCGAGCTTACCGGCGGCGAACGCGAGAACTTGCGCGACATCGATACCAGCTCGTCCGGCGATCACCGCGTGCACACGGTCGCCCCATTTCTCGTCCGGGAGCCCCACAACGGCGGCTTCTACAACGCCCTCGTACTCGAGCAATACGTCCTCAATCTCGCGCGGGTACACATTGAAGCCACCTGAGATCAACATGTCGTTCTTGCGGTCAAGAATGTAGAAGTAACCGTCCTCGTCCATGCGCCCGATGTCCCCGGTGTGCAGCCAACCGTTGCGGAACACTTCCGCGGTCGCCTCTGGTCGGTTCCAGTAGTACGCCATCGTCTGCGGACCGCGGCAAACAATCTCTCCGGTCTCGCCGGGTGGCAGAAGCCGGTCGCGGTCGTCAACGACGGCGGCCTCGACGCACGTGAAAGGTCGACCGCACGAGCCGGGCCGGTCGTGGTCTTCTGGTCGCAGACAGGTAATGACCATGGGGCTCTCTGCCTGTCCGTAGGTTTGCGCAAATATGCGCCCGAAGCGAGCCTCGGCGCGGCGTAGCACGTTTGGCGAGATCGGCGAGGCGCCGTAGGCGATGCGTCGGAAGCTGAGCTTGGCGGTATTGAGCGACGGCTCCTCCAGGATCATCGCGAGCATCGTCGGAACGAGGAACGTCAACCGGGCACGCTCGCGCTCCGCCAGTTCCACGAATCGCGCCGGGTCGAACTTTTCCATGACAACGGAGCGCGCACCCCGGACCAGTGCCGGGAGGAAGAAAGCTCCCGACGCGTGCGCAATGGGCGCGGCGTGCAAGAACGTGTCGGTCGAACTGATGTCTGGCACCAGATCCGTAAGGAAAGCCGACAGCTCCGCCAGCTCGCCGCGCGTGGTCAGGGTCACAGCCTTCGGCTGTCCGGTCGTGCCGCCGGTGTAGCCGAGCCGCAGCGGCGCTTCGGGCGCGCGGTCGACACAGCAGGGTCGGGCGTCGGCGTCACGAACCAGCGCCCGCATCCGCTCAGGATCGATTGTCAGCTCAACACCGAGCGGGCCCCAGCCGCCCCCGTGGATTACCGCGCGGCTGCCACTGTCCTTGAGCTTGAACCGGTGATTATCCTGCGTCTCGCGGGTGTTCAGCGAGACCCGGACCAGGCCCGCCTTCGCGAGCGCGTAATAGGCGACCAGGCAATCGATGCCGTTCGGGAGCAGCACGCCGACGCGATCACCGACCGCGAGACCGTTGGCGAGGAGCGCGTTGCCAAGACGATCTGTCAGTACATCGAAATCTCGGTAGCTGAGCGTCAGATCACGTTCCGTCAGACATGGCGCGTCCTTGTATTGAAGGGCGGAGCGGCGTATGAGGGATCCGATCTGCATGATTGCGCTACATGGCTCGGATAGCTGCGGTCCCGCGCTCAGCGCGGCCGCGCCGTGGTTCCGCGGCCCCGGAGCGTTCGCGATTCGCGCTGCTCGAGCTCATAGAGCTCGTTCGCGAGCGCCGTGTGGTGGTTGTACTTCACCCACGTCTCGCAGAGGAAACGGTACTTGTCGGTGCAGAGTGCCGGCGTAAATTCACGCGCGCGACGATTATATTCGGCGAGGCTCAGCACGCCAGCGGACGTGCGGTAGCGATCGACTTTGAGGTCGAGGTGGGAGGTGCCGGGCTGGACGGGACCGCAGCTCGGCACATATTCCTCACCGCAGAGCACCGAGTAAGGCAGCGGTGTGTAGGTGCGCGTCGGTTGATCGGAATGCTGCATCATCACGTATGGAGACTGCCGGTGGTTCGGCAGATTCAGGCCGGCCACGAGCGATCCCAACATCTGGCCGGCGAACTCGTCGTTCAGCAGCGGCCGAAAGCGATCAGCGCGGCGATCGATCGTCAACCAGTCGTCGACATCGAAGACGCCCGCGACGTGGGCGAGGTCCTTGATGATGTTGTAGTACACGAGGGCCCCGGCGTCGAGCATCTGGTCACGCGTCCAGGCGGCGATTCTCAGCCACAACTTGTTCGTGGCGTCCTTGAGCACGCCGTGCAGGGACCGCAGCGTGCCGATGAGTTCGTCGCGCGAGGCCATGCCGACGGGCATGTAACCCTCGGTCAAGGGATCGGAGGTGTAGAGGCCAACGCCGGCCAGATGCTCCGCCGTAAATTCCGGCTTCGACTCGAAACTGCCCCAATCGTCGACGATCGTGAAATGGCAGTCTCGGACCGACATCGGCACGGTCAAGTAATTGTAGGGAACATCCGCGGCGACGCCGTCGAGCCATGGCAGGGAGCATTCCGCGAGATCCATGAAGTCCCGCACGATGAGTTCGTGGTGATCATCCAGCCTGTAAGGGCCGGAGTTCGTAAGGCTGATGCGGCTCTCGCACGATACGAGGAAGCCGTACTGCGATGCCATCGCCAAGAATGCGTGCGCCGCCGCGTGCAGAGGATCGCCAGGAGTGCATGGATAGAGATCGCGGTGAAAAACCTCGAGTCGGCGGTCGGGCAGTATCTGCGCGCGGTGTCCGAACTCCCGGTTGGTGATGTGACCGTCGTTGCGGTGCCACGACAGCATGTACCGCTTCCAGAAGTCCATTACGTAGACGACGTCTTCGAGCGCGTCCTGTGGCCGTAGCATGCCGAGGGAGAGCAGCAGCTCGCGGCCTAGCAGGTAGAAATTCGGCAATGCCCACCCGAGGGCCGAGTTCTGCATTTTCATGCCCATGTTCCGCGCGCGATCCGCGATCTGCTCGGCAGGCAGCCGAGCCTCGATCTTTCGCAACAGGGACGGGTAGCGATAGAACGCATTCAGATACGAAAGCAAGATGTAAGGCGACACCGGAAACAGCTTCGATCCCTGAACGGTCCGCGTCAGGCACAGCCAGAAGGTCTCGTCGCCGCAGTTCTGGATGCGATTGTTCGTCTCGAGCAGCTGCGGGTAAGAGACGCCCGGGTTCCGCATCGTTGCTCGTGCGGCGCGCGGGCTCATCGCACGACCTTCCAGACCCGAGCGAGCTTCGCTTCGCCGCCGAAGTAGGCTTCCGCAGCCATCGATTCGGCGCTCGCTTCAATCTCGATGCGATCGCCGTCGTGGATGCCGCGAATCTTGGCGTTCATGAGGCACGGGATCCCATATTCCCGGGCGAGGATCCCGAGATGCGAGCGCACGGTGCCTCCCGCGCATACGATTCCGGCGAAATGCTCGAGGATCGGTGCGGTCAGAGTGCCACCGCTGTCGTCGATGATCGCGATAGTCCCCTCGGGCACACCGTTTTTCATGTATTCAATCACTCGGTCGCTCGAGCGAACGTAACGCGCCACGCCGACCGCGTTCGTCCGGCGCCGGACCACGTTCTCGCCAAAGCCACATTGCGAGCGGCCTTCGGAATCGGGCTCACCGGTCGCCGCTTCCGGATGCTCGAAGCTGAAGTTCGCGAGATCCGCGCCGACATCGTCTGCGCCGCCGTAGATCGCCGGCCGCTCGCGCTGCGATATGACCGCGGACCACGCAAAGCGGTATCCGGTGTCGAGTATCTGTCGCTCGATGTCCGTGAAATCCTGCGATGTGATCAGCCGGTCGCCGGCGCCGAATACGAAAGCCGACCAGTCAACGGCGCTTTCGGCAAACCGGCGACGAACCAGGGTGGTGACAGCGCTGCGTACCGTCTCGACCAGCAGATTCGGAGGTGCCTCGCCATAACGATCTTCATCGATGTAAAGCTTGCTCATCGACGCTCCTGTAGGCTCGGGAAGCGTGGCCGCATGGTCTACGCTTGTCAACCAGTCAGGACAAGATTGTAGAGCAATCTAGCCTCCCGGATTAGCTTCCACTAGAGTGGGGTTGGGCTCGCGGGCGACCCCCGAGCTGCTCTGCCTACGCGAGGCGCCACAAGTGTCAGCCGCCGGACCGCAAGACGATCCTCGACGCCATGTCGCGCTCCACGGCGCGTACAACACCCGCGACCTCGGTGGGTATCCGACGTTCGATAACCGGCGCGTTCGCTGGGGTCGCGTCTATCGTTCCTCGGCGCTGAGCCAGGCGACCGACGACGACGTGGCCGAACTCATTGGCCGGGGCATCCGGTTCATCTGCGACCTGCGCTCCGGTCCTGAGCGCCTGGCAGCACCAAACGCGTGGGCCGCGGTCGCGGGCATCGAAAGTTGGGGGCTGCCGCCTATGGAGGGCGTCGGCGACTCGCGTCAGCTGCTGGAGGCCAGCCTGGTCAGCGTCGAGGAGACCCGGGCATTGATGATGCGTACCTACCGGCAAATCCCGTTTGACCAGGCACGCGGCTATGGTCACGCGTTCGCGCGCCTTGCGCGGGACAGTACTCCGTTACTGTTTCACTGCTCGGCGGGCAAGGATCGCAGCGGGGTTGCGGCTGCGCTCCTTCTCGATGTGCTCGGCGTGTCCCGTGAGGCGATCTCGCGGGACTACTTGTTGTCCAATCGGGTACGCGCTCAGATCGAGGCGGCGTTCGTGGCTGATCCTCGCCACGAGCTGGCGGCCCGTGACTTGAGCCGTTCCTGGTCACCGCTGATGGACGCCGACGCGTGGTATCTCGCAGCGATGTTCGACGCGGTTGAGTCGCAGCGCGGCAGCGTGGCCGGGTATTTCTCGGCGGATCTGGGCATCGACGCCGCCGGACTTGGTGCGCTGCGCGCGCAGCTGCTCGAATGACGGCGCAGCTGTGCCCGCACTTGTCTTGTACATCCGGCGATCCTGTAGGACACTCAAACGCGTGCGCGTCCGCATCCGAACGCGCTCGCCACCAATCCAAGGGGCTTCCTGATGGGTAGAGTCAGCGGCAAAGTGGCAGTAATAACCGGGGCAGGCAGCGGAGTCGGTCGGGCTTGCATGAGGCTGTTCGCAGCGGAAGGCGCGATGGTCGTTGGCGTAAGCCGCACCCAGTCGAGCCTCGAAGACACGCTCGCACTGGTTCGGAGCGGTGGGGGCGACGGCGTCGTCATTGCGCGCGACTTGTCGACCGATACCGCCGCGGAAGAAGTCTTCGAACTCGCGGCACGACGCTACGGTCGCGTCGACATCCTGGTACACGCGGCGGGCATCGGTTACAGCTGGATGGAGAAGAGCCCCGGATCAATGAACGATGTCGCCGATACGGCGCCGGAGAAGTGGCGCGAAGTGATTCGCATCAATCTCGATGCCTGCTACCTGGCCTGTCGTGCGGCAGTACTGCGGATGAAGGCGCAAGGCGGCGGCGCGATCGTCAACGTCGCGAGCATCTCCGGCTTCCAGGGGCTCGCGGCCGCGCACTCGTACACGGCTGCGAAAGCCGGTGTCATCAATCTGACACGCTCTCTCTGCGTCGCCTACGCCAAGGACAATATACGGGCGAATTGCCTCGCCCCCGGCTTCATCGACACACCGATGGTGGCGTCGGTAATCAACTTGTTCGACGACCCGGAAATGGCGGACCGGCTCGCGCCGATGCGCCGGCCTGGCACCGCGGAAGAGATGGCCTACGGATGCTTATATCTCGCATCAGATGAAGCCTCCTACTGTAACGGCACCGTGCTCGTAGTCGACGGCGGCACCACGGCGCGCCAATGAATGCAGCGCCAGCGGGCGTGGTGACGCTCGAGATGCCTGCGCCGCACGTGGCGTTGGTCACCTTGCGCCGGCCCGAGAGGCGCAACGCCGTGAATGGCGCCGTGGCGTTCGAACTCGAGAGCGTCGTTCGTTCCACGGAGGCCGATCCCGCGGTGTGGGCGGTTGTCCTGACAGGAGCCGGAGGGCAAGCGTTCTCGTCAGGCGCCGACTTGAAGGAAGTCGCGGCAGGAAGACTGGACACCCTGTGGACGCACGACGGTGGATTTGCTGGCTTTGTGCGTGCCGCCCGCGCCAAGCCCTGGATTGCCGCGGTCGACGGCCTGGCAGTGGCGGGAGGGTTCGAAATCGCGCTCGCGTGCGACATGATAGTCGCCTCGGACGATGCATCGTTCGGTCTGCCGGAGGTGACGCGCGGGCTGATCGCAGCGGCAGGCGGGTTGTACCGGCTGCCGCGCGCGCTCCCGCGCGCGGTTGCGCTCGAACTCATCGCGACGGGTGAGCGCCTGACGGCTGATCGCGCGCTTGCGCTCGGCCTCGTCAATCGCGTGGTCCCGAAAGAGCGGACGCTGCCGGCGTCGCTCGAACTTGCAGGGACGATCGCGCGCAATGCGCCGCTTGCCGTACGGGAGAGCCTGGTGATCGCGCGGCAGGCTCACGACCTCGACGATGCGACGCTCGGACGGCTGTCCGCGGAAGGGCAGAAACGAATCATGGGGTCGGAGGACTTTCAGGAAGGCCCGCGCGCGTTTTTCGAGAAGCGCGCGCCGCGATGGGTCGGGCGGTGAGACCCACGCGCCAGTTTTGGGAAAGATCAACACAATGACCCAGGCCGTGATCGTATCGACTGCGCGCACGCCCATCGGTCGGGCGTACCGGGGCGCCCTCAATGACATCCGGTCCCCGACGTTGATGGGCCATGCGATCCGGCACGCGGTCGAGCGAGCGGGCATCGAGGGCGGCGAGGTCGATGACGTCGTTATCGGCACGGTGCTCGCGGCCGGGTCCGCCGGCATGAATTTGGCGCGCAATGCCCTGCTTGCCGCAGGGCTCCCGGTGACGGTCGCTGGACAGACCATGGATCGACAATGCGCGTCTGGTCTGATGGCGGTTGCGACTGCAGCAAAGCAGATCGCTCTCGACGGAATGCAGATCGTCGTGGCTGGGGGTCAGGAGAACATCAGTAGCCTACAGACGCCCTACATGGAGTGGACGCGCCGCGAAGTGGACATGAACGTCACGGCGGCTGCTCCCGCTGCCTACATGCCGATGCTCGAGACCGCGGAGTTCGTCGCGCGCAAGTACGCTGTGTCGCGTGAAACGCAGGACCGGTACGCGCTGGAATCACAGCGGCGAACTGCAATGGCCCAGCGAAACGGCCGTTTCGACGCCGAGCTAGTACCGATCATCGCCACGATGGCCGTCCGCGACCAGCACACGGGGTTGGTCAGCCATCGCGAGGTGACGCTCGCCAAGGATGAAGGCAACCGCCCGGACACGACTTACGAGGCACTGGCGGCCCTGCGGCCCGTCGTCGAGGGGGGCGTCATCACGGCCGGGAATTCGAGTCAGCTTTCCGACGGTGCGTCCGCGTGCGTCCTGATGCACGAACGGGCGGCGGCCGCCCGGGGACTGCGGCCGCTCGGCCGATATCTCGGGATCGCGGTCGCCGGCTGCGCACCCGAGGAGATGGGCATCGGGCCGGTCTTCGCGGTGCCTAAACTGCTTCAGCAACACGGTCTTGCGGTAGACGACGTGGGTTTGTGGGAGCTGAACGAGGCGTTCGCGGTCCAGGTTCTGTATTGCCGCGACCGGCTCGGCATCGACCCGGCGCGGCTCAATGTTGACGGTGGCGCGATCGCGATCGGCCATCCCTACGGCATGAGCGGCTCACGGCTGGTCGGGCATGCGCTGCTCGAGGGGCGGCGCCGCAGAGTGAAATACGTGGTCGTGACCATGTGCGTGGGCGGCGGCATGGGCGCGGGCGGTATGTTCGAAGTCTTATAGTCGGGAGCTAACATGGAGCGGGTGGGAGTCGTCGGGGCCGGGCTCATGGGTTCGGAGATTGCGCTGGTCTTCGCACTGGCCGGTCACGAGGTCCTGCTGGCCGACCGTGGCACGACAGAAGTGGCCGCGGCACTCGAGCGCCTGCGAATGGTGGTTAACAAGGGCGTCGGTCGGGGCTTCTACAACGCGGCGGAGGCGGACGCAGCGCTAGGACGAATTTCGAATGCGCCAGTCGAAGGCTTCCACGACAGGGAGTACGTGACGGAGGCGGTGTTCGAGGACCTCGAAGTGAAGGCCGAGGTCCTCGCAAACTTGGACCGGATCTGCCCGCCGGACTGCGTGATCGCGTCCAACACTTCGACGATTCCGATCTCGACGCTGGCGTCCCGAATGAGCCCCCAGCGCCGGGAGCGATTCATCGGTACCCACTACTTCTCTCCGGTATCCCGCATGCGGCTCGTCGAGGTGATTCCTGGCTTCGACACCGGCGAGGCGACTGTCGCAATCGCTCTGCGGGTCTGCGCGGGAGTCGGCAAGACGCCGGTCCGTATCAAGGACGTCGCTGGCTTCGCGGTAAATCGCATGCTGCATGTGTTCCTGATCGAAGCGGTGCGGCTGGTCGAGGAGGGCGTCGCGACCCCTGAGGACATCGACACCGCCTGCCGGCTCGGGCTCGGCCATCCGATCGGTCCGTTCGAGCTGATGGACGCGACGACGTCGAGTCTGTGTCTTCAGGCCCAGGAAATCATGCACGAAGCCTATGGTGAGCGCTTCCGTCCCCGACCTCTTCTGAAACAGCGGGTACGCGCGGGGTTGGTTGGGGGTCGCAAATCCCGTGGATGGCGTACCTGATACGCGCCTTCGTCTGATCGATTGGCCGTGCACAGAAGGGGACGCAATGCCTAATCCCGAATCAGCGCTGCCGCGCGCGGCGGCGGAGGCCGTCCCTGAACCGACCTGCCGAATGCCCGGGCAGCGCTACAAAGTATTCGCGATCATCGTGCTCGTGAATTTTACCGTGTGGCTCGATGAAGGGATCTTCGGTGCGCTGACCCCGTTTTGGTCGAAGGACCTGCACCTCACGACCGCGCAAATCGGTACCGGCTCTGCGGCATATCTGCTGACGGATTTCATCATGCTGTTTGTCGGCGGAGTGCTCGCCGATATCTGGGGTGCGAGGCGGATGCTCATCGTCGTGGTCGTCGGCTGTGCCCTTCTCAGTGGTGCGATGCTCGTCGTCCATGATTACGACGGTCTGGTGCTGCGTAACCTCGCGTTCGGCGTCTTTTTCGGGCCCTTGTGGGCTCCATGCAACCGTCTGATTGCGCTCTGGCTTCCTCCGCACGAGCGAGCGAAGTCGGCGGCCGTCTGGATGAGCAGCACGCTGTTCTCCTTTGTGGTCGCGAACCCGCTCGGGCTGCTAATTGCCGAACGGCTCGATTGGCGGGCAGCGTTTCTCCTGGTTTCGCTATTGAGCGTTCCTGCGCTGCTGCTTCTGCTGTGGACCAGGGAACGCCCGGAGCAACTGAAATCCGTCAGCGCCGCGGAACTCACCTACATCTACAGAGGACGCGATATTTCCCGCGAGCTAGATGCCGATCGCTTCCACTTGAAAGATCTGCGCAAGGCAGTCTGCCAGTGGAGCGTGCTGGCGATGATCATTGCGACGGCACTAGCGACGACTCCTACCTGGCTGATCCTTACGTGGGGCACCTACGGACTGGTTGACGGTTTCAAGCTGGGTAGCGCGCGCGCGTCGACAGTGTCGGCCCTCTTCCTGATGGTTCCGGTCGTGTATGGTTTCGCGCACGGGTGGGTTGTGAATCACCTGTTTGGCGGGCGCTGCAGGCCGGCCCTGGCGCTCGGCCCGATCATCAGTGGTCTAGGATTCCTGTCCGTTGGTTACTTTGCTCCCGGCTATGCAGTCTGGGCCTTTCTCGTCTTCGGGATTGGATTTCTCGCAGACCCTTTCTTCTGGGGAAGCGTCAATGCCTACTGGGCCGGTCTGACGAAGCCCGAGTACTTGGGTACGCTGAGCGGGCTGTCTGCGGCGTGTCAGGTCGCCGTGGGGTACCTGATCATCAGCACTTCCGGACACTGGGTTCGCGCGGACGTAGCGGGCCCCACGGCTCTCGCGAATGTATGGCTTTACGGCGGAGTTATCTTTCTAGCGGCCGCAATTCCGGTATTCCTGTCGCGCGAGGTTCGCGCGCGGTAATAGCCCGGTCGCGACTGCCACCCTGATCGCCGACCTACCAGAACTCGGGCACCTGACGCGACGGCAGATCGCCCCGCTAGTCGGCGTCATGCCCTTCGCCTCGGAATCAGTTCAGATGGCGACGCATCTGCGGCGGACTTCGAGGTCCGCCGCACCTGTATGTAGCGACCCTGGCCGCTGCCGCCACAACCGGATACAGCCGCTGCGAGGTCGGCGGCACGAGCGATCCGAGAGGCTGAGGCGAGTACTGAGGAACGCCGAGCATACGATGCAAGAAATTCCGACTTCGGCTGCACAGTGGGTCCGCTTCGAACGCAAATTCAGTCCAGATCCCCTCCTGTGGCGCGATGCTCACGCAGACTCCCAGCAACGCCTCCCATGGAAGCACCGACACTGTGGCGCGTCGGCGCTCCGCTAACGCGCGCGATGGAAGTCTCCGAGCTGAAATTCACAGCGGGCAGTTACAACGCGACGACGCGCTTTCGCCTTTGGAGTCCGGACGCTGAAGGGATTAAATGTGCACTGACTTCGGGCACGTATTTGGTGCCCGAATCCTCTATAGTTCGTCCCCACTTGGGGTCCTCTTCAGGCCTCGAATCTACTTCTAAAAGAGATATAATATATTGATATATAATGAAAAACTGGTGCCCGGGAGAGGACTCGAACCTCGGCCGTAAATCTCTCCCGTTCAAAGTCTTAGCGTGGTGGGACTTTTCGAGTTACCCAGAAAGTTACCCAGCGGTCGCACACACTGGTGCGCTATCCGCCGGTACCGGGTGCTATCCGTTGATACGTGCTCGGAGCCTGCAACGTGCTGTGATGCTTGCTTTACACATTCACCCTGCTTGAAAGCGGGTTGCTCGAGGTCGTCGAGTCCCGGCCTTTGGGCGGATCGGCTCAGCTATTTGGGCAACATGGGCTTGCCTTCGTGAGCTACCAGTAGATCGTGCACGTCGTTCGGCAAGCCAGTGGGGTTAAAATCCGGCTTGCCTCCGAGTTGATTGATACGCTCGGCGACCGTTATCGGGATTGAGCCCTATCGCCGAGGACTTCGTGACGCGCCATGTTAGGGGGATCTCGTTGCCGTCGTCGCAACGGCGGCCAATGCGGCAGCCATGGCTTTGGCTATCGGTTCCACGTCCGCGCCCATTCCATGTCGCTTGGCGAGCCAACTCGGATCGTTGTATGAAAGCCATGTCTTGCCGGCTGCGTCCTGCCAAACCAACGCCTTTAGTGGCAGGTCGATTCCCATCGTCTGATCTGATTGCATGAGCGGCGTGCCCCCTTTGGCATTGCCAAAGATCAGAAGCTCGGTGGGCCGCAGCGCCAGCCCAACCTCTTCGGCCCCGGCAGCGTGATCGATGCGCGCAAATATCGTCATGCCCTTTGCTTTTACGGCGGCCTCGAGCCTGCGCACAGTATCCTGCGGCCCGAAGCTGCTCTGTATGGTTGTCAGTCCGTCTGTGGCCATTGCTTGCACTCCCCATAACCCTAGAGTCCCGCTCAGCGCGATGACTTGACCCCTGATCAGGAACCTTAGCTCTGGTGTCATGGCAATCCCAATCCTCCTGTCGCTTAGTCCGCCTACACCTGTGCGGCTTTCCCGGCCTAGCCACTGAGCCCTGCAGGATGACCAAATAGCGGCTAGTTGGCAGCCTTAGGCTTGTAGGTGAACTTCTGACCCGCTCACCTCCTTGATGCCGACGTTGAAGCTAGCCCCTAGCGGCCAACGCGCGCGCGAGCGGTTCGGCGATGTCCCGGCTGACGAGGGGTTTGCGCAGCACGTCGCTGACGCCGGCGGCATGTGCGCGCTCGGTGAGCCGCGCGCCGCTGTAGCCGCTCATGAGAACTATGGGAATGTCGGAGCGTAACCGCCGGATCTCGCGCGCGAGCTCCGTGCCGCTGAGGTCAGGCATTGTCTCGTCGGTCAGGACGAGATCGAAGCGACGCGGGGCGGCGCTGAAGGCTTGCAACGCGGCGACGCTCGAATCGAACCCGGTCGGCTTATAACCAAGCTCGGCCAGCGCCTCTTCCGCAAACATGACCAGCGAGCGCTCGTCGTCGACGATCATCACTGCCTCGCCGTTTCCGCGCGGCAGGTCACGCACCGTGTCAGCGACTGGCCTTTTGGCGTGGCCGGCAACGGGCAGCCAAATCGCGAAAACGGTCCCTTCCCCGACTTTCGTCGCGACATCGATCGCACCACCGAGGTCAGCGACGATGGAGCGTACGAGCGAGAGCCCCAGGCCTGTGCCTTCCCCGACGCCTTTGGTGGTGAAAAACGGATCGAACATCCGCTCCAGCACCGTCGGCGGGATTCCCGGACCGGTGTCGCTCACCACGAGCCGTATGTAGGGGCACGGTGAAAGCGTCCCGTGCGAGAGCAAACGGTGCTCCGGCATCTCGACGGGGTCTACGGCCACCCTGAGGACGCCGCCGTGCTCCATCGCGTGCGCGGCGTTCGTGCACAGGTTCATCACCACCTGATGGAGCTGCGTGGCGTCTCCAACCACCGCAGCGTCGCCCGCCTCGAGCTCTTTGCGGAGGCGCACGACCGCTGGCAGTGCCGCTGCCAGCATATCGAGCGTCTCCTCGATTACCGACTGCACGTGCACGGGCACGCGTTCGCCGAGCCCGCTGCGGCTGAATGCGAGGATCCGCTCGACCAGTGCCTTGGCGCGGCCTCCCGCATGCATCACCTGATCGAGGTGACGCCGCGCCACGCTTCCCTCTGCCACGTCCTTTTGCGCGAGTTCGCCGTAGCCGAGGATCGCGCCCAGGATGTTGTTGAAGTCGTGCGCGATGCCGCCCGCGAACGTGCCCATTGCTTCCATCTTCTGCGATTGACGGAGCTGAGCCTCGAGGCGCTCCTTCGCGGCTTCTGCCTGCTTGCGCGCGGTAACGTCGTTGTTGGTCTCGAGCGTTGCAGCCGGTCGCCCCCGGTCGTCCCTCTGCAAGGACCAGCGGCTTGCCACAACGACTTTCGTCCCGTCACGCCGCGTGCGGATGATTTCGCCCTCCCAACGCCCCTCGTGAATCAACTCAGCCGTGATGTCTTCCAACGACGCGGGGAAGATCGTCTGCATCAGGTCGCGTGAAACCCTGCCGATGGCATCTTCCTTGGTCCAACCGTACAGCTCCTGCGCACCGCGGTTCCAGAACGTGATCACGTCGTTCACATCGCGTACGAAGACTGTGTCCCGCGTAAGATCGAGCAGCGCCGCTTGCTCTCGCAGCGCGTCTTCGGCCTGCTTGCGCTCAACGGCGATGCTCGCGAGATGGGCGATCTGCTCTATAACATTGTGCTCTCGCGGGGTAGGGCTACGGGGTTCGCGATAGTATGTCGCGAAGGTCCCCAACACCCTACGGTCTGAGGAGAGTATCGGTCGGGACCAGCACGCTCGCAGCCCGTGCGCCAACGCGAGATCGCGGTAATCGGCCCACAGCGGATCCGTGTCGATGTCGGAAACGATCACTGGCTCCGCGCGGTAAGCGGCCGTCCCGCACGAGCCGACTGACGGGCCGATGACGAGGCCATCGATTGCCTCAGTGTAGTTCATTGGCAGGCTGGGCGCTGCGCCGTGCCGAAGGCGGTTGGTTTTCGGATCCAGTAAAAGGATAGAAGATAGAGAACCGCTGGACAGTTCTTCGAAGAGCCGGCAAAACGCGTCGAGGATGACAGCGCGAGAATCGCCCCTGGCTATCATCTCGAGAAGCCGTTTCTCTCCAGTAAGCAACATCTCGGCCCGCCTTCGGTCCTCGATGTCAGTAATCGTTCCATACCATTTGACGATGTTTCCCAGCTCGTCGCGCAGCGGCACGGCGCGGTTCAGGAACCAGCGGTACTCACCGTCAGCGCGGCGCACGCGGAGCTCGAGCTCGGGATGCTTCCCAGTAGCCAACGCCGTGCGCCAGTTTTGAGCGGCGCTTGCTACATCGTCCGGATGGAGTGCGGCCAATACGCTGTCGGGGTTAAAGTTTCCCCAAGTGAGACCGTGATACTCCATCCAAGGTTGATTGACGAAATCAACGGAGCCGTCGGGCAGAGCGCTCCAGACCATGCCCGGGATCGTGTCGATGACGAGCCGGAGCCGATCCTCCGACCTCTTGATTTCGTCAAAAGACCTTTCCAGCGCCGCTCTTGCCTGGTGCTGCTGGGTGACGTCCATCACCGCTCCGACGAACTCGATGCTACCCGATTCATCTCGCAGGGCATGCGCCACGGCATGGACATTCTTGACGGAACCATCTGGCATCAGCAATCGATGCTCAGAGACAAAATCTTTCCCATCCTGCGCCGCGCGCTCGATGGTCTGTTTCACGAGGGCCACGTCCTCCGGATGAACCCTTTGGAGAGCAAGTGCCACGGTCGGCTTCGTAGTTTGGTCGTACTGGAAGATTCGAAATGTTTCCTCCGACCAGACGATCTCGCCGGTGGAAATCCTCCAGCCGAAGCTCCCCGTATGACTGAGCCTTTGAGCTTCGGCCAAGTACGCCTCGCGGCGCCGGAGCTCCCGCGTCAGATGCTCTTGCTCAGTCACATCCATTGCGGTGCCGACGAGACCCTTGAAGACCCCCGCATCGAAACGAGGCACACCAACCCACCGCAGATGTCGAAGCTCGCCATCTGGCCGCACGATGCGTTGCTTGACATCGCAACCTGAACCTCCGAGCTGCATGGCTTCTATCGTGCCTGCCATGCACTCACGGTCTTGCGGGTGGACGCTCGCCAGATATTCGTCAAGGGTTGGGGCGCCGTTCGCCGGATCGAGACCGCAAATCCGGAACAGCTCAGGAGACCAATAGTCAAAGAAACCGGAGGGGTTGAATGACCAGCTTGCGATGCGAGCAAGTCGCTGCCCTTCGGCAAGATAAAACTCGCTTCGCTGCTCGGCACGCTGACGCGCGAGGAGAATGCTGTTTGCATTCTGCAGGGCAACCGACCGCAGTTGCCTGTCCTCGTCGTCCTTCCTCGTCACTAGTGAGCTCCGATAAGTGTCGCCGCCAACTGCGTGCCGAGCACACGTGACCGGATCTTGGCAAAGGCAGTGTCACGGCTCGTTGAAGTGTCATCACTGAAAGGCGAGAATCCGCAGTCGTCGGTGGTGCCGAGTTGCTCGATCGGTATGTACTCGGACGCTTCGAGTACGCTGTCCCGTACTTCCTCTGGGGTCTCGATGCGCGGAGCGATCGGAGCGATTACTCCGACGAAGATCCGTTGATCCGGCTTCAGGTGTTTGCGTATGATTTTCAAGACATGCTGGCGGTCCCGCTCACCAGCAAGCGCAATGTAGAAATTTCCCGCCTTCAGGCCAAGCAAGCTGGGCAGCAACTGTGCATAGTCGACATCGGCGCTGTGCGTCGAATCGAAATCATTTCCCGGGCAGGTGTGGACACCGATGCGCCGGCGCTCCTCTGGCGAGAACCGCGCCAGCGCGAGGTTGTTCAGGTCAATGAAGCTGTTGAGAAGATATCCCGAGGGATCGATCTTCACGGCCAGCCGTCCTTCGGTGAAGTCGACCTGAACCTTGTGCGCACCCTTTTTCAGGCAGCGCCGAATCTCGGTTTCATGTTCGCTCAGGAGATCGTCGATGAATTGCTCGCGTGAATAATCCCGAATCGTCTCGGCCGGATACATCAGACTCAAGGCCGAAGGCGAAATTACCGCCTGCTTGACCGGCACGTGAGCGTAGCGCATGGCGACATCGAGGTAACAGTCTGCGTACCGCCTGTAACGGAAGGGGCCGCGCGTGAGCCGCGGCAGGCGGCGCGTATGACCGTCCGAGAACGGGATCTGGAAACCGTCCGGGGCCATGTTCGGAAGCCCATGGATGCAGTACGTCGCGAAATTGTGATGCTTTCTCTGTTCGCCGTCTGTAACGACCGGGGAGCCGGTGGCTTCGAACAGTTCGATGGTGTCTCGAATCGCATCTTCATAGAGCGGAGCGATGTCAGGATCCTCACTGTCGCCTCTTGCGACTCTCTCGATAAGATCGACTGGTCTTGGGATACTGCCAATCGGCTCGGTGGGTATGGTGAGTGATACAGGCTTAACCATACGTCGTCACCTGCGGCAAAATACCGTTGGCCGAGGTTGCGCCCGGAGCCCGATGAACGTCAACCTCATGTCCTGGGCCAATAGCGTCTAACCAACCCCGATCGCCCGAGGGACGATCTCCTTGCCGTCCCACATCACCCGCTTCACGAGCTCGCAGGTGCCGGCGATGTGTGGAGTGGCGGCGTGCGTACCTCTCGTGAGAAGACTATTGGACTGAGCGCTGCGCCGCACAACGGCACGAATGGGTAAGGGAGGCCCGGCCGACGCCCTGCGAAACGTGGGCTGTGAGGGTCTCGCGTGTGACACGGGGTGCGCTCATGGGCAAATCGTCGCTCAAACGTCGCGCGGATGCGCAGATAGGTTAGAAGCAGCCCTCTGTTGCGGGTGGCCGTGAGGGTCGTGCTCGGCAGCGCTCGCTCGCCTCGGCGTCCCGAACTGGCGCAACAGCGCCGCAATTGTCAACACTCCCGGTAGTGCGAGGATGAGCGTTCGCAGACCGACGCAATCGACTCGTCGCGCCATGGGCGCGCCGGCCAATGATGCGGTTGCCCAGGCCGGCTTCGGAGCCGCATTGCAAATGAAACGGTGACGGGGCGCAGCGAAATGACAATGGCATCTTCGAACACGAGCATTGGCCTGTCCCGCAGGAGTTGCAGCCATGAAACGGTCGAAGCGAGCTTTGGCGCTCTTTGTCTCCAGTTCACTCGTGCTGGCGGCCGTACAAGCAGGGCGCGCCACTGAGGCGCCGCAAGCCGAAGCGCAATCGTCGGTTGAGGCTGCGCGGCAGGCTTCAGAGGAGAGCACACAGGTGGTGGCGCAACAGTCGCCCGAAGAGCTGGACCGGCTGGTCGCACCGATCGCACTGTACCCGGACGCGCTGGTTGCGCAGATTCTTGCAGCCGCAACCTATCCGACGGAAGTCGTGGAAGCAGAGCGGTGGATGCAACAAAACCCAGGTCTGGAAGGAGCCGCACTCGCCCAGGCGGTCGATCCGCAATCCTGGGATCCCAGCGTGAAGGCTCTCACGCAGTTTCCTTCGGTGCTTGCCATGATGGACAAGAATCTGTCCTGGACCTCGTCGCTCGGGGATGCGTACGTGAACGGGCAGCAGAATGTCCTTGACGCAGTTCAGGTGATGCGTCAGCGAGCGCAACAGGCCGGGAACTTGAAGAGCACGCAGCAGGAAACCGTCACGACCCAGGGACAGACGATCGTGATTGAACCAACAGACCCGGAAGTCGTTTACGTGCCGGAATATGATCCTTGGGTCGTCTACGGGGA
>Ga0137418_10000510_pt1 | contig 34908 bp, 31 predicted proteins | sample CZODoug3_1_2_16f_FD_122242 | JGI IMG/M metagenome (GOLD analysis project Ga0137418, IMG submission 122242) | Vadose zone soil fungal communities from Angelo Coast Range Reserve, California, USA - CZODoug3_1_2_16fungal (Hybrid Assembly) | ecosystem: Environmental > Terrestrial > Soil > Vadose... | reverse complement strand
AGATGGTGTCTTTTGGAAAGGCCCTTGATATGGCTGATATATCTGCTGAGGAGGTGTGACAGGGCGCTCTGGTGAGTCGAAGAGTTTCATCTTGTTAAGAACTATGTCTGGCTGTAATGGATAAAGCCCTGCTTTCTTCCATGCAGAGAGTATTGTACTCTTCTTAAAAGTCTGTTTCCGCATTTTCTCAAAATGTGATGGTGCTCGCTAGGAGCCGGGTCAACGACAGGTAAACGCAGTAGTATAGCTCGGGGTCAAACTCATAGTATTCAGTAGGCTATTACAGAAACTAACCGCTGACCTCTGAAGGAGGCCAGCTCACCGACTTATATACGCTGTCTGAGCGGGGTAAGTCATGTGACTAGCTAATTGCCAACCCCTGGATGTCAACCGTGACATTGCCTCCCCCTGGGAGGGTCTCGGCCTCGAGACCTACGTAGGCGTTGAGCCGGTGTTGCACAGACAAAGCGACGGGTAAGCCCCGGTATAGGCGCCGCTCTTTGTTCGGCCGCCCGCGCACAGGTGCTTAAGGTCGCCGTCAACGACACCATTCAACCGATCACCGAGGAATACATTGCTCGCGCACTCGACGAGGCCCAGCGCAAGAATGATCAGGCCGTATTGATTGAGATCAATACGCCCGGTGGTTTGGTCGATTCCACGCGAAAGATCATCGAGAAGATTACGGCTTCGCCGATCCCGGTAATCATCTACGTCACACCCAGCGGCAGCCGCGCTGCGTCAGCCGGTTTTTTCATTCTGGAAGCCGCTGACGTGGCCGCCATGGCCCCCGGAACCAACACCGGAGCAGCTCATCCAGTGGTGTTGGGCGGCGGCAAAATGGACGACGTGATGAAGGAAAAGATGGAGAACGACGCCGCGGCCCTGATGCGCTCCGTGGTTGCCAAGCGCGGACGCAATGTCGAAGTCGCGGAAAGCACCGTGCGCTCCTCAAAGTCCTTCACCGAGCAGGAAGCGCTGTCGCAGCATCTCATCGAGTATGTGGCATCGAGCGAGGAAGACTTATTCCGGCAGATCGAGGGTAAGAGTTTCAAGCGCTTCAATGGCGAAACGGCGGCGCTCCATCTGACCGGCCGGCCGGTCACACCGTTCGACATGACGCTGAAGGAACACATTCTGGCTTACCTGATGGACCCCAACATTGCATTCATTCTGCTTGCCGTCGGCGCCCTGGCTTTGTACACCGAATTCAATCATCCCGGCGCCGTTATACCGGGCACCGTCGGCATAGTCTTCATCTTGCTGGCTGTTTTTGCGCTCAATCTTCTTCCCACGCGCTTTGCCGCTCTGGTACTGATTATTGCTGCATTCGCGCTATTCGCCATGGAAGCGAAGTTTGCCACTCACGGAGTGCTCACCATGGGCGGCATCGCCCTGCTCACCTTAGGCGGATTGTTGCTGGTGGATTCGCCCATCCCCGAGATGCGAGTGCATCTGCTGACTGCGTTGGCGGTGAGCATTCCGCTGGGCATCATTACCGCCTTCTTGATGACCATTGCGATTCGTGCCCGGCGAAATAAAGTGGTAACCGGCGCGGAAGGCCTGGTAGGCGAAACCGGCGTAACCCAGTCGGCGCTGTCGCCCAGCGGCAAAGTTTTCGTTCACGGTGAATTGTGGGATGCCGTCTCCTCCTCCGACGTACCTGTGGGGCGCCTGGTGGTGGTGCGCCGTGTGGATGGACTGACCTTGCAAGTAGATCCGCTGCCCGCCATACAACCGCCACCGCGGGCACCCGCTATGGCATGAGCAGCCGCTCATCCCCGCGACTGCCCCAGGGCCGATCATGGGCAGCGAATCAAGGCAGGCAACTTGCACCCCGCTGAATTGACCGCTCTGGTCTTCCGGGTGCTATACAATCCGCGATAGCAGCGCCTTCAGCGCTCGGGGTGTGGAGGTATTCATGGAACTATCCTTTGGCTTTGTCACCGTCATCATCGTCATCGTGGCCATCTATGCGCTGAGTTCAATCAAGATCCTCGCCGAGTATGAGCGCGGCGTCATCTTCCGGCTCGGCCATCTGCTCAAGCAGGCCAAAGGTCCCGGCGTGATTCTGGTGTTTGCGCCCATCGACCGCATCGTGCGGGTTTCCCTTCGCCAGGAAGCGCTTGAGGTTCCACCCCAGGACATCATTACGCGCGACAACGTCACGCTAAAAGTGAACGCCGTGATCTTCCTGCGCGTGATCGATCCCAACAAGGCGGTGGTCGAAGTTTCCAACTACGTGTATCAGACCTCGCAATTCGCACAGACTACGTTGCGTTCCGTCCTGGGCGAGCAGGAACTTGACGAACTGCTTTCGCACCGGGAAAAAATCAATTTGCGCCTGCAAAGCATTCTTGACACGCACACAGCGCCTTGGGGCGTAAAGGTCGTCAACGTCGAGGTCAAACAAGTCGACATGCCGGAATCCATGCTGCGCGCCATGGCCAAGCAGGCCGAGGCGGAGCGCGAGAAGCGTTCGAAGATCATTCACGCCGAAGGTGAATTCTCCGCCGCGCAGCGGCTCGTGGACGCTGCCCATCTGCTGGCCACCGAACCGGTCAGCGTGCAGCTCCGTTATTTGCAGACCTTGACCGAGATCGGTGTGGAAAAGAATACGACTGTGATCTTCCCCGTGCCCGTGGACTTTTTCACGGGGCTACAGAAGATGCTGGGAGATTCGAGAGCACAATCTGCCCCGGCAGCCAAGCCCGCCTAGTGCGGGGTGGATCGGAACACATACTTCGAGGTCTTGACTATGGCTCCATCGGAAGATACGGAAATCACACTCGGCACCGGTAAGCTTCTGGTGCTGTTCTTCGGGCTAGTGGCCGTTTGCGCCCTGTTCTTCGCACTGGGCTACTCATTGGGCCGGAGATCCGATGTCCCGGCCCTGGCGGCCAGCCCGACCGTGCGAGCGGCATCGGGGTCTCGGTCTACAGCAGTCAAGTCCGGCCAGGGGACTTCCGCCCAGCCTCCCATGACATTCTATAAAGCAGTCGAGCAGAAAGATGCCAGCCCGCAGCTGACGCCGGCTTCAGCCGACGCAGGGTCTCGCACCGCGAGCGCAGCGGACGCTGCCAAAGCTCAGTCCGAACAGACAGCCGGCGCGGCTGATCCGGTAGCGGCCCCGCCAAGCAACGGCTATTACGTCCAAGTGGCAGCCGTCACAAAGTCGGACGACGCGGAAGCTTTGGTAGACGCTCTGAAGAAGAAACAGTATCCCGCATTCGTGGCGACGAATTCCGCCATGGACAAGTTCTCGCGCGTGCAGGTCGGTCCCTTCCCCGACATCAAAGCCGCAGAAGCCATGCGCGCCCGCCTGGTCAGCGATGGATACAATCCAATTCTCAAGAAATAGTCGAGGGCCACTTCAGGATTGTTGATTGAGAAAACTCATGAGCAGCAAGCTTCTCAGCCATCAAAAATCAACCTCAACCCTCTTCTACATTGACAATCGTCGATAGAGCGTCTATTCCTACCCCATGGCAAACCCGGAGCCAACCCTCACCAACAGCCTGCATGCCATTGTCGATCCCACTCGTCGTCGTATCCTCGAGAGCCTCAAGCAGCGTGGCGCAACCTCCTCCGGAAAAAGCGCCGGCCTCTGCGCCGGAGACATCGAAGAACGGGTACGGCTCTCGCAGCCCACGATCTCCCATCACATGGCAATCTTGACCAAGGCCGGATTGGTGGAGGCAAAGAAACAAGGTCAGTGGAGATGGTACCGCCGCAACGAGCCGGCGATTCGTAGGTTGCTGAAGATGCTGCGCGCGGAACTCTAGTTCGAAGTGGCGGCGTGTGCTTTTTGCAGCAGGCGTCGTGCCCGCGAAATCAGATCCGCGACTTCGAAGGGTTTCACCAGGTAAGGGATATTGCTCTCTTCGAGGAAAACGCGGATCTCGCCCGGTTCCAGCCCATGGGAGAATGTAAACAGCAAATGGGCATCCATGCCTGGACAATTTTGCTTGATCCAGGTGTAAGCTTCTTTGGCATTCCAGTCTCCCGGCATCTTTCCGTTCATGATTACGGCATCGAAGTGTTCCGAGAGCAGACGGGTTTTCACATCCGCGCTCTTGGTCGCGGTCACCACGTTCGCGCCTGCGCCCGCCAGGACGTCCCGCTCAAACTCCAGGACAGCCTCTTCCTCTTCGAGCAACAACACTCGTCCCTGAACCGCGCTCTCCCGCCGCGGCGCCGGAGCCGCCTCACGCTCTGGCGTAGAAGCCGGTTGAGCTGCAACCGGCAGGCGTACCTCGACAACTGCCCCTCCTCCGGCTCCATTGTGCGCGGTAACGTCGCCTCCATGTTCCTTAACAATGCCGTAACAGATGCTGAGCCCCAACCCCGTCCCCTTGCCCACGCTCTTGGTGGTGTAGAAGGGATCAAAAATGCGTTTGGGATCCTTCATGCCTGGCCCATCATCGGAGAATTGTGTGCAAACATGGCCGTTCTCGCAAAAGACGCGGATCTTGAGCTTGCCGGCGCGTCCAGTTTCAAGAATGGCATCAACCGAATTGTTGATGATGTTAAGAAACACTTGCTCAATCTGGTGCGGATCGGCGACGATCACAGCAGCTTCCCCCGGCGCGTCTCTTTCTACGGCGATGTTATTGACTTTGAGATCGTAGTCGCGCAGCGCCAGAGTTTCGTCCAGCACCTTCCGGATGTCGACTTCCTCACGCTGCGGTTTGCGTTGGCGTGCGAATGAAAGCAGGTTCTGCACCACCCGGTGCGTCCGCTGCGCCTGCTTGAACAACTTGCTTACATAGTCACGAGCGCGCTCACTCAGGCCTTCGGCTTCCAGCAACTGAGCGTAGCCCAGAATCGCGGTCAGCGGATTATTCAGCTCATGCGCCACCCCGGCGATCAACTGCCCGACGGCAGACATTTTCTCGCTCTGCAGCAATTGCTCCTGCGTGCGTCGCAGGTCTTCGTAGGCACGGCAGGTTTCTTCGTAGAGCCGAACCTTTTCGATGGTCGTCGCCAGTTGGCGGCTGATCGCTACCAGCAAGTTTTCTTCGTTGCTGGAATATTCGTATCCCAGATAGCTGCACAATCCCATGATGCCGATCGGACTGTCCTTGCCCCAGAACAAGACCCAAATCCAGGAACCGTTGCTATCGGAGCGGATGAAATCCGCCACCGGCTTCGGAAGGTGAGGCAGATACTCGGAGGTGATGACTTCGGTCCGCGATCGCATGACCAGGTCGCCGAACCCCTCCAGGAAAGAAACTTCCGCGGCGCGAGTTCCGGGGCGGTTGCGTGGACCCCACATGGCCCGCCGCCGGTAGGTGGGAGCGTCTGAATCCGACAAATAAACCGAGCCGCTTTCGGCTCCGAATAGCGACACTACCTGACGCAACGTGAGATTGAGAATTTCGTCCAGATCGAACGATTGTGTGGCCACCACCGCCATGGCGTTCAAGGCGTTGAGTTCGCGGTTGCGGCGCCGCATTTCATCCTCGGCCCGCCGTTTTTCCGTCATGTCGAGCACGAAGCCCTGGTAGCGATCGATTTTCCCGGCCGGGTTTCGGGTCGCGAAGCTGCTCTCTTCCGCCAGCAGCAGAGTTCCATCTTTGCGCCGCAGCGTGACGTCGAAATTTCGCACGAAATTTTGCAGGTCGATCTTCCGACGGAACTCGTCCCTCTGGTTGCTATCGACGCAGATATCCGAATCCAGGTTCAGCGCCAGCAGTTCTTCCCGTCCGCTATAGCCCAGCATGTGAATGAAAGCGTCGTTGCAGTCCAACAGCCTGCCCGTCGGACCGGCGACGTAAACGCCTTCCTGCACTTGCTCGAAAAGCAGGCGATATTTTTCTTCCGCGGACCGCCGGTCGGTTATGTCGCGCACCACGTGGATGGTTCCCTTTTGTTTGCTGCCTTGCTCGGTATACGAAGAAGTGGAAACTACCGAATAGCCGCCGAAGCAGGGATCGGCCCCGTCGGTAAATTCTCCATCGCCCCGCGAGCAATAGGGACATCCCGTCCAGTCGCCTAACTCGTGAGGCAGCACAGACTCGCACGTGTTGCCGATAACGTCGGCGGTAGCCTGGCCCAAATGCTCCAGCAGCACTTGGTTGGCCTTGATGATTCGGAAATCCACGTCGTGCGCCAGAATAATGTCGTGGATGGAGTCGAAGGTATTCATCCATTGCCGTTGCGAGCGCAGGGCCTGCTCTTGCAGCCGGAAATTCTCCACCGCCATTCCCAGGTGCTGAGCGCAGGTTTCAAGCAATGCCAGCTCCTCCGCCGTCCACGAACGCCGACGCGCACTTCCCATGACCAGCAACCCGATCGGAGATTTCTTGCCCAACATCGGAAGCATCACAACCTGGCGAAGGCCCTCGGCCTTCAGGACGGCAGGATTCTCCGGGTCCGCCTGGTCGATGTCTACGACCACCCAGGCCTGCCGCCTTTCCAGAATCTCCTGCAACTGCTCGCTGCTCTCGACCAGGCCGGCGTCGCGCAAAAATTCCGGAGAAACACCCACGGCATGATTTGCCACCATGTGCCCGCCTTCCAACAGGCGAACCCACGCCGCTTTCCACGTGGCCGAGTTCTGTAGCTCTTGCAACGCGGTCTGCAGCATTGGCCCGTACTGCTGGGCGCAAGCGATGTTATGGGTCAGAGCGTGGATGACCATCAGCCGCCGTGTCCGGGCGCGTGCCTCCGCAAAGACCACAAGGAGCACACTGAGTCCGAGGGTCAAGTCTGCGGCCTGAAACAATCCCCCCGGCAATCCGGTGGTAAACGGAGGCCAGTCCAAATGCATGCTCAACAGGCCAACGCCAAGCAAACACGGGGTCAACTCGCGCCGTCCCCAACGGGAGCGAATCAAACCAAATGTCGCTGCCAGCAGGATGATCCGGTAAGCGACCTCCAAAGCGATACGCAAGGGAACAATATCTGGCCACAGCAATGCCCGCGCAGCGGCAAATCCGATGACGCTCAAGGTAATGGCGGCGAGAGGGGCAAATCGCGGTCGCGCTTGTGTGTAAGCCAGTATGGCGGCGGCAAACAGTCCCACGGCCAGAACGAACGTCGTATGTTCGGCCACCGGCACATAGCGCGCGGGAATCAGCATTCTGCTTCCGTGCGCGGCGATCAAACGGGAAGCCAGCACCGCGATCCAGCCTGCTACCCAGATCATCAGGTAGCGTTCGCGGAAGCTGCGGAGAACCAGGAGCAAAGCTCCCAACACAATCAGCAACGCGCACTCCCCGGCCGTCAGCCTGGAAAGACCAAGCTGTGTGGCAACGCTCCAGATCGACCAAAGAGCAGAGCTCATTGCGCCCCTAAAGACGTAGAGGTACCGGGTCTCTGAATATCATGGTTGGGCCACTTGTTGATGAGCTTTCCGGACCCCGGTGGTTACTTTCGGCACCTGCCCGGTGCTGTACAATCGCCCATAGAATTTTGGTAGCTCATGCCCGATCGCATTCTTGTCGTAGACGATGAAGAAGCAATCCGCGAGATTGTATCGTCCATGCTCACTTTTGCCGGCTATTCCTGCCTGCAGGCGGCATCGGGCATGGAAGCGCTCGCCGTGCTCAATTCAGGCGAAGAATTCGAACTGATGCTCTCTGACCTGATGATGGCGGAGCTCGACGGTATAGGCCTGCTGGAGCGCACGAAGGAACGATTCCCCGACATGCCGGTGGTGATGGTCACGGCGGTGCACGATATCTCCGTGGCTCTGGCCGCGTTGCGCAACGGCGCTTATGACTACCTGCTCAAACCCTTCGAGCGCGATCAGTTGCTGGCGACCGTTGGCCGCGCCCTCGAAAACCGCCGGCTCAAGCTGGAAAACCGTACCTATCAGACCAACCTCGAATCGCTCGTAGAGGCGCGAACCAACCAGTTGCAGACCGCCATGAACGACCTGACGCGCTCCTACGACATCACGCTCGAAGCCCTGGGCGATGCCCTCGATCTCAAGGACAAGGAAACAGAAGGACACTCCCGGCGCGTGACTGCGTTTACGATTGCCATCGCCCGCGCCATGGGCCTTGCCGGCGATCAGATTCGCATCATCGCTCGCGGCGCGTTCCTGCACGACATCGGCAAGATGGCCATTCCCGACGATATATTGCGCAAACCCGGGAAACTGACCCCCGACCAGACCACCATCATGCGCGAGCATTGCTACAAGGGTTATCAGATCGTAAAGAAGATTCCCTTTTTGCAGGATGCCTGCGACATTATCTATTCTCACCAAGAACGCTTCGACGGCAGCGGCTACCCCCGAGGACTGAGGGGCACGGAGATTCCCCTGGGGGCCCGCATCTTCGCTGTTGCTGATACTCTTGACGCCATCACTTCCGACCGTCCGTATCGTTCGAGACAATCCGATGCCGCCGCACGCACGGAAATCGAGGAGTGGTCTGGCCGCCAATTCGATCCTGAAGTGGTGAAGGTTTTCCTGGCGATGCCCGAGAATATTTGGGAAGACCTGCGCAAACAGATCGGCAACCAGGCTCAACACTTCGCCTATTCCAGCAAAGCCTAGCTTCCTGCAGGCAATGGGAATACACTGCAGTCAGGACTCTGCGGCGGCGCCAAAATCGGCTCGCCCAGGCAGCAATTTTGCCCGCTTTCCCATCCAACCATTCACAACATTCTTATCCGGCGGGGGTGTCTATGATCGTCTGGTCTTCTCCTATCAGGTTTCCTCGTGGACAGGGCAGCGTGGATTGGTTTCGCAACTCGCTTGCTTCACTACTGGTTGGGCTCCTCGCTTTGACCTTGTGCAGTTCTCGGCTGGCCGGTCAGGAGACGGCAACCGCGGCTCAAACTCCGCTCAACGCCGTTCCCCAAGGGACCACGTTCCTGATTCAGCTGACCGACCAACTGGATACCCGGCGAGTACGAAGCGGAGATCATTTTCGCGCCATTCTGGCCGAAGATTTGACGGCAGCAAACGGCCTCACCCTCGCGCCAGGACGAAAAATAAAAGGTCACGTTAGCGCGGTGGAGCCCGGCCTGCACACCCGGCTCTTATTGAGCTTCAATGAAATTGAAACCGACCACGGCTGGGTGCCGTTGATCGCCACCGTAACCGGAGTCCCCGGCGAACACGGCCTAAAGCAACTCGGCGAGGAAGGCGAAATCGAACGCAAAGGCATGACCAAAGAAGAAATAGCCGAGGCCGTCGTAATCGGTGCCGGTGAGGGCGCCGCCGAGGGCGCGCACTCGGGCGGAAAACATGGCGCTGCGACCGGCGCGGGATCAGGCGCTGCCAGCAGCGGTCTGGCCGCGTTCGAAGCCGGACACGACCTCATACTCGAAAAGGGCACTGCACTCGAGCTCCGCCTGGACCGCAACCTTCAACTGCGGTCACGATAAGGACGGCGGCCACCTCTTGGTCGCGAAGAAGGTCACAACCGGAGCGCTAGCTTCGCAGGCGCTCGTCGGCTGATTTATTCCCAAGGCGGAATGTCGCAAGAAATCATCGCGGTTGCGTTCTTCAAATGTAGCCGGCAAACGCCTACACTCTGAATCTGGACAGGGCTTGCGTTCGAACTCAGAGTCGCCCTGGGAGGCTCGATGAAAATGCGATCGACCAGCAGTTTCCCCGGCGTCCTCAGCATCGTCCTCGTGATCGCGAACTACGCCGTCGCTCAGGAGCATCCCGCGGTCACGGCACAAGCTAACACTGTCTACGTGGGCGTCGACGGAAAGTGCGAAGCTGCGCCGGATACCGCCCTGATCCAATTCAACCTCTCCGTGCAGGAAGGCAAAGCTCACGTGGCCTACGAGCACGCTTCCAGAGATGCTGAACAAGTGCGTGAGATCCTTCGTGCAAATGGCGTCGACCCAAAGGCCGCAAATCTCGGCTTTTTTTCCACCCAGCCGGTCTATGACTGGAAAAGTCCGACGCGCAAGCAGGTGGCGGTCCGCGTTACCACCGATGTAACTCTCAAGTTGAAGGACTTCTCCAAAGTCGGCTCGATTACGGAGCAGCTTACCGATGCAAAAATCGGTGAGAGCGTGTCCCTCAACTACGTACTCGATAACCCGGATGACGCCAAGAGCAAAGCGGTGGAAGATGCGTACCGCCGCGCCCGAGCTTCTGCTGACGTGCTGGCACACGCCAGCGGTCGTGCCTTAGGCGAGCTCTCCTACGCCTCGGTCGATACCTTTGAGAGCCCGCGCCCGGTTCCGAGAATGTCCCGCCCCATGGCCATGAGGGCCGAAGCCTACGCACCCGCACCGACCGAAGAATTCACTCCCCAGAACGTCACGGTAACCGCCCACGTCAATGCCCTGTTTAATTTGAAGTAAGGATGGCAGATGAAATAACAATAGGGGAGGCAATCAAAGCAGGATTTGAAAGAAGAATAGTAAAGCGGGCTTTGCCTCCGCGTTTTCCGCGGCCATGCCTCTGCGCCCAGCGCGATAAGCCTTTGACTTCCCTGTCTAGCAACCAGACTCTCGACCTGCCCGACGCTACCGAGTCACGCTAGCGAGTCGCCTGCTTCTGCTGCCGTCGATCGTAATCGCCCGCAGAATTTCCATTTCAATCGATGTGCCGACTTCCAGCCGCACATCACTACCTCGCTTGAGCAAGCCCCAGGCAATGCCAGCCGCAGCTCCGGCGCCCGCGCCCACGCGGGCTCCATTCAGGCCGCCAGCGAGCGCGCCAGCAAGTGCGCCCCCCGAGCCCCCGTAGACACCCCCTTTCGCGGCGTCTTCGACTTTCTTCCCGGTATCACTGTCGTGACGGATCGTCCCCTCGGAATCTTTCACCGAAGTCTTCTCCGCCCCCGGCGTGTTCTGGACTGACCCCGGCAACATCACCGTGTATCCACTCGGAAAGATCATCGAGGTGAAGTGCATCAGAATTTCCGCCCGGCCTTTAATCCGTCCCGCCCGCTCGACCCGCGTAATCTTCCCCTGAATATAGGTGCCAGCCGGCACCACGACGCGGTCATTCATCACAAAGGGAAAGGTGGTCTCTGCGTACACAGGATCGCCCTCACGCGCGTTTTTTGTGGAGATGGCCTGCTTGAGTCCCAGAGGAATCCTCGCTCCCGCAGGAATCGTAATCGCATTGGGATCCGCGGCCACATTCGCTTGCGCCTCCGATCGAGCAGGCGTAGCACTCGCAGCCGCCGGCTCGGTCGCATTCCCAGGCGCTGCCGGCGTAGTTTGGCAACAACAGATCCCCGTCACCAGCAAAACTGTCCAGACCGTGCGCATCACAGAGCGCATAAACACCCCCACAAAAAATGCCAAGCCGAAGATTAGACTGAGAACACCAACAATAAACGCGCGGCCTCATTCGAGCCGAGTGAACCGCCGCGGGGCTTACTTATAGATCAAATATTTCTGCCGCATCCGCTGGAATTTCTCCACATCGTCCTGCCAGTCTTGCGCGATCCGCCGCGGGTCTTCTCCCGCAACCAGTGCATCATACACCCCCTGATTCACCAACAACTCCGCCATGCGATCCAACTTGAAATCCGCCGGATAGAACTTCTTCAACGCCGACGCTAGCTCCAGGCCCAGCTCGGGCCCATCAAACCCATTTCGCTCGGTCAGCACAATATTCACTCCTTCACAGCTTTGGCGGTTGTACACGCTCGCGCCGGGCGTGAAGCTGACCGCCAGAAACCGTACGCCAGCAATACCTCGCCGGTTCAGATACGCCGCCAATTCTCTGCCCTTGATCCACGGTGCCCCGACCAACTCGAAAGGAGTGTCGGTCCCACGTCCCACCGAGACATTCGTGCCCTCGATCAGCGCCACGCCCGGGTACAGCGTAGCCTCCGTCAAACTGCGCAAGTTCGGCGATGGATTCACCCAGGCCAGGCCCGTGGAATCGAACCAATCTCCCCGTTGCCACCCTTCCAGGGGCACGACTGTCAGCTTGGCCTTCAGGCCTCGCTCCGCATTGAACATCTTCGCCAATTCGCCCATGGTCATGCCGTGTCGCACCGGCTCAGTAAAATAATTCGTGAAGTTTTCCCGGCCCGCATCCGAAACCGGCCCCTGCACAAATGATCCCGTAATCGGATCCGGCCGGTCCAGCACGATCACTTCAACACCCACCTTCGCCGCCGCCTCGAGAAAATATCCCAGCGTGGTCTCGTAGGTGTAGAAGCGCGCCCCGGCGTCCTGAATATCCACCACTACGGCGTCAAGATTCTTCAGCACATCCAGCGCCGGGCGCCGCGCCGCATCCGTCCCGCCATACACGTTATAAATAGGAACTCCAGTCGCCTCATCTTTGGAATTGCTCAGGTTGATCGTGTCGAGCGTGCCCGTTGCACCGTGCTCGGGACCGAAGAGCACGTCCAGCGAGACTCCCGGAGCCTGGGCCAGCACGTCAATCGTGCGACGCCCCTGCGAATCTACCCCGGTCTGGTTGGTCAACAAGCCAATTCTTCTCTTCGCCACCGACCCCGGAGCGGCAGTGCCTTGCAGAATGTCGAAATTGTGCTCTTCGAGCACATCAATTCCAGACTTTACATTGCCATTCCGCACCGAGTAGCGTCGCGCCGCGCTCTGCGCCTCGTTATAGCCGGTGATGCTCACCCAGCGCAGCGTTTCTTTTTCGCTCACCGTCAGCGGCAACGCCGCCGCCACCGCCGTCGCCACCTTGGAGCGCAATCCCACCGCGTTTCCCTTGCCTCGCGGATGCACCGCATTGGTCAGCAAAATAATGTAAGTCTTGGTGGTCGGATCGATCCACACCGACGTCCCGGTAAAACCCGTGTGTCCGAATGAACCCACCGGCAGCAGGTCTCCGCGGTTCGAGGAAAACGGAGAGTCGATATCCCATCCGAATCCACGCAAAACCTCCGCCACAGGAGGCTGTTCCGGCCTGGTCATCTTCTCGACCGAAAATGCCGACAGAATTCCGTCTCCTCCATTCAGCAGCACCTGCGCAAACTTCGCCAGGTCATCCGCAGTCGAGAAAATTCCCGCATGCCCAGCCACTCCCCCCATCCGGCGCGCTGTCGGATCGTGCACCACTCCCCGCAGCATCACGTTATCGTCGTCGTACTGTGTCGGCGCGATCTTCGCTTTCCAGGCCCGCGGAGGCACAAACCGCGTATGCATCATCCTCAAGGGCGCAAAAATATGCCGCACGGTGTACTGATCGAGCGTCTCTCCGGACACACGCTCCAGCAGCGCTCCCAGAGTGATGAAGTTGATATCGCTGTAGGTGAATCCCGACCCCGGAGGCTCCTGCGGGGTTTCGGCAAACGCCATGCGGAAAGCGGTCTCTTTGCCCTGCCACGGCGTCTTCAGATCCAGATCCGGTTCGAGCCCGGAGTAGTGCGTCAGCAACTGCCGCACCGTAATATCTTCTTTTCCGTTTTGCGCGAACTCTGGCAGATACTTCGCCACCGGATCATTGAGCCGCACCTTGCCCCGCTCCACCAATTGCATCATGGCAGTCGTCGTTGCAATAACTTTGGTCAGCGATGCCAGATCGAAAATCGTGTCCACCGTCATCGCCTCACGTCGAGGCTCGAGCGCCCGCGCCCCATACGCTTTGCGGTAAATCACGTGCCCATCGTGCCCGACCAGCAGGATGGCTCCTGGAATATTCCCGTCGTGAATCGCCTGCTCGAGGATGGGATCCAACACGGCCAGCCGGTTGGGTGGGATCGTGCGCTTAGGCTCCGCGATAGCGAATGCCGAAGCGCACATAAGAAGTAGCGCGATCGCCAGGAGGATCCCTCGCCTCCATCGGGCTTGCGAGTTTGGACGGATACGAATATTCTGACTTTACACAACCCGGGAAAATCGCTCAACAAACTTAAGCACAGGTTACCGACCAGGCCACGACTTGTGCCCGTCTTTACCCTTGCCCTCGAACTCTGCTATAAACCGCACAGATCGAAAAACGTTTTCAGAAAGCGTCTTTCCCCTGAACCGTACCGCACAAGGCTCTTCATCGCCGCTTCCAGCCTTCGAACGTCAGGACAATATTTTTTCTTCAGCTTTTTCCGTTCTTAACCATGCCATCGCCGCGCGTGCCTTCCCCGCCGCCTCGCTCGCAGTCACGCATCAGGGTCGGCTGGTTGCGCTCAAAGCCGTGGGTCACTTGATCTACGAATCCGACGCGGGTGCCCCAGCTCTCGCCTCCCTTGCGAGAAGTGGGAATCTTCCGGTACAGCCCGCGACGCTTTTCGACCTGGCCTCACTCACAAAAGTTGTCGCCACCGCCACGATGTCCATGCTGCTTTACGAGCGCGGCCTCCTCGATCTCGACGCTCCCGTCGCGGCCATCGTTCCCGAATTTATTTCCGCCTCGCGGGAGACAAAACAAGACATTCGTCGCCGGGAAGTAACTCTGCGCATGTTGCTCGCTCATTCCTCCGGCCTGCCCGCTTACGAAAGGCTATTTGTGAAAGCACACACCCGCGACGAACTACTCCACGCCGCTCTCGCCAGGTCACTGGCCACCGATCCGGGCCAGCGTGCCGAATACAGCGACATCGGATTTATCATCCTCGGCGTCGCCCTGGAACGCGTCGCCAATGAATCCCTCGACCGCTTCTGCCAGCGCGAGGTATTCGGACCGCTGGGCATGACCAGCACCACTTACAACCCGCCTGCAGAGCAACGGAAGAACATTCCACCCACTGCCAACGAGTGTGGCGCGAACACTCCTCTCGGCGAAAGGCCGAAATCGCAACCGTCCGCCGGCGTCAAGCAAAATCTCGCGCTTTCGCAATCGAGCACCTTTCGCGGAAGAATCATCCAGGGCGAGGTCCAGGACGAGAACGCCCGCGTGCTCGGCGGCATCGCTGGGCATGCTGGTCTCTTCGCCACTGCGGAAGACGTCGCTCGGTTCGCCCACTGTATGCTCAACGGCGGTTCTCCCATCCTCCGCCCCGAAACCGTCGCCCGATTCACTCGCCGCGAGTCGAGCCCGGAAGGCACCTCACGTGCCCTGGGCTGGGACACTCCTTCCTCACCCTCGCAATCTGGAAAATATTTTTCTTCCTCTTCCTTCGGCCACCTGGGATACACCGGAACCTCTCTATGGATCGACCCCCAGCGCCAGCTCTCGATAACCTTGTTGACGAACCGAACTTGGCCAGATTGTGCCAGCGACGCTATCAAGCAACTGCGGCCCAACTTTCACGATGCAGTCATCGGGGCGTTGGAGAAATTTGCATGACCAATGCGTTCTCAGTGAAAGATTTTGGGTGGCGCAGCGCTTCCCGCGCTGCGCTTGGCAACGACACTTGATCTCGGCTTCAGCCCCTGGGGTAGGTGCTTGGAGCTGGTAGAAATGTGCCGAGCGAGAGTCCCGACGGGCGAACGCAAGCACCCGCTTCATGAAACAATATTCGAACCCCGATCGAAAGGCAGACCTTTGAAGCGCACGAGCAAATCCGCCGATGTGCACCGCCTCCGCACCGAGCAAACCAACTCCGCCGCCGCCGACCTCGACCGCAAATCCTCGCTCGAAATCGCCCGCCTCATTAACCGGGAAGACGCCATCGTCGCCGCTGCGGTGAAGCGTGCCCTGCCGCAAATCGCTCGCGCGATCGACCAGATCGCCGCCGCGCTGCGCAAAGGTGGACGCCTCATCTACGTCGGCGCCGGCACGAGCGGACGCATCGCCGCCCTCGACGCCTCCGAATGCGGCCCCACCTTTAACACCGATCCACGCACCGTCCAGTTCATTATTGCCGGAGGCATTAAGGCCTTGTCTGCGGCCACCGAAGTCAGCGAAGACTCCACCGAAAACGGCCGCGACGAAATGGCCAAGAAAAACCCCGGCAAGAACGATGTGGTCGTGGGAATCGCCTCCAGCGGACGCACTCCTTTCACCGTCGCCGCCGTCGAATATGCCCGACGCCACGGAGCCCGCACCATCGCTCTCACCTGTAATCGCAACTCACAGCTCGAGCGAGTAGCGGACTTCGCCATCGTCACCGAAGTCGGTCCTGAGGTTCTCGCCGGCTCCTCGCGCATGAAAGCCGGCACGGCCCACAAAATGGTTCTCAATATGCTGTCCACAGGGGCCATGACTCGCCTGGGATACGTCTACGGCAACCTCATGGTCAACGTCCTCCCTAGAAATGAGAAGCTTACTCAACGCGCCATCGGCATTCTCGAACGCGTCACCGGAGCCGATCGCGAAACTGCCCGCCGTAGTCTTGCCGCCGCCGGAAATCGTACGCCAGTCGCGCTGGTTATGCTGGCTGCTGGCGTTACCCGCGCCCGAGCCAGTGCCGCCCTGAAAAAATCCGGGGGCCACGTCCGCCAAGCCACAGCCTTGGCAAGAGGAATGTAGAATCTGCCTCCACCGCCGTCCCCAAAAGGCCGTGCCCTCCCGATTAACCATCTAAAACCCCGTTCGCCAGTAGAATGGTTTTTTGCGGATGTCCCACCCTTCTCGGCCTTTGCGAGAGGATCGGAGCTGGCATCCCAGGACTCATTACTCATGGATAAACTCGTAATCCGCGGCGGTGAACCGCTGCTCGGCACCATCCGCGTCAGCGGCGCTAAAAACGCAGCGCTTCCCTGCATGGCCGCTGCCCTGCTCACCGACGAACCTGTCATCCTCGAAAACATTCCGCAGGTGCGCGACATTGAAACTACGCGCAACCTCCTCGCCGCCATGGGAGCCGAAGTCGAACTCGGCTACGGCCGCGCCCAGCATCGCACCACCATTCATTGCAAGACTCTGGCCGCGCCCGAAGCCTCCTATGAACTGGTCAAGACCATGCGCGCCTCGACCCTCGTGCTCGGACCTCTGGTGGCCCGCTGCGGCCATGCCCGCGTTTCTCTCCCCGGCGGCTGCGCCATCGGCAGCCGGCCCATCGACCTGCACATTAAAGGCCTCGAGAGTTTAGGCGCGAAGATCACGCAGGATCATGGCTACGTCGAGGCCACCACCCAGCGTCTCCAAGGAGCGGAGATTGTCTTTGACAAGATCACCGTGACTGGAACCGAAGATTTGCTCATGGCTGCAACGCTGGCCGAGGGCGAGACCATCCTGCAGAACTGCGCCCGCGAGCCCGAAGTGGCTGACCTCGGCGCCTTGCTGAACAAGATGGGAGCGAAAATCGAAGGTGCGGGAACTTCCACCATCCGCGTGCAGGGCGTGACCAAACTTCACGGAGCCAGGCATCGCATCATTCCTGACCGCATCGAAGCCGGAACGTTTATCATCGCCGCGGCGCTGACCGCAGGTGATCTCAACATCACCGGATGCGACCCTCAACATCTGGGCGCGCTGATGGCCAAGCTGGCGGAGGTCGGAGTGAAGACCAAACAATATTCCGACTCGGTTCGCGTCATGGGAGACAATCCCCTCACTGCCTCCGACATGGTCACCGAAGAATATCCCGGCTTTCCCACCGACATGCAGGCGCAGTTCATGGCGCTGGCCACGCAGGCCGAAGGCACGAGCATTATCACTGAGAACATTTTCGAGAACCGTTTCATGCACGCCCAGGAGCTAACGCGCATGGGAGCCAACATCAAAATCGAGGGCCGCCGCGCCATCGTCCGCGGCAGAAGTCCCCTGAGTGCTGCCGCCGTGCTGGCATCCGACCTGCGCGCCTCGGCGTCGCTGGTGCTGGCCGCGCTGGTCGCCGACGGGGAAACGATTATTGACCGTGTCTACCATTTGGATCGGGGATACGAGAATATTGAGGAGAAATTGCGCGGCGTGGGCGCCCAGATCCGCCGCATTGGAGAAATGCTGCCCAGGAAGGCGGCGACTCCGGCACGAGCGTGATGCCTAAACTGCCGAAGGTTGTCAGCCGCGGCTAGCTGTTCACGCGCTTGAGCAAACGCCGTCCCACCGAGCGGGCTGCCAGCCGCCATGCGCCTGAGCCAACTAAGCCCGAACCCAGCAATACAAAGGTTCCGGGCTCAGGAATGGAAGTCTTACCGATTGACAGGCCAATAGAATTGCTTCCGCCAGAGCAACTCGGTCTTTCGCCGGCGTCGCTGCAGATTCCGGCGCGGAGAAACTGGCCGTTCCCCAGCGCCAGGGAGATAAGTATCGGCTTGTCGCTCTCGCTAAATTGACCGAGGATGGGCAATCCCTGAGCCGTGACCGGGATGCCGTCGGTATCAGACACGAAAGCCACCGTCGCGACGCCCCCCACATTGGTGAAAGTTACTACGTCACTCAACAGCGTACGGGTGGAATCGTCGTAAATCAGCACCGTCCCCTGCGCTTGTCCTGTGAAGCTGAGACCGGTCAGGGTCACCGCCAGAGCTACCTCCGGGTTTGCCTCAGGGGCGGTGCAGTGGATCGGTTGGCTATTTAAGGAAAGGCTTAAGGTGGAGCAGGAGTCTGCCCAACCAAGGCTGGGCATCGCAAGCATAGAACCGAGGGCCACCAATGCTGCTACCAGCCGCAGCAATGCCGGCGCCCTCTTGGGAAAAATCGAACCTGATGCTGTCTGCACGTGAATGGCTCTTTCCTCCGACGCCATAGCCCAGCACCAGATATGGTGGCGTCTTGTCCCTCAGTCACGCCAACCCACGCGAACAAGGGCTAGGCGCTGGACCTCCCGCCTTTCTTCGGGCCCTGAATAGCCCGGTAGTAGGTCTACTGAGTGATACCGCGAATCCTGAGCAGTTTCTATCCGGTGCGTTCTGTATTGAACGCTAGTAATCTGCTGTATTGCGAAATGCTCCTGTGAATAATGCTCGGATGAGGCCTCTGTGCCAGCATCCAGACCCAAATCACAGCGAAGATTTTCCGCCGAAGACTCGGACGTCCGCACCGACGCTTTCTTCTAAAATGCTGGTTTGACGGCGGGAAATAAGTGCGAACGCGGGCCTGGCAGTGGCCTCGGCGAACCGTACCCCTGGCGGAAGGAGTTATGGCATGCACCTAAGGGATTCGATTCGGACCGCAGTTGCGGGCCAAGCCCACAGCACTGACTTCCGGTGGAAGTAAGTCCCTAGGCTGTAGAAAAGGCCGCGCTGTCATCGCGGCCTGCACAATTCAATCGGGTTTAATTCGTGACGGCAGGAGTTTCAGTGTCTCGGCCCACCATGCCCACCGCCGGGACCGCCGCGTCCGCGACCGCCGCTCCCGCCTGGACGTCCGCCACGACCTCCGCGTCCTCGATCACGACCGCCACCGGGACGTCCGCCGCGGCCACCACGATCACCTCCACGGTCCGGTCGACCGCCGCCAGCATGAGATACCGCATCGCGATTGAAGTTCGGCTCCCCTTCCGCTGCTTCGTCGGGAAAGTCACCGCCGCCCTCGATAACAATTGCCGGGGCCGGAACCTCTCCCCCGCCATCGGTCGGAGGCGGAGCTTCTCCGCCGCCCATCTTCGCGCGCTGCTCTTTGAGAATCGCTTTGCGCGACAGCCGTATGCGGTTGCCTTCGACCGCAAGCACCTTCACCAGCACTTGATCGCCTTCTTTAAGTTCGTCGCGCACATCGTTGATGCGGTGCTCAGCGACTTCGCTGATGTGCAGCAGGCCATCGGTTCCCGGAATAATCTCCACGAAGGCGCCAAAGTCCGCTAGTCGCGTGACTTTGCCCAGGTACGTCTTCCCCACTTCGGCAGTGGCCGTGATGTCCCCGATAATCTGCAGCGCCTTCGCGGCCGATGCCTGATCGCTCGATGCCACCTTCACCAGTCCGGAATCTTCCACGTCGATCTTCACGCCGGTCTGCTCCACGATGCTGCGGATCACCTTGCCGCCCGGCCCGATCAGGTCGCGAATCTTGTCGACTGGGATCTGCACCGTGTAGAAGCGTGGAGCGTAATCGGAAATTTTCTCCCGCCCGGCCGATATCACTTCTTCCATCTTGCCAAGAATGTGCAGCCGCCCACGCTGCGCCTGGGCCAGCGCCTCGCGCATGATCTGCGAAGTGATGCCGGCGACCTTGATGTCCATTTGCAGAGCCGTAATGCCGTCTTTTGTTCCCGCGACTTTGAAGTCCATGTCGCCGTAGTGATCTTCGGCGCCTGCGATGTCAGTGAGAATCGCGTACTGCTCATCTTCCTTCACCAACCCCATCGCCACACCCGCCACCGGAGCTTTCAGCGGAACACCCGCGTCCATCAGCGACAGCGAAGCGCCGCACACCGTCGCCATCGACGACGACCCATTCGATTCCAGAATGTCCGCGACCACGCGCATAGCATAAGGCCACGCCTCTTCCGTCGGCAGCACCGCCGACAGCGAGCGTTCCGCCAGCGCGCCGTGCCCGATCTCACGCCGGCCCGCGCCACGCAAAAACGCAACTTCACCCACCGAAAACGGCGGGAAGTTGTAATGCAGCATGAAGCGCTTCTTGGCTTCGCCTTCGAATCCTTCCAGGCGCTGCATGTCGTCGCTGGTGCCCAGCGTGGTGGTGACTAACGCCTGAGTTTCGCCGCGCGTGAAGATGGCGGAGCCGTGAGTTCGGGGCAAAACCCCGGCCTCTATCCATATGGGACGAATCTCGTCGAAAGCCCGCCCATCCGGACGCCGTTTCTTCTCCAGCACCTGTTCGCGAAAGATGCGTTCGCGCAGAATTTCGTAATAGTGCTTGAGTTTTTGCTGGCCTTCTTCGTCTTCTTCAGAGAGCGCCGCCAGCAGCTGCTTCTTGAGTTCCCGGACCAGCGTGTAACTCTCCGCCTTGGGATGCTTTGCCGTGTCCATCCGATCGGAGAGGTCTGCGCCGATCTGCGACTTCAGTTTGTCGTAGTAGGACTGATCAAACTCGGGTGGCACTACCTCGCGCTTCTTTTTTCCCACCTTGGCGCGCAGATCGTTGATGGCCGCGCAAATCTTCTTGACTTCGTTGTGGCCAAACTCGATGGCATCGACAACGGTTTCTTCTTTCACTTCCTTGGCGCCGGACTCAATCATCACAATGCCGTCGGCGGTCCCGACTACCATGATATTCACCAAGCTATCCCGCATCTCGCCGTAGGTGGGATTCACCACGAACTGGCCGTCGACCAGTCCCACGCGCACCGCGCCGATCGGTCCGAGGAAGGGAATGTCAGAGAGCGTCAAAGCGGCGGAGGCGGCGTTGATGCCGCACACATCGGGATCGTTATCCGTATCGGCCGAGAGCACAAAGGCAATGACCTGGGTCTCGCACTTGAAGCCTTCGGCAAACAGCGGCCGCACCGGCCGGTCGATCATGCGGCTGGTAAGAATTTCGCGCTCACTGGGACGGCCTTCACGCTTGATGAAGCCGCCGGGGATGCGTCCACCGGCGTACGTATACTCGCGATAATCAACCGTGAGGGGAAAGAAATCGATGCCCTCCCGCGGATCGGGATTGGCCGTCGCCGTGGCCAGCACCACGTTATCGCCCAGACGAACCACGGCCGAGCCATGCGCCTGCTTGGCTAACTTTCCGGTTTCAAATGTGATCTTTTTGCCGCCGGCGAGACTTACTTCAACTTCAGTACTTTCTGGTTTCATGATTCATCCTTATCGAATAGGAGGGCAACCCCGATTCCCTGCGGGTGCTCCCACCTTTCGCGCTCTTGGCGAAAGGGTTGGGATTGCGCGACGGTGCCGCGAATGGAAAGACGCGACTGGTGCCAGCGTAGCCGAGGCCGAAATACCCACTCCGTGGAGTTCCTCAATGGCTGGCCGCCCTCCGACGGAAGACGGCTGTCTCAGAAATGTCCGGGCTGCCCCACACACGGCGAGGCCGACCCTGGAGCGCTTTTACTTGCGGATGCCGAGTTTCGTGATCACGGACTTGTACCGCTCGGAATCGTATTTCTTGAGGTAGTCGAGCAAGCGACGCCGCTTGCTGACCAGCATGAGTAGGCCGCGCCGTGAACCGTGGTCCTTCAGGTGCGTCTTGAAGTGTTCCGTCAGATGGCCAATGCGCTCGCTAAGCAACGCGATCTGAACTTCCGGACTGCCGGTGTCGCTCGGGTGCGTACCGTATTGGTCAATGAGGGATCTTTTTTGTTCTCTGGCTAGCACTAACGTGGTGCACTCCTGTTTTAGTTTCGATTTATCTTGGTGACGTTATTGAGGTTAACACGCGAGCATCTGAGGTGTAAAGGCAACGCGGCCGCGGCTGCGGCGCCGAGCCTTTCACACTCTGTCGAGCGTGCCCCTTGATAAGAGCGAAGCCATTGTCCAGGACAAAGATCTCCCGGGTGGCGCGTGAGCACCGCTGTTTTCGCCAGATTGAGGTTGAGGACCAAAACTCTGGAAAGCCCACGCTAAATCACTCTGCGGTGGAATCTCGTTCCACCAACCATCGATTCGACCCGTCACGCCAACCTGATGATTCTAGTGATTTCGGGGGGACCGGATACCTACTCGACACCTCTAGGCTGGCGGTTATCGAGCTGGGTAACAGACGCCAGCGGACGCGCCGGCAATGGTTTTGGTTCTTGTCCCAAACCTTCAAGCCGTTCCCGCATCCAACTTCGCCGGGACTCCATCAGCACCGAGGCGAGGGATCATTCATGAAAAACACGCACGAGCAGGTTAGGTTAGCTTCGGAAAGATCGGCCTGGGGAAGATCGTTCCTGACTGCGGCTGTTCTCGCGTCCGCGTTCTTCTTCCTTTCACCGTCACGCCTGCATGCAGAAGACATCGACCGGTGCCAGCGTCGCGTGCAGCATGCGGAGCATGATCTGCACGAAGCCATCGAGCACCACGGACGGCACAGCCGGCAGGCGAACCACGAGCGTCGCGAATTACACGCGGCACGCGAGCGCTGCTGGCGGGAGCGTCACCGGTGGTGGGATGAACACGAGCACCGCTGGCGCACGGAACGTGATTGGGACGAGCACGATCACGACCGCGACTAACCGGTCACGGCTCTGCAGCCTGTGGCAAAGCTAACGGTGTCGCTACGCCGCTCGGCGCGTGCGAGTTTGCGCAGCTTTCTTTGCAGCCACACTACGGGCGCGCTTCCCACGGCTCACGGCACTACTCTTGGCTTGCCGCGACAGCGAACGGCGGCTGGCGGCAGAGCGTGGTTCGCGCTTTAAAGCATTGCTGGTTGCCCGCGAACGCGTGCGCGACGGTTTGCGCCAGCTCTGCGAGGCGCGCGCATCCTGCTCTGCTTTCTTTTGGGTTGACGCCGATCCTTGGGCTGGCAGTTTCACGCCTGCGCGCCGTGCCTTAGAAAGCCCAATGGCAATGGCTTGCTTGGTTGATGCCGCGCCATGTTTTCCTTCACGGACGTGGTGCATCTCTTCGCGCACAAACTCTCCCGCCTGGGTGGAAGGCGATTTTCCTTCACGGGCGTCTTCGCGGGCTCGCTCAACGGTCTCACGTTCGGGCATGGGAATTCCTCCTGGAGCGCAAGTTTCCGCCGGAACGAACCTAATGCCAATACGACAATTCCTGTACCGGCGTGCGCAAGGCAGCCCTATGCGATGCTGCGGTTTAAATCTACTGAGAGCGCGGAGGGCTGTCCTCGCCGCGCATGTGGAATTCCTTGCAATGAAGCTCGAAGGCGCGGATCAATTTCTCCTGGTATTCGTGCTTGTTCGGGCGATGATGAGTCGAGATCGCGCGAAATGTAACTTGGGGACAGGACGTGCAACTGCCCTCGACGGGGATGTCTCCTAGCCATTTTGTGACGCGCAGGGAGGGTTTCTTCATACTGAACACCGATAGTTTCGAGCAGACTGCACCACTCTGGCAATTGCAGTGAGGATTAGGTGACGGGCGGCTGCCTAGTTGCGAATTGGGCGAAAATCCGACGGCACAGAAGGGGGTTGGTCCAAGGCCTTGGATTCGCGTGTTTCTAACTCGTTCTGGCGCAAACTGGTAGCTTGTTGAGGATCGGTTCCCGGCTTGATCTCAGTCTTTTCGAGGAAGTAGCGCCAACCCGTCCACCGATCTTCGGAACTCTGTCCTTCTTCAAAACTCTTCACCGTGGCTTCAGCGTTCTCTTTGCCGCGAATTACGGCCACGACCCCATCCGATATATAGGTGCGGATATTGTGCCTGATGATCGCGTAGCCGGCCCGGGATTCGTCGCGTGTCAAAGAAACTCCGTTTGGAAATCGAAAATCAGTTGGCAGCGGGATTTGCTCAACTATCGATTGCAATTCAACATAGCTCTACGATATCAGATAAGACACCCTTAACGTTAGTGAAATACGGAGCGTCAGACACGTTGGTGATCGCCTTCCATTTCAAAATGACAATTTCTTTTCTTGAAAAATGAATACGGCGGGCAAGAACTTCAGGACTTTCAAGAATCTCGTGAGCGGGGGAAGACATGTTTTCGACAAAAAGCGCCGCTACGGTTGCGGGAGCGCATATTCTTAAGCATCTAATTACTGGGTGGTCGAAAGATATGCGGCGTGGTCGTGCTTTTTTCTGTTTCGCAATTTGCCTAGCTGCCGCCTCGGTGGCTCTGGCTAAACCGGCAGCGGATGTGCATCGAGCCGCAACTGCGGTCGACGAGCGCTACAACCGCTTGCACAGCCTGCAGGCAGAGTTCACCGAGATCTATCGGGGCTTGGGCACGGAGCGTACGGAGTCAGGCACGCTGTGGTTGAAGAAATCCGGCCCCAAAAAACCCGGCAAGATGCGGTGGGAGTATCGTTCTCCGACAGAGAAGCTTTTTGTGAGCGACGGCAGGGATGTGTGGTTTTACGTGCCGGGCGACCGGCAGGCGCGCAAAATGGCGGCAAGAAAACTTGACGATCTTCGGTCTCCCCTTGCTTTTCTGCTGGGTAAGACCAAACTGGAGAAAGAGTTACGGGGGCTGTCCTGGGCGCCTGATGTTTCTCCATTGACCGCCGGCGATGTCGTCTTGCGAGGAGTGCCGCAGTGGTGGGCGGACCGTGTCGGCGAGCTTTTGCTGGAGATCACGCCTGATTATCGAATTGCACGAATCGTGATCGGCCAAGTCGACGGAGCGGTGACGGAATATCGGCTACAAGAGGAGAAGGACAACCTCCAAGTTCCCGACGAGCGGTTCCAATTTGCTCCGCCGGAGGGAGTCGAGACGGTGGAGGGTGATCTCGGACCGTAGGCACAGTCGTAGCCGACGCGCTGTACTGTATGTTTTTGTGTCAGATGGACTTACGGGCAAAGGTGGCGCGCTGGTGGAGTCGTACCAAAGACGTTACCTGCGATACTACAGGAGGCAGGCTTTCAGCAGATCGGCAAATCCAATGCCGAGTTGGAATGTTAGACTTAGAAGGTCCGGTACTAGCCGGGCGATCGACCACAAAATAAAGGCAAATGGCCGAGTTTCTGGTAAAAATCGCGGACGAGCGCGGCCACCTGCAACAGCAGGTCGAGCAGGGATATTCCGAGGCCGAAGTACGCGACCGTTTCGCCCAGCAAGGCTATCTGGTTTACTGGGTCAAACCTCAGGGACTGCTTTCGGGAGGAGTCCGGCGGCGGCGGCTGAAGCAAAATTCGTTCATGGTGTTCAACCAGCAGTTCTTAACCCTGATCCGCGCCGGATTGCCCATCCTGAATTCGCTCGATCTGCTGATCAAGCGGCAGCGGGATGCCTACTTGCGGCAATTATTGGAAAACGTCCGCGATCGAGTTAAGGGAGGAGAGATGCTCTCCGATGCCTTCGCCGCGCAGCATGTCTTCCCTAAGATCTACACCACCACGTTGATGGCCGGCGAAAAGAGCGGAAATCTCGACGAGGTGTTGAACCGCTATATCAATTTTCAGCGGCTGGCGATGACTTTTCGCAAGAAATTGTTTGTTTCATTGATTTATCCCACGCTGCTGGTGAGCGTAGTGCTGGTGATGGTGACATTTCTGTTTACCTTTGTTGTTCCGAAGTTCGCCGAGTTGTTTGAAAGCCTGAACGCACAGCTGCCGGCAATTACGCTGTTCATGATGGCGGTGGGACTCAACGCTCAGAAGTACGCTCCATTTATTCTGATTGCGGTGGTTGTCACCGGTATTGTGGTATGGCGCTGGAAAAGTACGGACCGAGGCGCCGATCGCATCGACCGCGTTATTCTGAGCATGCCGCTTCTGGGCGAAATCCGGCTCAAGCATCAGGTTGCCAGTTTCTCGCGCATGCTTTCGACGTTGCTTCAAGGTGGTATGCCTCTGGTTCCCTCTTTGGAGACGGCAGGTTCCTCCATGACCAGCCGGCGCATCATAAAGGGTGTGATGCGGGCATGCGTGCGCGTCCGCGAGGGACAAGCGTTGGCTGGCAGCCTGGAAGAACAGGACATATTTCCTTCCCTGGCTGTCGAAATGATTGAAGTCGGGGAGTCGACTGGCGCGCTGCCGGCGATGCTGAATTCCGTGGCTGACTTCTATGAGGAAGATGTACAAACGGCCCTGGCTGCGTCCATGGCTTTGATTGAACCTCTGATTCTCATCGTTATGGCGATTTTTGTGGGAGGGGTGCTGGGGTCACTTTACTTGCCGATCTTTAGCCTGGGGGTTCACTAGAGTCTGGGGGGTTCGCTAGCGACGGCAAGGTTGTGGGGCATCACGGACAAGGCAGATCGAGATGGCAATGGCGGAAAAGAAATCACTCTTCGTGAACGGCGGGAATGGAGGGCAGATTGTCACCACGGGCAATCCCATCACCGATTTGGAGCGCGCGCAGGACGTTGCCCGGCGCTACCGCTGTGAGTTCGTGGACCTCACCGACTTTCAGCTTCACCATGAGCTGTTCAAGAAAATTCCAGTCGAATTGATGTTCCGCTACAACTTCGTCCCACTCGAAGAGACCACTGATGGACGGCTGGCGATTGCGATTGCCGATCCCAGCCAGCTCATGATGATCGATGAGATCAGCCTGCTGCTGCAAAAGCGCATTGTCACCAAGGTCTCCACGCTGAAGCAGATCAGCGACATTCTCAAAAAGACCGAGCAGTCACAACGTGTACTCGAAGAGGCCAGCGAAGGATTCACCCTCGACGTGATCCGCGAGGATGAAGCCACGGGCGTGGAAGAGACGCTTTCCATCGACAAGCTGACGGCCACCGGCGACACCAGTCCCATCATCCGTCTGGTGGACACGACCATCTTCACTGCCCTGCAGCGGCGTGCCTCGGACATCCACATCGAGACTCGCGACGACTCGGTGGTCATCAAGTTCCGCATCGATGGCGTGCTCACGCAAGCCATGCCGCCAATAGGCAAGGAGCATCACTCGACTGTCATTTCCCGTATCAAGGTCATGAGCGAGCTCGATATTTCCGAGCGCCGCGTGCCTCAGGACGGGCGTTTCCGCGTGAAATACAACGGACGGGCGATCGATTTCCGCGTTTCCATCATGCCTTCCATTCACGGTGAGGACGCCGTGCTGCGCGTGCTGGACAAGGAATCGATGAGCGAGAAGTTCCGCACGCTGACCCTGGAAGTAGTGGGGTTCGACGAAGACGATCTGCGCAAATTCCGACGTTACATTAAAGAGCCGTACGGCATGGTACTGGTGACGGGCCCTACGGGCAGCGGCAAAACGACCACACTGTACGCCGCCGTGAACGAGATCAAGACTGACGAAGACAAGATCATTACCATCGAGGATCCGGTCGAATACCAGCTGCGCGGCATCACGCAGATTCCGGTCAATGAAAAAAAGGGACTGACGTTCGCGCGCGGGCTGCGCTCCATCTTGCGCCATGACCCCGACAAAATCATGGTGGGCGAAATCCGCGACACCGAAACTGCGCAGATCGCCATTCAGTCTGCCCTCACCGGTCACCTGGTATTCACTACGGTGCATGCCAACAATGTGGTGGATGTGATTGGACGCTTCCTGAACATGGGCGTGGAACCATATAACTTCGTTTCGGCTTTGAACTGTATTCTGGCACAGCGCCTGGTGCGATTAATTTGCGAATCCTGCCGTACGGCTGTGCACTATCCTCCAGAAGTTCTGGAGGCGAGCGGCCTCGACCCCGTGCAGTGGTCGAGGGTGCCGCTGTATGAAGGTCCAGGATGCATTGAGTGCGCGGGCACAGGGTTCCGTGGCCGTACTGCGATCCATGAACTGCTGGATTTGAGCGACCGCATTCGGGAGATGATTCTGGCGCGTCGTCCTACATCGGAAATCCGCCGCGCCGCCCGTGAAGAGGGCATGCGCTTCTTGCGTGAGTCGGCTCTGGATAAAGTGCGCCTTGGCATGACAACGCTAAAAGAGATCAACAAGGTCACCTTCATCGAGACTATGCGGTAGAGGGCGTTCAGGATGACAGTCATTAGGACTGCGCTTTAGGCCAGTAGCCAGGGTGCCCTTTCAGCTATTGCATTTCTCCGCGCCGCAGTTTTTTATTCATCAATATAGAGTTATCCTTAGAGGGTCCCCGAAAATGAGTTCTGGTTCCAATCCGGCGAAGCCAAAACTGGCCTGTGAAATCGCCTCCGATCGTGTGGTTGCCGGCCGCCTTGCCGACAATGGGGATTTGGTTGAAATGTGCGCTGCCCAAGAGCTAGCCCCCGGTATCGTGGTCGCCGATCTGGTGGAAAACAATTTGCGTCAGCGCAGCACCGTGTGTGCCGCGATTGAATCGGCGTTGGGCAGTGTAGCGGGGCGGTCTCGCGATGTGATCGCTGTGGTCCCCGATGCCGCGGTTCGGGTGGTCCTCCTCGATTTCGATACTCTGCCCTCCGACGGAGAGGAAGCGGAGAGCGTTGTACGTTTCCGCCTGAAGAAGTCGCTACCCTTCGACGTAGAGAAGGCAAAAGTCTCCTACCATGTTCAAAAGTCGAAAGATGGTGTTCGCGTAGTGGCCGCCGTCGCCATGGCCAGTGTGATTGAAGACTATGAAACTGCGTTTCGCGACGCTGGATTTAACCCGGGAGTGGTTCTGCCCTCCATGCTTGCCGCGCTTGGCGCTGCCGAAGGCCAGCGCCCGACGCTGGTAGTCAAGGTCGATGCCCGTACCACCAGCATCGCGATTCTGAGCGACGATCAGCTGCAGCTTTTCCGCAGCCTCGAAAATGCCCGCGGCGTCACCATTACGGGAGAGCAGTTGGCGGAGGAGGTCTACCCTTCCGTCGTCTTCTTCCAGGACACCTACCATTTGAATATCGAACGAATCTACGTGGCGGGACTCTCCGAAGCGGGCGGGGCAGCACCGGCGCTTCAAGCCCAGACAGGCGCGGAAGTTCAGGAATTGGTTGCGGCTTCACAACTGGGTATGAGCAACGGAACGGCGGTGCCGCGTTGGAGAATGGCCGGGGTAGCGGGGGCCCTATTGTCTTAATGCGCATTGATATCAATCTCGCCAGCCAGCCCTACGAAGACGCGCGGCAGTTCTGGATGCGTTGGGGCACAGCTTTGGCGGCGGTTGCGGTTCTAACCCTGGCGCTGCTGGCGGGGACGGTCATAGGCTGGCTCAATGCGCGGCGCGACCGTGCGAAAATTGCCGACCTTCGAACCGGGATCACGCAGCGCGATCAGACCCGGAAACAGGCGGAGGACTTTCTCAATCGCCCGGAGAACCGCGCCACGCGCGACGAGTCGCAGCTTATCAACGAACTGATCGAACACAAAGCATTTTCCTGGACGCGGGTGTTGGAGGACCTCGAAAAGGTGATGCCACCGCGAGTGCACCTGGTTTCTATTCGTCCTGAGCTCGACGAAGATAACCAACTCGCGCTCAAAATGGTGGTAGCCGGCGATTCCCGAGAGCGAGGCATCGAACTGGAGCGGCGCATGGAAGATTCGCGCCACTTTGCTCGGACTCGTATCTCTGACGAACGCTATCAGCAATCGACGAACGGCGAGAATGCGCAGATGGACATTGTCGCAATCTACGTGCCGGAGACGCTGCCGCAGCCGGCGCCAGCGCCAACGACGCGAGCGGAAAGCCCCAAAGAGCAGAATTCCAAGCGGAGAAAACCTGATGCCGGACCTGCGGCAAACTCGCCGAAACATTAAAAACGCTCTCGGCGTTCTGCTGGGTGTGGATCTCGTCGCCGTCATCGTTCTGTTTTCACCCTTGATCGGCTCCACGAATTCACGCCGACAGGAACTCAACCGGCTCTGGGTGGAATTGCAGGTTAAGACACGGCAGGTAGAGCCGCTGAAGAATCTGCCGCAAAAAGTTGTGCTCGCTAACCGGCAAATCACTGACTTTTACAAGACGCGTTTTCCCGCTCAGGACTCTCAGATTATTACCGAGCTCGGTAAGTTGGCGGCGGCGGACGGGGTAAACATCGATTCGGCAAAATACAAGGCAAACGACGTGGGGCCGGGTCATCTTCAGCCGATCGAGATAGAAGCCACGCTCTCCGGCAACTATGTGTCTCTGGCACGCTTCATCAACGCACTGGAGCGCGACGACATGTTCTTTATCATCAGCAGCGTCACGTTGGGCGGCGAGCAGAATGGCCCGATCAAGTTGCAAGTGAAAGTTGAAACATACTTAAAGGTGGGCGCGTAGTGGAATTGGGAGCGAAAAATCGAAAGAAAACGATGTGGGCGATCGTACTCGGCGTGCTGGCCGTTGCCGTAGTCGCCTACGAGTTCTCGCCGTCTTCGTCTTCCAATTTTTCCGCTCCGGGTGCGGCCACTCCTTCCAGCGCATCGGGGCTGCCCGCTCGGCCTATGCCGCATCGTGCATCGGGCCCGGGCACCAGCAAGAAAAGCCATGCGGCCAACAATCTTGATCCCACGCTCCGTCTTGATTTGCTCGCCACCAGCGAGCAGACAAAATACGCAGGCTCGGGACGTAACATTTTTGTCTCGCAGGCCCAGGATATCCCTCAGCCGAAAGGGTCAGGCGTGACCGACGACAAGAGGGCTGTCTACGCGCCGCCGTCGGTACAAGCACCACCGCCCATCAACCTGAAGTTTTTCGGTTTTGCCAACGAGCCGGGCGAGCCCAAGAAAATTTTTCTCTCCCAGGGTGACGACGTGTTCATCGCGGCTGAAGGTGACATCGTAAACCGGCGTTACAAGGTCATGCGCATATCGCCAAATTCGGTTGAAATCCAGGATGTGCTGGGCAGTGGTCCGCCGCAGAATATTCCCCTGACCCAGGGATAGGTGTGGTTTTGCGGAAAGCATCTCAACTCAAAAGAACCGCCAGAACTGGTGGTATCGGACACGCAACCGGAAACATCCGCCCGGGTTCGCGGGAGAGCGGTTATGTTTTGCTCACACTTCTTTTGGTGGTAGCGCTGCTCATCGTGGCCATGGGCGCGATTGTCCCATCCATCGCCTTTCAGATTCGTCGCGACCGGGAAGAGGAATTGATTCATCGTGGCGTGCAATATTCCCGCGCCATCCGCGCCTATTTCAAGAAGTTTGGACGGTATCCAACGAAGCTTGAGGATCTGGAGAGCGCCAACAACCTGCGTTTTCTGCGCAAGCGCTACAAAGACCCAATCAGTGGACAGGACTTCAAGCTGTTGCACTTTGGCGAGGTCAAGATGTTTGGCTCACCAATCGCGGGAGCTTCGGCCATCGCGGGCGCGAACCCTGCGCAGGCCAGCCCATTCGGATCTGCAAACGGTCCCGGCTTGACGTCGTCGCCATCGGGCTTGGGGGCTGCTCCACCGCCCACAAACGCGGCGGACCCGAATGCTCAGGCCGGGGCCAATCAGGCCCCGGGAACGGATTCGTCGCAAGTCCTAGGCACGCCACAGGCGCGATCGGGAGATAGTAAAGATTTCGGTGGCCAGCCCTCCGGTCCGACATTCGGTGGAGGACCCATAGTGGGCGTCGTTAGCACCAGCAAAAAGGAAGGAATCCGCGAGTTCAATCACAAGAAGAAGTACGAGGAGTGGCAGTTCATCTACGATCCGTCAACTGACCGAGGAGGTCTGCTCAGCACGCCCAATCAGCCGCCGCTACTCGGCGGCGCCGGCGGGGCAGGCAATCCGCTGGGACAACAGCCGCAGCAGAATCAGAACAACAGTCCATTCTCTTCTCAGCCTGCTCCGGGCATGCTCAATAATCCAAATTCAAATCCGCCGCCTTCCAATCCGCCAGAGCAGAAGTAATAACTGTCGACCCGGTTTCGCTGCTTTCCCAAAATAACCACGGCCTCATCGCTTTTGATGAGGCCGTGTGATCGTCCAGAAGTTCCTGCTCGCAGCTACACGCTGAACGATGATCCGCAACCGCAGGTGCTTTTCACGTTCGGGTTCTCGAACTTGAAACCCGCACCTTCAAGCGTTTCCACGTAGTCAACGACGCACCCATTCAGATACATCACGGAAGTGGCGTCCACGAACACTTTCACACCGTCCATGTCGAAGGTCTTGTCCATCATGCCAGCGCCATTTTCGAACTGCATGGAGTAAGAGAAGCCGGAACATCCGCCACCCACAACTCCGACGCGCAAGCCAGCGGGCACGGGATTCTGTTGTCCCATGATCTCGCGAACTTTGGCAAGAGCATTAGTTGTCAGCGTGATTGGCGGCGTCTTTTTGGACACTTCCGGAGCATTTGTCGTCGTAACTTCCGGAGTGGTTGTCGTAGCCATTCGTATCTCCTTGGCTCTAAAAGGTTATCGTAATATTATAGCAGAGCTTATCCCCTTCATGAGACGGAAAACGCTCCACGCACGGGGGTTAAAAACCACTACTTCTTGGATGATATGGGCTTGCCGGAAGTCGCATCTTTCGGGTTGGGTCCTGGCCCCTGTCCCGGAATTTCGCCCTGGACATTGCCATCAGGTCTATAATGGCGGCGTTGAGCCTTCTCGAAGCGGATGCTTGCAGTCCGTGGCATACCGGGTCGGGGACGCGAGACGGGTTGCTATCTGTCGAGGTGTCCTATGACGCTAATGATGGTGCTGGCGATTGCGTGGAGCATTCTCACAGCCGTACTGGTTATCCTGTTGATCTACCGCAGCACCCTGACCATGCACGAGGATGATCAGTTGTTTCTCAGCGACGCGAATTCACAGATGCAGCAAGAACAGACCGAACTGTTAGTCAAGGTCAACCGGCTGCGGCTTCCGGTCTGGGTAGTCGGTGCCGGCTCAGGCGTTCTGCTGCTCGTGATTGGCGGCATGTTGATTTATCAGAAACTGAACGAAATGCAGTAAGCCACGCTCGGCTGCAGACTCAAGCCTACGACGCACCGCTCCCGCGGGCGAGTGGGAGGGGTGCGCCATTACTTTCTGCCGGCCCGCGGGATTTCCGATAGCGTGCTTACGTGCTTCTACCCCTCCTTCTCTCGCTGCGAAGCGACGTGATTACTTCTTAAAGAAGACAGCTTGTTGGGGACGTCGTTTCCACCGTCAGGAACTCTTTTCATTTCATTCCGCCGATGGTTCTGGTGGACCGGGCAAGGTTTGAACTTGCATCTGTGGCGGGGGGAAGACTGCTACACCTTCCACTGTGTTCCCTTACACCACCGGCCCCAGCAAATAGACTCTTCCGGCAAGGATTAAGGGAAGATTAAAACTCCGCGTTCGACAGGTTGACTTGCTGAATCGCTCAATTCGATTGAATGCAGGCGAGACAAAATCTGAGCTGGACGTCGAGACAAAAATCGGCTCGCCCTCCGGTCGAGGCGGAGCTTTTATTCTTGACATCCTTTCATAGTTGAGCGCCAGGTATCGGGCTCCATCGCCCGATGTCTCTTGTCGGCGTAAGTACAAAGCGCGAGAGGTTGGGCTGCAAGGAAATCGCTCTGTCGGCAAAACACGCCCAACCCTGCCTCTCTTTGCGCGGAAGAGACAGGCCTGGGACTTGGTTGGGGTCCGGTGAATCTTACTGACTATCCGCCGGTTTGGCGGCTGGCTTTTTGGTGGGCGCCGCGCCAGCTTTTGGGCTCCAGAAGTCCGGATCAGCTTTGACCCATTCGTCCGGCGGGTAGCTCATGCGCGGATTGAAGACGAAGAGGTTCGTCTGACTCTCTTGAATTGACGCGGCTGACAACTCGCCCAGTCGCTTCATGCCTTCCGGGCCCATGGCCGCTTCAAAGTCTTTGCCCTGGCCCATCTCCTTGTCAATCTCCGAAGCCGATTTCAGCGGCGTGAAGAAAATGTACGTGGTTTCGGGATTTCCGTAGACCGAAGAGTAACAGGCCCAGTGCGTGCCGGGGATCTTGTCGTAGGCGGCAAGGACCATCTTCATGCCGTCATCCCATTCCTTGTCGTGTCCCGGCTTGACTTGGTAGCGCCCTATTTCGAAATAGCGCATGTGAGGGATGTCCACCTCGGCACGCAGACTATAGTCAGCGTTGAAGCGGAATACGCCGCCGTCGGTATCGCTCAACAGTTCACCGTCCCCGGCCCAGGCCCGCGCCAGGTCAGCCGACAAGGTGGCGTTTTTCTGCTGCGCGCTTACATCCTTCTCCCAGGCATCAAACGAGTCGTATCCAGTGAGAAAGAGTGCACGCGACTTGCCCGAAAGAGACTCGACGGCCAGATAGTGAGTCGGCCATTTCGCGCGCTTCATGGCTTGCACAAACGCGGCTTCCGTCTTTTCATGAGCGGCCCCCGATTTTCCCGGGTTGGTGTACTCCCGGCCGATCACGAGTACCTTGGGCGGCATGGGGGGATTGGACATGTCCTGCGCAGCGGCAATTACGGATCCCCCCACGGGCAGCAGAACAAATACGGCGAGAACGGATCTTGCAAATCTGTTCATAGTTGACCCTCCTAAGGTCACAGATGGATTACTAAGAAGTTTCGACGGCATTCGAAGCGGTGGTCGTAGCCAGCGAATGAGTGTTTCTCCTGGGTTCGGTCTCAGTCGAACCGAACTATACGCCTTTCCGGCGAGGATGGGAGTCGGGGGGTGGCCGATTCTTGATGGATGGGGACCCACGCCCCCGAAAAATTTGGAACTTGACGGCAGGTTCTGAGGTTCTGCCAAGGGGTGGCATTCTTTTTGCAGGAACTTATCTCGCACCACTGAACTAATTTAGATTCACTGGGCACTGCCGGACAGACTGACAACTTAAGCTCTTCTTAAGGTCGATACAACTAGTTTAATGAGTCCCTCGCTTAGAGTCCCGAGGGCGCGTTGTTCGAATTTATTCTGCCGGTGACGATAAATGACTGAGCCCGCTTCCATCGTTTTCGTGGTTGA
>Ga0137418_10000509_pt1 | contig 34930 bp, 22 predicted proteins | sample CZODoug3_1_2_16f_FD_122242 | JGI IMG/M metagenome (GOLD analysis project Ga0137418, IMG submission 122242) | Vadose zone soil fungal communities from Angelo Coast Range Reserve, California, USA - CZODoug3_1_2_16fungal (Hybrid Assembly) | ecosystem: Environmental > Terrestrial > Soil > Vadose... | reverse complement strand
CTGGAGCCGATGACCAGGATTGAACTGGTGACCTCTCCCTTACCAAGGGAGTGCTCTACCAACTGAGCTACATCGGCTCACAACATCCCGGCCCGTCGTTCTCAATCGGCCGCTCCCTGCAAAATCGCTACGCCCAAAAATCTGGAGCGGGAGACGGGGATCGAACCCGCGACCAACAGCTTGGAAGGCTGTGACTCTACCACTGAGTTACTCCCGCCTTTTACTTTCCAACGCCGCCCCGATACGCAAAATACGTCCGCAAAGCAAAACCCGCCAACACCGCCAATGTCACCGCCCGCGTGGTCTTCATCGCCGGATCATCCAGCGTCAGCCACGCCGCCACTCCCAGCCCTACAAACAAAGACATCGCGAGAAGGAAACGGCTCACTCCCGCTCACTCCTCATAAAACCAAACCTCAACAATGGTGCACAGGGGAGGATTCGAACCTCCGTAGCTCTATAGAGCGGCAGATTTACAGTCTGCTGCCATTAACCACTCGGCCACCTGTGCGAAACTCTGCCGCACACTTCACTTCTGAAAACCGGCGTTCAAGAACTGCGCCAAACCACCACGCCAAACGACAAAAACTCTCAGGCACACAGCAGCGCTCTGCACTCGCCCCTTGGAAAATGCCAAAATAATTGTTCCAGGATTGCCGTGCGCGCGGCCGTGACTCTGAGTTCCCCTACCGGTGAAATATGGAGCTGGCGAAGGGATTTGAACCCCCGACCCTCTGATTACAAATCAGATGCTCTACCAGCTGAGCTACGCCAGCCTGCGAGATCGCCCTGGCGCGGGTTGAAACGCACCACGTCCTTTGAGCTTCCGGATGCCCGGGACAATTTTTAAAGTTATCACAGCGGCATCGGACGTGCAAGGCCGGACCAGAAAAGTTGCCCTGGAAACTACCCCGAAAAAGCAAGCCGGGAGTCACGTATTCGGGACCGTCATTCCGGTGAATTGTTCCGGACCGTCGAGGGCTCCTCCAAATTCCGCAGGCCGAGACGGGCCTCGAGGGGCTTTCGGTAGCGGCGGCTGAGATGGAGTGTGGCCCCCGTGTCGAGGTGGACGTCGTATTCGCCATCCTGACTGAGTTTCAGGCCCCTCACGCGCTCCAGCCTGACGATGGTCGAGCGATGAATTCGACAAAACAGAGTCGGATCGAGCTCCTGCTCGAGATCGGCCATGCTGCGGCGCAGGAGATGGCTTTTCGGCCCCACGTGCAGGCAGGCATAGTAGTCGGCGGCTTCAATCCAGTCGATTTCACAGGGCTTCAGGAACATGACCTGGCCAGCGCTCTTGACCGCGATACGCTCCGCCCTTCGACTGCCAGGCTCTTTATTTTCAACAGTTTCAATAAGATTGGCGCTGCCGTGCGTGATCTTCTCTTTGGCCCGACGCAAGGCTCTGTCGAATCGGGCGTTGTCGAAAGGCTTCAGCAGGTAGTCGAGCGCTCCAGCCTCGAAAGCACGGAGGGCGTAATGATCGTAGGCGGTCACAAAGACCACCGCCGGGGGCAGGTCGCGGCCCAGCATCTCGAGCACATCGAAGCCGTCACATTCCGGCATTTGCACGTCGAGGAAGACCAAATCGGGCTTGCGGTTGCGGATCTCCGCGATCGCCTCGGCGCCGGAACCGCATTCCTGGACGATGGCAACGGCCGCATCCTGCCGCAAAAGCACAGTCAGGTTGCTGCGGGCGAGGGGCTCGTCGTCGACCACTAATGCGCGGATTTTCATATCACTTCGGCATATCACTTCGGCATATCACTTTCGACGTATCACTTCGACGAGGCCGCGACCACAAACGGCAGAGAAACCGAGGCCTCGACGCCGCCCCCATCTTGGTTTCTCAGATTCAGCGTAAACCCTTCTCCGTAAAGACTTTGCAGGCGGGTGCGGACGTTAGCGATGCCGATGCCGGAATTCTCCGCCTCCCAATTGGCCGCCAGGCTGGGGCCGTCGTTGCGGACGCTCAGGGTCAGCGTTCCGTTGGTGCGGCTGGCGCCGATGCGGATCGACCCTCCCTGGGCGCGTTTCGCGATGCCATGGTTCACCGCATTTTCCACCATGGGTTGCAGGATCAGGCTGGGCACCTGAGCGAGCCAGAGGTCGGGGGGTACGTCCACAGTGAGCTGGAGTCGGTCGGCGAAGCGCACTTTCTGGATGTCAAGATAAGTCTGCGTGAACTCCATTTCCTCCTGCAAAGGCACTTGCTGCCGCGAGGAGTCTTCAAGAACTCGACGGAGCAGATCACTGAGGCCAACGATCATGCTAACGGCAGCCTCGTTGCGGCCTTCGCGGACCAGGCCGGAGACGGCGTGGAGTGTGTTGAAGAGAAAGTGGGGCTCGATCTGCTGGCGCAGAGCGCGGAGCTGGGCTTTCGAAAGTTGCTCATTCAGACGGGCTGTCTCAGTGTGCTGCTGGGCCAGGCGCTCCCGGGATTCGAGCACGGAGTTGACGATCAAAATGGTCGCATAAAGCAGGAAGTCCGCCACGATGCCGTTATTGAAGCGGTCGGTCCAGATCGAGCGGAACGGCGCCTGAGGTACAGGAACAGCATACGGGTTGAGCAACGCCTCCAAACAGGTCATCCAGCCCGAGAACGTCAGCCCCACAACCAGCGCGGAAACCAGATGGACAACCCAGGTAGACAAAGGCCTGAATGTTATCGGGGGAAAGCACCGACCGAGGCGCAGGACAACCGGAGTGGCCAGGGCCCACGGAATCCACGCCACCACCATTGTGAAAAACAGCTTCATCCAGGCATGGTGCATACCTTCGGAACGCATGACAAAGACGGTCTGCGTGGCGTCGAAGAGTCCAAGGGCCAGCCAGATCGAGGCGATCCACAGCCATGGGGAGTGAAGACGAACGGGCGACGCGGCGTCGAGTTCAAATCCCGTCCTTGGGTTCACATCCATACGACCGATCGTATTCCAGAGCCTGCCGGAAGTGGAAAAAATGCAGCGAATCGCCGGCGCCGTGCAGGGGTAGGTCTCGCTCTGCCAACCCTCACCGAGCCATACTGCTGCCATGCTCACCAAAACGAAGATCCTACTGCTGCTGGCCGTCGTGCTGATCTTGCTGGCCGTATCCCAGCCCGCCTTCTACCCGCAGACGGCAACGGCCGAAGCCCGAAACACAGGCCCGGAGTACACCCGCGACGGCGAATTCAGGCTTCCCGAGAACTATCGGCAGTGGGTGTACCTCACGACGGGCTTCGATATGAGCTACAACCCGGCCATGTCGATGGGCCACCACATGTTCGACAACGTGTTCGTGGACCCCGCGTCGTACAAAGCGTTTGTTGAGACTGGAACCTGGCCCGACAAAACCATGCTGGTGCTGGAGGCTCGCAGCGCGGAGGGAAAGGGTTCGATCAACCAAAAGGGCAACTTCCAGAGCACAGAAGTCATGGGCATCGAGGTCCACGTGAAAGACGAGGCGCGTTTTCCAGGCAAGTGGGCATTCTTCGGCGTGGACGACGGCCAGACCAGCAGCCAGACCGGCGGTAAGACCGGCAAGATGTTCCCCGTGGGCGCCGAGTGCTACAAATGCCACGCCGCACATGCGGCGGTTGACACGACGTTTGTTCAGTTCTATCCGACGCTGCTGCCCATCGCCAAAAGCAAGGGCACGCTTTCGGCTGCGTACCGGCAAGAGAGCGCGGCAGCAGGTAAGAAGTAAGCTATCGCGACTTTGTGTCTTGTCCGATTCCTGGTAATCCCTGTTGCACAACATCCGGAGGCTATCGTGAAACTGATTCGTCATCCCCTCGTTCTCGTCGCTGTGCTCCTGATCGTTTTCTCGTTCTGCCTTGCAGCCTTACCGACCTCGCCTGACGAGAGACCCAAGCCGCAATATGACGAGAAAGGCAATCTACTCCGCCCGACTGACTATCGCGATTGGCAATATCTCTCGGCTGGCTACGGCATGAACTACAGTCCCGGTCCCGGCAGCCACGAGCTGTTTACCAACGTATTTGTACCGCGCTGGGCGTATCAGGAGTTCGTGAATACCGGAGCCTGGCCGGAGCAGACGATCTTTGTGATTGACGAGCGCGAAGCCTCCAGCAAGGGTTCCATCAACAAGAGCGGACACTTTCAGACGGATTTAGTGGGCTTGGCGGTGGAGGTGAAGGATTCCAAACATTTCCCCGACACCTGGGCCTACTTCGGCTTCGGCACCGACGACAAGACTTCCAAGGCCGCCGACAAAGGCAACAACTGCTTCACCTGCCACGAAGAGCATGCGGCAGTGGAACATTCGTTCGTGCAGTTCTATCCGACGCTGTTGCCGATTGCCAAGAGCAAGGGCGTGCTGAAGGCAGCCTACCTGAACGAGAGCGAGGAGGCGGGAAAGAAAGAGGAGGCGGGAAAGAAAAAAGAGGAGGCGGGAAAGAAATAGGTGCCCAGCGCCTGCCCGGTGAGTGAAGCCCGTGCGCTTGGCTCGATTCTCCGGCCCATTTACACGCTGCGCCGTCAATGGCATTGGGCAGTGGGTTTTCGGAACACATGCTTCGCCGGCCAACCGCAGCGCGGCTGGCTTCCGTCCCTCAGGCCTAGTTTGGCTTCTGTTCTCCCACGCGCAGTTCTGCACCCCCGGCAACGTCCGGGATGGAGATGTGGAGAGCGTGCGCGGAAGCATCGTAGGTCGTCTTGAGCGGCTTCGCGGAACCGGACATTCTGGCGTCGGCCTGCGCCGAGGGCCAGTCGTAGACGACCACCTCGACGGTTTTCCACCACGGCGCATACGTTCCCGTACGGGCGTCGAACTTCACGGTTACGGATTTGCCCTCCGACTGACAGCCGAACGACTGCCGCAGGAACTCGCCTTTCTGGTAGCGGAATGTGTGCCCATCATCGAGATAGAGCGAGCCGTTGCATTGCGGTCCGGGATAGACGCGGAGCTCGAGAGGGCCGCTGGGGGTCTCGCTGGTGCTCTGGACTAAAGGCTGCAGCGGCAGAATGCTGCCGCCGCGTACGTAAACAGGCAGAGTCTCAAGCGTGGGGTGGATTCTTGGAGGGTCTGGGAATTTGGCATCAGATCCGGCTTTGACAGCGTCGAGGAACGAAGGCGGAGTAGGCCGGTCGGGCACCTTGTTGCCGGTCCAGAAATCGAACCACGGGCCACTGGGATAGGAAACGGTATAGTCGTCGAGCATTTCCGGAAACTGTGGAGGTGCAACCAACAGATCAGGCCCGAGGAGGAACTCGGAATCGAGCCCGTCGAAGCCGGGCGCGCCGGGCTGCATGATCTCGGGGAACTCGAGAAACACCGGACGCACCAAGGGAACTCCGGTGCGGGAGGCCTCCTCGGCAAGGGTATAGATGTAGGGCAACAACCGGTAGCGGGTTTCGATGTAGCGGCGGCGAATGGCTTCCTGCTGTGGGCCGTGCACCCAAACCTCCTGCGGCAACGAGCCTTTGGTGGTGTGATCGCGGAACAACGGATTGAAGGCTCCAATCTCAATCCAGCGGGTGAGCAGATCGGGCTGCGGCGAGCCGTTGAATCCGCCAATATCGTCGCCCACGAAGGAGACGCCGCTGAGGCCGAGGTTCAGCAGCATCTGCGTTCCCAGGCGCAGGTGGTTCCAAGTGGCGGAGTTATCCCCGGTCCAGGTAAAGCCGTAGCGCTGGCCACCGGCGTAAGTGGCGCGGGTCAGAACAAAGGGCCGCTCGTCGGGACGGAGCTTGCGCAGGCCATCATAAGTAGCGCGCTGATTTTCCATGCCGAGAATGTTGTGGATCTCACGATGCGTGGCCGTGCGCGAGGCGAAGCCCGGCTCCTCGATGCGGTGGACGGAATCGAGCGGCATGGTCTTGGCCGGTCCATCGAAGACCGAGGGCTCGTTCATGTCGTTCCAAAAGCCGGCTACACCATCCTGAGCGAATTCCTGGTACAAGCCGCCCCACCAATCGCGAGTTTGGGCGCGGGTAAAGTCGGGAAACACCGCAGGACCGGGCCAGACAATGCCCACAAACTCGCTGCCGTCGGGGTTCTTCACGAAATGATCGCCGGCGTGGCCGGTTTCATATGGCATGTAGTTTTCGTTGGCGACGTGGGCAATGTGCAGGTCGGTGATCGTGACCAGGTACAGGTGCTGCTTCTTGAGATCGGCGACAAGTCTCGGGAAGCTAGGGAAGCGACCGGGATCGACCGTGAACGGGCGGTTCTTGAATTGGTAGTCGATATCCATATAGAGGACGTCGGAAGGGATCTTATCGGCCCGAAGGCGGTTGGCAACCTCGCGAACTTGGGATTCGGGGCTATAGCTATAGCGCGACTGCTGAAAGCCCAGCGACCACAGTGGTGGAAGCGGCGGCGTACCGGTGAGGTAAGCGTACCCTTCCACAACCTGCTTCGGCGTGGGGCCATAGAGGAGGTAGTAATCGAGCGGGCCGCCTTCGGCGCCGAAGGAACAGGTATTGCGGAATTGCTTGCCGAAATCGAACCAGGTACGCCAAGTGTTGTCGAGGAAGACCCCATAGCTGCGGCCCCCGCGAATACCCAGAAAGAACGGGATGCTTTTGTAGAGGGGATCGGTGGATTCCTGGGGGCCGACATCGGTGTTCCACAGCGTGTAGGCCTGCTCCCGGCGGTCAAACGATCCAGCCTTGTCGCCGAGTCCAAAGAAGTGCTCGTTGGCGGCCATTTCCTTATGAACGGAGAAGCCGCCGAGGCTGAATTCCGTGGGCTGGCCGAGGGCGTCGGCGCTGATGACGTTGCCAGAGAGATCGCTCACAATCAGACGCAGGGGATCGCGCTCCACTCGGACCTCCAAGGTTGCCGTCCGGAAACCGACGGCGACCGAGCCCTGCAAGGGCTGCACCTCGACAGAATGGGCACGTGAGGCGGGCAGGATTGCCCACGAGGCGTCTTCGGGAAAAGTGGCATCCGGCGCGATCCGGACGCGCACGACATCGTCGCGGAGGGCGGTGATGCGGAGTTGGCCGGAAGCGGCCTGAATCTGAATGCCATCCTTGAGTGGCTGGACATTGGCAACCCTCTCCAGCGCGACCCGCGACTGCGCCAGGGCCGGAGGCGGCTGGAGGGTAGCCGCGAGGCAGGCGGCAATGATTGACAACGCGCGGACTGGGAGGCGGTTCAGGGGAAGCGTCATGGGTACCTTCTCGAAGGCCAAATGATACCAACGCGGAGAGGAGTCGCGGCGGAATCTTGCAACGGCTCGAGAGGGGCGTTCCGAAGCGCAGGAAGAAATGGCAACCCGGAGGGTTCATCCGGCCCGCCATTCGCGAAGAGTCGAGCAGGTCGCTGCTGTGGTGCTAGATAACGTGCGCCCGCCTCAGCCGATCCAGTTCGCCTTGCACGCCCGCCAGGCCTTGTTGACTGTAGAGAATCAGAAAGCGCTCTCCGGTAAGAAAGCTCAGGACCGGGTTGCGGTAGTTGTTGTTGTAGACGGAGACGTTGGTTGGGTCGTAGCCGTAGCGCGGGGCCAAGGTTTCGAGGATGATCTGGGTCTCGCCGATAGCGGGAATGGAGTAGGTGAAATCGGCGTCGGACAGATTGTGGAGCTGGTATTCGGCGAGCAGGTTGGTTTGGCCCAGGTTGGCCAAGTCGATGTTGGCCAAGTCGATGTCGCCCAAATCGCGCAGGGCCGGGAGGCGGGGGTTGCCTTTGGCGTCCGTCATGAGGTAGCCGGTGGCGACGGGGTCGATGCCGTCGATGATGGCAGCGGCGCGAATCCAGTTCACGACTTTGTATTCGTTGCCCAGGCTGGGGTTGGAGTGGGCGCTGGCCTGGGTGATGACGAAAGCCGGGGAAAGGCCGCGAGCCATCGATTCGGCGATGCTCAGGATATGGTGGCCGCCGGTCTTGGAGTTGCCCGCAGCACCGTTGTTGTCGGTGATGCCGTTGCCGCCGATGTTGAGTTCGTGGAATTCGGAGCCGTCAGCATTCCATTGGAAGACGATGGGCTTGGCCCAGTCATGCCAGATGGGAGCGCCGACGATGATGTCCTGGTCGATCAGGATCGAGGCGTGCGTGACGGGCCTGCCTCGCACAGCTTCGGGATTCAAAGCAACTACACCTTCGTCTTTGTGAAGATAGACGGAGCGGTATTGACCGGCGAGTTCGATGTCGGAGGATTCGTTGTTGGATTCGTGAATGGGGAGGCCGCCCGGATAGGAGTGGTGGCTGCCGAAGGCGCTGCCGGGGGCGGCGTAGAAGGGCATCGGAAGCTGCGGGCAGGCGGTGCCGTCGTTGACCACCGGTGGAAACACCCCGCTTTGCAGTCCGCCGAGGAAGGAGGCGTCGTTAGGGTCCAGCAATCCGGCCGCCAGGAGTTGTTGCACAATCGCAGCCTGCCTGGCGGGCGTTAGGTTGGCGCGATGCCGGATGCAGGTGTTGGGATTAGAAATGGCGTCAAGGGTCTGTGCCGCAGGTTCGCCTCCTGCAGCTGCTGGGCCTGGTGGATCAGGAATTGGTAGGCAGTCTGGACGGCGGGTGACTTTTGCGCCAGAACCGCGGCGTTGGCGTTGCCGGCTCCGATCTGAGCGAGGGCGGAAATCGGCCCGAGCGATAAAACAAGAACAAAAATGACGGTGCGGAGTTTCATAGTCAGCCTCATGCGACAAAGGGATTTGGGTTCGCTGCTTCTCTGGCGACCCTAGGGAGGATTTGTTAGGGGAAGATGAACCTGCCGTGAAATCTGGGTAACGATCGGTGGTGGTAGGCAGGCCTGGTGGAAAAAGCGGGGGAACGACCCGGGGGAAAACGACCTGCGCGCTCCAGCGCCTGCTCGCTCCAACGGCTTGCTCGGCTCAAGGAGACGCGCCCAACAGGCTCGGGTGTATGATTGGGGCGTTCGCATGTGGCGTTTCCGACGCTTCCGACTGTTGGCCCTCTCCGTCCTCCTGGTGGCTGCAATCGTTACGGTTGTCGTCCAGTTGAGAAAGATTGCGCCTCCGGAAGGGGCGCGGCTGTTACCGGGGGCGGACGCCTTCGTCTATGTGGACCTGCAATGGGCCCGCCGGGCGACCATCCTCACCGGACTTCCCCAAGTCCACCGGTCTCAGGAATATGAGCGGTTTGTGCAGGACTCCGGCATCGACTTCGAACGGGACCTCGAGCAGGCGGCGTTGGCGGTGCACTATCCGCCTGCCGGATCGGGTGCGGCGCCACGCTATTCGGCGGTCTTAACCGGGCACATCAACGCGGCGCGGCTGGGAAGCTATTTCCGCCGTTTCTCGCCCTCGCCGGAGACCGACGAGGGCGTGGAAATCTACAGCATACCCCTGCAGGGCCAGACGCTGCGCGCGGCGATTTTGGGGCCGGATATGGTGGCCTTATCGAATCATGAGGATCCTGGGGTCCTGCGCGGGGTGGTGGTGCGGTCGCGGAAGCGGGCGTCGCCATTCGGTGGACCTAGCTTTCTGCGGACGTACTACAAGCGGGTCCCGTTTGCCAGCCTGGCCTGGGTAATTGCGCGGGTGGACCCGAAGATGGCGGCCGGCGTGATGCCGCAGTTGCCCGTCCCCCTAGGACAGCTGTTGCAGAGTCCCGCGATCGTGGTGGCGTCGGCGCGGCTGATACGCGCTGTCCACGTGCGGGCGGAGGCGTTCACGGCAAGCGCGGACCAGGCTCAGGGATTGACCGAGAAGCTGAATGCGCTTCTGGCTCTGGTTCGCTTTTCCGAGGCGGAAACGCCTTCCGGAGGGCCGGATGCCGACGTCAAGGCGTTCTTCGAGAGCCTGCGGGTGTCGCAGGAGAAGGATCGGTCGGTGTTGACGGCGACGATGCCGTTGGGGTTTGTGCGGAAGGTGTTCCGGGACCCTGCGGGCGAAACCGAGGCGGGCACCCGGACGGGAACTACGCCGCAGGAAGCGGAGGGGAAGCCCATCCCCAAAACGGCGTCAGCGCGCTAACTTGCAGTGCTGGAAACCGTCTGTATTGTGTAACTTCCGGCGGTGGCGGGGAATCTCACCTGGGGAGGCGTTTCGGAGCCCCGCATCCTTACCACCTGATCCGCTATCCCGTTGAGTCCTTTCCGTTTAACGCCGAAAAAGCCGTATGATGGGAATTTGAGGAACCAATGTCGAATCTACCGTTGCCGCTGGCTGCATTTGTTGCTGGCTTAATCTCGTTCCTGTCACCGTGCGTGCTGCCATTGGTGCCGGGGTATGTGTCTCTAATTTCCGGGGCTGGCGTCGAAGAATTGAAAGCGCAGGACAGTCAATTGCTGCGCCGGGTGATGGTACAGTCGGCGTTATTTATTTTGGGCTTTAGCGTGGTGTTCATCACCCTGGGAGCGCTTTCCACCAGCGTCGGGCAATTGTTAACGCGCTATAAGTCAACGCTCGCGGAGGTGGCGGGCGTGGTGATTATTCTTTTTGGTTTGCATCTGACGGGCGTTTTTCGCATCAATGCCTTATACGCAGACAAACGGCTGCACGGGGTAAGAGGGGGCTCGTCGCCGTGGGGCGCGTTCGTGATCGGGTTCGCGTTTGCCTTTGGCTGGACGCCTTGTGTGGGGCCGATCCTGGCAGTGATTTTGACCTTTGCGGCCGAGCAAGACACGGTGCTCAAAGGCGTGGGTTTGCTAGCCATTTACTCGTTGGGCCTGGCGGTGCCGTTCTTGCTGACATCGTTGGGGATCGAGCGGTTTTTGGTGTTTTACAAGCGCTTCCAGAAGCATATGCATGCTCTCGAAGTGGCAAGTGGCAGCCTCTTGATTGTGCTGGGCTTATTGCTCGTCATGGGGCGGTTTAACGTAATTTCCGGATATTTTGCGTTTTTGAACCGGTTTGCTTTGTAAGCTTTGCTTTGCGAGCATGGAGTTTGGGCTATGAAACGGACTTTTCTCGTACTCGTCGCAATTCTGGCGGGCGTAACGCTGATGATTTTTGCAGCGAAGAAGATCAAGCCCACGGCGGCAAACAATAGCGTTGGGGCACTGCGCGGCGCTCCGGCTCCGGATTTTGAGCTGAAGACTTTAGACGGGAAGACGCTGAAGCTCTCGGATTTGCGGGGGAAGGCTGTGCTGTTGAACTTTTGGGCGACCTGGTGCGCGCCCTGCAAAATTGAAACGCCCTGGATTGTAGAGTTACAGAATCAGTACGGGGCGCAAGGCCTGCAAGTGGTGGGCGTTTCCATGGACGACGCGAGTGATGGCGAAGACGTAAAGAAATTTGCCTCGGAAATGCACATGAATTATCCGATCCTGCGCGGGACCGAAGACGTGGGAAATTCATATGGCGGGCTGGAGTTTTTGCCGACGACCTACTTCGTGGGGCGGGATGGAAATGTCACCGGCCGTGTGTTGGGGCTGAAGGGTCGCGAGGACATGGAAGAGAATGTGAAGAGAGCGCTGGCCACGAAGGATTCGACGCAGAGGGCGCAAAAGTAACTCGGTTTCGAGAAATCTATGGGAACGTTCGGACGCATGACGCGTTGGGGTGTAGCAACTCTGGCCGCCCTAGTGGTGGTCGGACTGGGGCTAGCCGCGCTCGTGAAGGTCCTCGGAGTGCAAGCTGGAGTGCAGGCTCAGGAACTCTCCCCGGGGAAAACCGGCGGCCCTTCGGTGAGCCTGGTATCGGCGCCATTGCCTTCCATCACTCGCGGACAGCCCGGCAACGTGGATCTTCGGTTCCATATTGCCAGCGGTTATCACATCAATTCGAACCAGCCGGCGGAGGAGTTCATGATTCCGACGGCTCTGCATATGGACGCCACGACCGACATCGTCATTGGCAAGATTAACTACCCGGCGGGGCTGGACGTGGCCTTTGAGTTCGCTCCCGAGCAAAAGCTCAGCGTGTATAGCGGGAACTTCACGGTAGGGGTAACGGTGCGCCCGCTGCACACGGTGCTGCCCGGGAAGTACGCCATGCGGGGATCGTTGAAATACCAGGCGTGCGACAACCGCTCCTGCTATCCGCCGAAGCAGTTGCCGGTCGAGTTTGAAGTGCGGGTGGTAAAAGCACCGGTCGCGCACCGGCACCGGCCCCCGCAAAGTCCGCACGCGCATACGTAAAGACGGCTGCCCAGCTAACCTCGTCGCAGTCCATCCTAGGCCGGAAGTCGCTGTACGCTTTCAAGTTCGTTGTAAGCTTTCTGCCCGGGCTCCCGAGGATATCGGCGTGCGCTCGAGCGAGCCAGGTCAAGCGGCGCGCTTTCGGACAGGCGTAGCGATTACCTTAAGCGTTTCCCTGGCGCGGCAGCCTGCGGCTGCGCCTCCCATCGACCCGTCCTATACGCCCTTGAGGCGATTTATAGTGCGGCTCTCGCCTAATGCCATCATGACAGCGAACAGGCTTGGGGCCACAGCCTGGCCGGTCAATGCCACGCGTGCGCCGTTGATGAGCGTGCCGGCCTTGACGTTCATCTCCGCAGCAAGATCCCGCAGCACTCGCTCCGCTTCTGCTTCGGAAAATGGCTCGGTATCCGCGGCGTAGCGGCTCCCCAACTCAACCAGCAGTTCGCGAACCCTCGAGTCGCTAAGAAATTTTGCTACTGCGGCTGGGTCGGCCTCGAACCTATCCGAGAAGAAAGCCCGGAAAGCTCCGGCAAAGTCTTTGAGGTTCCGGGCGCGGGGCTTGAGCAGGTCTACCGTCTTGGCCAGCCAACCTTCCTCGCGCTGAATCGGGACTACGCCCGCCTTCCTCCATTCTTCTGCAATCAGCGGGATCAGCCTCTCTGCCGGATAGGCTCGGATATATTCGGTGTTGAACCAATCCAGCTTGGCCCGGTCGAAAACGGCGTTGGATTTCGAGATGCCTTCGAGACCGAATTGCCCGATCAGCTCGCGGTCGCCAAGAACTTCTTGGGAAGAATCCTTGGGTGTCCAACCCAGCAGAGCCAGGAAGTTGCGGAAAGCCTCAGGGACGATTCCTTCCTCCCGGTACGCCATGACGCTGGTAGCTCCGTGGCGTTTGCTGAGACGGGTTTTGTCGGCTCCCAAGATGAGCGGCACGTGGGCAAATGCCGGAAGCTGCGCTCCGAGGGCCTGATAGAGCAAAACTTGCTTCGGAGTATTGGAAATGTGGTCAGCCCCGCGCAGGATGTGGGTCATACCCATGTCGATGTCATCGGTTACCACGCTGAGGTGGTAGGTGGGCACGCCATCGGAACGAAGCAGAACAAAGTCCTCCAGTTCCGGATTAGCAAATTCCACACGACCGAAGACCTGATCGTCAAAGGCAGTCGAGCCGGTGAGGGGTACGGCAAAGCGAACGGCAGCCGCGGCGCCCTTGCGGTGGCGCTCTCCCGCTTCTTCTCGCGACAAACGCCGGCAAGTGCCCTCATATCGCGGCGGGCGCCCCTCTGCCTGAGCAGCGGCGCGACGCTGCTCCAGTTCTGCCTTCGTGCAAAAGCAGTAGTAAGCGTGCTCGGAAGCCAGCAACCGATTCGCAGAGGCGCGATACAGATCCATCCGCTGGGACTGAAAAAACGGGCCCTCCTCCCAGGTAATACCCAGCCAGTGCAGCCCCTCGAGAATCCCATCCACCATTTCGCTGGTAGAACGCTCGAAGTCGGTATCCTCGATGCGCAAGACAAGAGTACCCCCGAAATGCCGGGCGTAAAGCCAGTTAAACAAGGCAGTTCGGGCGCCGCCGACATGCAAGTAACCGGTAGGGGAAGGGGCAAAGCGGAGGCGAGGTTGTCCGGGCGGGGCAGGCGCGCCAATAACTTCAGTCATGAATGAGTAACCAAGCCCTGATGTTACGTGCCGCGCAAAATCAGCGTCAAGCCAAGCGCGGCCCATGTCGCGGCAAGGTAGCCAACGGTTACCGGGTGACTGCTGTATTGCCCGAGCCCGGCATTTTGGTAGAGAGTTATTGTTTTGGTTCCTCTTGTGTGAAAGCATGGTGGGCTCGTCACGCATCTCAATTCCTAATGCGGAGGATGTCGATTGGGCGGTCTTTCTAACGGTCTGGCGAACGGTCTGGTGCAAAGCGGATTAGGCGGCTTGGCGACGATTCCGGGCGCGGTAGCGCTGCTGTTGTTCTTCGTCTTCACCTACCTGTATTCGCAGAGCCGCGCAGGCTACTTCCGGGCCTGGCAGATCGGCTGGGCGGCCTACTCGCTGCACTATGGACTCAATGCCTGGATGCTGTTGCGCCGGCCGTCCGCTGCGCTTTTCTTGATTTCGCAACTCATGCTTTTTGGCATGGCATTTTGCGTCTTCTTGTCCACGCGCCTCACGCGCCGCGAGTTTCGCTGGCGCTGGTATGACGGCGTGTTGGGGCTGGCGGGAGGACTGCTCGCACTTTGGAGCTTGTATCAGCATATGGCAGGCGGCGAGCTCACGCTGCGGGGAGCAGGCCGTTCGCCGGTCGAACTCGGGGTCGCGGCGCTTCTGCTCTATTCGTCACTGCAGTTCTACCGGCAGGCGCATCGGCGCCAGCTGGTTGGTCTCAGTCTGCTGGCAATCACGCTGGCCTTTTGGTCCGTGCTCATGGGCTTCGATCAGCTGGGCTCACTGGCCGGGACTTCGATCAGTCTCGGGCAACTGCTGGGGCCATTCCCGCAGATGCTGCTCGGAATTGCGATGGTGATCGTGCTGTTTGAGATCGAGCGGCGCTCCGTACAGGAAAACACGCTGACGTTTTCCACCTTGGGTGTGGATGCCGGCAAATTGCTCGACGCCCCGCAGCTTGTTCCGAATATTGAATTCATCCTGGATCGGTTGCTCACGGCTGTTTCGGGAAAACGAGCCATGCTGTGCGCTGCGGAACCGTGGCGCGAGATCATTCCATCCGTCCAGCGCGGCTTCCCGCCCGACCTTCTGGGCGAGTTTGAGGCCTCCGGTGGCGCAAACTATCTCTGCCAGCTGGCTTTCCGCCGCAGCGGCTTCGTGGAACTGCGCAATCTGGCCGATCTGGCCGAACCGGTCCCTGCCGTGGCTGGCGAAGGCTTCGAGAACTTCCGCCAAGTGCTGCTGCGGCACGGAATCACGGACATTACCGCGTTCAGCCTGCAAACCCGCGAGCACAATTTTGGTGTGGTGCTGTTTCCCGGAGGTGTGCGCCGGCTCTTTGCCGCGTCTCAGGTGCGCATGGCCGTGGGACTGGCGTTGCAAATCGCCATGACTCTGGAGAACTACATCACGACCCACGCCGCGCACCGGCGCACCCAAGAGTACGAACTTCTGACCCAGATTGGCCAGGCCGTAAGCTCGCGGCTGAATCAGGACGAAATCCTGCGGGTGATTCAGAAGGAGTTAGGCCGGCTCTTCGATACCAGCAATTTCTATGTCGCCTTCCGCGAGGGTGACGAAATTCGTTTTGAACTGGAAATCGTAAACAACATCACCGTCCCCAAGCGCTCACGCCCGACCACCAACGCCCTGACGGAGTACATCCTGCGCACGCGGCAACCGCTGCTGATTCGCTCGGACCTCGAGAGTGTGCGGGCACGATTGGGTGTCACCTACATCCCGCCGGATCCGGCGAAGTCGTTCTGCGGTGCGCCCATCATAGTCGGTGGCCATGCCTCCGGCGTCATGGTGGCCATCAGTTGCGCGCAGGAATTCGCGTTTGAGTTGCAGGACTTGGAAGTTATGAAGACGGCCGCTGCGCAGGTTTCCGTTGCCGTGGAGAACGCAAGGCTCTTCCAGGAAGAGAAACGCCGGTCACGCCAACTGGCCTTCTTGAACAACATCTCCAAGACCGCCATTTCCAGCCAGGACTCCGAGCAGATGCTGGCGGAGATCGTGCAGGAAATCCAAAAGACGTTCCAATTCGATCACATCGGCATCGGGATTCTGGATTACACGACGAAAGATATTGAAATCCGCGCCGAGGCCGGAACCACCGCACAGGCGCGCGGCAAGCGGATTCCGCTGGGCGTGGGAATTCTGGGGCGGGTAGCCCGGTCGGGCGAGACGGCGCTGGTGCAGAGCACAGAACAGAATCCGGCGTTGGGCATCTTGCCGGACTCGCGATCCGTTCTGTGCATTCCCGTTAGCTACGGGGAAACGCTACTCGGCGTGCTCAACGTGGAAAGCAAGAGCGAGAGTGCGTTCACGCCGGACGACAAGCTGATCCTGGGAACGCTGGCGGACCTGCTGGCCACCGCCCTGCACAATTCGTTTGTGTTCCAAAAACTGCAACGTCAGTCGATTACCGACGGACTGACGGGCATCAAAACCCGCGGCTTCTTCCTGGAAGCGGTGCAGTCGGAGTGGAAACGCGCATCCCGCTCGGGCCGGCCTTTCTCGGTAGTGCTCGTCGATCTCGATAAATTCAAGGAAGTGAACGATTCCATGGGCCACCTGGAAGGCGACCTGGTCCTCGCCCGCGTGGGCCGTCTCCTCGAACAAAAGTGTCGCCAATCCAACGTCGTGGCCCGGTACGGCGGCGACGAGTTCATTATTCTGATGCCAGAGACCGGGATTGAACAGGCGCAGATCCTTTCGGAACGTTTGCGGCTGTGGATGGCAACCGATCCCATGCTCAGCGAACATCGCATCTCCGGCAGCTTTGGCGTCGCCAGCTTCCCCTCCCACGGCTTCAGTGTGGAAGACATCGTGCGCGTTGCGGATCAGGGGATGTATATCTCGAAGCACGCCGGAGGCAACCGCGTCTCCAAAGTTGAGCTCTTCGGCTCGGATGAGGGCGTGGCCGTCAAGCGCCAGATGATCGCCTCCTTCGTTGAGGGCTTCTTGCAGCGGGATCACACGGGCCCGGAACATGTGGAAGAAGCGGTCTCCGCGTTGGTGCGCATAGGCGGTGTGGGCGAGAGTTGCCATCCCGAGGTTCTGGGGGAGGCGATTGAAGCCCTGGCGCGAGCCTCGGAAAGCCGTGAGACCCATGCCGCCGGCCACAGCGACCGCATCGCCCGCTGCGCGGAAATGTTGGCGCGAGCTCTCGATGTGCCGCCGGAGGAATTGGCGGATTTGCAATTTGCGGCTCGGGTCCACGATGTGGGCAAGCTTTTCTTGCCGGAGAAGATTCTGAACAAGCCCGGCTCTCTGACCGAAGACGAGTTTTACCTGATGAAGCTGCACCCGCAGATGGGGAGCGAGTTGGTGGCCACGCTGCCCGAGAGCGAACGGCTGCAAAGCACAATTGAGCACCACCACGAAGCTTTCGACGGCTCGGGCTATCCGGCTGGGCTTCGCGGAGAACAGATTCCGTTTCTGGCACGCATTCTCTGTTTGGCCGATGCCTTCGTGGAAATGACGTCGGAGCGCCCATTCGCCTCCGCGAAAACGGTGGATGAGGCGCTGGCGGAACTCGAGAAGCTGAGCGGAACCCGCTATGACGGGATGCTGGTACGAGTCCTGCTGCGGCAGTTGCGGGCGGAAAAGACCACTTGGGCCTAGCAGGCTGTTGCTAACGAAGCGGAGCCGAGGATCGTCCATCCAGTGGATCGTCCATCCAGTGGTGCGGCGCCCACGCCGCCCCATCAAGTTCCCCAGGAGGCCGTATGCTCTCTCGTGCTGCTCTGGTTCTGGCAGTTCTGCTTCCCCTTCCGCTTTTTGCCGCAGTTCCCGCCGCCCCCACCAGCGCCGCAGGCGAATACGCCAAGCATTTTGGCGCTCTGGGGAAGTTATCGGTCGAGGTCGCTGACGCCATGCCATCCGCCCAGTATGGCTTCCGCCCCCATCCGGAATCCATGGACTTTGGCGCGTTGCTGTCGCACATCGCAACCACCAATTACCAATTCTGCGCCGGACTCAAGGACGCGGATGGGCCTGCCTTGCCTTCACCGACAGAGAAGGACGCCGTGGTCAAGTTTCTCGGCGACTCGTTCGACTACTGCTCTGCTGTCATCTCCGGGATCTCGGAAGAGCAGCTCGGGAAGGTCCATAACTCTCCCGATGGAAGGCTCCCGGGCCGGGAGATCCTTCTCGCCATGTACATTCATGTCGCGCATCACCGCGGCCAGGCGGAAATCTATTTGCGCGACAAAGGGATCAAGCCGCCAGCCTACAGGATTTGAAGCCGACTCGGGCTACCCGGCGATTCTACTTTCCTCCCGCCGTCTTGGCCGTGCGTTTGCCGGGCAGCGTTTTCTGTGTTAGGGCCGCTAAGGCTGGTATCGGCGGCACGCTCTCGGGTTTCGCTTACTGATCGGCAAGGATCGGCTCGGCAAGGATTGCTCGGCAAGGATCGGCGGATCGGCCGCACCCTTGCGCACAAATGGCTCGATTCATTGGTGGTTGCATCGAAGAGCCGGTCATGCCCGGACACACCCATGCCTGGACACACCCCCCGAAACATAGGACAGCGCTCTCAGCGGTATCTGGCTGGGCCACGCGAAGGGGACACTAGATCGTCCTGGGGAGGACTATGGTTGCGACGCAGCCCCGGTGGCTGGAGTTGTTCGAGAGTTCGACTAAGCCGCTGTGGGCTTCTGCGATTTGGCGTGATAGAACCAGGCCCACGCCGGTGCCGGAGACCTTTGTGGTGTAGAAGGGCGTAAATAGATTGTCGGGGCTGAGAAGGCCGGGGCCGTTATCTTCGATGGTAATGACGGTTTCCCGATCCGTTGTTCTCCAACTCAGCATGACAGCGGGTTCGCTGTGGGGGGCTGGAGGTCCGCCGTCCGGGACCGGGGCGGCCCACGCTGGATCCATGGCGGCTTCCACGGCATTGCGGATCAGGTTGATGAGCATTTGCTCGAGTTGGTCGGAGTCTACCGTCAACTCTACGTTGGGGCCTCCGAGAATGGTCACTGCCAGACGCGTCTCGAGATTGGCCACGCGGGTCACCAGGGGGGCCAGGGCGGTCTTTCGCAATACGGGAGCGGGCATCTGGGCTAATCGGCGGTAGGCCTGGAGAAAGCGGTTGAGCGAGGCGGTGCGAGTTTCGATGATCTCCAGACCGCGACTGAAATCCTGCCGCTCTTCCGGACTTAGTTTCATTCCGGAGACACGAGCATTGAGGCTACCGGCGATGGACTTGATGGGCGTCAGGGAGTTGTTGAGTTCGTGCCCCAAAACCCGAACCAAGCGCTGCCACGCATTGCGTTCCTCTTCGCGGAGGACCCGGCTGACATCCGAGAGAACGACGAGAATGTGAGGCACTCCCTTTTGCCGGAAGGAACTGCGACGAACCAGCCAGCGGGCCTGAGCGCTGCCTGGCAGGGCGAGTGTCGCTCCATTGTCCACCGTCAGACAATCTTCCAGACCGAGTTCGGCGGCGGTCCGGCCCAGCAGGCGCACGCTGGGTTGTTGCAGCAATCGTTCGCCGGCGGAATTCACCAGTTGCAAAACCAAACTGGGCGAAAAGGTGAAGAGCGGCGTTTCGACCTCTTCCACAACCCTGCGCAGAAGGGCAATGGCTTCCATGGCGCGAATGCGCTGATCCGACAGCATGTCGGCCAAGGCGTTCACTTCGAGCGACAGCTCGCCGAGAGCATCTTCGGGCACAGCGTTGCGGGCGCGAAAGGAGTAGTCCTCTTCGCGCAGGGCGGCGACGACGTTGGCTAGGGTTTGCAGAGGACGAGTGGCATGTTCCTGGAGCGCCATGGCAAACAGCCACCAGGCGAACAGTTCGAAGAACATCAGTGTCGCTTTGGCTGCCAGGCCCCAGGGTTCCAGCCACAGCAGGATGGCGGTGATGAGGAACCCGGGTAGGGCAACCAGTGCGGTGAACAGGCTTACTCGGCGGCCATAAAGGAGACGAACTCGTTTCGGACCCCGGCGCGGGCCAGGACTAGAGTCCATATTTTTCCATTCGCCGGTACAGTGCGCCACGACTCAAACCCAGGGCTTCGGCCGCCTGGCTGATGTTGCCCTGAAAGCGCTGGAGTGCTTTGCGAATGAGGATGACTTCCACGGCCTCCAGGCTCAGCTCCTCCAGATGCTGCTCGTTGGGTGCGGCGGCATTCAGGCCGAGATCGGCGGCCTTAATCTCTGGCGTACGACACATGAGCACCGCACGCTCCATGACGTGTTCCAATTCTCGTACATTGCCAGGCCAGGCATAGCGCAGCATGGCTTGCAGCGCGGGCGCATCGAGACCGTGCACGGGGCGGCGATAGCGCGTGGCGGAACGCGCCAGGAAATGGCCGGCCAGCAGAGGAATGTCCTCACGGCGTTCACGAAGCGCAGGTACATGAATCTCGACGGTGTTGAGCCGGAAGAGCAAATCCTCACGGAACTGCCCGTTCGCGCAGGCTGCGCGGAGGTCGGTGTTGGTGGCGGAGATTACGCGCACATCGACGTGCCGGGCACGGGACGAGCCGACACGCTCCAGTTCTCCACTCTCCAGCACGCGCAGCAACTTAGCCTGCTGGCGGAAGGGGACGTTGCCAATTTCGTCCAGAAAAATCGTGCTGTGGTCTGCCAGCTCAAATCTGCCAATGCGGTCGGCGCGGGCGTCGGTGAATGCACCCTTGACATGGCCAAAGAGTTCACTCTCAAAAACCCCTTCGGAGAGGCCGCCGGTATTGACCGCGACCATCGGACGCTGGGCGCGGCTTGAGAGGGCATGAAGAGTCTGGGCCACGACCTCCTTGCCGGTGCCATGTTCTCCGCTGACCAGAACGTTCGCGTCGGAGGGACCGACCCGGGTGACCATCTCGAGTACGGGTTGCATGGAGGGGGCTTTGGCGATGAATTCCGGAGACCCTTGGGCGCGGAGCAGGAGTATTTCCGCCTCCAGCCGTTCCGTCTGCTGAAGAGCCCGGCGAAGTTCCACCTGCGTGCGCAGAATGGCGAGGAGCCGTTCGTTGTCCCACGGTTTTTGAATGAAGTCCCGCGCTCCGCGGCGCATGGCTTCGACAGCCAGCTCGACATTGCCCCAGGCGGTCATGACCACCACAGGAATTCCGCTATCGAGCGCGTTGATTTCGGAGAGGAGGTCGAGGCCTTCACTGCCGGAGGTCGTGTCACGCGTGTAATTCAGATCGATGAGGAGAGCATCGTAGGTCTCGGTGAGCACGGCCTGCCGCGCCAATGCCGGGGAACGCACCGTGTCCACCAAGTAGCCTTGCGGACGGAGCAAGAGCTCGATGGCTTCGAGAATGTGCTGCTGATCGTCCGCGGCGAGGACGCGCGGGGGCGTGTCGCTGAGCTTGGCGGCCTTGACTACGCCGATGTCTCCCGGTTTTGCGGACGTGGGCATGGTGGATTAACAGTTTGCTGAAAAAGCGAAATTTGTAACCTCAGGGGCTTGCAAGCGCGAGTCCGCCCAAAAAGCCACAGCAGGTCCGTCCCCTTCGGTCGCGATGACAGTCCTTCGTACTCGAATCCCCTTCGACAAGCTCGAGGCAGGCTCTGAAGGACCGCCTCTACCTTTTCTCCGGCGCCCGCCGCGGGCCGACGCCTCGCCCTGATGCAAAAGCCTCCACTTTACCTCAGAGGCAATCAAGGCGTGGGGCTATTAACTGAAGCGTTAATGGCGGCCGCGATCTTAATTCCATTATGTTCCAACGTCGTCCCGGTTGCGCGGTCGAGTTCGACTCTCGCTTTTTGGTAGGTGGTGGTGGCGGTTACGAGGTCCAGTTCGGCCAGCGCCAGGTCGTGTTGCGCGGTTACGGTCTGCAGACTCGATCCCGCGCCCAGTTTCTGTTCTTCTTGAGTGATTTCGAAGGTGCGCTGCGACAAGTCGCGGGCTTTGCGGGCCGCGTCCATGCGAGCGTAGGACTGCTCCAGGGCGTATTGTGCGTTACGGACCTCGATACGAATTTGTTTCTTGAGCTGCTGCGTGCGCAGTTCGGACTGGCGGTATTCGAGTTCGGAACGGAACTGGTCGGCTTTGGCCACGCGATTCCGGATGGGAATATTGAGATTCAGGCCGACGTAATAGTCGGGCGAGGAGTTGTTGAACGAGTTGGCAATCGATCCGCCCAAATCGGTGGGCACCGTGGAGGAGTTGCTGCCCTGAAAAGCTGGGTTCAGCTCACCCGCCAAACCGGTGCCACCATAAAAACCGACTGCGGACAACGATGGCAGCAACGCGTTGCGCGCGGCTTTACGGCTGATCTGGCGGTTTTGCAGATCGACGTCGGACTCGAGTAACTCGGGGCGGCTCTGTAGGGCCTGGGCTATCAGCTCCTGAATCGGCGAGCTCTCGATCATTTGCACGGTCTGTAGTTCGTCGGTGGGGACGACGGGCATCTCCTCGAGTACAGCGTCCTCCAGACTTCTGGTCAGCGCATTTTTTATGAGCGATTCCTGCAGTTGCAGATTGGTCCGCGCCACGGTGAGGTCCTGGTCGCGCTTGGATACTTCGGCGTCGGCGCGCAAGACTTCCATCTTCGGAATGCTTTCGAGCGCCAATTGCTTCCGGGCCAGTTCGAGACTGTGCTGAGCGAAGGCGACCGATTGCTCGTTCACCTGCGCTTGCTGATAGGCGTTGACCAGATCCCAATAGATGTCTTCGACTTGAGTGACGGTGGCAATGACCTGATCGCGAAAAGCAATGTCGGAAATCTTCTTGTTGTTCTTGGCGATGCGAAGGTAGCGGAGGTTCGGCCCAAATCCGAAACCTGCGAGCAGCTCCTGCCGAAAAGTAAACCGGAAGAAGGAGTTCAGGGCCGGAGAGAGGTTGGTACCCGCGCTATTGGTCGTCTGCCTGTTGTTGTCGAATTCGACGGAGACGCTGGTCCCGGTGGGAAACGACTGGGCGTAGTTGACGTTGAGTTGGCCCGTGTTGGTCTGCAGCGTAGGCACAAGATTGACCCGTAAATTGGAGATGGGCAGGGTCTGGTGTTCGTTTCCGCCGTTGAGATTGATGGACGGATCGAACGATGGCACCTCGGTACCGGCCCCCAGCGTAGATTGCACGAGCCCAGAAGCTCCGGCTCCGGCTCCCCCAGCACCGCCCGTCGTGCCGCCCGCTCCGCCGCCTGGCGCTCCCGAACCAAAGCCTCCGACGCCACCCCCGGGAGTACCCTGCACAACGCCCGTATTTACACCGCGGAAAAGGCCTCCCGCGCGCGTGCGCAAGATGTCCGTGTCCGCGATGGGAAGGTTGTAACGGGCGATGGCGAGATCGAGATTGTTCTCCAGAGCAAGGGCGACTGCGTCTTTTAGAGACAGATACAGCTTGCCGTCGCGAATGAGTTGACGGAGGCGCGGCGAATTCTCTAGCTCCGGCGAGGGCACGCCTTCTGGGGTATAGGCACGAAGCGGGTTGTGCGATTTCGACATTTCCAGCCGCAGAGGCGCGACCGATTGGGCCGGGAGCATGGTGGTCGTCGACACCAGCAGGCAGGCAATCAATCGAGTGCTCCAAGGGGCCTTGTGCGTGTTTCCGTTCACTGTGCCACCTTTCCGGGTTGCTGCGTCAAGACAGGGTTTGCTGTGTCGCTGACCAACCAGGCATCGCGCAACTGAATCGTGCGGGAGCCATAGGCAGCGTTCGCTTCCGAGTGAGTGACCTGAATGATGGTGGTGCCCTGGCGATTGAGTTCGCAAAAGAGTTCCATGATTTCCTTGGCCTGCGAGGAATGGAGGTTTCCCGTGGGTTCGTCGGCCAGCAACAAGGCGGGCTTGTGGATGACGGCTCGCGCGATCCCGACCAATTGCTGCTGTCCGCCGGAAAGCTGGCTGGGGAAAAGGTCCTTTTTGGCGACGATCTGAAAACGATCGAGGGTGTCGGCTACGAGGCTCTGCCGCTGGCCATGTGGCACGTCCTTATACGAGAGCGGGAGATCGATGTTTTCCCGCACGGTGAGATCGTCGAGCAAATGGTAGCTCTGAAAGACCATTCCGATGTTGCGTTTCGCCAGTTCGGCACGCTGTTTGCGTTTCATGTCGTGGACGGGCTGCTCGCGGAACCAATACTCGCCCTCCCAAACGTCGTCCAGCAGGGCCAGCACATTCAACAGAGAGGACTTCCCCGCTCCCGATGGGCCCATGATGGTAATGAATTCGCCATCGCGAATCTCGAGGTTGATGCGACGCAGGACCCAGGTTTGGCCTGCAGGAGTTTTGTAGCTGCGTTCGAGCTGCTTCAGTTGAATCATGTTTTGTCTTTTCTCCAAATTCCTATTCGTAGCGCAGTGCGATCAGCGGATCCACCCGCATGGCGCGACGCGCGGGCACATAACAAGCGAACAGGGTGACCGTGGCCATTGCCGCCGCAACCCCAACAAAGGTCAAGGGATCCATGGGTCCGACCCCATAAAGCTCGCTGGCGAGCCAGCGCGTAACCACAAACGCTCCGGCTAACCCGAGACCGATTCCGAGGAGCGAAAACTTCGCGCCTTCCCGGAGGACCAGGTAAAGAACGTGATGGCGCCGTGCACCCAAGGCAATGCGGATGCCGATCTCCCGGGTACGTTTCGATACAAGAAAAGAGAGGACACCGTAAATGCCGATCAAGCCCAGCGCCAGTGCCAAGCCAGCAAATGCGGTAATCAGGGACGTAGTGGAGGCGGGTGTGGACACGGCTTCCGAGACAACCGTACGCATGGTCTTGAGTTCGCTGACCGGGACTTCCGGGTTGAGACCGGTAACGATACCGCGTAGCGTGGCGCCTACTTGAGAATCATCGGATGCCGTCTGGACGGCGATGGTCATTTCTGCGGGGACCCGTCCGTCCTCCAGTGTTGCTTTGGGACTGTAGGGGACATACACCGCGCCACCGGTGACGAAGTCAGGAACGTTCCTTTGCAGGTCGAAAGCACGAACATCGGTGATCACGCCGACGACGGTGCGCCAATCATCTTCGCCAACGAATCGGATGTGTTTCCCGATGGCGCTTTGATTGGGCCAAAGGCGTTGCGCGGTTGTCGCGGAGACAGCCGCCACCAAGGAATCACCGGATTCATCGGCCCGGGTGAACCCTGCGCCCGCCAAGACTGCAATGCCCATGGCGTGAAAGTAGCCGGGGCTTACGGTATTCAGCCAGAACAGGGGGGTTTGATTCGGGGCGTTCGTGAAACCCTCAATCTCCAACGAACGCTTGGCGACTCTGCCTCCGAGGGGAAGCGTGTTGACCAGACCGGCGCTGTTGACTCCGGGAGACGATTGAACCTGGTCCAGCACGCTGCGATAGAAAGTCAGGCACCGGGCTGGGTCACTGCAGAACGACTCATTGGGCGTGATGTGGGCGGTAAAGACATGCTCCGCTTGAAAGCCGGGATTCACGTGGGACAGCGCCCAGAAGCTTCGGATCAGAAGTCCGGCGGCGACAACCAGGAGCACGGCGAATCCGATCTCGCCAACCGCCAACGAATTGCGGAGATGCTGGGACACCGAGATGGCTGTGCCGCGGCCACCGGAATTGAGGGATTGCGACAACGCGGTGCGCGACGACTGCAGCGCGGGCGCCAAGCCAAAAATGAGTCCTGTCACGATGGTGAGTGCGGCGGCAAAGACAAGCACGGGCCCATCCATGTGCACATCCGGCAGACGGGGAGTATCGGCCGGGAGTGCCGCCTTCAATAAAGAGAGCCCCAGGCTGGCGACGAACAAACCGAGCAAACCGCCGACAGAGGCCAGCACTACGCTTTCTGTGAGAAGCTGCCGGACGAGACGCTTTTTGCCAGCGCCGAGCGCCGAGCGAATCGCAATTTCCTTTTCCCGGGTAGCAGCGCGGGAAAGCGTAAGGTTGGCGACGTTGGCACAGGCAATGAGGAGGACCAACCCGACCGCCCCGAGGAGCATGAACAGCCGGTTGCGTATGCCAGAGACGATGGCGCTCTTTAACGGGACCACGCTGACATCGGCGTTCCATGCGGCGGGCATCTGCCAGGGGAAAAGCGATCCCACGTGGGACTGGAACATACGGATCTCGGCATGTGCCTGGGGTATGGATGCGCCGGGGCGAAGGCGTCCGATCACGGGCATGAAGTCCCCTGCCCAATAGGTGGGAACGCTTCGCGGATCGTTATGCAGAGGAATCCATACTTGTGTCTTGGCGGAGGGGAAGCGGAAGTCGGCGGGCATAACGCCGACTATCTGACGGCTGGCGCCTTCGAGTTCGACGGAACGGCCGATGATGGCGGGGTCTTTGTCGAAGCGCTGCTCCCACAGGGAGTGACTGAGGACGACGAAATTGTCCTGGCCAGCGCGGTCCTCACCCGGGTAGAACGTTCGGCCCAGTTCGGGGCGCGCACCGAGGATGGAGAGGAGTTCAGCCGATACGAGCGTGCCGGTCAGACGGACCGGCTCGCCGAGGCCGGTCAAGTTGAATTCGTGACCTTCGGCGTATGCCCCGACATCCATGGTATGGATCTGCTCGCGCATGGCGGCAAAGGCGCCCCTCGGATAGGTGCCGGTGACGCTGGTCAACTGTTCCGGTTTCGAAAACGGCAGTGGAGCCAAGAGAATGCCGTCGACGAGGCTGAAGATGGCGGCGTTGGCGCCGATGCCGAGCGCCAGCGTGAGCACGGCGACCGCGGTGAAGCCGGGACTTTTGCGCAACATGCGCAGGGCGTAGCGGAGATCATGAAGTAGTGGGGTCATTAGGTTTTCCCTTCTTTCCTCTTACTCGTAGCGCAAGGCCACTACGGGATCGAATGTGGCCGCGCGCCAAGCCGGTACGACGCAGGCAACCGTGGCCACCAGCACCAAAATTGATGCCGCTGAAAGCAAAGTCAGCGGATCGCGCGGACTCGCGCCCGCCCAAGTGCGGACGACCTGGTTCAGAACCAGACTGAGCCCGAGGCCGACGATGACTCCGGCGGCGAGCATCGCGGCAGTCGAGGCCAGCACCAAGCGCAGGATGTTGGCCCTCTGGGCCCCGAGCGCCATTCGAATGCCAACTTCCTGCGTGCGCTGCGTGACGGAGAAGGAAACGACGCTGTAAAGTCCGGTCGCCGACAGGGCGAGGGCAAGAATCGCGAAGAGTGAGAACAATGTAGCAACGAAACGCCCTTGCCCCCATCCCCGGGTCTCCAGCCACCATGCCAGCGTGCGATCCTGATTCACGACGAATTCGGGATTGAGCTGGAGCAGCCGCTGTTTCACAGCCTGGATCGCAGCATCTGCGCTTCCTCGGGCACGCACCAGCAAGGAGACGTCGGGGGGTAGCACGAAACTGTAAGGAAGAAAGACAGCGGGCTTGGCGGGATGATCCAGCCCGTCGTTGCGGGCATCGCCGACCACGCCGATGATTTCGAGCCAGTCATCTGGAGCCTCGGTCAGCAGCAGTTCCGGGAAGTCGGCTTTAAGCATGGCACTGCGCACGTTCTGACCAATGGGGTTGCCTTCCGGAAAAAGCTGCTTCGCGAACGCCTGGTTGACAAGCGCCAGGTGGGCGCCGCGATTCAGTTCGGCATCGTCGAAGATACGGCCTGCCAGGAGCGGGACGTGCAGGGTAGAGAATTCCTCGGGGCTCACCAACGCCAACTGCGCCTCGGCCCCCGTCAGCGTCGGCTTGTTGCGAAGCTCGATCTTGGCGGTAAAGCCTCCGAAAGGCGGAAGCCAGGTGGTGGAAATCGCCGCGTCCGAGACACCGGGCGTTTCGGCGATGGTCTGGCGGATCGACTCGTTCATCTGGAGCCGCGCCTGCCAGGTGAGGTTCGCTCCTTTGGGAAGGGCGGTGTTCAAAGAAAAAACGTGATCGGGATCAAATCCGAGAGGCGTGTGAGTGAGCGCGAGGAAAGCCTTCGTGGCCGCTCCCGCGGCGGCCATCAGCAGCAGGGTGAGGGCAACCTGTCCGGAAATCAGGAGGCGGTGAGTGTTGCGGCTGCGAGCGTTGCCGGAGAGCTTGGTGCTGTTGGCTTGTATGAGCTCGCTAATGGGAGGACGGGAAAGTTGCCATGCCGGCGAAATGCCGAAAACAATTCCGGTAACGATGGCCACTGCCGCGCTGAACACGAGGACGGCACCATTGACGCGAATTGCGGCCTCGTGAGGAAACGAGTAGAGCGGAAGCATCGCCGAGAGCGTTCCAACGGCGCGGTAGGCCAACAAAACACCCAGCGTCGCGCCCACGACGGAGAGGAGCACGGATTCGGTGAGCAATTGGCGGACAAGACGCGTCCGGCTGGCACCGATGGACGCGCGAACCGCCAGTTCATGCTGCCGCGCAGTTCCGCGCGCCAATAATAAGATGGAGACGTTGGCGCAGCCGATGAGGAGAAGCGCGAGCACAGCCCCGAAGAGCAGGTTGAGCGTGCCGGAGAACCGACCTAGAACTTCTTCGTTGAGGGTAACAATCGCCACCCGTTTGCCGGTGCGAAAGTCTTGCGGGTTGTCTTTGGTAAAACGATCGACCAGGAGTTGCAGTTCGGCACCGGCGGCCGCGTGCCGAACGCCTGGTTTCAGTTTAATGAAGGCGAGCCAGCGATCGCGGGGATCGGCGCTGGGCGTTCCGGGAAGGTAGACGTCAGAGTCGCCCCATGTGAAACGCGGGGCCGCGACTCCGATGACGGTGTAGAGCTTGTGACCGAGTTCGATGGTCTGTCCGATCACGCTGCGATTCCCTGGGAACTGGCGCTGCCAGAACAGGTAGCTCAACACGGCGACGGGATTTCCCTTGCCCCCGGGCGCATCGGCCGGGGTGAATCCGCGTCCGAGCAGCGGCGGAACGCCCATGTAGGAAAACAGATTGGGCGTGTATTGGCCGACGAGCACGGAGATGGGGAACTGTGCGCCCGTCAAAGTCTGCGTTTGCTGGGTTTGAAGAAAGACATCGTCCAAGGAAGATGCCCGGAGAAGCTCCTGGTATTCGGAGGCATTGACAGAGAGCAGATTTCCCTCGGCGTTCTTATCCCGGAGCTGAACATGGACCATGCGGCCGGCGTCGCGGTAGGGATAGGGATCGAGCAGAATGCTGTAGACGACGCTGAAGATGGCGGTGGTGGCGCCAATACCGAGAGTGATCGAGAGCAGGGCGGTGAGCGTGAAGCCCGCGGACTTTCGCAATTGGCGCACGGCGTAGCGGAGATCCTGAAGCAGTCCGGTCATTGTTGTTTTTCTCCTACTCGTTTTTTCTCCTACTCGTAGCGCAGTGTGACCATGGGATCGACTTTGGCCGCCCGGCGGGCGGGGAACAATGCGGTTGCCAGAGTTACGATTGCAATCATGAGCACAGCCGCCGTGAGTGTGAAAGGATCGGATGGGCTTAACCCGAACAGTTGCGCCTGCACCAGACGCGAGGTGGCCAGAGTGGCTGGAACGCCGAGGGCGATTCCGATTCCGAGCAGTAGCAGGGATTCTTTCAGCACCATCCAGAGCACACGATTATGTTGGGCGCCGAGAGCCATGCGGATGCCGATTTCGCTGGTTCGGCGCACAACGTTGTAGGTCATGACTCCATAGAGGCCGATGCAGGCCAGCGTTAAGGCGAGAAATGAGAAGAAGCTTGAGAGCTGCGAGATCAGTCTCTCGTTGTCCATGAAGATGTCGAGGTGCTCGGCAATGGTTTTTGCGCTGAGGATCGGCAGGTTGGGATCCATCTGGGCAATCGCGGTTCGAACCCCGCCGGCGAGGTTTGCCGGATCGCCTGCGGTTCGTATCTGCAGCCAGTACGCAAAGCTGTCGTCGCCGGTCATTTGCGCGAGGGGCAAATAAATCATGCGCCGCGGCGTCTCACGCGGGTTGCCGTATTTGGAATCGTGGACGACGCCGACAATCTGCCACAGGCCGGGGACGCCAGGGTCGGCGATGGTAAATTGATGGCCGATGGCGTCGCCGTGAGGGAAGAAATGGTCAGCCACAGTCTGGTTTACGACCACGGCTTTCGGGGAAGTTGCCGTGTCTTGGGTACCGATGGCGCGTCCGCGGAGGACAGCAATACCCATGGTCTCGAAATATCCAGGCGACACGCGGTTGATCAAAGTGGCGAGGTCCTCGTTCGGCGCAGGTGTGTATCCCTGGATGGAGATGGGGGAATCCCAGTTGCCCATGCTGAGCGCGGGAACTCCGGAAAGCGCGGCAGACCGGACACCGGGTAAGGCATTGAGGCGGGATAGAATGCGTTCGTGGAGAGCATTGAGTTGTTGCGGTTGATATCCGGCAAACTTGGCGTTGAACTTGGCCAACAGAACGTTGTGCCGGTTGAAACCGAAATTCTGGCTCTCCAGATTTTGCAGCGTGCGGACAAATAACCCGGCGCCCGCCAGCAGGACTAGCGAGAATGTCACCTGCGCAGCGACCAGAACTTTGGGAAGCATGCGGCTCGGCTTGCCCCCGGATCCGGAGGCCGTGCGAGCGGCTCCGCTCAACGACGGAACAACGTCCACGCGGGACGCGCGCAGGGCTGGGGCGATGCCAAAAACTAACCCTGTCAGTAGTGAAACCCCGAAGGTGAAGGCAAGGACGCGGAAATCCGGGCTGGCATCGAGGGCTGTGCTCTTTGCGCCTGCGACCACAAAGTAGATGAGCAGCCGCGTTCCCCAGAAGGCAAGCGCCAGGCCAAGCGCTCCTCCTAAAAAGGAGAGCAGGGCGGTTTCGGAAAAGATCTGGCGCATGACGTGCCAGCGGGTCGCGCCCAGAGCCAGCCGCGTGGAGATCTCTCGCTCTCGGGAGGCAGCTTTGGCGAGCAGAAAATTGGCCAAATTCGCGCAGGCGATGACGAGCACCAGCACGACCACGAACAGAAGGGTGCGCAAGGGTTGCGAGTACTGTTCGCGCAGGTGCGAAAGGCCGTGGCCGCCGGGGAGCAGTTCAACATAGACCCCTTGAATCTCTTGCCGGCGCACACTCGAGATTTGTGCTCCCTCTCTCGCAACCATGAATTGCCGGACCTGGTTGTTCACCCACGCCTGTGATGACTGAATGCCGATATTGTCTTTGGCCCGGGCCATCATGTGAAGCCAGTAGAGCCCGTGGGGATTCAGGAGTGAAGCCTGGACCATCGCTTCCGGCTGCATGGTGAGAGGAAGCCACATGTCGGGAGATTCCTCGTTCAGCTCGACGCCATAGAACTTTGGGGGCATCACCCCGATGACGGTGAACGGAGTACCGTTGATGGCGATGGTTTTGCCGAGGACCGAGACATCGGCCGCGAGGGTTTGTTGCCAGTAGCGATAGCTGATCACCGCGACGGGATTACGCCCTGGAGCATCGGCATCTTCGGGTCCGATGGGGCGGCCCATCATCGGCTCGGCGCCCAATACATGAAAGAAATTTCCAGAAACGAGATGGCTGGTGGCTTGGCTCGCCGGTCCGCCCTGCGCGCTACTGGTGCGCACGCTGACCATGACGGGAAAGCTGCCGAAGGCGCAAACGTCCTGGAAGGGATCGTGCTGCTGCTCGACCTGTTTGTAAAAGTCGTACGTGAAAATGTCCAACGGGCCGGGCCCGATTCCATCTACTTGGCCGCCGTCAATCTCCTTGCCGAAGGAGACGAGTTGCTGCGGCTGCCGCACGGGCAGCGACTTGAGCATTAGAGAGTTGATAAGAGTGAAGATGGCAGTGTTGGCGCCGATCCCGAGGGCGAGAGAAAGAATCGCCACCGCAGTGAAACCGGGGCTCTTGCGCCACTGTCGCAAAGCGTATCGTAAGTCCTGAAACAGTCCGCTCATGTCTTCTCCTAACTTGTACGGCTCCTACTCGCAGCGCCACGCGACCATCGGTGACTCTGGCGTAATTGCCGCATCGCATAGCGAAGATCTTGGAACAGTCCGGTCATTTTCTGTCCCCTCCTTACTCGCACCGCAAGGCCACCATGGGGTCGAGCTTGGTGGCGCGCCGCGCTGGGATATAACACGCGGCGAGCGCGATTAGGGTCAGGAACACGGCAACGGCAGCAAAGGTAAGTGGATCGGTAGCACTCACTCCGTAGAGCAGACTGGCCATGAGCCGGGTCAGGCCCAGAGCTGCAGCCAGTCCGAGTGCGACTCCAGCTCCAGCGAGCCTCCCGCCCCGTCCGAGGATCAAGCGCAGGATGTCAGTTGGCCGCGCGCCCAGAGCCATGCGGATGCCGATCTCATGCACGCGCTCGCCGACGACGTAAGAAATGACGCCATAAATGCCCACGCTCGCGAGCACCAGTGCCAGCGCTGCAAACACCGACAGCAAAATCATCGAGAACCGGCGCGCGGCCAGCGCATCAGAAAGCAGAGAATCCATTGTCTGGGCTCCATAGATGACCTGCTGGTTGCTGATTTGGGCGCTGGTGCGTCGAATGGCATCAAGAAGCCCGGCATCGGTTGCTGTGGACCGTACCACCATTCCCGCCCCTGATGGGGCTCTGGCGATGTATTCGTCCGGCATCTGCATGCAAGGGATATAGAACTGAGCACGGAGCGCTTGTGTATCGTCCGCATCGAGTCCCCATTGCTTCACGTGCCCGACTACACCGACGATCTCGGCCAACTGATCCGACCCGTTCCGGTGGATTCGTTTCCCTATGGGATCCTGGCTCGGGAAGTACTTGGCGGCAAACGCCTCGTCCACGGCGACAACATGGGGAGAATGCCCGTCATCGCGGCGAGTGAAGAAACGGCCACGCTGCAGCGGAATTCGCATGACCTTCAGATAGTCGGGCCCAACGACGTAGTCGATGGCCCAATTCATTTCGTTCTGGCTGGCCGGTTTTGGCTGACCCTCGAGCCAGAAGAGCTGCTCGTCATCGCCGCCCATGGGCAGTGATTCCCAGGTCTGCGACACTGCCTGAACGCTGGGAATCGATGCGAGCTTGTCGTCGAGTTCACGAAACCGAGATCGAATGGCATCCGGGCTGGCTGCGGACATCGCAGGCGGCAGCGAAACCCCAAAGTTCAGGACGTCGTGGGCGTCAAAACCAGGATCGACCTCCGAGAGCCGGACCAAACTGCGGATCATGAGTCCCGATCCGATCAGCAACACGAGCGCGAGCGCCATCTCGACCACGACGAATACGCCCTGTGTGCGATGCCGCGTTCCGCTCGCTCCCCGGCTGCCTTGCTGAAGGGTTCCCTGCAAGTCCGGCTGGCATGTTTTGAGTGCCGGCGTGAGGCCAAAAAATATTCCTGCGAGCAGCGAGACGCCCGCACTGAAGATGAGCACGCGGGCGTCGAGTCCGATTTGTTCGGCTCGAGGCAGAGCTGCGGGCAGTACTCCAAGCGCAGCCCGTGTTCCCCATTCCGCCAGGAACAAACCGAGGCCTCCGCCCACAAGTGCGAGCAGGATGCTCTCCGTGAGCAACTGGCGAACAACGCGTCCCTGGCTCGCTCCCAGTGCCGCACGAACCGCAAACTCGCGCGCGCGGCTGGCGGAGCGCGCCAGCATCAGATTGGCGACGTTCACGCACGCAATCAGAAGCACAAAACCAACCGCAGCCAGAAGCAGCAACAGGAGGGGCCGGACACCACCGGTCATCTGTTCTTTGAGTGGAGTGACTTTGGCACTGATGCCTTTGTCCGCATCCGGAAAAGCCTCTGCGAGATTACGCGTGACGGTTTGTATGTCGGCCCGCGCTTCGTCAATGGTCACGCCAGGTTTCAGCCTGGCGACACCATGGATTCCCAGCCCGGCACCGCGCTGGAGCAGCAACGGATTGTTCCACTGGCCGACCGGAACATACACCTGAGCCTCACGAAACCCGGGAATCGTCAGGCGGAAACTCGCCGGAATGACGCCGATGATGGAGTAGTCCCGGGCGTCCAGGGTGATGTTCTTCCCCAAGACATCCGGCGCCGAACGGAACTTGCGCTGCCACAAACCGGCGCTGATGAGCGCGACCGGGCCTGCGCCGACCTGGTCTTCATCCTGGGCAAAGGTGCGGCCCGTCACCGGCTGTACGCCGAGCAAGGGGAACAAATCGGACGAAACAAACTCTCCGTCCACCTGCTCGGGTTCGCCTGCGCCGATTAAGGTAAAAGCGTAACGGCGCGCAATCGCGACTGCGGAGAATGTGTGGCTCTGCTTCTGCCAGTCGCGGAAATTGGGATAGGAGATGGATCCCCCCTCAAAGTTGGGCTTGTTCTCATGCAGTGCCACCAACTGGTCTGGTTGAGGGAAAGGCAGGGGGCTCAACAACACGCCGTCAATCACGCTGAACAGAGCGCTATTGGCTCCAATGGCGAGGGCTAGCGTGACGACGGCAACAGCCGCGAAGCCGGGACTCTTCGCCAGCATTCGGAGACCATAGCGGACATCCTGAAAAAGAGTTCCCATAAACAGTCTCCTAAGGTCACTCGTAACGCAGCGCCACCACTGGATCGACTCTGGCTGCACGGCGTGCCGGGATATAGCAGGCGGCAAGAATCAATAACAGAACAAGCCCAGGTACGACCGAGAACGTGGCCAGGTCTCGCGGGCTCACTCCGAATACGAGACTGGCCATGACGTGGGCCAGTGCGAACGAGCCGACGAGTCCGACCAGCACTCCAACAAGAGCGAGCTTTGCGCCTTGTTTCAAAATCAGGAGGAGCACGTTTCTTTCCTGGGCTCCCAACGCGATGCGGATGCCGATCTCCCGCGTGCGCTGGGAAACGGAGTAAGCCATGACGCCGTAAATGCCCACTGCCGCGAGGGCCAATGCGAGGCCAGCGAACGCTCCGATGAGCCACATGTCGAGGCGGCGCAGCGAACCTGATTCCTCGACCATTTCCTCCATGTCCTTGATGTCGTAGAGCGGAACCGTCTTGTCGATGTCCCCCACCGCGGCGCGAATGGAACTCAGCAGGCCGGCGGAAGTCGGGCTGCGCACGGCGAAGCTCATGCTGCTTTCGAGCAGCGGCAAGAATGCGGGCGGCATTTGGTTGTAGGGATAGTAGACCGTGGGCTCGATATCGACGTCCGCGGCCCAGTGATGGACATCCGCGGCGACTCCGGCCACAACGAACCAATCTCCCCCGGGCATGGCGGGTTTCAGACGCTTGCCCAGCGCATTTTCATTCGGCCAATACAGCTTGGCTAGGCTTTCGCTGACGACAGCGACGTGCGGGGAGGCGGCGGTATCGTGCTCGGTGAATTCGCGGCCACTGAGTAAGGAGGTTTCGAGGCCGCTGAAATAGCTGGGGCCGATGGCGCGTAGGCGCGAGGAGCTCAATGCGCTCGGTGTCTGGCGCGCGGTCGAGTTGAAGAGCTTGCCTGATGGCGGCGACGTTCGCGTTGCGGGGTGCGTCATTGTGCGGCAGCGGCCGGGCACGGCAAAGGGCTTTGTGTTTCTGAGCCTGGAAG
>Ga0137418_10000508_pt1 | contig 34933 bp, 38 predicted proteins | sample CZODoug3_1_2_16f_FD_122242 | JGI IMG/M metagenome (GOLD analysis project Ga0137418, IMG submission 122242) | Vadose zone soil fungal communities from Angelo Coast Range Reserve, California, USA - CZODoug3_1_2_16fungal (Hybrid Assembly) | ecosystem: Environmental > Terrestrial > Soil > Vadose... | reverse complement strand
CGAGGGGGTGGCTGGCCGCGAGATAGTGCTTTCGTTTCTTTTCTTCGGATTTGCGCCAATGACCCGGCACCCACTCAAGGGGGCCATGCATGGATAAGGATGCGATTCAGCGAAGTGCCACCATGGAGTCTTTCACGCAAGGCTAAGGGTGGACGCGACATCGCCATTACGCCAGCAATCCCGCTGTGAGTGTAATTGCCTGATTTCGTCACTAGTCCAGCGAAAACTGGTTTGGCTTCTCTGCACGGTCATTTTGAAACTCACTCGTCATCAGGCTCCTCTGCCACGGCGGCAGCGCCGCGAGTCGGCGGTCTAGTCTTCTTCGGCGCAGTTACATAGGCGTGGGGGTCTTCTGGCACGTCTGGCGTCCTCCTAAATAGGCGCTTGATCGTGTCGAGTGCCACCCGGATTCGATCACTCTTGGAGCGCCGCACGTGACCATGCTTCTCTCTCATGGACTCCATTTTAACTGTGTATGGCGCCTCCTGTCATGAAGTTTGCTCGCAGGCAAAAACCCAAATCACGAGAGCCTTTGATTCCTGTTGCAAAATCGGCATAGCGCCCATCATCGACGCCGCCCGGCGGGGTTTTGAGCGCTATCGCCTCTTTACGTCAACAACTTGCGCGCGAGTAGCACAACTCGTTGCAGCGCATACGCCAGCGCCATGTATAGCAAGCAATTAATCGCAACCGACGATGCCGTAATCATGAGGCCTCGAAATGTCGTGTGCCACCCATAACCAGCATCACCCAAGAGGGCCAGAGTACGTCCTTGAGGTCAGTGTTGCCGACTGAGAGAGCGCCTGCCACTCCAAACCACAAAAGAGTCAAAACACCCGCCGATATGACCAGGCCCAAAACGCCGCCAGCAACGAGCATACGCCGGGTAGTCAAGATGTTGTCCTCGAAAACATTACAGCACCGCCCGTTCGCGACGTAAAGAACTCATAGATGGCATAACATCTTTGCCGCTTGACCATCCGCAGAATGACACCCGTGCAGCCGCCCGAGGTGAAGTGGGGTGTTCTAAAGCTGTGAAGCTGGGTCGAATCCTGTACACTACGTTTCAAGACTTTCGGGACTCTGGCTGCGTCAGCGGCATTGGTCCAAACTCGTACAAAGGCGAATCTAGATTGCCTTTGCCTGCGAGCCACGCTTGAACGGGGGCTTCGATGAAAAGGTTCAGGGTAATCCTCGCTCTACTTCTGAATACCGCGGCGCTCGCTTCCATAATTAATGTTCCTGCCGCTCAGCCCACGATTCAGGCAGGGATTAATGCCGCCCAAAACGGAGACACCGTGCTGGTCGCTCCGGGCACATATACGGAGAACATCAATTTCCTGGGCAAGGCGATTACGGTCAAGAGTTCGAAGGGCGCCAGTCTCACGATCATTGATGGAGGGAATGTTGGTACAGTCGTGACGTTTGACACGAACGAAACGCCGAGTTCCATCCTGAGCGGCTTCACTCTCCAACATGGAATCTCGACGGTCAGTTCCCTGAATAGGGGTGCTGGCGTTTATGTGTACTTCGCATCGCCGACGATTAAGAACAACGTCATTCAGAACAACATAGGATCTATCGGAGCTGCCATCGGAGTTTACTATGGGTCGCCACTGATTCGGGGAAATACCATAAAGAGCAACAGCATGCCGGAGGGATACGGCGCAATTAGTGTAGATGGGCCTGGGTCGACGCAGATCGTTGGAAACGTCATTCGGAACAATACTGCGCATATTGGAAGTTGCGGAGGCATATCGTTGGATGGCTCTAGTAGTACGACAATTCAGAACAACATCATCGCGGGTAACGTGGTAAACGGCCTCTCTCCCGCATCGGTAGGCGGCGGAATCTGTATGTGGAATATTTTGCCTTTCATGTCACCTGCGAATGCCCTCATCATTCAGAACCTCATCTACGGGAACACCGCTGGACAAGGGGCGGGGATCTATGTTTTTGTCCCATCCGGTGCTCGACCGATATTTGTAAACAACACCATCGTCGGCTCCTCAAGCTCACCCCAAGGATCGGCGGTGTATATCACCGGGTACGATGATCAGGCACAGTTCTTTAACAACCTTATGATCGGGCCCAGGGGAACGAATGCGGTGTTTTGTGACAGTTTGTATGATCAAACGCCGCCGACTTTTGTCGACAACGATGCTTTTAGCGTAAAGGGAACGGGGTTGCTGGGAACCTGCTCGTTGGAAAGTAGCCTGAATGGCAACATTTCCGTGGATCCCCTGTTCGTGAATACCTATCACTTGCGTGTTGGTTCGCCGGTCATCGACATTGGAGACAATGCGGCTCCCGATCTGCCGGCGACAGATCTCGCACACGGTCAGCGGATTATCAATGCAAACAAGGGCCTTGCAGCGGTCGTGGATTTGGGCGCGTACGAATTTGCTCCGGTAACCGTGTCCCCCGCCAGCTTGAGTTTTGGGTCCAAGACTCTCGGCAGCGCGACCAGCAAAACCGTGAAGCTGACCAATGCACAGACCACAGTCCTGAATATCTCCGCTTATTCCGCGCCGACTGGCTACTCGGTGACGGGCTGCGGGAGCACGGTGCCAGCGCTCTCGGCCTGCACTTTGACGGTAACCTTCCAGCCCCTGGCGAAAGGAACATTCAACGGGACTCTAACCATTGCGGATGATGCCGGGAACAGCCCGCAGACGGTGAGCGTGTCGGGAATCGGTCACTAAGCTGGATCTTCGTTTCTACTCGTCTTCGGCTCATGAGTGTAATGACCTGATTTCGACAGCTGACACAACTGGGGGTCTCCGTCTAAAATCTCTTGCGTAGAACCCATGTCAATCACAATTCCAGTTGTGCAAGCGACTGTCACGCTACTACGCGAACTCGCACGTGGACGACGAGGGCTGAGCAGCGGAGCTTATCGTCCGCACATTGTCATGGGACCGCAAACGCAGCGTGTCGCGATTCGCGATGGGAACCGATTCACCGAGAACTATCTGGGCGTCATATTCGTCGGAGGACCTGACACGCTAGAACCCGGCGATACAGCAGACGTTAGATTGGCCCTGATGTACTTCCCGGAGTACCCCTACGACGAGGTGCAACCCGGAGCGACTTTTACGCTTCGGGAAGGTGCCTTGGTCGTTGGCTATGGTGCAATCCGGTCACGGGGAATGGAATTGTTTCCCTTGCCTCTTCTGAATCGCGGCATCAAGCGGTCATTTAACATTGAGCAACTCGATGTCAACGGACTGCTCGAACAGTGGCGTTGGCTGTTCGCTGATCCGATGACGCTGGTCGCCCGGAATGGCTTCGGCGATATGTTTTTGCGAACTACCAAAGGGAAGATATTGTGGTTAAACGTAGGTGACGGGACCCTGACTGAAATCGCCGAATCGGAGTCGGGCTTTGAACATTCCTTGGGAGAATTGGCAAAACGTGAACTCTGGTTTGCGGAACAGCAGTTGGCAGCATTGGCCAAACATGGCTTGGAGCCAAACAATCTGCAATGTATCGGTTTCAAGACGCCTGTTGTTTTTGCTGAAAGCGCGAATGTCCCTGACAACGCCTACGTCGCCGACCTATATGAACAAGTGTCATTCCTCGGGGATTTGCATCGCCAGATTGCCGACAATCCAAACGGCGCAAAGGTCAGACTCAGGGTCGGTCAGTCACCAGCCGAGCCGTGATTGCCGATAAATCGCCATTACACCAACAATCCGATTGTGAGTGCAGTGCCAAACAGTTTGCCAAGCTAGAAGGGGATGACCAACGCCTAAAAGTGAGTTAACTGCTTTTCTTCAACACAAAAATCATCTGTTCCGCTTGGTTATCGAGCGGGGTTCTCTCAAAGGAACCGTACTCTTCCACAACTTCCAGCCCTGTTAACAGAAAGAGTGCGCGCAGGTGGGGGTAGGTGTAGTACGACAGTCTAAGCGGCTCGGTTTCTTCCTGGACGAGCCTTTCGCCCTGATAGGTGCGGAATATGAAAGTTGCAGCAAAGGTCTGGTTGATTTTGTCGACCGACTCTTTTCGGAAATAGCGCCGGATGACTTTGCTGCGATCTGATTTTGGCGTCCATTCGAGTTCGAGAAGCTCTTCGCCGACTTTCGAAATGACGCTGTCGAACCTGGGATAGAACACATCAAAGACCAGGATCCCATCGGCTTCGAGATGAAAAGCTGCGGTCTGCAGCGCGGCGACCTGATCCTCCACGGTGTACATGTGCTGCAAAGGACGAAATGGGATGATCACCAGCGGATACTCCCGATTGGAACGGAAATCCCTGATGTCCCCGTGCGATACAGAAACCAGTTCCTGAACGTCCTTCAACTCTTGCCGCAGCTTATCTCGAAGGACATTGAGCATGGGCTGGGAACGGTCGATGCCGTGAATGGGAATCCCCTGGCGGGCGATGGGCAGCAAGATGCGCCCTGTACCGCAAGCTAGTTCGAGAACCGGCCCGCCGCTGGCTTTGGCCATGCCAACGTAAAACTCCAGGTCTTCGAGGTCTTCTTTTGTGGCATAGGCGTCGTCATAGTATTTGGCTGATACTTGGCGGTAATCCTCGGCTGTGGTCATTTGATTCCCCGTTCTCTTCGCAGTGATGGCGTGTGTGTCCGATTTTCTCATGATGCTCGGAGGGCGCATCGCGGTGGCAGGGGTCCTTCGACTCCGCTGTGCCTTCATTTCGTGAAGGTACGGCTGCGCTCAAGATGACAAGGCGTTGCAATGAGCTGCTAGAGTTGAACTGTGCCGGCGAAGACGTCTGAGGCTTCGAGTACTCTTGTCTACGTCCTGGCCGTTCTGCTGGGCGCCGCGACGGGATACGTCAACGTACGCGTCGAAGACCTGATGCTGACGGCCGTGATGGTGACAGCATTCGCCATGTTCCTGGCCTTCCTGCGGCCCGCGCATCCCTGGCGCTGGGCGGTGGTGGTCTCGGCGATCATCCCCATCGGCGAAGTCCTGGCCTTCAAGCTGACCGGCCAAAAGCTTAACCGGGCGGGAATTTCCGAGGCGATTCTGGCGGTGCTGCCCGCCAACGCTGGCGCCTATGGCGGTGCCGCACTGCGCACCGTGATTCGCGAATTGTGGAAGCCCAAGGCGCAGGCGAAGTGAAGGTCAGTTCACCGTCCTCCAATTCGTCCTCGGGCCATCTCGGTCTCGCAGCGGGCCTCTAAACTCTTGGGCTTGCGAGTGCCGGCGTGATGATATGCCCTCCCAGCGCTCGTAACTCGAGCGCTTCGATGCCTTGCATCGCGAGCATCATGGCGAGTTGCCCTCCGTGATGGATGTCATGCGACAAGATTCGCCACACGGTCCATTGCCGCGAGACGGAGTAATCGGTGCCGCGGAAGCGATGAGGATAGGTCTGGAACAAGTCGTCGACGGTCCACTCGTCCAGCATGCGTTGTATGGGCTGCCAGGAGAGCGCCAGCCACTCCGCCAGCACCGGGGCTTGATCACAGGGGATCTCTTCTTCCACCACATGCCGGGAGCCATCACCGTCTGTGTACCAGCGCGGAACGTGTGCTTTGACCGCGTCCATCTCTGGCGCACCGAGACGCGACAACCAGGTGATTCGTCCGAGGCCAATGTGGCGGATCAATTCACCCACGGAGCGGCGGTCCGGCTCCGGCCGCCACGACAACTGCCCGATCGTCAGAGGCGACACCGCATGTAAGAGACTGGTCTGATAGCCATCCCATCCTTCCAAAACCTGTGCAAGTCTGTGCATGGCTTCGATGTCCCTCTCGATGTTCGTTCCCAGCGGGAAGAATAAGTGAGGGAGAGGAGGCACGGCAACCGATAAACCCGAAATCAGTAGTCGAACTAAGAAATGGGCCCCGTCCCGTTAGCCCTTCCGCCTTTCGCGCTGACTGGATTCCAGAAAGCTACTGTATTCCACAGGTTGTTGGGGGTATCCTCGACCTATGGGAGCCTCCGTCACCGTGCTGGCTAGTGGGAGCCAGGGCAATAGCGCTTTGATTGCGAGCGCCACGACGCGCGTGCTGGTGGATGCCGGGCTCTCCTGCCGTGAGATTACGCGGCGCCTTCGGGCTTCCGGAGAAGATCCCAGCGGGCTGGATGCGATTCTGATTACCCATGAGCACAGCGACCATGTGGCCGGGCTGCGCGTGCTGGCGAATAAGCATCGGATTCCTGTTTACATGACTGGGGCCACGCACCAGGCGTGGAAGCGCGAGGCGCGGGACTCCAAAGGGCAGCCGTGCAGCCTGGATTCGCTGGAAGTATTTGAAGCAGGACGCAGTTTTGCAGTGGGAGACATTTGCATTACGCCGTTCACCATTCCGCACGATGCGGTGGACCCAGTCGGCTTTACCATGCGTGTGGACGGCGTCAAGATTTCCATTGCCACCGATCTCGGCTATCTGCCCGCCAGCGTTAAGCATCACCTGCGCGGGTCGGATGTTCTATTGATAGAATCGAATCACGATCTTGAAATGCTGCGCAACGGCCCCTATCCCTGGGTGGTCAAGCAGCGCGTCATGAGCCGGGTGGGGCATTTGTCCAATGCAGCCCTCGCGGAATTCCTGGTGACGGACTATGATGGAAGTGCGGCGTATGTGATTCTGGCGCACCTTTCGGAACAGAACAACCATCCCGAACTGGTGCGGTCCGCCGCGGAGCGGGCGCTGGAGCGGCATGCAAGCTTGCTCCTCCAGAACCGTATTATGCTGGCAAAGCAGCCGGAGCCGCTCGATCCGATCCGGTTGTAAGGGCGCCGCAAGCGGCGTCTTGCCATCGAGACCGATCATCATTAGGGTGCATCAAAGAAAAACATGACTTCGCAGTGCACCGACAAATTTGTGGGCAGTATCCTCGCCAGTTGGCGCTATGACATTTCCGGCATTGCGCTGGAGATGCGCGGCGACTACGAGAACCACTTTGCGGACTGCGCGCACTGCCAGAGCCGCCGCAAGCTGCATCGCATCGTCGATTTTTCCCTGATTGGCCTGACCATGGGTTCGGCTTTGCTGTTCCTGCTCGCCTTCGGAATTACTTACCACTTCGCCCCGCGTCACGCGTTGTTGCTCGAACTGGCTGCGTTGTTCGGCTTTGGCCTGTGCGCGCTGGTGTGGCTGGTTCTGATGCTGGCAACGCCGGCGCCGGTGGTGATGCTCGATGCCGCCATGCAAGGGGCGCGCCGAGTGCACGACCGCCTGCCGCCGCACTTGCGCGACCGCATTCCGGAAGAAGTGAAGTCGCGCATCGCTAGCGACTAGCGGTTCACGGTATCGACGAACTTCATGAACCGCAGGCACAGGGTTGCTGGGCATACGATGCCACTGCGCCGCCAACATCGATATGACGTTCATAGATCGCCAATATCGCAGCTTGGCACTGCTACCAATCCCGGCATTCGGTGGCGATCCGGGCAAGAACCTAGTAACAGGAGTCCCGGCCTGCCGCGAGGCCAAAGAACTCGGAGAGGATCTCCTCCGCTGGTCCATTGGAGGGCCGTCAGCTAGATATGACAGGTCGCCAAACCGCGCTTTTCCAGATACTGCTGGTGGTAATCCTCAGCTTCATAAAACGTCTCCGCCGGGATGATCTCTGTGGCAATCTTAGAGGCGAATCGCTTGGACTTCTCCAGTTCTTGCTTCGAAGCCAGCGCCTCGGCTTCCTGCTCCGGGGAATGGAAAAAGATCGCGGTTCGATACTGCGCCCCCACGTCCGGACCCTGGCGGTTGACTTGCGTAGGGTTGTGATTCTCCCAGAAGACCTGCAACAGGTCGCTGTAGCGAGTTTTACCAGGATCGTAATCCACCTCGACCGCTTCAGCGTGGCCCGTGGTGTCGGTGCAGACCTCCCGGTATGTGGGATTGGCCGTTTTGCCGCCGATGTAGCCTACCCGGGTGCCGAGCACGCCGGGAATGCGCCGGAAGGCCGCTTCCACGCCCCAGAAGCATCCCGCTGCAAATGTCGCTTTTGCCATACGCAATCTCCTTCGAAACTTGCCACCCAATTCTATCCCTCCATTAGAGCATCGTTACCGGTGAAAAGTGACAGCCGCATACGACCGGGGATTCGTGTCATTTCTCTTCTGTTTTCCTCGCCTTCAGGCCAGGATGCTCGGCGCGCATTCTGCCGGTGAAATCAGCCGTCCGCAACCATGCCCTGCGAAAACGAAGGGGCATGCAGATCCTGGGAGTGAAGCTGGCGTACGTGCTTTGAGCCGCGGTGGCCACTATGTTCTCGGCTTTTTATGGTATTCGCCACTGCGGTTCGCGAAACCGCGGCTGCTGGCCATGGGCGACGACCCGAACGACAGGGCCGGTCTCGAGGAAATGCGCAAAGGGGGCAGGGAAGTTGTATGGGGCAGCGTTCCTGGCCAGTCTGGCCGCCGCATTTGTTTTGGGGAAGACTGTGGCGGTCACGACCGTGATTCACGGCGCCTACGGGATGAAGGTGGGCTTCGCCATGTGGCTGGGCTTCGTGGCCACGGTGCAGTTGACCGACACGCTTTTCGGACGGAAGCCCCCAAGCTGTTCCTGATCAACACGGGCTACCAGTTGGCTTGTTATCCGGTGATGGGAGCGATCCTGGCAGGGAGCGGCCGGTATTAGGCGGCGTCTCTAGATGGCGTCAGTCCGCAGGCCTCCCGTCAACTCCGCCAGCCGGGGAATCTTGCGGTCGTTGCACCAACGCGTGAGTTCGTCGACCACGGTTTCAGTGCCACAGGGGTCCCAATAGCTGGAGGTTCCGATCTGCACCGCGGTGGCGCCTGCCAGCATGAATTCGACAACGTCCTCGCCGGTGCTGACGCCGCCCATGCCAAGGACCGGAATTTTTACGGCCTTCGAGGCCTCGTACACCATGCGCAGCGCGATGGGCTTGATGGCAGGGCCGGAAAGGCCAGCCGTCACGTTGGCGATACGCGGACGGCGGGTTTCGGCGTCGATGGCCATCGCGAGGAACGTGTTGACCAGCGAAATGGCGTCTGCGCCGGCGTCTTCCGCGATGCGGGCCATCAGAGGAATGCTGGTGACGTTGGGAGAAAGCTTGACGATGAGAGGCCGCTCGGCCGCGCGCTTCGACTTAACGACCACTTCTTCGAGCAATCGTGGATCGCTGCCAAAGTGGATGCCGCCTTGCGCCGTGTTGGGGCAGGACACATTCAACTCGTACGCGGCGATGCCTTCGCCTTCGTTCAAAACCTGGATCGTGCGCTCGTAGTCGTCGCGCGTATAACCGAAGACGTTGGCGAAGACGACGATACCTTTTTTCTCGCGCAGCTTTGGCAGTTTTTCGTCGATAAACGCCCGTGCTCCCACGTTTTGCAGGCCAATCGCGTTGAGCATCCCGGCGGCGGTCTCAAACAATCGCGGCGGCGGATTGCCCGTAATGGGCTCGCGGGAGAGGCCTTTGACGACGAAGCCGCCAAGTTTGTCGAGCTGTACAACATCCTCAAACTCAAGGCCGTAGCCGAAGGTGCCGCTGGCGGCGATCAGCGGATTCTTCAGCTCAATGCCGCAGAAACGGACACTGAGGTCAGTGCCGGACTTGGTCATCGATTTGGGCCTGGGTTTGGGGGCGGGTGCGCTCATGGGCGATCTCCTGTGGGTTGCAGGGCTTCCGTGAGCACGCGGCCGATGGAGCTGGAGGGAGCATTGATGCCAAGAATAGATGACAGTGTCGGCGCGAGGTCCACCGGCTCGGAATGCGAGGAATACAGGCCGGGACGAAAGGCCACGCCATAAAATGCCAGAGGCACGTGCGTATCGTAGTTGTAAGGAGAAGCGTGGTCGGCGCCGCTCGTGCCGCTGATGGTGTAGGGCGCGGGAACGGCATAGACGTACCAGGTTTTGGCGGGGGCATAGCTGTGCAGGTAGCGGCGGCCCGTTTCGTTCGGCGGCACAACACCCTTGGCCAGTTGCGCCCGCGTGTAGAAGCCGCGAAAACCATGTTCCATAGGGAGATTCATCATCGCGTTGCCGACTGCCTCTTCCGCGTCCTGCTCGCTCATGCCAATCTGCTGAAAAGCGGACTGTCCCAGCCACGCAATAGGAAAATCCAGCGCGAGCACAAACTGGTGCCGCCCTCTGGCAGTCGGCGCAGCGGCGCGGCGTTTGGCGAGCGTGCTCTCCAGCGCGAGATTGAGTTGTTCCCGCAGGCAGCCCGTCTTGTCCTGGTCACTCTCTTTGCAATCGGCGCGGTAAGCGGCTGCGGGCAGGCCTCGTTGTTTGGCCAAGGCGGGAATCGGAGCGACGCCGTGGTCCGCGCTAAGCACAAGCACCGTCTGCGCCAGCCCGACGCGGTTGCCGATGTCGGCGAAGAAGGCGCTCAGTTGCCGGTCGAGTTCGAGCGCCATATGTTTCATCGCCGGATCATCCGGCCCGACTCGGTGCCCCAGCATGTCGTTGGGGGAAAGGCTTACGAGCAACAGATCCGTGGCACCGTTAGGCTTCTGTCCGAGCTGTTCGTTCTGAATCAATTGCTCGGCGAAGTCTAGTTCATATTGGTTGGCGGCCGTGCTGACGCCGGTAGCCTCGTAGAAAGACTTTTTGTCAAAATCTTCGGGCTTGAAAATGGCTTGCTCCGTGGCCGGGGGCAAGGCCAGGAATTCGGCTTTCGCGTTTTCGCGAAGCTTGGAGGCGCAAGGGCCTCCACAGCCGCGGTCGTTGTAGGCCTGAATCCAGGCCGGAGCCTTCGAGCGGTCGGCGTAGTAATAGGTCGAGGTGGTCCACGCCCCCGTAGTTTCATCCGGCCAGAAGGCACCGTTGGCGGAGAAGCCGCCGGGAAAAACCGCAGACCGTTCCTTGAAGCTGACGGCATACACGCGCGAGCGCCCCTGCGTTGCCTGTTTCAGTTCGTCGCCCAGCGTGGCCGCTTGCAAGTTGTGTGGAGAAGCGCTGCCGGGAGAGCAAATGCCTTCCCGCGGCTGTTTCGATGTCTCGGAAAGCCAAACCGGTTTTTTCTCTTTGTCCCAGGCGAAAGGCACCCTCCCGCAGCTGTCGCCTTTGGCGTCCTTCACCAAAGCCTGCTCGGGATCCCAGTAATCGTTCGCCAGGATGCCGTGCTTGTCAGGGTAAGCGCCGGTCAGTAGCGTGGCGTGGCCGGGTGCGGTTCGCGTGCTGGCGTAGTCGTAATTGCAATTGGTGAAGACGGCGCCGTGTTCGAGGAAAAGATTGAAGCCTCCGGGGACGAAGTCGGCGCGGTAGCGGTCGAGGTAATCTCCGCGAAACTGGTCGATGACTATGATGACGACGAGCTTAGGATGGCCGGAGTAGGCGGAGCCCGGAGCGGCGGCAAACATCGGGTTCGCCGCCAGACACACCAGGAGCAAAGCCGCGACTAACGAACGAGGGAATCCGGATCGCATCGAGTCGCTAGTATACAAGGCGCGTGCCTGCGACCGGCTACTTGATCTCCCCGTAAAAGAAGGCAGGTGGGCTCAAGACTTTGGCGCCCGTGCTGGTAGTCACTCTCAGGGTGTGAAGCGCCTTCGCGATGTCCTCGGGCGCAAATGTCACGATGTATTGGCCGGCCAATAGGTTGGCAATGCTGGCAACCGCGTCGGGATAATTCTTTTTCGTGCTCCAGAACGTCGCTCCGCCCGTCTCAGCGCCAAGGCGCTGCACATTGCTTTTACCCGCCTCGTAGGCGCGAGCCCGCTCTTTTTCCATCATGCGATCATACTGCCGGTTGGATTCGCCGCCGCCGCCGTTCTCGCCGGAATGCACCGAGATGTAGTTCTTACCAATAGTGTTATCGGCGACCCCGTTGACCCGATTGTCTTCAAGGCCGATGACGAAAGTCGCTACGTGCATTTCCTGAGCGACGGCGATGATTTGCGCCAGACGGCCTTCGACCGCCGTATTCACACGGCCGCCAAACCCAGGGCTGTGTCCCCAGGGATCACGAAATATGACTAAGACGCGGCGTGCTGGACGTGGATCCGAGTTCATCATGTAAAACACAGCGTCAAAAACGCTCATTCCGCCCGCGGAATATGTCTGGAGGGTGTTCCGGCCCCCATTTTGGTCCAGCTCCGTTTCGGAAGTTGTCATGCTGAAATTGAAAGCATCGTGCAGACCCGCGTTGCGGTCCAAGCCTTCGATGGTCCTGACCAACTCCTCTGGGTCTTGCTTCCAGTCGATGTTCGGCGTGGGCCAAGGTTTCTTTCCTCGGGCCGTGACTACGAAGGCCTCGTCAATCTTCGGGCGGATCACTCGCTTTATAAGATCGATGGCAGCCGCCTGCTGCTGGGAAAAAGTGCCCTCACCCGCGAGCAGAACGACTGCCAGGTGCAACGGAACGTCGGCAGCATTAAACACCTTCAGCGCCGGGACGGCGTGACTGTTGTCCACGATCGTGAACTGATCTTTGGTCAGGCCGAGAGCCGGAGCTCCGCTGCCGTCCGTCGCTGAGAGGAGTACCGGTGCGAATCGCGGCCGCGGAGAGGTGGCAGCGGAGGCGCCGAGTTTGGGGCGGTTCGCGTCGGCGGACGGCGCAGCGGCTCCTGCATCTTGGGCTGCCTGCGGCGATGGGCTCGCTTGCGCCAAAGCCGTACCCGGCCAAATACCCAACAACAAGATGATTCCCGGAATCGCGAGCGTTTTCATGATTCCCCCCAGCGCAAGGATTTTACTCCATCCAGGCGAGCAAAACACCCAAAACTATCCCGCTGGGATCGGCCATGTTCTTGGCTCGGGCCGGAAAAGCTACTTCATTCCCTCCAGGATCGACCCCACAATCCCGCCCACCACTCCCCCTTGCGCTGTCTGTCTCTCCGGCGACGGCATGTATTCCAGTAACTGGTGCGCCAGCTTGGAAATTGGCAGGGTCTGCAGCCAGACCTTGCCTGGGCCCGTGAGCGAGGCCAGAAAAATCCCGTCTCCGCCGAAGATCATGTTCTTGATTCCGGGAATGGTCGTGATTTGGAACGAAACATTCGAATGGAATGCCCCCACATGCCCCGGATGCACACGCAAGTTTTCCCCAGGCCGCAGTTCTTTCAAGATCACTTCGCCCGAAAGTTCCAGCCAGGCGATGCCTTGCCCGCTCACTTTCTGCAGCAGAAATCCGTCGCCGCCGAACACGCCTGCCCCCAACGATTGCTGGAAGCCGACGCCCAGCTGGATCTGCGGCGTAGCGCAAAGAAACCCGTGGCGGTGGATCATATACTCGTGGCCCGGAGCCACCTCGACCGGCACTATATGCCCGGGAACCCTCGTAGCAAAAGCCAGTTCCCCAGGCCCGCCTACGGCACGGTACTCCGTCATGAACAAGGTTCCCCCGCCCGCCACCCGCTTCAGCGCGCCAAAAAATCCGCCCCCGCCCCCCAGCTGCGTGTGCGTGGTCAATTGGATCGCGCTCGACATCCAGGAGAGCTCCCCGGCCTCGGAGATGATGGATTCGTTCGGCTCCAGAGTGAATTCCAGAACCGGCATGGTCGTGCCTGTGACGCGGCTTTGCATGAGCAAACTCCTCGAGAATACGTAGGACGGACGAGGGAAGTATACAAGGCAGGCGCACTCCGGAAACGGGGTCGAGCAACCCAGGGAGTTGAGCAACCCAGGGAGTTGAAATCTCCGCGGCCGCTGGTGTGCAGTGGCAAAGAGCGGCCGCGGAGACAGTCATCGCAACTTATTTGTTAATGTCTTCCTTATTTTCCAGCCGCTTCACCATACCGGCCAGCCCAATCTGGAACTGCGACGGCGCCATGTCATGCGATTTCTGCATCTCCGCCGCAGCACCGGGAAAATCTCCCTTGGCCGTCAGCACGCGCGCCATGCCGGAGTGCACGAACCACTGGTCTGGATGGTTCTTGAAGTTCGTTTGAAAGATGGCGAATGCCTCATCCTGCTTCTTCTGGCCCTGGAGCTGCCGCGCATAGGAATGCAACTGGAATGGGCTCGCCTTTGCCAGAGCCATCTTCTTGGCCGCAGCCGCTTCGTCCGCCCTGCCCATCGCATCCAAAACCTGTGACTTGCCGAGCAGGTTGTCGTAGCGCTCCTCCACCTGAATCGATTTCTCCTCATAGGCCAACGCATCGTCCAAATGTGCCTTCGTGCTCAGCAGATACTGCGCCGCGTCATCCCATCCATCCCAGGTGTACTGCGCCAGGCCGCGAAGCTGCTTGTGCAAGTTGGCCGCGACCAGATCGTTCACATTGACGGCAATCTTAACGGGCACCGCGACCTTATCCCAGCGCAACCTCACCACCGCCGAATCGGCCTTCAAGTCGTCGAAGTCATAGTTGAGCGCATCGTGCGCATCCGTCGCTTCTGGCTTCACGGTCACGCGCAGCGCATCTTCTTTCTCGTCGTAGGTAAAGCTCCCCCATGCGTCCGACATCTTCGAAAAGATCACCGTCCACTGATCCTGGCCGGGAATCATATGCAAGCCGTAGGTTCCTTTGTCGAGAGGCTGACCTTCGAGTGTTACCGGGTCGCTGAACGTGATCGTCGTATTCTCGTTGGCCCCGGCGCGCCAAACCTGCCCGTAAGGAACCAGGCCGCCCCAAATCTTGCGCCCATTCGCCAGCGGCCGATGATAGTTGATGGTGACATCGGTGACGCCGATGCGTTGCGTCAGCACGGCATGCTGGCTTTGCCGCGGAATGTTTACAAGCGCGGACTGCGCCAGGCAAATCTGGGCGATGAGCACGCTGCCGACAACCAGTCCAAGAACACGAAGTTTTCGCATAAGACGCTCCTCCTGGGTTGAATCTTGCTGATTGAATCCTGCTTGAATCCTTCAGTCAAATCGTGCAGGCGGAATTGGACCCGGGTCACACTACGCCTGCGCCTCAAAACACGCCAGCATAGACGAACGTCCGCTGTGATGGTTAGCGTCTGGGGACAGGAGGTATTCCTGCTGGGATGAATTTCGGCCCCAGATCGCCCTGTCTTCCGCTTTCCGCCCGCGCCGATTCGCTGGCGTAGCAAACTGGCCGCCCCGCCACCGGCCGCTCCCGACCGCGTTCAGCCCGACGGACGAAATTCTCCCTGGGAGCGCTTCATGCCGTTGAGCAAGCAGTCCGCATTCGTTTGGGCCGTCTTCGTTTCCGTCCTTGCAGGTTTGCTGGCAGCGCTTGCTGCGCGCGCTCAAAACCGCGACGAAGACGAACACAAGCGCATTCCCAAGCGCATCGTCGCCGACTACACCTCCGGCGCCAAATTCCTCAATCCGCCCTACGATGTCGCGCAGATTCCATTCCACAAACTCACGCACATTATCCACGCCGGCATCCCGTGGCATTCCGACGGCAGTCTCTACATTGAAAATGGATTCGTCGAGCCCGATCTTATCCGCAAAGCCCACGCCCATGGCGTGAAGGCTATGCTCCTCACCGGCGGAGACTTCGCCGCCATCGAAGCCAGTCCGCAGGTTTTCGATACCGTTCTCGCCAACCTCAGGACTTTCGTTACCGAGAACGACTACGACGGCGTCGACATCGACTGGGAATTCCCCTCGGATGCCACCGACCGCGCCTTCTTCGTGACCCTGATCAGGCGTTTGCGTGCGACCTTGCCCAGCCCGCGCTACACGCTCTCCGCCGACCTGGTCCCTTGGAATGGAGATTTCTACAATACAAACCAGCTCAAGAAGTCGGTCGACTTCTTCAACCTCATGGTCTACGATTGCGCCGGTCCCTGGACCGGCATGGGCCACCTGAACTCGCCGATCTTCTGGGACAATCGCGACCCTCACCCCGAAGAGTGCGAGCCCGGAGCCAGTGTCCAGCAAGCCGCCGAGCTTTATCTCTTTATCTAAAGACCGTCCCCGCCAAGCTTGAACAGAGGCACGCCGTTTTACGGCTATGACTACACCAACGTGACTGGACTGTTTGGAGCCTGTCCGAACGCTCCCTCCACGCCCGACGGCTTCTGCGACGACACCGTCCTGACCGTGAATTACGGCCCCAACATCAAGCAGCTGATCAACCAGCAAGGCTGGGAGCGCCATTACGACGCTGCGTCACTGGTTCCGTATCTGGTACGAAGGGACGGCAGTCCCGGCTTCATCACGTATGACGACGCTTTCTCAACCTAGGCCCGCGTCCACTACGCCGATTGGGACCTCGGCCTAGGCGGAACGTTCATGTGGTCGCTCGACGCCGACTACGACGGCCACTCGCCGGATCTGCTCGACGCCATGTATAAGGCCACCATCGAAGGGCGCCACAAGGACTAGGTACGGAGGGATGCCAGGTAGGCCGTCAATCGTGTGTTCCAAGAAATATAAGTCGCAAGAAAATAGATTTGAGAGTGGTCAAAACTGACCAACCGCTTGCCCCGAAACGGAGCATTCTAGGAGTCATGTCGAGTAAAAAGGAACAGACGCTAAGCGTCCGCTGCACCACTTGTGGAGCGAAACCCGGGGAAAAATGTGAACTGAGCACTGGCCTGCTCCGTACCGAGCCTCACCGTGATCGGCGTCTGTCGGCTTCCGAGAAGCGGCCCCCGATTCAGCTCCTGATTCCGGCACCTCGTTAAGACAACTTCAACTTGCGCCGAATTACGACCGCGAAACCGATCAGACCCGACCCGAGAGGCCTCTAGGGTGCTGGGCTCGGGCAAGGTGGTCATGAGGTTGACGACACTGCTGGCGCCCTCCCGCCCTCCGCGAGCGCGGAGAGCGGCAAGGCAAGAACTAGAACCGTGAGGGCGACGATTTTCCTGGTCCTTGCGGTAGATCTCCTAGCTTCACGAAATCCTGCGCATGAAATGCTGGCGTCATGAAATCCTGGGGGAGGGCCTCATGAGACGCATGGAGGCGGTGTTGCCCAGCAATTTCCCGGTCCGTTGCGGTAAATAGCCTGTACTCGCTAGGTGCAGCCTGAGCCTTGCGGGAAGGGAATACTGCTCAAAAGCGACCCCCTGCGCAGAAAAATCCTGGCCCCCACCGGCTCGAGCAAACTGTGCAAAATTGCTCAGTCTGAGGAAAGGGATGGAACTATACTCCCGGCATATATATGAAGGCGGCGGCGGTCAGGAAAAACCGTGAATTTAACTCCAAGACTTTCCTCGCGACGATTGGAGGAGGCAGGAAACGCCTGTCCTATTCCAACAAGCAACCGATTTTCGCCCAAGGGGACAAGGCCGACGCGGTTTTCTATGTGCAAAAAGGAAAAGTGCAGCTCACCGTCGTATCCACGGCTGGCAAGGAAGCCACCATCGGCATCGTGAGTGCGGAGAACTTTTTTGGTGAGGGCGCTTTGGCCGGCCAGCTTCACCGCATGGGTTCGGCCATCGCCATGACGGATTGCGAACTTCTCCGCCTTGACAAGAAAGCGATGATGGATGTTCTGCACCAAGAGCCGGCTTTTTCCGAAGTGTTCGTCGCCTACCTCTTGGCGCGAAATATCCGCTACGAAGAGGATCTCGTCGACCAGCTCTTCAACTCCAGCGAAAAGCGACTGGCTCGCGTGTTGCTCTTGCTAGCTCGTTTCGGCAAGGAAGGCGTGCCAGAAATGGTAGTCCCCAAGATGAGCCAGGAGACACTCGCTGAGATGGTCGGAACCACCCGTTCCCGCGTCAGCTTCTTCATGAACCGTTTCCGGAAAATGGGCTTTATCGACTATTCCGGTGGCGAGGAAGGCGGCCTGCAAGTCCACAGCTCGCTGCTCAACGTCGTCCTGCACGACTAGGGTTCTGCACGACTGGCGCCGTGCGCTTCAGCACATCCGCCGACCCCCTCTCGACCGGCAGCAGACTGCTACTCGCCAGCCCCCGTGCGGGCGAGTCGGCGCGCCCAACGTAAAAGTTCTCATCGCGCGACGTTTCCACGGGGATGTTTTTCTCTCTCGCGTTACGCCGTGCACAGCCGACCGAAGATTCTGCATCTTCTCGCCAGCGAGACTGCTCAGCGGAATTTTGACTGCGTGCTGAGCCGTGAACTTGGCAAGGTCTGCAATAATATCCGCCACCGCCTGCCGATGCTTTCCTTTACGGCCCTGAGGAACATCGGATCGATCGCCCCTAGTTTCTGCCATTGGCGATACGCCCCATCGCAGCCCCCAGGCACGCATCGTATTCATAGGTTAAGATTACTGTTATGAGCAGCTTGCAGTTTCTCTGCGTCGCGCTAGACCCTCATCAGAGTTCACCCGTACCACGAAAACGGTACTAGCATTATTTTGCACACCGGAGGCCCGGACGCGCCGAAAATTGACGCTTCCTGCGCAATCAGTTTGGGCCCACGAAAGAAGGGGCAAGCAACCCGTGGTTCTGGTTCCCAAGGCTAGGAAGGCACACAAGTTCGATCCCAATGTTTTCCTCGCGACCATTGGCGAGGGCAGGAAGATCGTTGCCGTTCCGAAAAGGCAAATGATCTTCACACAAGGGGATCCAGCGGACTCTGTCTTCTATATACAAAAAGGCAAAGTGCAGCTCACCGTGGTCTCCCCGACCGGCAAGGAAGCAACCATCGGCATAGTGACCGAGGGGAACTTCGTTGGGGAAGGTTCACTGGCATCTCAGCTTAAACGCATGGGCTCCGCGGCTGCCCTGACCGATTGCGAGCTTCTGCGGGTGGAGAAGAAGGCGATGATGGACGCTCTCCACCGGGAATCCGCGCTCGCCGACCTCTTCGTTGCGTATCTACTCGCGCGCAATATTCGCTACGAAGCGGACCTGGTCGACCAACTCTTCAATTCGAGCGAAAAACGGCTGGCCCGGGTACTCCTCATACTGGCTCATTTCGGCAAGGAGGGCATGCATGAAGCTGTGGTCCCCAAAATCAGTCAAGAAGTTCTCGCCGAGATGGTGGGAACCACTCGCTCGCGGGTCAGCTTTTTCATGAACCGCTTCAGAAAATTGGGTTTCATTCACTACAATGGCGGGATCCAGGTGCACGGCTCGCTGCTGAATGTGGTTCTGCACGACTAGACTGGCTCCGAAATGGCTCTCCGGCCACAACAAGCCTGTCGGCGCCCGCCGCCACCTCTATCCCAGAAAGGTCAGGTGGATGTAGGTGCCCAGCCTGGCGTTGTAGGCGAGATAGTTGTGATCGGGATCCTCATAGATAACGACCCGGTCCGAATCCCAGCGCCAGTCGCCGCAGAAACGGTAGTCGTAGGGCGCGACGTTGAAGTAGTAGCTACCAAACCAGAAGCGCTCCCGATTCCCCCCGCCAAGGCGGAAGTCATGTCCACGGCCTAAGCCGCCGTGTTCCGAGGGGCGTTCCACGCGATAATGACCGTCGCGGCGGCCGCCGTCGTGTCCGGTCCAGCGCTCGTTCGAGTGCACATGCGGAGCGTTAGGATGCCCGTCATGGTCGCGATAGCTGCGATTCTCCTGTGCCTCGCGGGGTCCGCCGCGACTGGCGCGGGGACCATGTTTCGGGATGTGCTCGCCACGGTCGTTATGACGATCGCGATTGCCGTGATCAACGCCTTCGTGCCGCTCTTGTCCACGAACTGGAACAGCGACAAACAACACCAGGCACGAGAAAACCAGGCACGAGAAAACCAATGATTCTTTTCATGACAAACCTCCCGGAGGGACGAACTGGATTCACTCGGACAATCCTGTGCTGAACGGCTCACGCAACGGAGATGGCGTCGCGTCGTTCGACGCAAAAAAGTCCTCGGCGGGATTCCAGGTTACCGCCGAGGAAGAGGAACAAGGAGCTTTATAGCTGAGCCCCACACTAAACCATGGTTCTCGCCCGAACTGTTCAAAAAAGAACACTTTTGCTTTTTTCGATGTAGCGCATCGTCGGCAGCAAGCACGGCCGTGGCGTAGCCTCCTGCCGCACCTCTGATGGCTGGAGCGCGCCCGCGTTCGTCTCCATCGGCGGCGGAAGCTGGGGACTGCAAATCGGCGTCGAAGGCGTCGACCTCGTCATGCTGGTCATGAACGATCAGGGCTTTCAGCATCTGCTTTCCAGCAAGTTCGAACTCTCGGGCGAAAGCTCGGTGGCGGCCGGCCCAGTCGGACGTCACGCCTCCGCCGGAACGGACTGGAAGATGAACACGGAACCGCTGACCTACTTACGCTCCAAAGGCGTGTTCGCCGGCCTGACGCTCGAAGGCGCAGTCGTCGAGCAGGATAACGATTCCACCGAAGCCATTTACGGCAAGGACATGAAGTTCCGTTATATCCTCTCGGGCAAGGCTTCCACCCCGAGAAGCGCGGGTGCCTTCATGAAGGCCGTGTCCAATGCAGGTCCACCAGGCCCATATTGCCGAAGTAAGAGAAGACCAGAAGTAGTTTTCGGAGAGTTCCCTCCACCTAGATCCCACCCGCTCAGCAACTCAGCGAAGCGGGTGGGATTTTGCGCGTCAAAATCCCATTTTTTCTTGGAGGCGCCGCGGCAGATCGTCCCACGAGTAGCATGGCGTCGAGAGATCAAATCGAGTCCGGTCCAGGAACGAGGGTAGGAGGGTAGAATGGCGGGGCCATGAAACGAATCCTCCTCACCGGCGCTACGGGCAAGGTCGGTACCCACTTCCTTGATCGGATTCTTGCAGCGTCCCGTGGCGGCCCGGACCTAACCATCCGGGCCCTTTGCCACAACCGGCCGCTCGAGCCGCGCATGAGCCTGGAAGTCATCCGTGGCAGCATCTCGGACCGCGAGGCCGTGCGCCAGGCGATGCAGGGCATCACACACGTCGTGCACTGCGCCACCTGCAAGGAAACTCCCGACCAAGTGATGGATGTCGCGGTCCAAGGCCTGTTTTGGCTCTTAGAGGAGTGCCGTGCCAGCCCATCCTTCCAGCAAGTCATTCTGATTGGCGGCGATGCCGCCCTTGGCCATTTTTTCTATCCCCATCCCATCCCGGTTACGGAACAGCAGAAGCACTCCGCCTACCCCGGCTGCTACGCCCTCTCCAAGGTTCTCGAACAAGTCATGCTCGAACAATACTTCGTCCAATATGACCTTTCCGGCTGCTGCCTGCGCGCGCCCTGGATCATGGAGAAGGATGATTTCAAATACACCCTCTCCTTCGGCGAAGACGTGTTCGGAGGCCCCCGCTGGCGGGACTTGGTGGGTGCCGAGCGCGCCGATGAGTATGCGCGCAGCGGCGCGGTTCCATTGATGCTCGATCCCGACGGGAAGCCGGTCCAACGCAATTTCGTTCACGTCGGCGATCTCATCGAAGCCATGGTTCTCGCGCTCGACCATCCCAAAGCCCGCCAGCAAACCTTCAACATCTGCATGGACGAACCCGTCGACTATCTTCAAGTAGCGCAGTATCTCCACCAAACACGAAACTTGTCCGCCGTGGAAATCAAGACTCCGTATCACTCCACCTGGCTCGACAACGCCAAAGCAAAGTTTCTCCTCGGCTGGCGGCCCCGTATTGACCTGCAACGCCTCATCGACGAGGCCTGGAACTATCAGCGCAGCCCCGCCGATCCACGCAGGATCTGGTATCCGGGCTAGCCGCTAGTTGTGGAAGGCGATGGCCCCGAACAACCCACGATCCTGCTGGTTCGGCCCAGCCGTAAAATACAGCGTATTCGGATCGCCGACCCCGTCGTTACGGAAAACCAGCGCCCACAGCCCGGGATTCGTGATGACTTTGCCCGTCATTTTTGCGATCGCCGACGCCGCTGCACGTTCTCTGTTACCGTGTTCTACGCGAGGCCGACCGTGAAGACACTCACCTATTTTCCTCTGCTAGTTTTATCGATGTTTTGCTCAGTCCCGTACAGCCGAGCGGCTGACGCCGCGATTCAATCTCCCCTTCGCGTCGCCATCATCGGGATGGTTCACGGACACGTCGAAGGCTTGTTGTCCGGATCCCTGCATCGCACCGACATTCGAATCGTAGGCATCTCTGAGCCCGACCAGTCTGTCGCCGAGAGATACGCCCGCCAATTTCACCTCGACAAAAGTCTTCTGTTTTCCGATGCAGAACAGATGCTACGCCAAACTCACCCGCAAGCCGCGCTCGTCTATACCAACACCTTCGACCACCGCAAAGCCGTCGAACTCTGCGCTCGCTACGGCGTCCATGTCATGATGGAAAAGCCGCTAGCCCTCTCTCGCGACGACGCTCGCGCCATCGAGCAAGCCGCGCAGCAGGGCAAGATTCAGGTCCTGGTCAACTACGAGACCACCTGGTATCGCAGCAACCGCGCCGTTTACGATCTCGTTCACGAGCACACCCTGGGCCCCATCCGAAAAATCGTAGTCCACGATGGCCACAACGGCCCCCAGGAAATCAACGTACCTCCCGAGTTTCTCGCCTGGCTCACCGACCCCAAACTCAACGGCGGCGGCGCTCTGTTCGACTTCGGCTGTTACGGCGCCGACCTCGCCACCTGGCTCATGGATGGGGCGCGCCCCACCTCGGTCACCGCCGTCACCCAGCACATCAAGCCGAACCTCTATCCCCGCGTCGATGACGAAGCCACCATCATCGTCACCTATCCGAGCGCCCAGGCCATCATGCAAGCGTCCTGGAACTGGCCCTTCGGTCGCAAGGATATGGAAGTTTACGGCCAGACGGGTTACGCCATCACCGTCGAACGCGACAACATCCGCGTGCGCCGCGCCAGCGAGCAGGAACAGCAGCAAACCGCCAAGCCAGTTCCGCCTCCCGAAGACGATTCGCTCACCTACCTGCGTGCCGTCGTCCTCGGGGGCCGCGAGCCCACGGGGCCCTCTTCGCTACAAACCAACATCGTAGTGACAGAAATCCTAGAGGCCGCTCGCCAGTCTGCCGCTTCCGGCAAGACGATTCACCTCGCGGCGGCAGACTAACCCCGCGTGACCCTACGGCTCCGCCGCCCGCCACCCTACAGCGAACACCTGATTTCCGGCAGTGCCACACCTAGATTTGAATCCCAAATGGAATGTCTTGACCCGGTCAAGGAATCACCGGGAATACCAAACGAGCCGCGGGACTGTATCAGCTTTTCTACACCCAACGGGGGGGCACTCTCCACCCCAGGAACGCGGCTCCGCAGGAGCGCACGATGCGAAATGTATATGAGGTCCTCCGTGAGAAAGAAAGCGCAGTCCAGCGAGTCGCGCGGGAGATCGAGATTCTACGGCTGGCAGCTCCCCTGCTGACCTGCGACGCGCCCGCTGATGACGCGCCAACCGAAAACCTACCGCCCGCCGAAGGGGTAGCCGAAGATGCTAATACTGGAATCGTCTCCGCTTCCCCTCTCCCCAACCAGCCCGATAGCGTTCGCGCCGAGGTCCCCGACGAGGCGAACTCGCTCCCCACGAAGAAGATCTCCGCGCGGCTCAAGCGCTTGGCCAGGCCTTTGGCCAATGCCCGCCGCTTTGTCGCCGGCTAAAGTCTTTCGAAACAAAAGTTTACAGAGGAAACAATTTCCCTGTTCAGCGCATCTATTTAATCAGGAAGGAGGACCAACAGTTAGTGAAAGGAGGGCAAGAAAATGAACAAGAAAATGCGATGGTTTTCGCGAGCATTCGTGATTGCTGTTACCGGCGGGCTTCTTCTCGGACCGTTGGCATCGACGGCGTCCGCGCAGCGCATACGAGGCGGGATTGTGTTCGTTCGCCCCGTCCCGGTCTTTGATCCATTTTTCTACTATGGGTACGGCTACGGATACCCATATGGATATGGGCCACGCTATGTGCCGGAGCCTTACGGCTACGTCAAGATCGATACACACCACCAGGATAAAGATGCTGCGGTCTACGTCGATGGTGGCTACGCGGCTCCGGTCGAAAAGGCAAAGAAGTTTGCCCTTCGGCCCGGCACTCACGACATTGAGCTACGCAGCTCCGACAATCGCACCATCTTTCAGGAGCGCATCGCGGTGCTGATCGGCAAAACCACGAAGGTGGATGTGCCCAGTTGATGTTCCGAGCTGAGGTCGCCGCGCGCATTGCTATGAGTGGCGGTGCGGCGATTTCGAAGCCACTGAGTTCCTGATGGTGTCCAACTCGCCGCCGCTGCTCCAGCCCGCGGGGAAGTAGCGGCGGGTTTCTCTGTCGACGAGGGACGAGGGACGACGAGGGACGAGGATAGGTTGGGTCATCCCGGCCAACGCGGAGAATCCGCGCCGGCTTTTCGCGGGGACGGCCGACCCCATTCCTCGTTGTGCCAGAGTGGGTTGTGTCCTCGTGAGTGGTCCGCTGCGGAGGTTGACGGTGCCTCTCCCGCCTTCTTTTTCTTCCCTTTCCCTCTCTGTCGTTCCAGTCAACCTTTGTGCTCAGACCGTCGCCCCCTGATCCAACCCGCTCGTAAGGTCGGCTTCAGCCGCTGAGGCACGCCTTGGCACGAATCCTCCGGCTTCGGTGTCAAAGAATCGACGTCTTTTGCCGTGACCTGGAGGAAAGGTGAAGCGCTCTTTAACGCTAACGCCCGCATTCGGGGTCATCCTATTCTCGTTCTCGATCGTTCTAGCGCCTCTCGTTCTCGCGCAAAAGGAACCCGCGGAAACGCCTGCGGATAAGGCCACGGCTGGTGCCGAGCTGAACCAGGGCGCAGCCGCCTACCGCGATGCGCGTTACAAAGAGGCTGAAGACCACTTTCGGAAAGCCATCGCCGCCGATCCCGGCCTTACGAAAGCACATCTCTACCTGGCAACGACCTACACGCAGGATTTCATTCCGGGCGACGAGACTCCAGAGAACATCCGAGTCTTTGGACTAGCGACCGAGCAATACAATATGGTGCTGGCCCAGAACCCGAAGCAGATCGAGGCTATCAAGGGACTTGCGGGCCTCTACCTCCAGATGAAGAAATTCGATGACGCCAAGCTTGATTACTACAAGGTGCTCGGACTCGACCCTAACGACGCCGCATCCTACTACGCGGTGGGCGTGATCGACTGGAATCAAACCTTCCAGCCGCGCATGGAAGAACGCGCTAAACTCGGATTGAAACCCGATCAACCGCTCAAGAACAGGGAAGTATGCGAGCGCTTGTGGGCGATCAATTCCGCCAATATTGCCGAAGGCATCGACAACCTGAAGCGCGCACTCGCGCTGCGGCCGGATTACGACGACGCCATGGCTTACCTGAACCTCATGTACCGCGAAAAAGCAGACCTCGAGTGCGATGCTCCGGCGGCACGCGCGAAAGACGAGAAAATCGCCGACGACTGGGTCGACAAAACCCTCGCGGTGAAAAAGGTTAGAGCCGAGAAGGCTAAGACTTCCACCCCACCCATGTGATATCCGGGCAGGGAACCTGGGAAACGGAGGTCAAGCCCATCGCCAGGGACAGCGCCACTCAGGCCGCCGCTTTCGACCGTAGCCCCCACAGCACCAGCACCGAGCAAGCAACAATCGCAATGCCAACGGTGGGGAACGCGATGCCGACCAAAGTCTCCTGCCAGGGCAAACCGTGATGGCCTGCCCCTGTGATCGGGGACAGCACCGCCGTTCCAAAAACCGCTGCTAGTGTTGTCACCAACCAGTTGATGTAAGTGCCGTACAGCGCCGTCCAATACGCGGCCGCCTTGATGGGTGGCGCGAGCCGCACCTCGTTCCACGCCGCCCCCAGCGCCACCAGAAACGTGCCATTCATCACCCCTTCCAGATGCGCCGCCAGTCCCATACGGATGTTGGCAAAATGCTGCTCGGCAAAGCCCGTCAGCAGCCCGATCAGAAACAGGCACATCCCATGCCACATCAGAGACCGGTTCGTTCCCTGCATGGACACTCTCCTTAGATTCACCCGCTAGCAACAGTGCCTCATCCTAGCGCTCTTTGTCGAGTGTCATTATGAGTTTTGTCATCCCGACTTAGGGAAGGAATCTGTCTTCAGCTTGTGCGCGGCGCAGTGCTTCAGCACTGCCATCCCAAGCCTGAATCCAGAAACAGAACGGATCGGGAATCTGGCGCAAGCCGGGTGCCTTCGATTCGGCGAGGACACTTAAAGAAGCCCTGCCACCTGCCCTAAACTCACGCAAAAGTATCCTCCCGGCGGGGGCGTGGGACTCTGCACCTCCTAGCACACCGGCGTCGTACGGAAGAACGCGAGCTCCGCCCCAAAATGGCACTTCCGCCACCCTCTCCGGTAAACTAAACGCTTCATGCTTGATCTAGCTTTCGTGCGAGACAATCTGCCGCTGCTCGAGGAAAAGCTGCGCCAGCGCGGGATGGACCCTGCCGAGGTCCTGAAGGACTTCCGCGAAATCGACACCCAGCGCCGTCAGGCCATCACCCAGATGGAGACCCTGAAGGCTGAGCGCAACCGGGCCTCCGAGGACATTGCCCGCCGCAAAAAGAGCGGCCAGGACACGTCGGCTCAGGTTGACCAAACCAAAGCCCTGCGTGAAAAATCGCAGGAACTCGAAAAAGCAGCCGGGGAGCAAGACGCCCGCCTGCGCCAGATTCTTACCAACATTCCCAACGTCCAGCACGCCTCTGTTCCCGTGGGCCACGGCGCGGACGCAAACGTCGAAGTCCGCCGCTGGGGCACGCCCCCCAAGCTCGATTTCACTCCCAAACCGCACTGGGAACTCGGCGAACAGCTTGGCGTCCTCGACCTGGAACGAGCCAGCAAGATCACCGGCGCGCGTTTCGCTGTCTATTGGGATCTCGGCGCCAAACTCGAACGCGCGCTTTCGAACTTCATGCTCGATCTGCACACGCGCGAGCACGGCTATACCGAAGTCCTGCCGCCGTACCTGGTGAATTCCGACTCGATGTATGGCACCGGCCAGCTTCCCAAGTTCGCCGCCGATCTTTTTCGCGTCCCGCACGGTGAAAAAGACCTCTGGCTCATTCCCACCGCCGAAGTCCCGGTGACCAATCTTTTTCGCGATGAGACCCTCGACGCCGCCCGCCTGCCCCTATGCCTGACCGCTTATACCCCCTGTTTTCGCAGCGAAGCCGGCTCCTACGGTCAAGACGTCCGCGGCATCATCCGCCAGCACCAGTTTCAGAAAGTCGAACTCGTCAAGTTCGCCCATCCCGAGCGTTCCTACGACGAACTCGAATCCCTTACCCGCAACGCGGAACAGGTCCTGCAAAGGCTCGGCCTGCACTACCGCGTGATGGCCCTCTGCACGGCGGACATGAGCTTCTCGTCGGCGAAGACCTACGACATCGAAGTCTGGCTCCCCGGCCAGCAGCTGTTCCGCGAGATTTCCTCGTGTTCCAACTTCGAGTCCTTCCAGGCCCGCCGCGCCAACATCCGCTTCAAGCCCGAGGGCAAGGGCAAGACCGAATTCGTCCACACCCTCAACGGCAGCGCCCTGGCCGTAGGCCGCACCTGGCTGGCAATCCTCGAAAACTACCAGCAAGCCGACGGAAGCGTTATCATCCCAGAAGCCCTCCGCCCCTGCATGGATGCGGACCGCATCACAGCCTTGAAATTTTGAGGTCGGATGCTTTTCGCGGGCATCTAAGACCGCAGCAGCAATGTTTGCCGAGCAGCAAACGGGAGATTACACTTGGAGCGCGTTGAGAACCTCAGCACAGTACCCGTCGCTCCCGCGCTGCCGATGAACTCCGTCTGGCGCACAATCCGCGGCTACATTTGGTGGCGTTACGAGCGGGGCAGCCTGCATTACGACATCATGGTGACGTTGATTTTGTTGTTTGTCTTTCTTTCGCCGTACGTCATCAACTTTAATGACAAGCCGGTCGAGCGCAACCCCCACTCGACCGGGGTGACGGTGACTCCTGATGGGGCCGGCGGCCTGGTTTTTTCCATTGCGGCGGCGGCGGTTGTGGGCAAGAACGATCTTGAGGTCCGGGGTGCGCTCCTGCGGGTCATCGAGCCGATTGCCGGCGAGATCAGCATTACCCGCTATGAAGTCGTTCGCGACACTGCTGGGCGCACCCAATCTTATAGGGTCTGGGTGGTTCGCTAGCCAGCCTGGCTGTCACTCCAACTGCGGAGAAATCATGTACTTGCGCGTCCCTCGGGTGATCTTTGGTGTGGTTGCGGGTGTGGTTGCGGGTGTGGTTGCGGCGTTTGCGTTTGCGTCACTCGCGTCGGCTCAGGACGCCGCCCTCGAGCACATCCTGACGCAGATGGATAGCGCCGCCAAGGACTTCCGTTCCTTGCAGGCCGCCTTCGTCTGGGACCAGTTCACCAAGGTCGTCCAAGACACGGATACCAGCAAGGGTAGCGTGTATTTCCAGCGCGAAGGCAGCGGCATCAAGATGACTGCCGACATCACCGATCCCACCCCCAAAGCCGTTCTGTTTGCCGATGGCGAGGTCAAAATGTATGAGCCCAAAATCGACCGCGTAACGTCGTACAAGACCGGGAAGAACCAGGCTGAGGTGGAGAGCTTTCTGGTGCTGGGCTTCGGCGGCCGCGGGCACGATCTGCTTAAGTCTTATGATGTCAAGTACATGGGGAAAGAAACCATCGACGGTGTGGAAACGGCGCAAATCGAGCTGGTTCCCAAGTCCGAGAAGGTCCGCAGCCAGTTCTCGCAGATTTTGCTGTGGATCGACGGTAAGACCGGCGTCTCTGTCCAGCAAAAGCTTCTGCAACCGTCCGGCGACTTCCGCCTCGCCAAATACTCGAAAATCGTTATCAATCAGAAGCTTCCTGACGGCGTCTTCAAGCTCAAAACGACACCAAAGACGACCTACCTGGCGCCCCAAGGATAGCTCGTCCAAGGGCGGCAAGTCTGCCGGGACGACCCTGGGGTAAGCACCGAGGGTGCTACGTCTTTTTCCCGCGATTTTTCAGGATGCAATTCCGGGTTGGAACGATATACTCCTATCTATCGGTTTTTATGCGTAGGTGTTTCATCCATGAACACGGGCAAGTAACGACGAGTTTCGTGTCCTAACCCACACATGGCAAAGGTACTTACCATTCCGGTCGTTCCTCGCGCCAACCGCCGCCGCCGGACTACGGTGGGTGATAACCGTTACGTCGAAGGGCAGCGCATGATTGTCGAGGCCATGAAATATCTCGCCCAGGCCGACCCCAAGGGCAACCGGCATGCCGTCGAGTTCCTCTCCGAGCACTTCCGGACTAAGTTCCGCATGTCCGACACACCCATGTCGTAACTCAGCCTGTCGATGGAAGCCAAGTCTAGTTCCCAGCAACCATTACAAACGATCAATTAGCAAACGATCAAGGGCGGATTTCTTCGCCCGGGCTGTGATTTCCCATCCTCTGGTCGCCATTGCAATTCTGTCTAGAAGCTGTATCTGAGCCCGAACTGCATGACGCGAGGAGTGGTCAGCGTCTGAATGTACTTGCCGAAGGTACTCAGCCCAACGAGTGATTCATTGGCCACGGCCTCGGCCGCATCGAAGCGCACCGAGTTGGTGACGTTGAATACCTCCCATGAGAAGCGAAGCTCTTGCGATTCCTTCGGCTTCCAGGTCTTGCCAATTCCCGTGTCGATGCCGAAGTACCCGGGTCCGCGGAAGTTGTTCCTTTGCCCGGACTCACCCGGATAAGTGGCGCGGAACACTCCGTTGTCGATGCCCAGCGTATCAGGATGACGGAAGATGTTCGGGTCGCCGCTCGAATCGGTGAAGACGCCTGTTTCAGGCTTGGCACCGACCAATACCGACGAGCCTTCCAGTTCAAAATTGGTAGCCCAGCCCAAACCGGCTCCGACGGTGAAGGGAAATCCGCTGGTCCAGCGCGCGAGACCGTTGAATCCCCAGCCGCCGAGGACGGCTTCGACAATTCCGTGTGATCCCGCGCCCCAGCGGCGCCCTTTCCCGAAGGGAAGTTCCCACACCCAGTTGGCGTTGACCTGATGCTTGGTGTCGAAGTCGGAGACGGCACGCCAGAGGTTGGGACTCCAGGCGTTGATCACCTGGCTGTTGAACGCGATGCCGTTGCTCTCGAATCCGTTCACGCGCTCGGCGTTGGAGCCAACATCGATGGACTTCGAGTATGTGTAATTGACGTCGAATTGTAGGCCGTGACTGAGCGGATGTCGCAACGAGAGTTGCAGGCCGTGATAGGTGCTGCTGCCTTGCGACCGCCAGGAGTAGAGCGATGCGAATTGCTTCTGGTAGTACTGAAACGGCAGACCGCTGGGGCCCGCGCAAGCGGGATAACAGAAGACATCTGCGTTTTCCAAAGCCAGAGTTTCATTCCCAAAGTTGCAGAAGTAGCTGTCGTACATGTTCTGCGTGGCGCTGGGCGTCGTCGTGAACGCGTTCGGGTGGGGTGCGCACGCGTGCGAAGAGTCGGAACCGGAAAGCAAATCTGATCCGGCAGCCAGGGGGAACATATCCTCCCAATAGGCGATGGGAGTCACGTTTTCGATGGGGGTGCCGACCTCGGCCAGTTTGGCCAGCTGCGTCGCGGCCGTGAAGTAGTCAGTCTTGGAAATTGGATCAACCAGGTTGAGGGGTTGGGCCAGATCGGCTTCCTGAAGGAGTCGCCGTCCCAGGCGTCCCGTGTAAGTCGCCTCCATCACCAGGCCCTTGCCGAGTTCGCGAGTGAAAGAAAGATCGAAGACGTGGGAGTACGGCGTCTTCAGCTTGTCGTCCAAGCCCCAGGCGATGGCCAAACCCGCACCGAGCGGATCTCCCGAAGGAGTATAGGGAAATGGACCCGGCGGTGGAGGAGTGATGAGACCGGGAATGTCGTTCAACCCGGTGAAGCGCGGGGCTTCATCAACGCTCTGGATGCCGGCGGGATTCTCCTGCGTGGTCGTTAGTCCATAAGACCCTTGCCGATCGAAGGTGTTGATGACACCCTGGCCGAAGTGGTCGAAGTACAAGCCGTATCCGGCGCGAATGGAGGACTTCCCGTTATCCGGAGAGTACGCGACAGCCAAGCGTGGCGCGAGGTTGCGATAGTCCCAGTTCCAGATCGGTTTTCCGTTGTTGGCCTGGCCGGAGAGAGCAAAGGTGACATCCGGTTGGGTAACGATGCCTTGCGCCTGATCCCTGCCGCGCTGATTGAACCAATCGTGCAGGCTAAAGTTGGGAGCCACCTGATTTCCGCTGGTCTCGTAGGGAGGCTGGAGCAGGGAATAGCGGAGACCGAACGTGACCGTAAGGTTGGAGCGCACTCGCCATTTGTCCTGGACGTACATTTCACTTTCCAGCGACTTGAAGTGCCTGGGAACCAGCTCTCCCGCCGGCAAGATGTTGCCATTCTTGTCTTTGTTCGTGGTCGACGAGACCTCGCTGATAATTCCAGCCAGGGCCAATGCGGCGAAATCGTAGGACACCCCGAAGTCGCTTTCGACAGCGGGGAAACCGGGTCCGATGGCAGGATCGAGACTTGTGCCATTTCCGGAAATGAACGAGTTCAGCCAATAGACATTCGTGATGCCTTCCGAGAAATTCTGCTGGTTCGATAAGCGGTTGTTGTGAATCATGCGGATGTTCCCGCCGAACTGCAAGGTGTGGTTTCCCTTGGTCCAGGAAAGGTCGTCGGCAAAGTTGTGGACGGGCACGTTACTGACGGCGGTGCGCGTATCGCCAGCCAATGCGGTGATATCGTCCAGGCCGCGGAAGCGAATGAAATTGGAGGTGGCGTTTCCAGATTGTCCAGTCCCCTGGCGGATAAACGCGTAACGGAAATTATTGATGATGTTGTTGCTGAGCAGCGCCGTGTAGCCCACGGCAACACCCTTGCTGTTGTTCGTCAGGAAATCGGAATTCACAACAGCCGTCTGCAGTGCGGGCGTTTTTTCATGGTCATTCTGCAGGTTGCCGCGGATGAACAGCGTGTGTTTGCCGTCGGTGGTGAGATTGAAATCCAGTTTGCTTATATAGGTATCGAACTTGACCGGATCCGGTGCCGCGAAGGTAACGCCACGGAAATTGAGTGCGTCGGAGCCGTCTCCGGCGTCTGTATTTGGGTGTGGATAGAGATTGAAGATGGCGTTCGGATTGGCACCGTTAATGTTGGCAAGCAGGGGATTCGCGCCCGGAGTGGGGCAGGTTGCAGTGCAGCCCTGATCGAGGGACTTAAATTGGTCGACCGACAACGTCGCCACCAGGCTCGCCGGGAATCTTGGATCGGGAGCGACGCTGACGCCGCCGGCGTTACTGCTATTGCAGTTCGGGTCCGCAGGATCGCAGAGATATGAGATCAGCCCGTTCCGCAGGTTGTCACTGGGGACCGTGCGTGTCAGCTGCGTGGTCTCCGCTTTTCGCTGCCCTTCATAAGCTGCGAAGAAAAACACCCGATCTTTCTTGATTGGACCGCCGATACTGGCACCGAAGGTATTGCGCAAGATCTTGCCCGGACGGTTGGGCAGGCCCTGCGAGAGCTGCGCTTTCTTGTTGAACCAATCGTTCGCGGTGGTGAAGGTGGGCCGGTGGTATTCGTACACCGACCCGTGCAAGCTATTGCTTCCGCTCTTGGTGACCAGGTTGACTTGCGCTCCCGAGGACCTTCCGGAGTCGGCATCGGCATCGCCTGTGGTGACCCTAAACTCTTGCAGCGAATCGAGCGTGGTTCGCAACGCGCCTTCAAAGGCGTAGCCGTTGAGCTGGTCATTATTGTCCAAGCCATCGAGCGTGATGTTGGTCTGGTCGCTGCGCGCGCCGTTGACCGCGCCGCCGCGGCTATCGTCGTTCTGCTGGGAGTGAGTTTTCTTGCCAATGTAGGTCACCCCTGGCTGCAGGCTCAAGATGGACACCGGATCGCGCCCTTCCGAAGGAAGGTCGATGAGTTGCTTGGTGCCGAAATTGTGTCCCAGCGTGGCGTCCGTAGTGTTGACGGCCGGGGCCTCGCCCGACACTTCCACCGTTACTGCTTGCCCAGCCACTTGCAGAGTCACATTCAGCGTGGCCGGACTGCTGACTTGCAGCACAACGTTTTCACGCTTGACGGTCTCAAAGCCAGGCGCGGCGATGGTGAGCTGATAAGGAGCTGGGGGCACCTGGAGGAAGCGGTAGTCGCCTTGACCGTCGGTCTTCATCGTGCGTGAGAAACCCGTCTGCGGATTGCTCAACGTGAGTTCGGCGCCGGAGATTACAGCCTGCTTCGCATCGCTCACCGTCCCGCTGAGGGACGAAGTCGCGCTCTGGGCCGAGCAGATTTGGGGGAAGGTAAACGCAGCGGTCAGTAAAAACGCGAAGCACTGCAGGCGAACCAGTTTCACGGGGGCTCCTTACCTAAACAGAAATATTTGTTTGCAAATGCGGCGGATGTTGCGCTTCGCCGAAGACGCTAAACTCCCGGCAACTCGGAGCGTGAATGACAACCTTGCTAAAGTCTCTGCCTGACATTCTGCAATTCAAGGTCCCTTTTAGACAAGCGAGAAATCCGAAGGTTGGGACAACTTTGGGGTGAAGTCCTCTGGTTTCTCGTAGCGATGCTTCCGAATTGCGTAACTCGAACCCGGACGAGAGGGGGCGGGGCCTACTCGCGCTTTCGCCAGCACGCGGCCGCAGCGAGAATCACCGCGGGGTAGCATTCGAGTGTGTAGCGCGGCTCCGGGTTTTCCAAGCTTCCTAAGAAGACGGTGCGCAGCAGCAAGAACAATAACAATAGACACGTGTGCAGTAACGCGCGCCGCATGAAACCGAAGAGCGCGGCGCCGAGATAAAAAAGATTGATGAGGCCGAAGCCTACGGCGACGGCGGACCACAGAGGGACATCGTCAAATTCCCACCAGCGAGGGTCCGAGGGTAAAAGCTCGGTGCGTGGGCGCAGCCACATGTCCGCCATGCGGAGCAGCGGAAGGCGAATGTAATACCGCAGCGGCGAAGGCTGAATCCGCTCGGTTGCCAGAGCCGCGAAGCGGGCGTCGAGGTCGGCGTCGATTTCGTGGTTGGCGTTGTAGTCGTCGAAAACCTGCTGCGTGGCGTCGAACTGTTGCCGGCTATCGAAAGCACGCTCGGGGAGTTTGTCGAAGTCCATTTCCTCGCCGGGTTCGGCCCAGTAGAGTTCCTCAGTTGAAACGTAGTCCGCGATCCAGGTTTTGGTCCAGCGGTTGAAGCCTCGCGGTACAAAATCTTCCGGGGTGTTGGCGTAACGCGGGGCCAGCGGCTGGAATCTGTGGAAGGTGCGCAGGTTGCGCAGGGTCCAGGGGAGCAAGCCAACCGAGATCGTCAGGGTGAGGGTGAGCAGGGCGACGAACTCGGCTCGGCGCCGGCGGAGAAGGCAAAGGATTCCGAGATAGCCGCCCATGGCCGCTGCGAGAAGGCCTCCGTCGGGGCGCAGTAAAATCGACCCTCCTAGGGCAACTCCGCATCCGATCCAAATCTTGTGCGCGGCAATGTTTTCAGACTGCAGGGTTTCAAGTCCGGCACAGGCTAGATCGAAGGCGAGTACGGTAAAGAAAATCTCCAAAGTTTCCGTGAGCACCGCGCCCGCATAGTTGGCGAGAAACGGGCAGAGCGCGGTGAGCGCGAAGGCGGCCTGGGCGGCGCGCTCGCTTCTGATGCAGCGCCGGGCTGCATCCGTCAACAGGAAGCAAGTTCCTAGATCGATCAAGACTTGTAGGGTGAACACCGCGCGATAGTTATCTTTTCCGAAAACGGCGAACACGGCGCGAGCGCGATGCGAGTCATCGCATGACGCGAGTTGTCGTGGAAACTCTCGATCACGCGCTGGCTGTCCCGCAGAATGTCGGCTTCATTCTCGACGACTGAATCCGGAGGCAGACCTCCGAGACTTTCGCCTACGCTCATGCTGCCGCCTTCATTTCCTTCATCTGTTCAATCCATTTCTTGAGGTCGCAAGGCTCAAACATTTTTTTCCCACAAGCACCGGCGCGGACGAATGGCAGCCCCTCAGTTACCCAGCGCCGAATCGTGCCGGGCGATGTTCCGGTCAATCGCGCAGCGGTGAGCAAGTCAATGAGCATCGGCTCGACCGTTCTTGCTTGTTCAGGGAATGAAGTCGGTGTTTGTTGCATGCACGGGCTCCCGATTGATTTCCGGGACCCGCGCCGCACAGCCTGGGTTCGGCTGGTATTTGGTGGGTCTGGGCTGACTTAGGCGCAGCCGCTCTTTTATCATCCCGCCTGCCAGAGCGGGCTCACCTGTTAGCTCGATGCCGTCCTGACTTCTGCCTTAGCCTCGGCATGCAGGCATCGACTTTACAAAAGGAAGTATAGCACTACCCTGAAGGTCTTGTCAACTACAAAGTAGCTACCTAACTTGACAATTTGTCTAG
>Ga0137418_10000507_pt1 | contig 34941 bp, 33 predicted proteins | sample CZODoug3_1_2_16f_FD_122242 | JGI IMG/M metagenome (GOLD analysis project Ga0137418, IMG submission 122242) | Vadose zone soil fungal communities from Angelo Coast Range Reserve, California, USA - CZODoug3_1_2_16fungal (Hybrid Assembly) | ecosystem: Environmental > Terrestrial > Soil > Vadose... | reverse complement strand
CATCTGGCACACGCATTTCGCGTCCTCATTCCCATTCCAGTTCGGCGTAAGCCGAAGTCACATTGCGGCGATGGAACAGGTCGAAGACCGCCCAGTTGCCCGCTTCGGAAAGCCCGACTTCGTCGGTGGCCTGCTGGATGGTCTTGCGATTGCGGATGGCGGCGCGGGTTTCATTGAGTATTACCGTGAAATAACGTTGCTGCGCCTGCAGCGGCTTCGGCCACGGCAGGTCGCTGCGTCCATGGCCGGGCACGTAGTGATCTGCCGCAATGGCCGGCAAATTTTTCATGACGGCAAGGAACCCGGTAATGGTGGCGTCGATCACCGGCGTGTGGCCGACAAACAGCAGATCGGACAACCACAGTGTGCGGGTCGGCGTGTCGAATACCGTCAGATCGTCATCGGTATGCGCCGGAGGCCAGGCCTGCACGACGATCGTCCTGGTGCCGAGATCGAGTTCCAGCCGTTGCCTGACCAGCAGCGTCGGCGTGACGATCTCCGATCCTGCCGCAGCCGCGCCGCCCATCCGAATCGCTACTTCCGTACCCTTCACAATGCCGAGTTGTTTCGCAGCCGTCCCGCGATTGACCGAAATCTCGAAGAAGCCCATGCTGCCCACGATCGCGAAAACCTCTCCAGGCGCGCCCTGCGCGTAGTGGCTGCGGATTTCCGTGATCTCGCTCTTCCCGATGACGATGCGGAACGGAGGCGGGTCATTCCCCAAAAGCTCGGGCGCATCCGACGCGCGAATATTGGTAATCAGGTTGCCGTAGCGGTCAATCTTCAGAACAATGCCCCGCAACGACCCGTCTGGGGACTTCTTGGGCGTGGGCGCAGCAAAGCGCACGTAGTCTGTAATTTCATCGCCAAATTTTGCGGGGTCTACGCCTTTGGCCAGGTTCGCCGCGACCGGCGCAAACACGTCACGCCCATGAAATGTCGAACTCACAGGCTGCCGGAAGTAGTGGCTGGAAGTAATCTCGCGCACCAGCACGCTCTCCGCCTGCGCGTAGACCAACGAGAGCACGCCATTGTCGGGAGCCACGAAATAGTGTTCGCCCACCGTCGCCAAAATCGGCCGCCGCTCGCTGCCGACGCCCGGATCCACCACGACCATGTGCACCGAACCGCCCGGGAAGTACTTGTACGATTCGGAAATAGCCAGCGCGCCGTCGAGCACGTCGTAGGCCTGAACGGCGTGCGTAATGTCCGCGATGCGTACTTCAGGAAACACGTCGAGGAGAACGCCCCTCAGGGCGCCGGCAAAATGATCGACCAAGCCAAAATCAGTGGTTAAGGTTACGATGTGCGGACGAGCCAAGGGAGTGCCTTCCAGCTTCGGATTTTCTTCGCCAAATTTCCAAGCTATCGCTCGCCGGCTGCCGCGTCAAGGCACGTGGGTAACGGCTACTTTGAATTTTGAGGTGGAGTGGAAGCACGGTGCGTCCACCACAATTTTAGAAACAACCAGGTCACCGCGAAACGGATGAGAAAGGCAATCAGGAGAATAGGGAAGAGCCTGTGATCTGAACGGCCTAACCGAATTGCATCCATGATTGACTGTGGGGTCGTCAGGTGGAGAAGATCGCCGCCAAAAGCCATCCCCACTGGAATAGCTTCTTCATGCGAGTTGTCTTTCCGCCCTCGATTGCTCAAGGGATTCGCAGAGAGCTACGAGGTCCGCGACATCCCAGAGTTGATTTCAAAGTAGCCCACTACCGGGTAACGGTGACCCTGAGTGGTTCAGGGTTTGTTACTCGTAGCGCAGAGCCTCCACCGGATCCATGCGCGAAGCTTTGAGCGCAGGGAAGAATCCCGAAACAATTCCTACGACCGACAGGATGGAGAACGAAATCATCATCACGCTGGTCGAGGCACGCAGGAAGATATCACCCTCGTGGTTGACGGTTTTGTAGAGTTCGCCGTAAAGCGGCATGGGGGGAATGATCCACGTCAGCAAGATGGCCACGCCCATGCCGACAATTCCGCCCATGAAGGTCAGTACCAGCGCTTCCAGCAGAAACTGAATCAGGATATGCCGCCGCCGTGCCCCCAGCGCCTTGCGCAGGCCGATTTCGCGCGTGCGCTCGGTTACCGAAACCAGCATGATGTTCATCACGCCGACGCCACCCACGCCCAGGGTGATCATGCCAATCAGCCCAAGCACAGCCTGCAGGCCGTAGGAAAACGCGTTCATCATCTCTGCGCCTTCGACTGTGTCCCAGTTGGGCGTGGCTTTTTCGTCTTTCGGATCGAAATGGTGCCGCCGCGCCACCACCTCGCGCACCGCTGCCAGGGCCGTCTTGTTCATGTTGGCTGAGGCCGGTTGGAACACAATCTCGTCCGGATTTTTCAAGTCCTTCAAGTCCCGCATGAGGTGGAAGGGAACGAACGCCTGTTCGTTATCGGGACCGTTGTACATGGAGTCTTGAATCTTGTTGCGCAGCGTGCCGATGACTTCAAAATCGAGCCCGCCGATGCTGACGCTTTCTCCCACCGACGGCGCTCCCTGAAACACGCGCCTGGCGGCGTGGTTACCCAAAATGACCACGCGCCGGTGCTCGCTGAAGTCGTTGTCGGTGAAGTAGCGGCCATCTTCGAGGTCGAGCCTGCGCATTTGGCCATACGGCATTTCCACGCCGCGGGTTGAGAGCGAGACCACGCGCGACCCCACTTTGTAGGCGAAGTCCCGGTCGATTTCCGCACTGACGGCCTTGACCAGCGGCACCTCATCGCGAATGGCTTGCACATCCGCGTATTCGTACTGAATGTTCTTTCCGGCGCGCTGTCCGCCGGCTTGCAGGCTGGTTTGTCCCGGCCACATCACGATGACCTCGTGACCGACATTGTTGAACGCCATCGACACGCTTCCGCCCAGCCCTTGGCCGAAGGCCAGCAGCAAAACCACCGACGCCAAGCCCCAGACGATACCCAGCATCGTCAACAGCGAGCGCAGCCGGTTGCGCATGAGCGACTGCCAGCCTTGCGTGACCAGTTCTTTCAGAAACATGCCGAACCTCTTGTTTACCTTTTGCAGCAGAGCTGGTTAATCAACGTGTACATCCCCCGACCCGGTGCGGACGGAAAGCAAGGGTCCGCCGCCCCGCACTTTGCCGGTCACCGTTTTGTGGCCTTCCTGCACCTTGCCCTGAATGGTGGTCGTGACCGGGTGATCGATCGTGGCGTTGCCGGAACTGGTGGAGAGGTCCACATCAAAAGCGGCTTGCGGCGGCAGATGCAAGCGCACATTGCCGGAGCCGGTGTGCACACGCCAAGACTCCTTGGGACTGCCCTCGATCGTGATATCGCCACTCCCTGCAGCCGCTCTCAGTCCACCCGCCAGACCCTTGAGATGAATGTTCCCGGAGCCGGTTTCGATGTCGGCGTCGCCCGTGCCGGTTTCTTCAAACTCAAGGTCGCCGCTGCCGGCGCGGCCATAAATGGGTCCAGAAAGTTCTTCGGCCCGGATATTGCCGGAGCCGGTATGGAAGTGCATCTCGCCCGTGAGCCGAGCAAGCCGCAGGTCACCGGAACCACTTTCGAGCTCAATCTGGCCCTTGAGGCCGTTGACGGTCTGGTTGCCGGAGCCTGTGTGTGAACGCAGGGTGGTCTCGGTCGGAACGGTGATTTGATAATCGACGGAGATGTCGCGGACGTCGGCGTATTCGATGCGGATGCTGTTCCCGTTTTGGTGGATCGGCGGGTTCTGCTCGAGTTCGTGGACCTCGCGGTCGTGCGAACCCGTCAGCCACCTGCTGCCGAGGTGGATGGTGGCGTGGATTGCGACCGTGCCCGCAGGCCCGCTGCGGACGGTAATGTCTCCCGAATGCGTGAGCACCGCAAGATCGACCGGACCAGCGACGGTAAGGGCACGATCGAACGTGCCCACGACCGAGGCGTCGGAGGCGGCGGTCAGCAGAAGCGCGACGAGACCGAGTTGCAAAGTGGTGATCCAGCGAGAGTTCATTTCCTTCTCCTTCTCCTTCTCCTTCTCCTTCTCCTTCTTCCTCTACTACTCCTACTCGTAACGAAGTGATTCCACGGGTTCCATTTCTGCCGCTCGGCGCGCTGGGTACATGCCTGCAGTGAAGGTGATCAGAGACAGCGTTAGCACCGAAGCCACGACCGCCAGCGTGGAGAGGGCGGGTTTGGGCACAAAGTCGGGTAAGGGTACGAGCGCCATCAGGACGCACAAGCCCACGCCGAAGCCGAGACCGATGCAGCCGCTCACCACCGTGAGCATGGCCGACTCGGCAAAGAATTGTTTCAAAATGTCACCTTTGGTCGCGCCCATGGCTTTGCGAACGCCGATCTCGCGAGTGCGCTCGGTGACGGAGACGAGCATGATGTTCATCACGCCAATGCCGCCAAGACAGAGCGTCATGATGGCGACGCAGGCGAAAAACAGGGTAATCATATCGAAGATGCGTTTGAGCTGCTTGGCTCCATCCATGGTGTCCCAGATGAACAGCGCGTCCACGTCCAGAGCCTCGAAGTGGTGCATGCGTCCCAAAGTGCGACGGACCTGGCGGACGGTTTCTTCGTGGTTGTCCGGGTTACCAACCTCGAAGACGATGTTGTCGAGGAAGCCTCGGGTGATCCCGGGCTTCTCCGGAGGAGGAAAGTCGCGGGCGATCGCCGAATAGGGCGCGAACAGAATGTCGTTGTCGGGCCCGCTGTAATTGGAATTCTGCTTTTTCTTTTCGAGCGAGCCGACGACCGTGTAAGGGATGCCTTGAATGGTAATGGTCTCGCCGATGTCAGGCTGGCCGCTGAAGAGCTGATCGCGGGCGGCGGAGCCGAGCACGACGACGCGACGGCCTTCTTTTTCGTCTTCCTCGGTCAGCAAACGGCCTTCCCAGAGGAGAAGCGAGCGGAAATCCTGATAGGCGGGCCAGATTCCGGAAACGGCGCGGTTCGCTTGATTGTGGGTGCTGACTTCCGGGAGAGTCCGGCGGAGTTCCGGGCTGACATCTTTCACGAGATAGCACTCGTCTTTGATCAGCCTCGCGTCGTCGATGGTGAGCTGAATTTCACGCCCGGCGGCGCGGCCGCCTGCCTGCATGCTGGTGCGGCCTCCCCAGATGATGACGAGGTCTTTGCCCAGTGCCTTCAGGCGCTCGTGCTGATCGGAGCTGAAGCCTTTGCCGAGGCCCACGAGGATGATGACCGACGAGATTCCCCAAATAATGCCAAACATGGTGAGGAAACTGCGCATCTTGTTAGCGCGGAAGGTGGCGACGGTCTGGCGTAATGTTTCGCGTAAGTTCATGGCCAGCCTGGCGTAGTTCCCAACCTAAACTGTTCAACGTTTCTCATTCGGAGGGGAGCGGAGCGAGGAATCCCTCGACTCTTCCTCCCGCGGAACTCTCGACAGCTTTCTCACCGTGCAGCCGTCGCCCCGGGGATGCTTCGCTGGGCGCCCGAAGACAGAACCCCAGAAATTTGCCGCCTGACACAATACGCAAACTTGTTCCATCCGCGCCGTATCGTTATGGTTGCCGCGGCTGCTGCCGCGATATGGGGTGCCCGACAACGAGTTATTGCAATACGACCTGGTCGTTTTCTTTGAGCGAGTTGTCGACGAGCTCAGTCTTGGCGCCGTTCGAAATTCCAATCTTGACCGCAACCTTGCGCTTGCCCTCTTTACCTTTTGGGTCGGGCACTTCCACCGAAGCTTGCTTCTCTTTGTCGTAGACGAGGGCGCCTTCCGGAATCTGGAGAACTTTCTTGTGTTCTTCCAGAATCACTTCGGCGTTGGCAGTCATGTTGGCCTTGAGCTCGCCGCCGGGGTTGTTGATGGAGGCGCGGACTTCAAACGTGGTGACATTGTCCTTCTCGACCCCCATCGGCGAAATCTTCGTCACCTTGCCGGTAAAAGTCTTGTCTTTGAAGGACTCGACCTTGATTCGTGCGGGCTGGCCAAGATAAACCTTGCCGATATCGCTCTCGTCGACCTTGCCCTTGACGTAAACCTCGCTCGTGTCGCCGAGGGTCATGACGAGTGTGGCGGACGAGCCGAGAACAAGAATGGAGCTGACGGCGTCGCCGACTTCCACATCGCGGGAGAGCACGATACCAGCAATCGGAGAAACGATCTGGGTGTAGTTCAATTGCTCGACGAGTTGCTTCAGATTGGCGCGGTCCTGCTCGACTTGGGCCTGAGCCTGGCCGACTTTGGCGTTTCCTACAATCAATTGCGCCTTGGATACGTTCTGTTTATTCAACGCCATCTCGTAATTCCTTTGAGCATCATCGAGGGCAGAGGCGGAAACCACGCCGTCTTTCGCCATGTTCTGGGCTCGCTGGTAGGCGCGCTTGAGGAGGGGAACGTCGGGACCCTCGGCATCGACTTTCGCCCGCTCCAGATCTGCCGCGGAAGCTTTCATATTGGCTTCGGAAGCCTGGAGCTGCGCCCGGGCTTGCGAGACCCGCGCTTCAATCTCCTCGCGGTCGAGCTCGGCGAGGACCTGACCGACTTTCACCTTGTCTCCGGCATCGACGCGAAGTTGTTTCACGATACCGCTGGCTTTGGACTTGAGTTCGACTTTGGTAATCGGCTGCACTTTGCCCGTCGCAACGACGCTCTTGGCGAGATCGGCGCGCTCCACCTTGGCGAGCTTGGTGGGGTCAATCTTGGTGGTGCCACTGGAGGCGTAGAGGCCGAGGGCGCCCAGGACGACGGCCACTCCCACCACGATGCCGATAATGAGCCATTTCCGGCTCTTCTTTTTTCCATTTCCGTTTGCCACTGGGCTGCCTCCTGCTGAGTAAGTTCGCGGCGCTGATGGTGTTACGTGGGTGGCCTCGATTTAGTTCCCCCAATGCTGCAAGTCACTGGGATTCAGCGGTTTCCACAAGCTTAGACCGCCGAGTCCGGGAAAGGAAAGCGAGCTTTGTGCATGCCCGGACGCCGCTGCCTCCAGGGGCGAGTCGGAGTGCTAAAATTGGCCCTTCCATGCTTACGTATGCGCTGCTGCGGGTGTTTTTGATCTTTCTGCTGGTAGCGATGAATGCCTTCTTCGCCGCCGCGGAATTTTCCCTGGTGAGCATCCGCGAAACGAGAATTCTGCAACTGATGGAGGCCCGGCGCATCGGCGCGCGGACCGTACTCCGCCTGCACCAGAATCTGGATGACGTGGTCAACGGAGTGCAGTTTGGGATCACGATCACCAGCCTGACCCTGGGCTGGGTAGGCGAGCCGATCCTGGCGCGGCTGATCGAGAGCCCTCTGGCCCAGATACCGCACTCCAGACTCAGCGTTCACGCGCTGGCCATCGGGCTATCCTTCGCGCTCATAACGTATTTCCACGTACTGCTGGGTGAGTTGGTTCCGAAGACGGTGGCGCTGCAGCAGGCCGAGCGTGTGGCGCTCGCGGTGGCCGCGCCGATGGATGTCTTCCTGACGCTGGCGCGGCCGTTCTTGTTTTTTACGCGGCGCTCGGCCGGCGTGGTGCTGCGGATCTTTGGGGCGAGGGGCGAGCGCGAGGGCGCGGTGCATTCACCGGATGAGCTGAAGCTGATCGTCACCGCGAGCCGGCGCTTTGGGCAGATTCCCGAATTTCAGGAAGACATGATCCACCGTGTGCTCGAACTGGACAGCTTGACGGCGCGCGAGGTGATGGTGCCGCGGCCAGACATTTTCTCGCTGCCGGCAAATCTTCTGCTGGAAGAGGCGCTGAAGCGGGTGAGCGAGGAGCATCACTCGAGGATTCCGGTCTATGATCCGCAGCGCGGGCCGGAACATATTGTTGGGGTGCTCTACGCCCGCGATCTGATGCGCTGGATGCGGTTGAGGGTGAGCCTGCCGCCGGGGCACTCGGCGGCGGCGCGGCTGGCGCAGATGACGGTGAGCCGGATCATGCGCACTGTGCTGGTGGTGCCGGAGACCAAGGTCTTGGCGGAGTTGCTGGTGGAATTTGAAGAGCGCAAACGGCATCTGGCGGTTGTGGTGGATGAATTCGGCTCGACCGCCGGCGTCATTACGGTGGAAGACATCGTGGCTCAGGTGGTGGGAGAGATTCAGGACGAGTTCGATAATTTGTCGGATGAACCGGAGCTGGAATCGAGTGGCTCGCTGGTGCTCGACGGAGCGACCAGCGTCCGAGAACTGGAGGCAGACTACGAGGTAGTCCTGCCGCGCGATGAAGGCTTCGAAACGCTGGCGGGCTTTGTCATGGCGCGACTACAGCGCATTCCGCAACCGGGCGACAGCGTGGAGTTCGAGAGCCACCGCTTCACCGTAGAACAAATGGAAGCTTACCGGATTGCCAAAGTGAAGGTGGAGCGGGTGGAATCGCCGACCTCGCCGGTTCTGACCGCCTGACATGCTCCGCTACCTTGCCCAACGCCTGCTCTACATGGTCCCGGTGGTATGGATCGTTGTGTCCGCTGTGTTCCTGCTCATCCACATCGTCCCCGGTGACCCCATTCAGCAGATGCTGGGCGAAGGGGCCGCTGGCACCGACCTGGCGGCAGCCCGGCATGCGTATGGGCTGGACGTGCCGCTCGGTCAGCAGTATCTTCACTACTGGAACCGAGTGCTGCACGGCGATTTTGGCAAGTCGATTCGCTATGGCCAAAGCGTCAGATCGCTGGTGGCACAACGGTATCCGTACACGCTGCAACTGACGCTGGCGGCTCTGCTGGTGGCGATTGTGCTGGCGCTTCCGGCGGGAGTGCGCTCGGCGCAGCGGCGGAACCGCTGGGACGACCGCATGATCAGCGTAGTGAGTCTGTTTGGACTGTCATTTCCAAACTTCGCGCTGGGGCCGATCTTGATCTTGATTTTCGCGATTGGGCTGGGGTGGCTGCCGGTCTCCGCGGCGGGGTCGCTCGATCACTTGGTGCTCCCGGCGATCACCATGGGCGGGGCGTTGGCGGCCATACTGACTCGCATGGTGCGCACGTCCATGCTCGAGGAATTGAGTCAGGACTATGTGCGCACCGCGCGGGCCAAGGGGCTGTCGGAGCCTGTCGTCGTCTATCGCCACGCCCTGCGCAATGCTTTGATTCCCGTGATTACCGTGCTGGGCCTGCAGTTTGGCGCGCTGCTGGCGGGAGCGATTGTTACGGAGACGATTTTCTCCTGGCCGGGCCTGGGCCGGCTGACGATTCAGGCGATTTCGAACCGCGATTACTACTTGGTACAGGGCTGCATTTTGGCCATTAGCGCGACCTACGTAGCGGTCAATTTCCTGACCGACTTGGTGTATTCGGCGGTGAACCCACGAATTCGGCAATAGGGATATATAATTTGCGCCTTGCAGTTACACCTCGTCCCGGAGACAAAAGATGAAGATTGCAGCGCTGATAGCCCGAATCCTGTTAGGGCTGGTTTTTGTCGTGTTTGGTGCGAATGGTTTCTTGAATTTCATTCCCATGCCCAACATGCCGCCGAGCACGGCGACGACGTTCCTCACAATTCTCATGACGACCCACTACGCCCTCATCGTTTCCGGCTTTCAGTTGATTGGGGGGGCACTGCTGCTGGTGAACAAGTTTGTCCCGCTCGGCCTGACCTTGCTCGGTCCCGTGATCGTGAATATCTTCCTATACCACGCGCTGATGGATCCGAAAGGCCTGCCGCTCGTCATGATCGTGGCTGTGCTCTGGGCCATCGAGTTCTGGTACCACAAGAAGGCCTTTGCCGGCGTTCTTTCGGCCTAGAGTCCTCGTTGCCATCCGCAACCATCTCGCTCCCGCGACTGGCGCAGCACAATCCCTTGGCCGCCGGGGGAGCGCTGCTGGTGGTGGTGTTCGTCGGCTGCGCCTTGTTCGCTCCGTGGCTCGCCCCGCAAGACCCCGCTCATATTGACTTGCCCGTGCGCTTAATGTCCCCCTCGCGGGCGCACTGGTTTGGCACGGATGAACTGGGCCGCGACATTCTCTCCCGCATTATTTATGGCGCGCGAATTTCCATGCTGGTGGGCGGGAGCGTGGTGTCGCTGTCGTTGCTGCTGGGGCTGTTCGTCGGGTCGCTCTCCGGCTACTACGGAGGACTGTTCGACCGCTTCGTCAACATTATCGTGATGAACGCGTTCCTTTCCTTCCCCGGCATTTTGCTGGCGATTGCCTTTGTGGCGTTTCGCGGGCCCGGCCTGTTCAACCTGATTCTGGCGCTCTCTCTCGGTGGATGGATCGGATATGCGCGGCTCGTGCGGGCCCAGGTGTTGGCTGTTCGCGAAAGGGAATTCGTGGAAGCAGCGCGAGCCCTGGGTGCGAGCGACCTAAGAATTATTCTGCGCCACATCCTGCCCAACATCGTGCAGCCCATCATCGTGCAGAGCGCGATCGGCATCGCGGGCGCGATTCTGGCGGAGGGCACGATGAGTTTCCTTGGCCTCGGCGTGGCCCCGCCGACGGCGAGTTGGGGCTCGATGCTGAACGACGCGCGCGTGCACCTGTTGGACACGCCGCACCTGGTTTTGTTTCCCGCCGGTGCGGTGATGCTGGCGGTGTTGTCTTTCAACTTCATTGGCGACGCGCTGCGCGACTTGCTCGATCCGCGCTCGCGAATCGAAGCGGGATTGTAGGGAAGGCGACCTCCGGGTCCTGTAAAGTATTGATTCCATTCCAGATCGAGTTCTTGACGAATATAGCAAATAGCTATATAGTGATAGCGATTTGCTATATGAAGCTGGGCGACAAACTCCGTTACCTGCGCGAGGTGGAAGGATCTCTTCGCGGTCTCGACCGTCCCCTGACCCAGGCCGAGGTCGTGCGCGCGCTCAATGTGGAACACAAGCAAGGCATTAGCCAGGCCTATCTTTCGCAGATCGAGAGCGGCAAACGGCCGCACATGACGAACGCTACGCGGGCGCTGCTGGCAAAGTTCTTTAAGGTGCATCCGGGATTCCTGGTCGATGACCCGGAGGGCTTTCACACCGAGTTGACCTCGGACCTGCGCACGACCGAAGGGCGTCTCGATATTTGGTTGCTGCAAGGTTCCGAGCATTTCCGGAACGACCACGACGTGGCCGAGGTGATGGTGAAAATGGCGCGGCACCCGGATACAAGGTCGTGCTTTATTTTGACGGGAGCGATCCTGGACACTCCGGGGCTGGCGGAACGTCTGCTCGAAGCGCTCGGGCCGGAGAAGAGCGCCCAGCCGACGCCCAAAGGGCGGGCCACCAACGGGGGAAGGAAGCGGCCGCGATGACCTGGGCGGATTTCTATCTTGTCTGTTTCGTTGTGGGATTTGCGCTGAGCGTGCTGGCCTTCTTGGGCGTGCATCTGCACCTGCCGTTTCATTTTCACGGCGGGCATGGCCCTGCGGGGCCTGGCATGGCACACGGCGGAGCCCATGGCGCGGGCCACGGGCACGGAACCGGCCAGGGAGGTTCGGGCGCCGGCCAAGCCGGAGGGGTTTCGCCCTTCAACTTTGTTACGTTCACGGCGTTTCTGGCGTGGTTCGGCGGAACCGGGTTCTTGCTGACGCGCTATTCCCGCGTTTGGTTTGCGGCCGGACTTGCCGTGGCGCTGGCCGTCGGTTTGTTGGGTGGCTACATCATCTACGTCTTTATGGCCAAGGTCCTGATGTCTCCTGACGCCGTGCTCGACCCGGCGGACTTCCGGATGGAAGGCGTGCTGGGATATCTGTCGAACCCCATCCGCGAGGGCGGTACGGGCGAGTTGATTTACACGCAAGCAGGAACCCGGCGAACCTGCGGCGCGCGCAGCGACGAAGGCGTTGCCATTGCGAAGGGAACGGAAGTGATCGTGACGCGCTACGAGCGCGGGCTCGCTTATGTGCGCACTTGGGATGAGATGACGGGTAGCGCGACAGGAGACGAGCCACGAGGCTAGGGAATTCTATGCGGCGCAGTTTCCAAATCGCAATCGGGCTGTTGTGGCTGGCACCGGTCGTCATGTTTCTCCAGTACCGGCTGGTATGGGATCGCCTGCCGCAGAGTGTCGCAACGCACTTTGCCGCAAACGGACAGCCCAACGGCTGGATGTCGCGCGCAGCGGCGATGGCGTTTCCGCTGATCCCGGTCCTGATTGTGCTGCTGGTGGCCACCATCTGTTGGGCGCGGATTCGCGAGCCGCATGCAGGCTCCTGGGCGATTCTCGGTCTGTTCTCCGTGCTGCCCCTGACGCTGATTGTCATCAACCGGCAGATCATCACCTTCAATCTCGGAGGCACGCCGATCCATGGGTTGCCGATCCATGAGTTGCCGATCGTGCTCGCAGCCCTCGCGGCGGTCCTCGTGTGCGTCCTGGTGTTCCTGAGCGCGAAACGCGGTGGCCCCTGGCCGCTGGCGGATGTGGTTGCGGAGCAAGTGCATGGGTCGCGGGTGTGGACGTTTCTATTGCTTGGACCTCTCCTGGTCTTAGCATTTGTGATGCTTCGCATCCCCGATCGCGGAGTGCGCATCGTCTTCGTTCCCGTGACCTTGGTTTTCTTGGTCACGGGCGCAGCGACTTGGTCGGGCTACCGCTTTACCCGCAGCGGTCTTGAAATTCGCGCCCTGGGCTTTCGATTGCGTTCGATTCCCAAGGAACAGATCTGCCACGACCAGCCGAGTTCGTGGAATTGGACGGGCGGTTATGGCATTCGAGGCTTGGGCGAGGATCGGGCCTACGTGTGGGGGAATTCCGCCGTTCGCATCGCCACGGCACGGGGAAGCGTCTTCCTCGGACACACCGAGCCGCAGCGATTGATTCACGATTTAGAGGTGTTGACCAAGGCAGGGCGATAGCGTTTACAGATTTCGAAAGTTTCTATTTTGGAGGCAACATGTTGGATCTTTCCGCCGGATTTTGGGTGATCGTCGGTTTGTGCGTTCTGACCTTTCTTCTGCTCATGAGTTTTCTCGCCAACCTTTATCGCAAAGCAGGGCCGAACGAGGCCATTGTCGTCTACGGCATGGGCGGCGCGCACGTTGTAAAAGGGCATGGCCAGTTGATATGGCCGATGGTGCAGAACTGGCGCCTGCTTTCACTGGAACTGATGTCCTTCGATGTCGCGCCCCAACAGGATCTCTACACAAAGCAAGGTGTGGCAGTCACGGTCGAAGCCGTGGCGCAAATCAAAGTGAAGTCTGACACGGAATCGGTTCTGACCGCGGCGGAGCAGTTCCTCACCAAGACGCCGGACCAGCGCGAGGGCCTCATCCGACTCGTCATGGAAGGCCATCTCCGCGGCATCATCGGCCAACTCACTGTGGAAGAGATTGTGAAGCAGCCCGAGATGGTGGGCGACCGCATGCGCTCGACCTGCGCGGACGACATGAACAAGATGGGGCTGGAAGTGATTTCCTTCACCATCAAGGAAGTGCGCGACAAGAACGAGTACATCGTCAACATGGGCCGCCCGGATGTCGCCCGCATCAAGCGTGACGCGGACGTTGCCACCGCCGAAGCCGAGCGTGATACAGCGATTCGACGCGCGGTCGCGACTCGCGAAGCCGCGGTGGCAAGGGCGCAGGCGGACCAGGAGCGAGTGCTCGCGGAAACGCTGTCGCTGGCCAAACAAGCGGAAGCGCAGCGCGATCTGGAAGTGAAAAAAGCGCAGTACCTGGAAGTCACCAAGAAGCAGCAGGCGCAAGCTGATAAGGCCTATGACATTCAGGCCAACATCATGCAGCAGCAAGTCATCACCGAACAGGTCCGCGTGCAACAGGTCGAAAAAGAAGGGCAGGTCAAGGTCCAGGAAGCGGAAATCAATCGTCGTGAGAAGGAACTGATCGCAACCGTCCTCAAGGGCGCCGAAATCGAGCGGCAACGCATCGAAACCCTGGCGGCGGCCGAGAAGCAGCGCCTAACGGCTGAAGCTGAGGGCCAAGCGTCCGCCATTCGTGCGAACGGTGAGGCCGAAGCCGAGATCATTTTCAAAAAGGGCGAAGCCGAAGCCAAGGCGATGAACGTGAAGGCCGAAGCGTTCCAGGAATATAACCAGGCGGCGATCATCGACAAGCTTTTCGCCACCATGCCGGAAATCGTCAGGGCGCTGGCGGCACCGCTCGCCAACGTGGACAAAATCACAGTCATCTCGACCGGAAATGACGGCGCCGCCGGGGTCAACAAAATTACCGGCGACATCACCAGAATGGCCGCACAGGTTCCCGCCCTCTTTGAGACCCTGTCCGGCATGAGCCTGACGGATCTACTGGGCAAGGTGCGGCAACTTGGCGATAAGCCGGAAAAGCCGCCGCAGGCGCCAGCGGCAGGGAAGTAATTGCACACAGCGGGGGCGAGCCAGGCTCGCTTCCGATTTCCTAGCGGGTACGGAAAGGAGTCTCCCATGGCACTACTCGAGCGAGTTTCGACGTTAGTCCGGGCCAATCTCAACGACCTGATCGACAAGGCCGAAGATCCGGAAAAGATGCTAAAGCAGGTCATCATCGACATGCAGAACCAGCTTCTCCAGGTGAAGACGCAGGTTGCGCTCGCCCTGGCCGACCAGCACCTGCTGGAGAAGAAGCAGAAAGAGAACGAGGAAAAGGCCGCCGACTGGATGCGCCGCGCGGAGTTCGCGGTCGATAAGCGCGAGGAAGACCTCGCCCGTGCCGCCATCGAGCGCTCGATGAGCTACAGCGAGATGAGCGAAAAGTTCGGCGAACAGCTCGCCGATCAGAAAATGCAGGTGGAAGGCCTGAAAAATGCTCTTCGTAAACTGGAACACAAGCAGGCCGAGGCACAGGCCAAGTGCGATCTGCTGTTAGCCCAGCATCGCCGCGCCCGGGCTCTGAACAAGGCCAGCGATGTTCATAGTGCCACCGGGGATGGGTCGAAAGCCGCTGCTTTTGACCGCGTGAAGAACAAGGTCTCGCGCTCGGAAGCCGTCAGCCAAGCCAAAGCCGAACTTGTTGGCGGAGACAATATGGAAGAGCGCCTCGAAAAACTGGAGAAACAGGAGAAGGTCGGCCTTGTCCTCGAGGAGATCAAAGCGCGGAAGGCGAAAGTGAACTAGCGTGATCCGGGCAGAGCTCACACGCGCAAGATCCAAGTTCGGATGATCGCCGTTCGGAGGATCGCCTTCCGGAGGATCGCCTTCCGGCGCAGCGCTGTCGCGCGCCGGTGGATCCTAGGGTGGATCCTGTACGCCGCGAAAAAATAGCAAGGTACGCAGTCTTGACTCGCACTCCTCAGCCTCCTATTCTGAAACCAGTTCTTCCCTAGGGACGGGACAATCCTAAAAAATGTTCACGGAGGAAGTCCCCATGAAGTTGAATGACACCATCACAACCTACGACGTTGCCGAAGCCCTGCAGGGCGAGACCGGCAAGTTTGAAGTAACCAGCCCCAACGGAGAGCGCTACTTCGTCAGTTGCCAACCGGGGCACTCCATTGTCAGCCTCGAGTGGGCCGGCAATGAGCCAAATCTCCAACCTTTCCTCGTCCGCAAGGTCGCCCAACCCATCGGGAGCATTGAGGGCCGTGGTAAAAGATCCGCAGCCGCTTAGCTTTGGTTAAGCGATAGAAAACGGAAGCCCGGTCTTGAGATCGGGCTTTTGCTTTGTGTGCCGAATCCCCAGCGCCCGACCAACGCCTTGTTGAGTCCAACCGGGATCACATCTCCTGTTGGCCGACGCGTTCGAGAATCGTGTCTTTTACATCGCGGCAGCCGGAGACACGGAAGTCCTCGACATCATGCAACAGAAATGTGGCTGCGGGTCGGCCGCGCCCCGTCTTGACGCGAAAAAAGTCGGAGCCTTGCACATCCTGCAGCCAAAAGGCTGGCCGGTGATCGGGGCTCTCCGTTGCGATCTCTACGCTCGAAAGTTCAATGTTCTTGACATGCCGGAGAAAAAATCCGCTCGCCGGAAGAGTTCCAAAGCTGGCAGGTTCGGGGTAGTCGTTTTCTTTTTCGGGAGGATTCACGCCCGCCATGGCCTGCGTCCCGCCGCCCGCTTGATGCAGGTAGACATCGCTGATCTTAATGTCCTCGATGGGGTACCCGGGGACGCCAGTGATCAGGGAGCAGATTTCTGGCAGCGCTCCCCAACTGCTGAGGTTGCTGATGAGAACCCTCCGCAATTTGCCCACAGCGGTGCCCTTCGGTCCGCGCAGGCGGGTGCCGAGCCGCAGGAACAGCGGCGCGTTCCGGATGTCGCGCATGGTGATGTTTGTGATGGCGATATCTTCACAAATTCCGCCATCCACCGTCTCCAGCGCCAAGCCGCGGCAGCCCTCAAAAACGCAGTTCGAGACGGTGATGTTCTTGAAGCCCCCATTGGACTCCGTTCCAAACTTGATGCGACCGGTCGCGTTGCGCTTGAAATCGGGGCCGAATCGCCGGAAGGTGCCGTCGAGCATGGTGCCCAACTGATAGTCGCCGGTGACGTAGCAGCTGGCGATGGTCACGTTCTCGGTTGCCCGAGCGTAGCCGAGCGCCAAGGAACTCTTCGGGCAGATGCCATCATCCCACGGGGAATTCACGCTGCAATTGGAGATGTGGACGTTCTTGCAGCAGTCCACGTCAATTCCGTCACGGTTGGTATCGATCTTGAGGTTATCGATCGTGAGATTGTCGACGCCAGTGGCCAAGATTCCGAACCAGCCTCCCGCCAGAATCGAGAAGTCGCGCAGAATCACGTTGTGGCAGTTCTTGAGCGCAATCGACTTGTTGCCCACGCCGGGCTTGGAGGTTGGCGGCAAGTCTTGGTCAGTCTCGTGCCCGCGACTCAGGCCTCTGCCCCAAATGATTCCGGGGCCAACAATCGCGATGTCATGGATGCCCTCGCCCCAAATCAGGCTGTTGTGCCAATGGTTGTGACCGTAGTCTTGATAGGGCTCCCAATCACCTTGGGGCTCGGCGGCGTCGTAGCCACCCGAGGTGGTGCCGTCGAGCGGAGTGGATGCCGCCAGAATCGTCGCACCGGATTCCAAATACAGGGAAACGTGGCTCTTGAGGTGGATCGAGTAGCTGGCATAGGTGCCCGCGGGGAAGACCACGGAACCACCGCCCGCAGCGGCCGCGGCGTCGATCGCCTGATTGATCGCCGGAGTGTCGATGGTAGCGCCGTCGCCGAGGGCGCCGAACCTGCGGACGTTGAAAATGCTGTCGGGTGCCGGACCGAGTCCTAGAGCTTCCTCCGCGCTGGTCTTGGTGGGTAGGCCTGCGGAAGCTGCGTAGGCAAGCCCCGTGCCAGCCAGCCTGAGGAAGTCCCGGCGGTGGCCCCTGACCTCGATCTTCATGGGCCCACGCTTCATGGGCCCGCGCTCTTCGCCGTTGGGCTCGCCTCTTCAGAAAGATCGTCTCCCCAGTCGAGCTGTAAGGTCCGGGCCGTTGTGTCGATAGGTCCCAGTTCCGCAATATCGTCGACCACGGGCGCGCCGAGTTCGCTGAACTTGCGAGCACTGACCATGACACGGCCTTCGAGCGATCCTACCGCCTTGTTGTAAGCATCAACAGCGCGGTCGAGGCCTTTGCGGACATCCTCGAAGTGGCTCGCGAGAGTGCGGAGGCGATCGTGCAATTCCTTGCCCAGCGCGCTGATCTGTTGCGCGTTGCGGGCAATGGTCTCCTGCCGCCAACCGTAAGCGACGGCGCGCAGCAGGGCGATGAGCGTGGTAGGCGAGGCGACGATGACACGCTGGTTAACTCCCTCTTCTATCAACGACGGGTCCTGTTCGAGAGCCGCGCTGAAAAATGACTCGCCCGGCAGGAACATGACCACAAACTCCGGCGTGTTCTCAAACTGCTCGGAATAAGCCTTGTTGCTGAGCTGCCGCATGTGTTCGCGAACCTGCGACGCGTGTAACTCGAGTTTCGACTGACGGATTTCGTCGGTCGGGCTCTCGTGCGCGTCCAGATAAGCTTGCAGCGGGGTCTTGGCATCGACGACGACGGTCTTGCCCCCGGGCAGCTTGACGATGACATCGGGACGCATGCGCCGGTCGTCCACGGTGAACGTCTGCTGTTCGATGAAGTCGCAGTAAGAGAGCATGCCCGCCATCTCAATGACGCGGCGCAGCTGGATTTCTCCCCAGCGCCCGCGCACGGCAGGAGCGCGCAACGCCTTGACCAGGTTGCCGGTCTCGCTGCGCAGGCTTTCCTGCCCCTCTTTCAGCGAAGCGACTTGATTCTTGAGTTCGCCATACGCCGTGTTGCGAGCTTCTTCGAGCAAACGCACCTGCTGGTCAAACTTGCCCAGCTTCTCATGGATGGGCGCGACCAAATTCTCAACCGCCTGCTTGCGGAGGTCGAGATCGCCTTGCGCGTCCGATTGAAGTCGTCCCAGCGCCGATTTAGCCTGCTCCAGAAATGACGAATTGTTGTTCCGCAGGGCGTCCGCGGCCAGCGCGCCAAAGGCCTCACGAAATTCCTGCTTGGCCTGCACCACCACGGCCAGTTTTTCTTCCTGGGCCGCGGTGTGCAGCTTGAGTGCCGTATCGAGGGATGCTGCCAGGGCCTGCAGCCGCGCACTTTCCTGCTGTGCGCTCTTCAATTCTTCCCGCGCCGCTGCCAGATCCCGCTCCAGCCCTCGCAGTTGACTCTCCACCACCTGCGCCCGCGAACGATAGGCGAAGAACGCAATCAGGAACCCAAGCAAAGATCCGGCGGCCAGCGGCAGCAAAACGTTCATGGGAGTGATTTTCGCTCTCGATTCTAACAGGCTGCCGCGGCGCTCCGGCCCAATGCACCGCGAGGGCCAATTTTGTTCTTGGCCCGGCAAGGGCTCTCGTGTAGACTGCGGCGGCTCCGTTAACCCCAGTCAATTCAACAGGATAAAAGTAACCAGCAGTGTAGTGTCCCCCGTAACGTGATGAACGGGATAACCCAGCCTATCCTGCAGGTACGAAGCAAACCGCTGGGTTCCCCGAGTTGTGCCGCAGACGAGTAAGTTGCCGTAGAGAACCTGAGACGAACAAACATGCGATCTCCCGTATCGATCGGTTTACTGCTGCTGAGTGGTGCTTCCGCGCTGGCCTGCGAGCGCGCGGAAGTCGCATCCGACGCAGCCGTGCCGGCCGTTTCCCAGCCCGCCGCCAGTGACTCGGTTTTCGATGCCCAAGCTGCTCGCGAACTGCTGCGTTTCGTAAATCAGGCTCGAGCCCAAGCCGGCCTGGAAGCGCTTGTGCTGGACGAAACTCTGAGCCGGGCGGCTCAGGCGCATGGCCGGGAAATGCTCGAGCGCGGTCAGCTATCGCACCAGTTCCCGGGAGAGGCCGACCTGCTGGTTCGGCTGGGACAGGGCGGTACGCACTTCAACCGCGCGGGCGAGAACATCGCTTTCGATTACTCAGTCCAACACGCACACCAAGCGCTGATGGCGTCCGACGAGCACCGCAAGAATTTGCTGGATCCATCATTCAATGCGGTCGGAATCGCCGTCGTGTGGACTCGCTGCCAAATGTATGTGGTCCAAGATTTCGCGCACCAGTTGCCGACGTACGATGCTGGCCAGGCCGAAGATTTGATTGCGGAAAAAGTGGCCACCCTGCGCACGCAAACTCGTTTGCCGCGCCTGAACCGGGTGAAGAATCCGAATCTTTCCGGAGCCTGTTCCTCGGGCAAAGCGAAACCGAACCGCGCGGCCCTGTCGAGCGCCCGCTACGTCCTCAGCTACACCAACGTCGAGCCGCAAGCCCTTCCGCCCAGCGCCGGCAACGTCATCGGCAATGGCCAAATGAAGGATTTCTCGGTCGGAGCCTGCTACGCGCGAACGGAGAAGAACCCGAACGGGGCTTACTTTGTGACGATGACGTTTTACTAGCGCGTCGTCCTCTGCGCGATCCCGCCAAATAGCGCGAACGGCCAATGACGAATCGGCGGCAACTCGTTCCATCGGCTGCTCGGAAACGGACGCGGCCTTGATCCGGGGCGGACGAGACTCGCTTGCGACAAACCGCTCATGCGGGTCGATGGGCGCCGCGGCGACCTTGCGTGCGACTCTTGAATGTCGGGCTCATTGGCTTCTTGATCTTCGCCGGTCACTCATCCGGGTTCCCGACAGCCGGGTTCCCGACATCCGAGTTACCAGACATCCAAGTTGCCGACCTTGCACGACATGGCCCTGCTAGGGTCATTCAGCTATGACGTAGGGGCTATTTCCCGATCGGGTTCACCCGGTAATTCCACCAGCCCTGTGCGCTCTGTTCGAAGCCACGGAATGAATCTGCCGACGCCGGCTGCCCTATCAAGGGCTGGGCGGGCGCCCGCAACGCATCCTCCATCAAATCGATTTCACATAAGATGCAGTCTATTTCTTTCTCCTCTCGCTGGACACGGCTTTCCAACGCTTCGCGAGATTCGGCCCATGCCGCAATGTGAACGTACGCACCTTTGCCACCGTCGAATCTGCGAAATCCTTTGCATTTCGGATTTGGTTTGAGCTCCGCCAGTCCGATCCACAACCTCATAGCAAGTTTGCTCCGGGTAGTCGCGAATGGCCATTTCTCATCTGGGAAGTAGGGTACCCGAGAACCCTTCCGACGTAAACGCATTGTGTTGCCGGCGATCTGCCGTGACATATTCAACGCTGCCCGCACCGAGTTGTGCCTGAATCTCAGCGCACGAGGCGATGTGCAACGCGTCGAGAGTTCTCAGTCCAATTCCGGATCGATGGCGACGGACCAGCGTTCGCGCTTGATTGAGGACTGCAGATGTCACCTGAATCGTTTGCATGCGCCCAAGAAGAGCGTTGAGCACTTGTTCAGCTGGTGGAAGTCCGCCGGGCGCATCTGCGTAATGGAACGAAAGCCCGGCCTGGCATTCCACCGCGGAGAGGTCGCTGGTGCAGGAATCGCGCGAGCCCAGAATGGCCAGTGCTTGCAACCCACGTTGGTCGCCCAATGCCATAGAGACAAGCACGGAAGAGTCTATGTACAGCAGGGCCATCAGTCTTCTTCCCGGTCCTGCAAGATGGCACGCACCGCCCGCGAGGAATCGACGCCGAGGGGAGTCAGCTTCAACTCAGAAATAGGGCGTGGCTTCGGTCCCGGCCGGACAAGCCCCGCAGCGACCAGCCGTTCGTGCGGATCGGTTGGAATCGCCGTGATTCTCGCCACTTCCTGATTGTTCTTTGTAATCGATATTGCGCGGCCCGTTCGCTGGACGGTCGCGATGATTTCTGAGGCCCGGTCCTTCAGTTCCTTGATGCCGACAGACTGCTTTTTGTGGCTACTCATGGCTATATCGTATAGCTACTATAGCCACTTTGTCAAAGGCAGACCGACTATCGCTCCGCCCAGCGCCGGCAAGGTCATCGGCAATGGCCAAATGAAGGATTTCTCGGTCGGAGCCCGCTACGCGCGAACGGAGAAGAACCCGAACGGGGATTACTTTGTGACCATGACGCTTTACTAGCGCGTCAGTCCTCTGCGCGATGTGCAAACTAGCGCGAACGGCCAATCACGAATCGGCGGCAACTCGTTCCATCGGCAGCGCGGAAAACGGACGCGGCTTGGATCCGAGCCGGACCAGACCCGCTTGCGACAAGCCGCTCATCCGGGTCAATGGGAGCCGCGGCGACTTTGCGCGGCGACTTTTGATGTCAGGCTCATTGGCTTTTTGATCTTCACCGGCCACCCATCCGGGATGCCGGCATCCGGGCTACCGATCTTGCATGAAATTGCCCGCTAGGTCATTCAGCGATGACGTCAGGCAGCGATAACGAGAAGCCTATTTCCCCATCGGGTTCACCCGGTAGTTCCACCAGCCCTGTGCGCTCTGTTCGAAGCCACGGAATGAATCTGCCGATGCCGGCTGCGCTATCAAGGTTTGGGCCTGCGTCGCACGCAACGCATCCTCCATCACCTGGTGGTCCGGGGAAAGATGACACGCGGGATCGGTGGCGGCCGCGTTTCCCAGCAGCAACATCGCCTGGCAACGGCAGCCGCCGAAGTCCTCTTTGCGGCGGTCGCAACTGCGGCAGGGTTCGGGCATCCAGTCTTCGCCCCGGAACTTCTGGAAGGCGGGTGATTCTTTCCATATCCATTCCAGCGAACAGTCTTTCACGTTGTCGAAGTTCAACCCCGGAATCACTCCTGCGGCGTGGCAGGGAAGCGCGAAGCCCGCCGGATCGATGAGCACAAGCTGCCGGCCCCATCCACCCATGCAGGCCTTGGGATAGCGCGCATAGTAGTCGGGAGCGACGGAGTCAATGCGAATCTTTCCGGCGTTCCGCTTCTGCGCTTCGGCAACAACGAGCAGAGATTTGTCGACCTGCTCGCGCGTGGGCATGAGCGCGGCGCGGTTCTCGAGGGCCCAGCCGTAGTACTGAACGTGCGCAATCTCCATGCGGTCGGGCTGTAAAGTTTCGAGGAAGCGGATCGTCTCCTCGAGGCGGTCCAGATTTTGCCGATGGACGACCAGATTCACCGTGAAGGCAATCCGCTGCTGTCGGATGATTCGGGACAATTCCAACTTGCGCGCATGCGCCTTGGCACCAGCAATCCAGTCGGCGCTGTCTGCACGGGCGTCCTGGAAACTGAGTTGAATGTGGTCGAGACCCGCGCCGACCAGTTCTTGCAGCCGCGTCCCGGTCATGCCGAGGCCCGACGTGATCAGGTTGCCGTAGAGGCCGCTGTGGCTCGCGGCAGCGACCAGCTCCGTCAGGTCGGGTCGAGCGAGCGGTTCGCCGCCGGTCAGGTGCAGATGCAGCACACCCAGCTTCGCAGCCTGCTGGAAAACTCGAACCCAGTCCTCGGTCGCGAGCTCCCTCTGGGCAGCCGTCATCTGCAAGGGATTCGAGCAATACACGCAATGGAGCGGGCAGCGATGCGTGATTTCGGCGATGAGGGCGAGAGGGCCAGGCATCAGTAATCCACAATCCGCTTCTCTTGCAGCTTCTCGAGAAACTGGTCGGCCTCTTCCCGGATGCGTACCGGGTTGACGAGAATGTATTGCTTTTGCAACTCCGCCACGATTTCGAGCATGCTGCGCCGGCCATCGCACAACTCCAGAATCGCCCGCCCCGTGCCCTGGACACGAACTGCCCCTTCCGGAAAAAGAACAGTAGCTTCGATGGTTGCATCGAATTCAGCTTCCGAGTTCTCAAGGGGCGCCCATTTGCAGCCCACGGCCAAGCGAGGAAGACTCGCATCCTGCGGTCGGGCCATCGCTATGCCCCCTCGATCGGGAATGCCCCCGGCGGCGGCCATCCAGGCTGCACGTAGGCAAAGTAGAGCGCGTCCAGCTGCGCCCAAAGAATGTCGCACTTGTCGCGCAGGGCCTGAATCGCCAGTTCCTGCTGCGCCCGCGTCCTAGCATTTTGCTGGACGTACTGCATGGCAAATGCAGCGTCTTCCGGCGCTTGCGTGAGCCGGGCCTCGAAATAATCGAGTCCTCCGGCCAGCCACGGGTAGTGCCGCCGCATGCGGTCCATGCGCAGGCTGATCAAATCCTTGGAAAATAATTCGGTCAAAGACGATGCCACCGCCTCCAGAAACGTGCGATCACGGACAAGACTCACATACTCGTTCACGGCATAGCGCGTGGCCGGCAGGATACCTTCGCCCCGCTCCACTTGCGCCCGGTCCAGCCCCGAGGCTTCCGCCAGCTTGATCCAGCGTTGAATGCCGCCGGCACTGACCGCGTCACCGTCGTGGTCCACGATGCGTTTGCGCCAGGCCTTGCGAAATTCCTTGTCCTCGCTGCGGGAGAGAATGATCGCGTCCTTCATGGGAATGCGGCTTTGATAGTAGTAACGGTTGAGCGCCCATGCCTGCAGTTGGCCGCGCGTGAGCTGGCCCTCGTGCATCCGTTGGTGAAAGGGATGCCGGTGGTGGTAGCGTTCGGGGCCCATGGCCAGCAGACGCGTGCGCAACTCCTCGGGGCTGAGCAGCGGAGCCGCCGCATCTAAAGCGTGAACTGCCATCCGTCCTCCGCGATTTCCCAGCCCGCCTCCCGCACGGCACGATGCTCCGGGCTCGATTCGTTTAGCATGGGGTTCGTATTATTGATGTGAATGAAAATCTTTTTCCCATGACGCAACTTCGCCAGTCGGCGCAGTGAGCCTGCGGACCCGCCGACGGGAACATGTCCCATCTGCTGCGCCGTCGCACCGCTGCTCTGAACTTGCATCAATTCGTCGTCGCTCCAAAAGGTTCCGTCGAACAGCAGTACGTCCACATTGTTGAGCGCTTCCATCAGCTTTTCGTCGATGCTTCCCACCGACGAGAGATAGGCGAGACGCCTGCCCGACGACTCGAGGATCAGCCCGGTCACGGCTTCGGTGGAGCGCAATTGGCCAGCTCGTTTCGGCGTGACATAAGCAGGATATCGCGTCGCCAGGGTCAAGGCGGTGCCGACGATGCCCGACCGGCATCCATCCACCGAGGTCAGCTCAAACGGCGCACCAGGGACGATGCTGCTCCACTCGACCTGTCGCGGTACTCGGTTCAACATCCCGAAGAAAGAATTGTCCTCTTGTAAAATCTGCAAGACGGACGCAGTGGCGAAAACATGCAGGGGCTGCAACTCGCGTAGCAAAAGCAATCCCAACACATGGTCGAGGTCCGAACTGGTGAGTACCACTCCGGAAATGGGTGATATGCGCACACCCGCCTTGGGGTGGAGTTCAGGTGTGGCCTCAATCTGCGACCGTAGGTCAGGCGACGCTCCCAGCAGAAACCAGGACTCGTCCTCGCCGCTGACGATCACCTGCGCCTGCGTGCGCCGCTGCCCAGCAAAGGTTCCGGCGCGGACCGCGCTGCAATTCGAGCAGGCGCAATTCCATTGGGGAAATCCCCCTCCAGCTGCCGAGCCGAGAATCTTGATTTGCATGCGTCTTAATCGGACGGGTTGCTGCCAAATGGCCGAACTACCAGTGAACAACATCTGGCCGAATCGCACAACTCCGTAGCGAAGGCAACGCATGGCTCGCAACCGAGGACGCCCGTCGCCACTCCACCAGAAAAAACAAAAAAGCAAGAGGGGAAAGAACTGGGCGCGCGCGCCTGGCTCTTTCCCCTCGGCCTTGGAACGGTTAGGCTAGAACGTTTCGGAACCACCCACGCAAGGTTCTCCAAGCCCGGCGTGGATCGAGCCTACTTCTTTCCAGCGTTGAGCGATCCGGACAGCTTCAATCCGTACAGAGCAAACAGGTCCTTGACACTGATACCGTAGATGGTGGACAGCGAGTAGAGCCTGAAGACGTTCGGAACATGCAGTCCACGCTCCAGCATATGAAGGCGGCTCGGGACCATTTCAAATCCCTTGCGACCGTGTTTTTGTGCGATCGAGCGACTCTCCCCATGCACATCGCGCATGGTCAGTCCTCGACCTTCTCGTATTTCACGCAGCTTGGACCCGGCCTCTGTTACCACCTTCGTCCCAGCAGCGCTCTTGCTTCGTTTCTGTTTCACAGATTCCCCTCCGTGATTTGACAACGGCAAAGCAGCAGCGTTACTTGAAAAATGTAACGATACTATTATTCCCACAAATGGGCGTACCAAGTCTAGAATTTTTACGAAAACGTTGTATTCGCGGTCCGGCGGCCCTCGGCACCGTCTTCGAGGGCAACCCTTAAAAACGGTAGGGCACGGCCGGGTGGGGCTATGCCACGATCGTGCCATTCCGCTTCTGGCGGGAACGGATTAGTCTCAAAAGTGAGCAGTTCTGGGGGAGGGCTGCCCGAGCGCCAAAGTCTCGCAAGAGACTTTGGCGCTCGTTTTGTTGTGGATTTGTTGTGGAAATCAGGCGCGGATTTGAGATTACATTTCGGCGGGAGTTTCAAGTTGTGGAAATGGTAAAGTTTACCGTGATGCGCGCCTCGGTCTCAACCGCCTGCCCGGCCTGCAGGTACGGCTTGAAGCGCCACTGGCGCACCGCTTCCATAGCCGCGGTGGCCAGAATGGTGGGTCCACTGACAATTTTGAGGGCCTGGATCGATCCGTCTCGCCCGATGAAGGCGTCCAGGATCACCGAACCCTGGACCTTCATCTCCCGCGCCAGCAAGGGATAGTTGGGATCGACGGGGTGAGAGAGCACCTGCAGGGCCTCGGCGGAAATCTGTACGCGACCAGGTCCGGGGGGGTCGGACCTGCCGGCAACCGTCGCGTCGCTGCCGGGAGTGGCCGCGCGTCCCTGGATGCCGTTGCTGGTGTCGACGTGGACTGCGACCGCGGGCTTCGACTGGAGCAGAACCGGTCGACCTCCAGCAAATACTTCCACGGCGAGGGGTGGCAAGACCTTGCGTGTCACGGTCGGTGTGGGGCTCGCGGTCTCCGCGTTCGGCAGCACGGGTTTCGCGGGTGGCGCCTTGTGTTTTTCGTGCAGTGCTTTACCGCTGGTATCGGCGGCAGGCAAATCCGTTGCCACCGGCGCCGCGGCCGGGGTGGAAGACGCAGTAGTAGGGCCGCCCGCAGGTGTTAGGTTGGCTGCAGCCGTGTCCGCTGGCGCGGGGGAGGGTGCCGTTTGCACAGCCTCCGTCTCGGGCTCGGAGCTGCTGGCAGCAGTGATGACCTTGTACGCGACGACGCCGATCGCGCATAAGAAAAGCACGAGCGCCAGGAGCAGGCGCTGGCGCTGACGGTCTTCAGGCTTGGAGGCCTCCCCGCTGCTCGGCGGTAGCTGGCGTCCAGGACTTGTGGCGAGCGACACGCAGCCTCCTCAAGGGGCTCGAGATGCGTTCCCGAACTCCGACATTGTTAGTATGCCCGGAAATCGCTTTGCCGCCAACAGTTTCGGAGAGAAAGCGCCTAGGCAAGGGGGTGGGCTTCTGCATCGCCGTAACGAAGCTTCGAAGGGGAAATCGCCTGCCGACTCGTGTAACCATCCAAGCTCTTGACCACGAAGGACTTGGCACGTATCCTGAGCACACGGGTGATTTCCTGACGAGGGCTCAGTAACCATGCGCGGTCGTCGCGTCGTGAGAAACATGTGTATGGCCAGCGGCTGGTGTTCCAAAGCGGGCTGGCTGTTACTGCTCGCGCTGCCGAGTGTGATGGTCGGCCAGGCCGGATCCGGGGCCATGCTAGCGGCCCGCGGTAGCGTCGCTGTCAACGGTCGAGTGGTGGGTACCTCGCAGGCTCTCCTGCCCGGGGATTTGACGGTTACGCAACGGGATGCCGGCGGCAATCTTACGCAAAACGGAACGAACGCCATGCTCGGTCCGGAGACGGCCCTGCGTTACGAAGGCGAGTATGCTGTTTTGGAACGCGGTGCGGTCAGCGCGAACACCCAAAACGGATTTGCCGTGCAGGCGGGTTGCTGGACGGTGAAGCCGCAAACATGGAATCAGTGGACGGAATTTGCGGTCAGCTACGCGAGCGCCGGAGAAGTTCTGATCCAGGCGCGCGGAAGCGACGTGCGCGTGTACGGCCGGATGCAGAAGGCGCGCGCTAAGAAATCCGAAAAGACGGTTGATCTAGGACCGGAAGCGGAGCGCAACCGTGACGTCAACGGAGCTCCTGTGGGTACGGCCAACGGCGCGGCGCAGGATCCCGAGTCGGATCGCGGAGAGCTATTGCGCGCCGGGCAGGAAATGCGGCGCGAAGCGTGCCCAGTAGCGGACCAGCAGTCGCGGCGGCGTCCAGCAGGCGGAGCAGCCAGCGCGGCCACCACCGGCCCTTTGAATTCCGCGGGAGCGTTGTATGGCGGCGCGGCGGCCGCTGGCGTGGTCACGGTATTGTTTCTGGTCAAGCACGACGACCCGGCTAGCGCGAAAAGTCCCTAGCGCTTCCCCGATATCGTTCAGAATATGGAACGCGTCACAGCCGCGCTGGCTCCATGCTCACGAGCTCGTCGCCAACTCCTTGGCGCGCTGTGCCGCCTTGACGACCGCCTTAATTAAGGTCACACGAAGCTTTCCCTCTTCCAGTTCCATGATGCCGTCAATCGTGCACCCGGCCGGCGTGGTGACCGCATCTTTCAGAAGCGCCGGATGATCTCCGGTTTCCAGAACCACCGTCGCCGCGCCCAGCGTGGTTTGGGCGGCCAGCAGCGTGGCCACATCGCGCGGCAAGCCTACTTTAACCCCTGCCTCGGCAAGCGATTCGAGGATGATGTAAATGTAGGCCGGCCCGCTGGCCGATAGCGCAGTCACCGCGTCCATATGTTTCTCGTCGACGACGACCGTGCGTCCGACCACATCAAAAATTCCGCAGGCCAGCCGCCCATGTGCTTCCGTCGCATGCCTGCCCTTGCAGATTGCGGTCATCCCCGCCCCTTGCGCACAGGGAGTGTTCGGCATGGCGCGAATCACAGGGTTCTTCGTGCCGAGCGCGGCTTCAATATCCTTGGTGTGCACCGATGCAGCCACGGAGATAAAGATCTGGTGGGGCTTCACCTGTTTGCGAATCTGCCGCATCACCTCGGCGACGACCTGAGGCTTTACGCAGATAAAGATTATGTCCGCGCCGCGTACGGCGGCCGCGTTGTCCGTGCCCACATCCACGCCGAGTTTTTCCTCGAGCGCACGCGCCCGTTCCGGATGAGCCACAGTGGCTCGCGTTGACTTTTTGGCCAGCAGCCCCGCGCGCAGCATGGACTGCAGGAGAATGCTGCCCAGTTTTCCGGCCCCCAGTACGGCCACAGTTTTGCCCGTGAGTGACTTGCCGGACAGCTCTGTTTCAGAACCACTCTTCTGCGATCCATCGCGCTTCACCGGGCCTCCGCGTGCCAGACAGTCTTGGTCTCCTCTACGATTCAGCTCGAAGAACACGCTGCTGGTCGGAAGACCTCACCTTCTTATATCACGCAGCAGTTTGGAGCCCGGCGGAACCAAGCCCACTCCAGAGCGGTTGACGCGGGCAAGCTCGCAGTCTCGCCAGCGACGGGCGACCGTGCGGTTGCTGCCCCCATTTCCGAGACGCCGGTGACCATATCCTCGCTGGAGAGGTTGTCGCAGATCAGAAGATCGATCAGGAGATCAATCAGAACACCAATCAGAACACCAATCAGAACATCCATCAGAACATCGGAGCCATTGCGGCGCAAACATACGGTTACGGCAGATCCCGGCTTCGGCCGGGACAGCAAGGGCTTATCACCTGGGGGCTTTAGCCCCCAAGGTTAGATGGCAGGCTCAGAGCCGAGTCCTAGTTCACCGTCAGCGTCATCGGGGCACTGTGCGTGATTCCATTGGCGGTGGCATTGACGTTGAAAGTGTAGGTGCCCTTGCTCGTGCCCGGTTGCCCGCCACCGCCACCGCTGCTGCTTCCTCCACAAGCCGTCAGGAAGCCGGCTAGGGCGATCACCAGGAGCGAGCCGGACAGCCACGCCAGCTCCTTGCGCGCGCGACGATGCGCCCCCAGCGAGACGATACCGAGCGCGGGCAGCGACAGCCAGAAGGCCAACAGCGGAGCTCCGGGCCGGAATGGACCCGAAGGCCGCAACGATGCCATAGCCGCAGTCGTATGAACACTCAGCAGCACAGTGGTGCCGGGGCTTCCCGCCGGGAGCGAGGCCGGACTGAAGCTGCAGAAACTTAGGTTCGGGAACCCGGCGGTGGCGCAATTGTAGGTGACATCGTTGGCAAACGTAGCTTGGCCATCCGGGCCGATTGGAATGGAACAGCTTGACACGCCGCCTGCTGTGACCGGCGTGCATGCGACTGCCGTTGTCGGGACGTGAAAATCCGCGTCTACAGTCAGGGTTACCGGGGCGTCGTGCGCTCGGGTGCCGTCCGTGCCGTGGATATTGAAGTGGAAGGCTCCGAGGGTTGTGCTGGACGCGGTCACCGTGAAATTGGCACTGCCTCCGGGGGCCAAGGCAATGGGAGCGGGCGGCGTGCAGGTTGCAGGCGCGCCAGATCCGCAGGTTAAAGTCACGGTGCCGCCAGCGTAGCCGTTCACCGCTGTTACCGTGCCGTTGAACGTCGCACTTCCCAGGACAGTGGAAGTTTGGGTGGCGTTCGACACGCTCACAAGGAAATCCGGCGGGCCCATCACCAGTGAAAACTCCCAAATGCCACGCCCGTAGGTAGAGGCGCGCAAGAGCTTGGAGCCACCACTGTTGAACAGCCGCAGCCTGGTGACCGGTGCATCCGGTAAATAGCCGACCGCCCCAGGAGTTGACAGAGGTCCAACCTCGGTCCAAGCCGGACTGATTGTCAGGCTGCTGAAGACCCCAACATCGGTTCCCACATAAACCGTGTTCGTCGCCGAATCGATCAACAGCGAATTGGCCGGAGCATTGGGAAGACTACCGCTAAAGTCCGTCCACGTTGCGCTGATTCCCAGGCTGGCGTTGGTGGTCTTGAGGACGTGCGTCGCACCGAACCCCTGCAGTGCCACGAAGGCCGTCGCGCCCGTTGCGTCGGAGGGATCGATGGCAATATCGCCGATGGTGTAGAAGGCGGACTGGTTGACGGGAGGAGTGATCTCCGACCAGGAGACGGGATTTGCGCCCGAGTCGTTGGTCACGAAAACCCGACCACCCGGTGTCGTTGAGGTCGACGGTCCAAAGCCCGAAAGCCCAGCGTAAACGACCTTGGAGAACCCGTTCGTGCCGACCGGTCCGCCAGCCGCAATGCTGTGCACGAAGTTCACTACCGATGTATGGGGATCCGCGCAGATGGTCGAGGACCCCTGATCGAAGTTGGGACTAATGGCCACAAAGCCAGTGCCGGTCGAGCTTCCACGCCAAATCCGGCAAGTGCCAACGAGCAGTTCGTTGCTATTTTGCGGATCCAGCATGTACGGAGTGTAGAATGCGCCGGAATCGCCGCCCAAGCGGACGCTGTCAACCACCAGCGCGAAGGCCTGCTCCCTGCAGGCCGTGCCGGACGTGCAGCGCTGAATGCTGATGTCGGTATTGGCGGTGTACCAGTTGCTGGGGTTCGTTGGATCGATTTCGTTGTACCCGCCGTCCCCGCCGTTGACGCTTTGCCAGTTCGTGTTGGTCTGCGAAGTGGCCGGTGAACCATTGTCCTGAGTACCGCCGAGCAAGATCGCCGAATTCGTCGGGTTTTGCGAAAAGGAAACGAACTGCGTCATCGATCCCAGCGAGCCGTTCAAGTCGTCGAACTGGTTGGCGGTGCAACTGTTCGTGACCAGCCCGGTGAACCCGTCCAGCGCGCGATAGATGCCTCCGTCGCTGGCAAAGTACAGAACGTCTGCCCCGCCCACAATCATGGAACTGATGCCATGCTGATCAGGATGAACCGTCGGGTGCAACAGGCAATTGTAGACATGGGTCAAGTTCTGGAATGAACTCGTGCCAGTTCCCCTGCAGGTCGAACTGGTGACGGGTGCACCGATGGTGCACTTGTAAAGGTTGCGGGCGCCCGCATACAAGTCGGTCGAGCTTCCGTTGGGCACGGCCGCTAGCTCCAGGTCGTAGAATCCTTGCACAGTTCCACATCCGCTTTGGTCGCCGCAGTTGGCAATATTGCTGTCGTCGAGTTCGGTCCAGGAACTGCCGCCATCGGTACTCTGCCAAATGCCTTGATCGCCATCGCTCCCGTCGATGTACCAGGCATACATCTCGTTTCGCCCCGGAACGACGGCCATCTCGCCGCGGTAGAAGGGGCAATTGGAATTGCCCGAAGTAGGACAGGTGGCCGAGCTGTTGATGCCCGCCGCTGAGGGCGCAGGCTGCGTGGCGAGACGCGTCCAACTTGTGCCGTCCGTCGAGGAATAAAAGCCGTGATATCGCATCGCCATGTAGAACGTCCCGGAAGCTCCCGCTTGGGCGTTAAAGATCACGCTGGTGGCGGAGATGGGGGCGACGGTACCGCCAAAAGAACCATCGTTGACCGGTGCGGCGGCCCAGGTTGCCCCCGAGTCCATCGAGACAAAAGGTCCGGCAATCTGTTGGCTGACGCGGGCGCCGTCCAGACTTCCATTGGTGATTGCGGTCGCGGCTACCACATTGTTCTCTTTGGTGGATTTCGTGTTGAAGGCGATCTTGCTGAAGCCGAGACCTTTGAAGGAGTGCGTGCCGCCGTTGGCGCTGCCAATCAGCGACCAGTTATTGCCTCCATCGATGGAGCGCAGGATTCCGAGGCCGTAGTAGGAGTCGGTGGAACTGTTGGCTTCTCCGGTCCCAACGAGAATCGTTTTGCTCAAATGGTTGAGGCCGTCGCAGTTGCCCAGGGTGACGCTGCAAGGTTGCAGCGCGATGGCGCCCACGGCCAGCGTCGACTGCGTATCGCTCATCGGCGTCCAGGTAACGGAACTTGGGTTGGAGCTTAGGCCGCCTGCATTCTTGGACCGCCAAACCCCGCCGTAGGCCCCTCCCAAATAGACCGTGTTGCCAGTCGCATCCGCGGGATCGATGACCACGGAAGTAGCCCGCCCAGAGACAAATCCATAGTCTTGACCCGAGCCTGGATCCGATTGGAGAGGCGCAGGACCAAGTGGCGCCCATGCCACTCCAGCCGCAGCGAGAGCCGGTCGCGCAGCCGTTCCAGCCGCCGCGGCTTTTCGTGCCGCCACAATGCGCGCAGCACGCATCTGGATCTTCAGCTGGTAGGCTTGCCAGCGCAGTTGCGCCGCGGTTTTACCCTTGGGGGCTACGCGGCCCTGCATGAACCACTGGTCACGGGCTGCCGGATTATCCCGATCAGCATCCTCACTGGCGCCCGAAGGGTTCACGCGCGCACCTTGCGCAAGGCCTGCAGAATTCAGGGTGACCAGCACACAGCTCAAAGCCAACAGGCGCACGGCGCAGAACTTCGGCATGAAAATTCAACCTCGGTAAGTGAATGGCAGGGGACTTTCCCTCAGTATGCGAGGCCGGGTCTGGGGTGTCAATTCAAGTTCGGAATCCGCGCACCCGGCAGTACACTGTCCGGTCGGCACTCTCGTGTCTAGAGGGCGGCCCGCGGCCTTCCATTCCAGTCCTGATGCGGCTCTTTGGGCTGCGGTTTCCGCTCGCGGAACTTCCCCCGGCGTTCGCGCCTCCGGCTGCTCACCCAGGGGCCCCCTTCATGAGCCTGTGCCCTTCGCGTTGCGAAAGCGCCTGATCGAATTCGTGCTCCAGTTGAGCATCCTCGGCGGGAGACCACGGCTTTCCCTGATTTGGCAGGCTCTGTCCCCGAGCCTTCCGGTTGGCGGACCACGCCAGCCGTTCGAGAGCGACTTCCAACGCCACTCTGACGTATTCCTGAAACAAATCGAATCGGACCGAAGCGGTTCCTCAGTTTCCTGCGATTTCCCAGAATGCAAGCCCGCACAATCTTTATTGCCGTCATCAATTCCATGTTTCTTCCCCCTGCTTAGGGTTTCGCCAGGGTTTCGCAAAACAGCGAATAAAAAGCGTAACCCGTGCCCGTAAGTCCTCTTCCGTCGATCCTTAACTTTCGTGGGTACTGCCAGTAGGCATCTCCGGCCAAGGCCGTTACAATCCTCTTGGCGCCACTTTACCGTCTCCATGAACCTGCAAGCACTCTGGCTAACCATCCGGCTCGCGACGCTCGTCGCCCTCGCGCTTCTTGTCCTGGGCCTTCCCATCGCCTACTGGATTACCTATTCGCGCTGGCGCTTGAAGTTTCTCGTCGAAGCGGTCGTCGCCCTGCCTCTGGTGCTGCCGCCAACCGTGCTGGGGTTTTATCTGCTCATCGCGCTGGGGCCACGCAGTCCCCTTGGACGCTGGTGGCAGGCACTCACCGGGCACACGCTGGTCTTTACGTTTGAAGGCCTTCTGGTGGGATCGATCCTCTACAGCTTGCCCTTTGCCGTGCAGCCTTTCGCGGCCGCTTTCGCCGGAGTCGACGACAGTCTGCTGGCCGCCTCGGCGATGCTCGGTGCTTCCCGCTGGAGAACGTTCCGTCGCATCATTCTTCCCTTGAGCGTTACGGGGTTGGTCACTGGCACCGTTCTCAGTTTCGCCCACACGCTCGGCGAATTTGGCCTTGTTCTGATGGTGGGTGGCAACATCCCCGGCGTAACCCGGACGGTTTCCATTGACATTTACGACAAGGTCCAGGCGGTGGACTATGCCGGAGCCAATCAAACCGCGCAGCTCCTGTTAGTCATTTCGTTTCTTTTGCTTTCGTGCGTGTACGCGGTGAACCGCGCTGTCGGGTACCCGGCAGGTTTTGGAAACACTGTTCCACAGCGAAAAAACAAGAATGGCGCTGCCGGTGCTTGAAGCTCGCATCCAGAAGCGATTTGCCCCGGTCGCCGGATCGTCGTCGGGCTCCTTAGAGGAAGCTTCCGCCCTGGACGTCGCATTTGATACGCCCCCTGGCTTCACCATTCTCTTCGGAGCGTCGGGCGCAGGCAAAACCACCGTCCTCAACTGCATCGCAGGCATGGTTCGCCCGGATGCGGGGCGCATCGTGGCCGACGACACCGTCCTTTTTGATGCGGAACAGCGGATTCACCTTCCTGTCGCCCGTCGCCGCGTCGGTTACGTGTTCCAGGATCTTGCGCTGTTCCCCCATCTCACGGTGGAACAGAATATCGCTTACGGCCTGGCGAATTTGGATCGCCAAGAACAGAAGACGCGTACCGATTCAGTTCTATCGTCGTTTCGCATCGAACCCCTGCGCCATCGCAAGCCCGCGCAGATCTCCGGCGGCGAACGCCAGCGTGTTGCCTTAGCCAGAGAGCTCGTCACCGATCCCCGCGCCCTCCTTCTCGATGAGCCTCTGGCCGCCCTCGACCTCCCCACAAAATCCCTGATTATCGACGACCTGAGGGCCTGGAACCTATTGCGTCGTGTCCCCATTCTTTACGTCACCCACACCCGCGACGAGGTCTTCGCGCTGGGCGAACGCGTGCTGGTGCTCGATCGTGGCCGCATCCTCGCGCAAGGCACCCCCCATGAGGTCATGACCACGCCGCGCTACGAAACGGTCGCACAGTTGGCAGGGTTCGAGAACATCTTCGACGCCGAAGTCGAGGCGGTCCACGAAGATCGCGGCACCATGACTTGCAAAGTGATGAGTTGCAAGGTGATGACCTGCAAAGTACGGACTCGCGAAGCGACCGATGACCAAGCCACGCCTCGGGAGGCAGCGACGCAGGAAGTAGCGTCTGGCGAAGTAACATCGGCCGAAGTAAAGCCTGGCGAGGTAAAGCCTGGCGAGGTAAAGCCTGGCGAGGTAACGCCTGGCGAGGTAAAGCCTGGCGAGGTAACGCCTGGCGAAGTAA
>Ga0137418_10000506_pt1 | contig 34946 bp, 28 predicted proteins | sample CZODoug3_1_2_16f_FD_122242 | JGI IMG/M metagenome (GOLD analysis project Ga0137418, IMG submission 122242) | Vadose zone soil fungal communities from Angelo Coast Range Reserve, California, USA - CZODoug3_1_2_16fungal (Hybrid Assembly) | ecosystem: Environmental > Terrestrial > Soil > Vadose... | reverse complement strand
TCGACACCTACCAGTCGGCCGGTGTCCTCGAGATGGACGCGGACGGCTGGGGGGTCGATTTCATGATCGGCGGCACGATCAAGTGGCTGTGCGGAGGTCCCTCCTGCGGCTACCTGTACGTGAGGCCCGATCGGATCCAAACACTCGAGCCTCGACTGACCGGCTGGTTCGCGCACGCGGAGCCGTTCCTGTTCGAGCACGCCCCGATGCGGTACGACGCCTCGGTGCGGCGGTTCGCCCAGGGGACGCCCAACGTTCCCGGCCTGTACTCGTGCCGGGAGGGGCTGCGCATCGTCCTGGAGGTCGGGCTGCAGCTGCCGCTGTGGAGTGGCCTCGCCGCGACCGGCGGCTACCGTTTCCGTCACATCTCGAACGCGGGACAATCGCGCAGCAATCCGGGCCTCAACAGTAATCTGTTGATCGCCGGCCTCGCGTACGCATTCTGACGATCAGCGCCGCAGCGCGAGCAGCGTCCGTTGATCCGTACCCGGCGCGCGCCCGAGGCCGAGGTCGATGCGCCCCGGATAGAGCGACTCGAGCGTGCCGAACTGCTCCGCGATGACCAGCGGCGAGTGATTCGGCAGCATGATGCCGCCCGCGCCGACGCGAATGGTCTTCGTTCCCCCGGCCACGTAGCCAATCACCACGGACGTGGCGGCGCTGGCGATGCCGGTCATGTTGTGGTGCTCGGCGAGCCAGTAGCGCGTGTATCCGAGCCGCTCGGCGTGCCGCGCGAGATCGAGCGTGTTATGCAGCGCATCGGCCGGCGTCGAGCCTTCGGTAACGGGCGCAAGATCCAGAATCGACAGTCGCGCGATACGCACACCTCTATTGAACGCCATCACCGGCCTGGGTTTCACCCCGGGACGACGGCGCTCGCTTCAGTCAACGAATCTTCACACTTCGTCCTTCTGATGCGTGTGGGTGTGCCGGTGGGATCCGGGCGCGTGGTCGTGGTCGTGGTCGTGATCGTGGTGATGCAGCGCGTGGCCGTGATCGTGGTCGTGCATGAGCTCCTTCGGCACGTCGGGGAACATCTCGTGCGCGGTGGGCGCGCGGCCGCCTGCCCACTCGACGCCGCCCTTCTTCCGCGCGGCCGCCAGCAGGTCGTCCCACGACAGCGTTGACGGATCGCGCGCGACCTCGAGCCGCTGCGCCAGCGCGGCGAGCACCAGCTTGCGGATGCGCCGCCCGTCCCATCCCTCGCACAGCGCCGCGAGCTCGTCGAGCCGCGCCCCGTCCTTCGTCAGCGGCAGCAGCGCGGGCCACTGCACGGCGAGCTCGCCGAGTGCGTGTTCGAGGATGCGCGCGATTGTCTCGGCGTCCGGCAGCGAGAACCGCATGACGAGGTCCGCGCGCGACAGGAAGGCCTCGTCCACGGCCTCGATGAAGTTCGTCGTGGTCACGAACAGGACCGACGGCAGGTTTTTCGCGATCTCGTCGATGCCGAGCAGTACCGCATCGGTCGCGCGGTGGACGTCAACCGGATTCGCCTCGAACGAGGCGGTCGACCGCCGGACGGCAAAGCTCTCCACCTCGTCGATGAGCACGATCACGAACGGCCGCCGGTTCGCGATCTCAGGGATCGTCTCCGTCAGCAGCCGCGTCACGTTCCGCTGGCTTTCGCCGAGCATGTCGCTCGGAAACGCGTGCGGGTTGATCTCGACGAGCGCCGTCGCCCCCTGGCGCGCCAGCGCCAGCGACGCCACCTGCGCGAGCCCGCGCGCCATCGTCGTCTTTCCTGTTCCCGGCGGACCCGCGAGGACGATGAGTCCGTGCGGCAGCCCCGCGAGCATCGAGAGCTTGCGGCCGTGCTGCAGGACGAGCAGCGCCTGCGCGAGGAGCCGCTCCTTCACCTCGCGCGGGACGATGATGGCGTCCCAGTCGCGGTCGTGGTGCTCCGCCGGGAGGACATGCAGCGAGAGAACACCAGGTGGCAGGGCGGAACGCGGAACGTCCATCACTCTCCCGGCCGCTTGTCGTCCGGCCACTGAATCTGCGAGAGCTCCTGCATCGACACGAGCGTGTCCTCCGCCTCCTCGAAGAGCACCATCGGGTCCATCAGCGTCCGCATCGTCTCGAGCAGCGAGTCGAACATGTGGACGCGCACGAGGCGGCACTGGTTCACGGGGTCGTCGTTGAAGTGCTGATGCCACAGGAAGTGATCGACGACGATGAGATCGCCCTTCTTCCAGCGGTAGTGCTGGCCGTTGTCGGGCGCGATGCCCATGAAGCTGTGGCCGTGGCCCTCCACGACGTAGAGCCAGGCCTCACCCGGATGGCGGTGAATCGACTGCGTCTTGCCGGGCGCGAACTGGATCATCACCTGCGTGAGGCCCGACGCCTGGTTGCCGATCGAGCGGTCGTTGAGGAACTTCGTGCGCGTGCCGCGCGGCGTGGCGAGAATCTCCTGCTCGTCGTACGGCGTATGGATGCGGCCCGAACGGCGCTTCTTCGCCTCGACGTCGACGCGGCGCAGCCGGCGCGCGTACGGATCGTTGCCCGGGATCCCGCCCGAGACCTTCGGGCGCGGCGGGAGCGTGTCGAACGGCTCGTGGCCCGCGTCGTCGATGACGCTCATGCCGAACGTCCAGAGCGTCGGCTCCGACGAGTAGCTCATGAAGCGGCCCGGCTTCTTGCCGTCGTTGCCGTGGCGGTGCCAGCTCCACGCAGGCAGGTGAATCGCGTCCCACGGCTTCCAGTCGTAGCGGACGCCGTCGACCTCCGTCCATCCGCTCCCTTCCACCATGAACAGGATCGCGTCCCACGAATGCCGATGGATGGTCGTCGTCGTGCCGGGATCGACCTCGTGCACGAGCGCGTCGAGGCAGCGCGTCGGGCGGTCCCCGTCCCACCCCATATAGACGCCCGTCCGAAGGCCGCGGGCCGTCGGCTCGAGCGTCACGTCGTCCTTGCGGATGACCGTCTGGCGGTACTTGCGCCATTCGTCGATGAACTCGGCGCGGCGCTTCTTCTGAATGTGGTAGTGGGTCGTCGTGGTCTGTGTTTTGGTGGACATGGGGCGATGTGACGGTTAAACATACATCGCCGTGCGTACGCTCGCCAACGCGGTCTCGTTCGCCGTCGCGCTGTCCGTGGCGCTCGCCGCGCAGGCGCCGTCGCGCCTGGCCGACGCGAGGCGCGAAGGGACGCTGACGCTCTACACGTCGCTGGCGCCGACCGAATCGACGCCGCTCGCCGCCGCCTTCGAGAAGAAATACGGCGTCAAGGTGCAGCTCTGGCGCGGATTGTCGGAGGAGGTGGTCCAGCGGACCATCACGGAAGCGAGGGGGCGGCGGTACGCGGTCGACGTCATCGAAACCAACGGCCCCGAGATGGAGATGATCGCGCGCGAGCGGCTCCTCGCCAGCGCCTGGTCGCCCGACCGCCTGAACCTGTTCGTCGTCGGCTACAACACGGCGAAGGTGAAGCGCGCCGAGATCCCGGCGACGTACGAAGGCTTCACCGATCCGAAATGGAAGGGGCGCATCGCGCTCGAGGCGACCGATTCGGAGTGGATGGGCACGCTGATCAAGACGACGCCAGGCGGCAAGGGGATGGACCTGATGCGCCGGCTCGCGGCGCTGCAGCCGTCGCTCCGCAAGGGCCACGTGCTGCTCGCCTCGCTCGTCGCCGCCGGCGACGTGCCCGTCGGGCTCGCGATGTACAACAGCAACATCGAGACGCTGAAACGGAAGGGCGCGCCGATCGACTACGTCCCGGTGCAGCCGGTGGTCGCGCGGCCGCAGGGCATCGGCGTCGCGAAGAACGCGCCGCATCCCGGCGCCGCGCGGCTGTTCAGCGAGTACGTCATGTCACCCGAGGGGCAGAAGCTGTTCGAGTCGATGGGCCGCGTCCCCGCCAGCACGAGCGTGAAGAGCGCGCTGAACGACTTCCCGTTCATCCTCATCGATCCCGTCACGGTGCTCGACGAGTCGGCGAAATGGGAGAAGGTCTGGACCGAGCTGTTCGTCAGGCGTTGATGTTCGCCGCCGTGCTCGTCAAGACGCGGCGCACGCGGTCGTCGGCGCACGACAGTCCGCTCCACAGGAGCACGCCAAGCAGCACGGGGAAGATCACCGGGAACCAGTCCGCGCCGGCGCGGACCTGCGTCGCCACCGCGCCGCCGAAGTACGCGGTGAGCAGCACAGCCGCGATGACGCGAGTCGCCGGGACGAGGTAGAGCACGACGCAGGCGATCTCGACGATGCCGAGCGGCACGGCGGCCGTGAGTGGATAACCGAGCTGCCGGAAGCCCTCGACCACCGGCGCGATTCTCAGCAGATGGATCACTCCGTCGAAGGTCATGAAGAGCAGCACCAACGCGCTCAGCACCTGGCCCGTCCGAACCCGTGTCTTCATCAGACTTCCCTCCTCTGATGACTGGTCGAACGGGGTGCGCCTGGATCGACAGCGACGGCTCCGCAGTCGCCAGCGGACTCAGCGAGGCTGGTCCGTTGTCCCGATTTCGAGCCGGCGGGAGTTCCAGATCTCGTACAGCGGCGGATAGACGAGGAGCTCGAGCAGGAAAGACGTGAGGATGCCGCCCACGAGCGGCGCCGCAATGCGCTTCATGACGTCGGCGCCCGTCCCCGACGCCCACATGATCGGCAGCAGCCCCAGGAACATCGTCGCGACGGTCATCACTTTCGGCCGCAGCCGTTTCACGGCGCCCTGCAGGATGGCGTCCCGCAGGTCCGCGCGCGACCGCAGCCGTCCCTCCCGTCTCGCCTGCTCGCAGGCCAGATCGAGGTACAGCAGCATGAAGACGCCGGTCTCGGCGTCCACGCCGAGCAGCGCGATGACGCCGACCCAGACGCCGACGCTCATGTTGTAGCCGAGGGCGTAGAGGAACCACACGGCGCCAATCGCGGAGAACGGCGCGGCCAGCGCGACGAGGAGCGTCTTCGCCATGGACTGCGTGCTCATGAACAGCAGGAGCAGGATGACGATGGCCGTCGCCGGCACGACGAGCGTGAGACGGTCCGCCACCCGTTGCATGTCTTCGTATTCGCCGCTCCACGTGACGGTGTAGCCGGGTGGCAGCGTCAGGCCGGCCGCGAGCAGGCGGTCCGCCTCGTCGATGTAGCTGCGGACATCGCGTCCCGCGAGATCGACGTAGACGTAGCCCGTCAGCAGCCCGTTCTCGTTGCGAAGCATCGCCGGCCCGGTGGCGACGGCGATGGTGGCCAGCTGCGCGAGCGGCACCTGCCGGTCGCGCGACGGGGTCGGGACGGGCAGCCGCGCGAGCTCGCCGACGTCGCTGCGGAAGTCGGACATGAAGCGGACGTTGACCGGGTAGCGCTCGCGCCCCTCGATCGTCGTCGTCACGTTCTCGCCGCCAATCGCGTGCTGCACGACCGCCTGCGCCTCGTCGATGCTCAGCCCGTAGCGCGCGATCTCCTCGCGGTTCCAGGTGATGTCCAGGAATCGTCCCGACGCGCTCCGCTCCGCGAACACGCGGCGCGCCCCCGCGACGCGCGACAGGATGGTTTCGACGCTCGCGCCGATCCGGTCGATGGTCGCGACGTCGCCGCCGGCGATCTTCAACCCGATCGGCGTGCGGATGCCCGTCGTCAGCATGCCCGTGCGGCCCTTGACCGGCATGGTCCACGCGTTCGACAGCCCCGGGACGTCCACGGCCTCGTCGAGCTCCCGAACGAGCTGTTCGCGCGAGATGTGATCGGGCGTGATGCGGCGCAGCACCGCCAGCGTCCATCGCGGCGCCCACGACGAGTACCACGTCGGCCGCGTCCGCCATTCGGACACCGGCTTCAGCGTCACGATCGTTTCGAACATCGACAGCGGCGCCGGATCGGTCGGCGTGTCCGCGCGGCCCGCCTTGCCGAGCACGCGGTCGACTTCCGGGAACTGCTTGATGAGGCGATCGGTGGACCGAAGCAGCAGTTCGGCCGTGCCGATCGAGATTCCCGGCACGGTGGAGGGCATGTAGAGGATCGTTCCCTCGTCGAGCGGCGGCATGAACTCCGAGCCGAGGCGCTGATAGATCGGCACGGTCACCGCCATCGCCGTCACCGCGGCGCCGACGACGAGCCACGGGTGCTTCAACGACCAGACGGCAACGGGCTCGTAGGCGCGCACGAGCCGCCGGCTGATCGGATGGCGTTCCTCGGCGTGGATCGTGCCGACGGCCACGGCGTTGACGGCCCTGCAGATCGACGCGGGACGAAACCGGAACGGGCGGACGCGCGTCAACAGCAGCCGCAGCGCGGGATCGAGCGTGACCGCCAGCACCGCGGCGACCAGCATGCACAGCGACTTCGTGTACGCCAGCGGCGTGAACAGGCGGCCTTCCTGCCCCTCGAGCGTCAGCACCGGCAGGAACGACACGCCGATCACCAGGAGCGCGAAGAACGCCGGCGGCGCCACCTCCTTCATGGCCGCGAGGACGACGGCCCGGTGATCGCCGACGCCTCCGCTCTCCTGCCACCGTTCGAGCTTCTTGTGCGTCTGCTCCACGATGACGATCGAGGCATCCACCAGCGCGCCCACGGCGATCGCGATGCCGCCGAGCGACATGATGTTCGCGGTGACGCCCGCCATCCGGAACGGCACGAACGCGGCGAGCGCGGCGAGCGGAATGGTGACGATCGGGATCACCGCGCTCGGCACGTGCCACAGGAACAGGAGAATCACGGCGGCCACCGTGATCATGATCTCGACGAGCGTCCAGGTGACGTTGTCGATCGACTTCCGAATCAGGTCGGAGCGGTCGTAGATCGGCACGACCTTCACGCCGTCGGGCAGTCCGGCCTCGACCTCGCGCAGCTTCGCCTTCACGCGGCCGATCACGTCCAGCGCGTTCTCGCCCTGGCGCATGATGATGATGCCGGATACGGCTTCGCCGGCGCCGTCGAGATCCGTGACGCCGCGCCGCACCTCGGGGCCGAGCACGACGTCGGCGACGTCCTTGACGCGGACCGGCGTCCCCCCGCCGCTCGCACCGAGCGCGATGTTCTCGAGATCGGCGGCCGAGCGCGCGTACCCCAGCCCGCGCACCATGTACTCCGCGCCGCCGAATTCGAGCACCCGCCCGCCGGCGTCGCTGTTGCCGCTCCTCACCGCGTCCACCACGCGGCTGATGGGCAGCCCGTACGCGCGCAACCGGTTCGGGTTGACGTTCACCTGGTACTGGCGGACGTACCCGCCGACCGAGGCCACGTCGGCAACTCCGCGGACGCTCTTGAGGTGATACCGGAGGTACCAGTCCTGGTACGAGCGCAGCTCGGACAGCGAGTGCGTCCCCGTCGTGTCGGCGAGCACGTACTGAAAGATCCAGCCGAGCCCCGTCGCGTCGGGCCCGAGCTCGCTCGTCGCGCCCTGCGGCAGCCGGGCCAGCACCGGCGACAGGTATTCGAGCGTCCGCGACCGTGCCCAGTAGATGTCGGTGCCGTCCTCGAAGATGACGTAGACATAGGAGGCGCCGAAATCGGAGACGCCGCGCACGGTTTTCACGCGCGGCGCGCCGAGCAGCGCGGTCACGATCGGAGAGGTCAGCTGCGCGTCGACGACGTCAGGACTGCGGTCCCACCGCGAGTAGACGATCACCTGCGTGTCGCTGAGATCGGGAAGCGCGTCGAGCGGCACGCGCACCATCGACCACGCGCCGGCGATGGCGGCGAGGATCGCCGCCAGGATCACGGCCACCCGGTGCCGCGCGGACCATTCGATGACGGCGCCGATCACGGCAGCGCCTGGACGCCGGGCGCGCCGCCGCGGACGCGGCGCTCTGCATCGACCACGAACGTGCCGGCGACGACCACGCGCTCGCCGGACTCGAGGCCCTTGACGATCTCGACGCGGCCGCCGGCGCGCCGGCCGGTCTCGACCTCGCGCGGCTCGAAGACGCCCGCGCTGCGCTCGACGAATACCGTACGTGTGATGCCCGAGTCGACGATCGCGTCGGCCGGAACAGCAATCGTGGGAGGCATGGCCACGGACAGATTGACGTCGACGAACATGTCCGGCCGAAGCACATTGCCGGTGTTCTCGACATCGAGGCGGACAGTCGCCGACTGGCTGTCGGCGTCGAACTGCGGCGGGACGTCGCGGCTCACGCGCGCGCGCAGCGGTGTCGAGCGGCCTGGAACCGACACCAGGGCAGCCGCGCCGGGTGTGACGTATGCGGTGTCGGCGCCAGACACGCTCGCCAGCACCCACACGCGATCAAGAGCGGTGATCCGAAACGCTTCGTCGCCTCTCGCGAGCGTCTGCCCGACGGACACGTTGCGCATGACGACGAATCCATTCGCCGGCGCGAGGATCCTGATTGTCGTTGGCACCTGATGCGTGCGGCCGATCTCCTCGATTTGCGCGCTCGACATGCCGAAGGTCAACAGCCGATCGATCGTCTGCTGCAGGGCGGCGGCGGCGAGGTCAGTTGAGGCCGCCGCTTCGCCCGCGTCCTTTGCGCGCGCGAGCACGTCGTGCGCGACAAGATATGTTTGAATCGGACCTCGCGCCTCCGGCGTCGAGATCGTGGCGAGCCACTGCCCCTTCTCGACGCGGCTGCCGGTCGTGACCGCCGCGACTTCCCGAATGACGCCGTCCGTCCCGATGTTGATCCGGAAGAGACCTGCTTCGTCGGCCGCGACGCGACCGAACAAGCGCAGGCTCCCCGTGCTCGCCACCCGCTCGACATCGGCAACGCGGACACCCGCCAGCGCTTGCTTGTCCGCTTCGAGGCGCACGACCCCGCGTGCACCGTCACGGCGAGCCAATTCGAGGGTCCGCGCTCCTTCGCCTTCGTCGAAGATCGGAACAAGATCCATCCCGCAATCCGGCGCCTTGCCGGGTTTGTCGGACGTGTACGCAGGGTGCATCGGATCGACGTAATACAGCGGTGCGCGGGGCCGTGCGCTTGAAGCGCTCACGGCCTCGCGACGCTCGAACCAGGCGCCGGCGACGAAGCCGACGCCAAGCACGCCAATCAAGACACCCGACCAGCTCGCTCTGTTCACGGCTCTCTCCCGGCCACGGTTCAGGGTTTACTGATCTCCCATCCGAACATCATCGTGTGATCCTCATGTGCGAGGTTGTGGCAGTGAGCCACATACGGCCCGATGAACGTCCTGAACCTGCGGAAGATCACGACCGAGTCACCAGGCCCCAAGGGGATCGTGTCTTCCTTGCCGAAATCGTCGATGTCGGCGTCGACCGCTCCTGAGATCGGCAGCTTCGGTGTTGGCACGCCGTTTCGTGAGAGGACCTGATGCTCCTCCTGGTGAATGTGCATCGGATGCACCCACCCGCCTCCCCCATTCTTGACTTTCCAAATCTCCCCCGCTCCCAGCGGATCGCCTCTTCTCGGTGAGGCCAGCGGCACGCACGACTGGAACGGAAGGTCGTTGACCAACCACTGGGTTTCCGCGACGAACGGATCGGAGCCACCGGCGCCGCCACGCTGCAGCTCGAAGCTGCGCGGCTGTCCGGCAGCGTTGATGTCAGGCAGATCGCGCAGTTTCGTCGGGATGACGCTGTGGTCTTCCGCCGCGTTGTCGTCGCGGATGACGAACTTGATGATCGGGGCGCGGTAGCCCGAACCGCTCTCGGGCTTGCGTCCGTCGGGCATGTTCAGGACGTTGACGAGGTAGATCTCATCGTCTTTGCGGGTCGGGTCGCCGTTCTGATAATGCGTGAAATCGATGATCAGCTCGCGGCGCTTGGCCGGCCAGATCTTGATCGAGTTCCGAAGCACCGGGTACGGCAGCAGTCCTCCTTCGCTGGCGATCTGCGTGAACTGCATGCACTGCTCTCCATCGCGCAGCTGATATTGGCCCTGCGTTCCCCGCGCCTCTGTCACGTGTCCGGTCATCAGCTTGAACTCGTAGAGCCGCGCGATCGACGAGTCGAGCAGCCGGAAACGGTACTTCCGCCGTTCGACCTCGAGGTAGGGATAGGCGGTGCCATTCACCGTGAACACGTCGCCGACGAACCCGCGATCGGGAAAATGGCGGAAGAACGTTGTCCCCCACGCATCTTTGTTCCCGGCCGGATAGGCGCACGCGGCGTGATAGTCCTTGTGCGGCGTCACCCCGTCATCGAACCGGAAATCCGAGAAGGCGAGCGGAATGTCGTAATCCACACCACCCGCGGCATTGCGAACGCCTGGCAGCCCGAGCGCTGTTCCGCCCTTGGTTTCATCGCCAGGATCGAGTATCGGATCGTAGAGGGGGTACAGACCGGCGAGACCCTTGTACACATTGGCGCCGGTGAAGCCCTCATAGTGATCGTGGAACCAGAGGAACGACTGCTTCTCGCGATCGTCGCCGCCGGCGGGAAAGTTGAGATAGAGGTTATCGACCCATTCGCCGGTCTCATAACCGCCGGGCTTGAAGTTCGGATTGCCGTCGCTCTCGGGCGCCGTGTGGCCGTTGTGCAGGTGCGTCAGGAACTGACGGCCTGGAGCGCCGAAGTCGCCGACATCGAACGAATTCGGATTGAAGTCAAGGTTGTTTTCAAAGCGAACCAGAACAGGTTTGCCGTACATCGCATTGATCATCGGACCGGGAAACTGCCCGTTGTATCCGAAGATCGTGCTGGGCGGCAGCTTCTGGGACCCCGACATTCCGCTCTTCGGGTTCGGAACCGACAAACCCGCGGAATTGATCGGCTCCACCATTGACGTCGTGAACGTATGTTGCGCGATCATCAACCTGAGGTGATAGACGTCGATCTCCTGGGATGCCGATGGCCAGATCTGATGTGTGCTCGAGCCGTGCGACGACTGACGAAGCCGGTCCGGAGGGTACAGCCACAGGTCAACCTCCGATTTGGCGATCGGGGCCAGCGGCGGAGGGACGGGAAGTTTGTCCTTGAAGGGACTCAGGATGAACGGACTCGTGGGATACACCTCCACCGCCTCGTTACCCGCGCAGGCGTCCTGGAGAATTTCACTGAGCGACGGTTTGAAACACGCGTTCGACAGTCTGTTGTCCGCGAACGCCGGACGGGCGGCCCCACCAATCAGAGCGGCGCCACCGAGCCTCAACAGGTCTCGACGATTGAAGCGGAGAGCATCACGGTTGCTCATCAGCGGTTCTCCTTCGAGAGATTGAGAGATTAAGAGATCGAAAGAACAAAAGCCCGATGCGCGCGCGTTGGGGCCTCTGCGCGCCACGGGCCTCTGTTCGAATTCAGACGGCGAAACGGCGAGACGATGACGTCAGTGCGGCTCTGGTCCGACCATCCGGTTGATGGCCTTGCAGCGGCTGCACTTTATTTCGATGTGTTTGCCCGGCCTGAGACCATGCTGCTCGATCTTCTGGAGCAACCGGCCGCAGCCGCAGCAGCGAATCTCCACCCACCGGATGTCGGGAGTGCTGTCCGGTGTGACTTGGCCCGCAGGGAGCATGCGACCCTCCAAGTACAAAATCACCATCAAGCATGAGCGTTCAAGAACGCGTAATTTGCTGCGAGTCAAGATGACTGTCAAGTCGGAACTGCACGCTGACGGCATAATTTCCGGCCACCGTGAATTCCTTCAGCGCACACCGGTCTTTTTCTTCGGATGATCGGGTTTTCCCGGTAACCTCGCAGCCACCTTTGCTTTCATTTCGTCTTCAGGCGCGATCCCGCCAGATAGCGAATCGCCGTTGGTCGATCGCACGAGACGCCAGCGCTCCGCTGACGTCTTGCGAAAGGTGCGCTCATTCTGCGTAAGTCCGTCTCGGAGCCTTGATCTCCGTGCTATCGTGCGCCGCATTTCCTGGCTGCGCGCACCGGCCGCGCGCGATCGACATGAAGACGATCACCTCTTCGGTGAAGCTCGCCGCCGACCCCGCGCTGGTGTACCGCGACGTGCTGCTGGAACCGGCGGTGATGCGCGATCGCCTGGCGTGGGCGCTTGGAATCGGCGCGCCGGCTGCAGTCGGTGACGTCGCGCTCGCACGCGTCAACTACCAGGTGGGCCAGAGCGTGCGCGCGGTGTATCGCGCCGACATCGATGGCGCCGCGCACACGATCGCCGCACGGATGTTCGCCGGCGCGACGAGCGGAGATGCCTATCGCCGATCGGCGCCGGCCGCACGCGGAGTCGCGGCCGTCCGCGGCATCGCCCACGACTTCGAGATCGGCACCATCTACTGCGTGTTCCCGAACGACCCCGCGATCGCCTCGCTCGACGCGATCCTCGACCCCTCCACGACCGTGCCGGGCTTCGACACCGGGGCGCCGGTTCGCAAGCGGCTCGTCGCCTATGCGCCGGAGAAATCGGCGACGCTCGCTTGCGAGGACGGCGCCGGGGTGACGATCGCGTACGCCAGGGTCGCGGCCGCCCACCAGGCGGCACGCGACTACCACACGTACACGAACCTGCGCGCGAGGCTGGATCCGCTCAGTCCCTGGCTCTGTCTGCCCGCGCCGCTGGCCTACTCGAGCGCGCACCGGACGCTCTGGCTCGAGGCGCTGCCGGGGCGGCGAATGGCAGACTCGCGGGGCGATGACGAGGTGTCCGACCTCGAGAAGCTCGGCGCGGCCATCGCGGTCTTTCATGGCCTCTCGATGCCGGACGCGCCGCGCTTCGATCGGCTCGCGCCGGAACACCTCGCGAAGGAGGCATCGATCATGCGCAGCAGCCGGCCGGACGCTGCCGACGCGATCGATCATCTCGCGGAGCGGCTCGCGGCGACCGCGGTGCCGGACGAAGGGCGCGCCTGCCTGCACGGCGACCTGCATCCCGGCAACGCGATCGTCTCTTCCGATCGGGTGGCGCTCGTCGACGTCGAAGAAGCCGCCATAGGCACAGCGGCGGCGGACATCGCGAGCCTGCTGGCGGAGCTCCTGTACCGCCGCGAGACGGGCGAGCTGTCCGCCGACGAGTGCCGGAGCCGCGCGGCTGCGTTTCTCGTCGGGTACCGCTCGCATCGCGACCTGCCGCGCCGCGAGTCGCTGGCGTGGCACACGGCGGCGGCGCTGTTCGCCGAGCGGGCGGCTGCCGCCGTCACGCGCGTGCGTCCGCTTGGCCTCGAACATCTTCCCGCGCTGCTGGCCACGTCGGAGCGCCTGCTCGATCGCGGATTGGCGGCGATATGACACCCTCCATGCCTCGCCACCGTGTCTGGTGGCGGCGGGCGCTTCGCCGAAGCGCTCGACATGATGGTCATCGAGGCGCATGACGACCTCCCGCTCGCCTCCCTGCCGATGACCATCATCAGGGACCGCTGTGCCCGGAGCAGGCGTTGGCGGACGTCGGCCCCGCGGCACAGCGGCGCCCGGTATCACGCGCCGGCTAATCTGGTCGCGTCAGCAGCGCGGCGATCGCGACAACTACGGCACGCACGCCTGCGCGAGCGCATGCGCGCGCGAACCGTCGCGCCCCACGCCGGCGAGCTGCTCGGCGAAGGTCTGAAGCGGCACGCGATTGCCACCCTGGCCCACCGCCGGCACGAGCGCGAAGAGGTCCGCTGCCGCCGCCGGTGTTCCGTCGGGTGACGGGTCCGGCGTGAGCCTGCCGGCCGGGGTCTCCGCGTACCCGACGGGCACGCAGATCGACGGATGATCGAACGGCGCCCGCTCGAACCGAACGCGATCGTCGGTGAGCGCCTTCAGGAACTCGACGACCGCCGCACGGTCCTGCTCGTTCATCCGGATATTGCCCATGCCCGGCCCGAGGTTGCCGCCCGCCGGCACGTCGCCGTTCCTCGCGTAGAACTCCAGCACCTGCTCGAGCGTGGCGGCGCCACCGGTATGGAAGTACGGGCCCGTCAATTCCACGTTGCGCAGCCCGGGCGACTTGAACGCCCCGCTCGCGCGCCCCGCCGGCGCGGCAGGAAACAACGGCGAACCGAAGGCATCCAGTCCCGCAGTGCCTGGATCGTCGTCGATGGCACTGACGCCCGTCCGGAAGAAACCGAGCGCGCGTGGATCGAGCGGATCGCCCCGCAGCGCGGTCGTGATGCCCGCGGCCGACAGCTCGGGACCCTGATGGCAGCGGGTACATTGCGATCCGCCGGCGCGGAACTCGTTGAGGCCCTGCTGCTCGATGCCGCTCAACGCGGTGGCATCGCCGGAGAGAAAGCGATCGGCTGGCGTGTCGTCGCTGACGAGCGTCGCCTCGTACGCCTGCACCGCAAGTCCGAAGAACAGCCCGAAGTTGTAGGCCATCTGGGTGAACTCGCCGGGCCGCCCGGGTTCACCCGCAGCGGCGATCACACGGCCATCGGCATCGATCACCGCGGGGCTGCTCCAGAACGCAGGCTGAAACGCCGCGCGAATCAGCGTCGCGTAGCTCACGGTCGGTCGAAGACCCGTGCCGGCGGGATCGGCAAGCGGGCCCAGGACGCCGTCGTCCTCTGCCACGTTCTGGCGCGCGAGCGGCGTGAGCGTGAGCATCTTGCGGCCGAGGTACGTCCACGCCCGGCCGTCGTACGACATCTCGACCCCGTTCAGCGGAGGCCCGACCGCCTGCGACGCGAGGCTCGACGCGTCGAGCCGCACCGCCGCTGGCCCGAGCGTCCCGCCCTGGACGACGAGCACCTGTGCGCGGGCATCCGCGGAGCCGAATGGCGTCACCGCGTTGAACACGTTGCTGGCGCGGCCGTCCCAGAAATTCCGCAGGTAGAAAACCGCGTTGACGACGGTCGGCGTGTTGCGCGACGTCACCTGTCGTACTTTCAGTCCCGCGAGGGTGAACAGCCCCGCGCTGCCGGTGTCGGCGCCGAGGTCGGCGGCGCTGAAGTCCGTCACGTCCACGAACGTCCGTTTCACGACGCCCGCCGAACCGACGACGTCACGCCGGTCCCGCAGGGCAGCGGAGGCGTTGCTGTTCGGATTCGCGAACGCGTGAAACGGGAAATCGGCGGCCGCCAGCGTCGTGTTCGGGCGCACCGCGGCCGTGGACGTGGCGGGACCCGCGATCTGGTTCGTGACGCGATGATCGGCGCCGGCATGGAAGTGACACGTTGCGCACGCGGTGCGTCCATCGCTGCCGACCTGCACGTCCCAGAAGAGCGCCTTGCCGAGCACGATCAGCGACTGTGTGTTGGCGACGTATTGAGCGAGGCCCGGTGGCTGTGGGACTGTGACGCCCTTCAGCGACCCTATCGCGTTCGCCCCGCCACCACCCTGGGCGACCACCACCGCGGAGAGGACGCACAGCGCGCCGCAGATCACCAGGAGCTGGTTGTCGCGTGAATTCATGTAAGCTCGCCGACAGGAGCGCACTCATGATTGATCGGCAGGCGCCGATTGGATTCCTTGGTTTTGGAGAGGCCGGCTATCACCTCGCCCGCGGCCTCCGGAGCGCCGGCGCGCCGCCGCTCGTCGCCTTCGACATCAACGCGAATCGGGGCGCGGCCGGCGAACGCATTCGCGCCCGTGCGGCCGAAACGGGCACCCGTCTCGCGGAGACGCCGGACGAGCTGGCGTACGGGACGACGCTGATCCTCTCCGTCGTCACGGCGGCATCGGCCGTGGAAGCCGCCGGAAGCGTGGCCGCGGACCTCACGGCCGATCACCTCTACGCCGATTTGAACTCGGTCTCCCCCGCCACGAAGGGCCGGGTCGCGGCGGTCATCGCCGGTGGCGCGGGGCGTTTCGTCGAGGGCGCGATCCTGGCGCCGGTGCCCGGCGTGGATCATCGCGTGCAGATCCTCCTCAACGGACCGTCGGCGCCGGCGCTCGTCAATGCCCTGTCGCCGTATCAGATGCGTCTAGACGTCATGAACGCCGCGATTGGCGCGGCCGCCGCCGTCAAGATGTGCCGCAGCATCGTCATCAAGGGCCTCGAAGCGCTGATGCTGGAGTGCGCGCTGGCGGCCGGTGAGTACGGGGCGGCCGACCGTGTCTACGCGTCGCTCGGCGAGACGTACCCGGGCATCGACTGGCGGAAGACCGCCACCTATATGATTGGCCGCGTGCTGGAACACGGCGAGCGGCGCGCGCGCGAGATGGAGGAAGTCGCCAGCACCCTTCGCGCGGCCGGCATCGAGCCGCTGATGGCGGAGGCAACCGCCCGCCGCCAGGATTGGGAGGCGGCCCTGCGACGCGAGGGGCGCCTCGACGGCCCGCGTCCCGCGACTGCCAGCGCACTGCTCGACCTGCTGGTCGACGGCCGCGGTGCAGCCCGTAAGGCCGCCGTGAGATGAGGAGCATCCGTGCCCGCCGCTTTTCCCCGTTTCGGTGACGTGGCTCACGTCGGCCACGTCGAGCTGTTCACGCCCCGGCCGGAGGCCAGTCTCGATTTCTTTACCTCGGTGGTCGGCCTGCACGAGACCGCTCGCCGCGGCGAATCGGTGTATCTGCGCGCGTGGGGTGATTACGAGCGTCACACGCTCAAGCTCACGGGACATTCGACGTCCGGCCTGGGTCACCTCGGCCTCCGCGCTCGCGACGCGGCGACTCTGCAACAGCTCGTCGCGCATCTCGCCGAACACGGCGTCACGGGCCAATGGACGGAAGACGAAGGGCACGGGCCGGCGTACCGGGTGGCGACGCCGGACGGTCACGCGATCGAGCTCTATTGGGAAACGGAGCGATTCAAGGCGACGCCGGAGATTTCGACCGCCTTCAAGAGCCAGCCGCAGCGGTACGTGCCGCGTGGCATCGCGCCGCGACGCCTGGATCACATAAATCTGCTGGCGCACGAGGTCACACCCACACGCCAGTTTTTCCACCAGCACCTGGGCCTCAGGTTGACCGAACAGATCATCCTGGACGACGGCACCGAAGCGGGTGCGTGGCTGTCGGCCACCAACAAGTCGTACGACGTGGCGATCACGCATGACAGGACCGGGGCGTCGGGGCGGCTGCATCACGTCACGTTCATGATGGACAGCCGCGAGGACGTGCTGAGGGCGGCGGACATCCTTCGCGACGCGGACGTGCCGATCGAGACCGGGCCGCACAAGCACAACATCGGGCAGACGTTCTTCCTCTACTGCTTCGAGCCCGGTGGCAACCGGTTCGAGATTGGCGCCGGCGGCTATCTGATTTTCGATCCGGACTGGAAGCCGATCGTCTGGACGCAGGCGGAGCGTGCCAAGGGACAGGCGTGGGGGCTGCAGACCGTGAGCTCGTTCCACACCCGAGGGACGCCACCCGTCCCGGGCTCCGAATAGCGTTTCACCGGTCGAGACGGCCGCCGACGCCGAGCCCACTGGGCACCCGAGCGGGAACGGTCCTGTCGAACCCCGGATCGTCGAGCGCGCCGAGAAACGCGATGATCTCGCGCCGGCCTCGCCCTCGCATGTTCAGCTGACGAAGGAGCGGGTCGAGCTCGCCCCGCGTGACGTTCGGATTCACACCCCGCTGCGCGAAACCGCCCCGGCCCCTTCCCCGCCCGCGGCTGACGCGGCGATAGAAATCGAGGACGTCTTCCAGGGACGCGAAGACGCCGCTGTGCATGTACGGCCCCGTGAGCCGCACGTTACGCAACGACGGCGTACGGAAGGCATAGATGCTGCCGGCGCCTGAATCGGGATCATCGAGCTGCGCGTTGTCCGGCACGCCGAGGACGTGCGGCTCGAAGTCGGACAGCATCGGCCCGTTGTGACAGTTGACGCAGCCTGCCGCCTCGAACCGTTCCATCCCGCTGACCTGCTCCGCGGTCATCGCGTCACGGTCGCCACGCATGTAGCGATCGAACGGCGTATCGGGCGCCACGAGCGTCCGCTCGAACGCGGCGAGCGCCCGCCCGAGATTCGCGGCGTTGACGGGTTGAGCACCGCCAAATGCCGTGGCAAACAACTGCCGGTATTCCGCATTCCCCGCGAGCCGCGACACGGCGGCCGTGACGGCGCCCGCTTCCGGATAGGCATCGCCGCGCATCTCGTCGTGCGCCTTGATCGGCTCGAGCGCCTGTGCCTCGAGGCTTCGCACCCGCATGTCCCAGAACATCGGGGCCACGGCGGGCTCGACGAGCCGGTCGGCGGTGAGACCGTTGAACGCGACGTTGATCAGCGTCTGGCTGTTGCGCTTGACGAGTGGAACCGAACGGCCGGCCACGCGTGCGCGCGAAGGGCCGAGGCCGGTGGCGTTGGTCCCGATCGACAGATCGCGCCCATCGGTGTACGCGAAGTCCGGGTGATGGCACGTGGCGCAGGCGACATCCCTGTTGCCCGACAGGATCGGATCCCAGAACAGCAGCCGGCCGAGGGCGACACGCGCCGGTGAAGTGGGGTTTGCGGCCGGCGCGACAGCCTGCCTCGGGAGCGCGGACAATCTGCCGTCTGTCGCGGCCGTTGTCGTCAGCGCTACACCGAATGCGCACGTGGCGACAGCCAATGCCGGCTGGCGAATGGAAAGCACGCGAGTCCTCCTCGACTGACGCCGCGCGGGGCGGCGGATCGTGATGGTAGCCGGGGCCCCGCCTCATCGTGTGTGACACTTCTGTGACCTGCGCGCCATGAAGAACTCGGCGCTCCCCACCATCTGCCGTCGCAGCCGGAAGCCGATCGCCAGCACGAACGCGCAGTAGATGGCGATCAGGAGGACATCGATGGCAGCGAGATGCATGCGCGCGTCGGTTACCTGGCGGGCGGGCCTGCGACATTGCCCGGAAAGCGGGCCTCGAGATAGGTGACGTGGCCGTTGATCTTGCTGAACCAGTGAGCGGTTCCTGGCGGGATGACGATCACGTCTCCAGGCTTGATGTCGTTCGTCACGCCTCCCCTGATCCCTGTGGTCCGGTTCTTCGGGTCGGGGATGGATCCGCCGGTCGTGTACGTGCCGGTGCCTTCGAGGATGTAGTAGACCTCGGTCACGTCCTGACCATCACCGTCCCTGGTGTGGACGCTTGCGTTGTTGGGTCCGTCGAGTCGGCGCCGAATGACGAAGGGCTCGACGATTCGGGCGGCCTGGCCCGCCACAATTCCCAGCGCCGGCTTGTCAGCGTCCAGCATCTTCTTCCACTGCGCGGACGGGATGAACTTGCCCGGGGGCGTCACCGTGCCCTGGGCCATTCCCACCAGGTCGTGCAGCGAGAGTGCCGCCATCACGGCCAGTAGTGCAGCAAGGAGTAGTTTCCTGGTCATCGCTAGTTCGAACCGGTGAACTTCGCCGTCCCGAGCGCCATCAGCGGCGCGATGCCGTCCGGATCGACGCGGACGACGACATAGCTCGTGAATTCCTCGGCGTCCTCCCACTTGTGCGGCGTGCCGGCCGGAATGATGAGGACATCGCCCTTCGCAATCGTCACGTCCCTGGCTCCGACAGCTGTCGTGCCGGCGCTGCCCTTGCCGTTGCCCGCGCTGACGGGGCGGCGCTTCCAGTCGGAAATCTTCCCGCCAAGCTTCATGCGCCCCTTGCCTTCGACCACGTAATACACCTCGGCCACGTCGTCATGAACGGCGTAGTTCGGGTTCTTCTGTCCCTTGTTGCGATTGACCACGCTGACGCCGACCTGGTGCCTGTCGCTGCCGCCACCCGCCTTGACCATGTTCATCGGAATATCGTCATCCTTGGCAGCAATCATGTTTTTCTTGTGCGTCTCGATCTGGGCGGCCGTGATGAGAGTCGCCGGCAGATCGTACCGATGACCGGGCAGCATCACGGGTGACGGATCGTTCGGCGCCTGCTGTCCGCCGAGGGACACCGCTACGCCCATGACAAACATTCCTGCCGCCGCATATCTCCACATCGTGCTGCGCATGACTTCAACCTCCCATCCGAAAGCGTGACGGACTGCGAGTTGCGCGCGAACGGCTACGACACCACGCGACTGGACGAACAAGCGCTTCTACCAGCGATCACTTGGCGCGCCCGGAGAATCCCCGAGCGATCATCTCGACCTTGTACAGAGAGCCGGCGCCGCCGACATAGAGCGTCCTCTTTCCCGGCCCGCTGAAGGCGAGGTTCTGGCAGTCGGCCGGCGGGCATCTGACCGGAATGGTGCCGAGGTGCCGCCCCTGTTCGCTCAGCACTTCGATGCCGCCGCCGGTCGCGACGTAGAGCCGGCCGTCGTTGTCGATCGTCATCCCGTCGGCAAACGTCCTGATTCCGCCGAGCCCGTTGTCACGGGGGCTGCGGCCGGTCAGCGAGCCGAACACGCGCCGGTTCCGTACGAGGCCGTCGGCCTGAATATCCCAGGCGATGATGTCGGCGCCGTTCGAATCGCTGGCGTACAGCGTCTTCTGATCGCGGCTCAACTGGATGCCGTTCGGGCGAATCATCTTGTCTTCGATCCGGATCGCCCGCCCGCCGGGTGGAATGTAGTAAACGGCCGGCGGCAGTTGTGGTTCGAGCGGTCTTCCCAGCTGCTTCACGAGTGCCTCGGCCTGCTGCACGGTGAGCCCGGGCTCGGTGAAGTAGATGCCGCCGTTGCTGGCAACGATCACGTCGTTGGGCCGGCTGAACGGCTTCCCCTCGTAGGCGTCCGCCAGCACCGCGCGGCTCTCCGGTGGATAGATGACGCCGATTCTCGTCGATCCGTACCACGCCTGCGCGGAAATGAGACGGCCTCGCGCGTCCTCGGTCACACCGTGCGATTCGTTCGAGTCCGCGACGAGCACCGACGCCTCGCTCGTCCGCGTGTTCATCCGGTGGAGCCGGCGCGCCCCCGGTTCAGAAAAGACCAGCGTTCCGTCGGTGAGCCCGATTGGATCGTCGAGGCCGTTGTATCCCGTCAGGATGCGTTCGATCGGTGTACCGCCCTTGACCACGCCAGGGATGTCGACTGCGGCACCGGCCACAGCGGGCGCCTGCGGCGCCTGCGCGCGCGCGGCGGTGTGTGCGGCCTGGAGCGCCGCGAAACACAAGACGCTGACGAGAGCTGTCCGTTTCACGAGCACACTTTACAGGAAGCGCGCGGAGGACGGTTCGTCGATGATCGGGACCTGTCCTCGGTTACCATTCAGGACGCATTCATGCTGACCAGGCGACGTACCGTGTTGCAGAGCGCCGCCGGGATGGTCCTCGCCTGGATGACCCCCGTTCCCCTGGCCGCGCAAGACGCGCGCGCGTCGCGCCCCGCGGCTGGCGACCTCCTGGTCAGCACCGGCGACACGACGTTCACGCCGCTCACGCCGGACGATATCCCGATGGACGCCACGCCGACCATCGCGTGGTGCATGACGCCGAACGATCGCGTCGTACGAAACGGCTCGCGTTTGAATCGCGTGCTGCTGGTGCGCCTCGATCCCGACACGCTCGACGAGGCGACGCGCGCGATGTCGGCGAGCGGGGTCGTCGCGTACTCCGCCATCTGCACGCATTCTGGTTGCGACGTGGGCAGTTGGCTGCCCGACGAGCAGTTGATCTACTGTGAGTGCCACGAGTCGAAGTTCGATCCGAGAGACGCCGCGCGCGTGGCCGACGGTCCAGCGCCGCGAAGTCTGCCGGCGCTTCCGCTCACGCTCGTGGACGGGCGGCTCGTCGTGGCAGGTCCGTTCACGTCGCGCGTGGGATTCGAAGTATGAGACTGAGAGCCAATATGACATGCACGCGAGGCTCGTTCACCGCGTTCGTCATCACAACGATCGGGTTCACGATCGCGCTTCCCGCCGCGCAGCGCTCCGCGCCGCCTCCCGCGCCCGCGCCTCCGCTGCCCATGCCCGCGGTTCTCCAGACGTATCAGCCTGTGACAGCCCAGCGCCTGCTGAAGCCCTCCGACGGCGACTGGCTGATGATTCGTCGTACCTATGATGGGTGGGGCTACAGCCCGCTCGATCAGATCACCACGTCCAATGTCGCCCGGTTGCAGCCCGTCTGGGTGTTTTCGACTGGCGTCCCAAACGGCCACGAAGCGCCCCCGCTCGTGAATAACGGCGTGATGTTCGTGGCGACGCCGGGCAACCAGGTGGTCGCAGTCGACGCGAAGTCCGGACAGATGCTGTGGCGCTACCGCCGGCCGATTCCAGAGGACGCGGTGACTCTCCATCCGACGACACGGGGCGTGGCGCTGTATGGCGACGAGGTCTTTCTGGCGGCGAACGAAGCGGTGCTCGTGGCGCTCGACGCGCGAACCGGGAAGGAAGTATGGACGGTCGACGTCGCCGAGAACCAGAACGGCTACTACATGTCGCTCGCACCCCTCGTCGCAGAAGGCCGCGTGATGGTCGGCACGTCGGGCGGTGAGCTGGGCGTTCGCGGATTCGTCGCCGCCTTCGACGCCGAGACGGGCAAGCCGGCCTGGAAAACGTACACGGTTCCCGCGCCTGGTGAGCCGGGAAGTGAGACGTGGCCCAAGGGAAATCAGTGGAAGACCGGCGGTGGCTCCATATGGGTGACCGCAAACTACGATCCGGACACGCATCTGGCCTTCTGGGGCACCGGCAACGGTGGGCCGTGGATGGGCGACCAGCGGCCGGGGGACAACTTGTACACCTCGTCCACGGTCGCGATCGATGTGAGGACCGGTCGCATCACCGGCCACCATCAGTACCATCCGAACGACTCGTGGGACTGGGACGAGGTGTCGCCGCCGATCCTCGTGGACTATCAGCGCAACGGTCGAACCGTCAAGGGACTGATCGACGTCGCGCGCGACGGCTATCTGTGGTTTCTCGAGCGGAGCGCCGGCCCGATCGCGTTCGTCCAGGGCGTGCCGTACGTCAAGCAGAACGTCTTCAGAAGCCTGGACCCCAAGACGGGCCGTCCTGATGTCGATCCCGCCCGCAAGCCGGGGACGGGAAAACGCGCCGAGAACATTTGTCCATCGCACTGGGGTGGCAAGAACTGGCCGCCCATCGCGTTCAGCCCGAAAACGCGGATGATCTACATTCCGGCGAACGAGAATCTCTGCGACACGATAACCGGCGCCAAGGTCGCGTACGAGCCAGGCAGCCGGTTCATCGGCGCAACGACCGCTCTCGCGCTCGTGCCCGGCGCCGACCATGTCGGCGAGGTGCAAGCGTGGAACGTGGACACGGGCATGCGTGCATGGACCCACACCTATCCCACGTCAGCGAACTGGGGATCCATGCTGGCCACCGGCGGCGGCCTCGTGTTCAGCGGCGGCACCAACGATCGCAAGCTGCACGCATTCGACGCCGCGACAGGCGCCCTGGTGTGGGAGTTTCCAACCAACTCCGGCATCATCGGTCCGCCCGCGTCGTACACCATTGACGGCAAGCAATACATCGCCGTGCAGTCGGGTTGGGGCATCGACTCGCGCGGCATGCAGAGTCGGCTGAACACGCTGACGCGCGGCGCATACCCGGAAGTGCCTGAGGGAGGCGCGATCTGGGTGTTTGCGGTGCCGTAGAGTGAAAGGTGGCGGCCCTTCTTAAAGGTCAAAAGCCGTGGGGCCGTATCCAGAAACTCTCTTCCCACGAGCCGCCAGGCTCGATCGACTGGAGCTCCTTGTAGAGACCTTTCTGCGTGAGGTTCAGCGCATTGGTGATCGCCGCCATCGGTTCGAACGCCACGGAGGTGTTCGGAGGTGTGTACACGAGCGCGGTCCTGAATTTCGGCCCGATGAGCACGTCAACCTGCTGTGCCTTGCCGATGAGCGAGAGCGTCGCCTGGCCGCGTGCATCGCGCTCGAGGTCGGTGAAGATGTCGTCCAGCATCACATCCTTCACGAGCACGTGCTTCGGATCGGGCAGAAACCGGGTGATGGGTTCGGTTTCCCCGGTCGGCAGCTTGCTCGGCTCGAGCTTCCAGTGCGTTTTCGCGCCGATCGCGATTCGCCACTCCTCCCGAGGCGAGTCGGTGAGCTGAAAATACGGATGGAAGCCGATGGCCACCGGCATGGGTTCATCGCTCAGGCTGTCGATCCGGGTGTGCACTTCAAGAGCGCCATCCTGCACCCGGTACGTCATCGACAGCGTGTGCGCGAACGGAAACTGCTTCATGTAGCGCGGGATCCGGAAGAAGTCGAGCTTCATCGTCACCCACGCCGATCTCGAATCGGCTTTCGCTTCGACAACCTTCCACGCGTCGGCGCCCGTCACAAAACCATGAATCGGAATTGCGCCGCGGCCGGTATTGCCCAGACCCGGATCGAATGAATATCTCTGTCCGTTCGCGTAAAAGGCCTGCTCGTCGAGGCGGTTGGCGTACGGCCAGAGCAGCGGCACACCGTTCAACCCCATTCGGCCGCGAATGTCATCCAGCGTGTTCCACGTGCGGCGGATGACGTCCTCGCCTTTCACGGTCACCTGATAGGCATTGCTGGCGGTCGTGAGCACGCGCACGACCAACTGGGTGCGCCTGTCTGAAAGCGTGACGACGTCTCCCGCGCGGGAGGTGTCGTACCGGGACTGCGCATCCGCGGCAAGAGGATGGAACAGCAGGCCGGCCACGATGAGGGCGAGCGCGACGAGTGGCACGTGAGACCGCCGCAACTGTAGCACCGCGTAGTGGGTCTTTCTCAATTCACGACATGGACGGGCGTACCAGCTCTGAACGCCAGGACATTGTCGATGGCCATCGCGAGTCCCGCCTCCGTGGCTTCGCGCGTGATGCCCGCGGCATGAGGCGTGAGCACGACGTTCGGCAACAGGCGCAGCGGCGAATCCATCGGCAGCGGCTCTGTCTCGAACACGTCGAGCCCTGCCCCGGCGATCCGCTGCTCCCGGAGGGCCTCGACGAGGTCCTGCTCCACGACGATGCGCCCACGTGCCGTATTGATGAAGATGGCGCCCGGCTTCATCATCGCGAAGTGTTCCGCCCGAATCATTCCGAGCGTCTCGGGTGACTGGCGCACGTGCACGCTGACGACGTCCGCTCGGCGGAACAGATCGTCGAACGTGACCCACGCATACTCGCCGCGCTGATGGAACGACCAGGCGATGACGTGCATGCCGACGCCGGTGCCGAGGCGGGCGACCTCGCGACCAATGGCGCCGGTGCCGATGACGCCCAGCGTCTTGCCGTGAAGCTGCTGCACCATGGCGCGCGGCCATTCACCGCCTCGGACGGCCCGATCGATGGTCACTGTCTGTTTGGCCACGGCGAAGATGAGCGACAGGGTGTGTTCGGCGACGGCGGCCGCCGATACCGCAGGCGTGTTGGCGACCGTGATACCGCGCGCTTTCGCCGCGCCGAGATCGACGTGATCCGTCCCGGTGCCCCAGATCGAGATCAGCCGCAGTTGCGGACACTCGGCGAGCACGTCGGCATTGAACCGCGTGGACGACCGGATGTTGATCACCGCGTCGGCATCGGCGATTCGCGCGACCAGTTCCGGGGAATTGGCTGGCAGGGTCGGGTAGAGGCGATGCTCGCAGTCGCGCAGGTGCCTGATGGCGTCGCTGCGCGACAGGACGGGCGGCGCGTCATCCGGGATGACGATGAGTGGCATGGTGGCGCGCCGCCGCGTGATCAGAAGCTGAACGTCGCTCCAAGCTTGAACGTCCGGGCAGCCAGGATCTCGGTGGGCTGCCGCCACGACGCACCGTAGCGGGTGTTGATCGACAGAATCGAACTGGCGTTCAGCGCGTTATAGGAGTCGAAATTCCCCTGGACGCGGTAGCGCCCGATCTGGAGCCTCTTGGAGATGCGCACGTCGAGCTGCCGGATGCGCGGCTCGCGCAGCGTGTTCGGCTCGATCAGCTCGACGGTCGACGTCGCCGTGCACGTCGCAGCCGCACCGCACGCACCGAAGTTGCGCCCCAGCGACGCACGCAACTCCGCATTGCTGACGATGTAGCTCGCGGTCATCGGGATGCCCGGCAGGTCCTGGTAGGTCGCGCTGGCCTCGACGTTCCACTTCAGCGGGTAGGCACCGGAGATCTTCATCTGCGTCTGGCCGGCAAATGGCAGCGTCACCCTGCAGAACCGCGCCTGCGGATTGTCCATCAGCACGTCGCAGTTGCTGGTGATCGTCCGGCCTGTACCGACGCCACCCGACAGCAGTCCGCCACGACCAAAGCGGAAGTTCGTCGTCACGTCGAGGCCGTTGTACACCTCGCTCTGTTTTCCGTAGTTCGACGCGAGCGTCACGAGATTGTCGTTGATGCCGAACTTCTCCGGGCGAATGTCATAGAGGCCGCAGACCCCGCTGCCGCCGCCGCCCGGCAGCGCCGGGCCCGAGGGAGCCGTGATGCAGTACGTTGAAAAGTCGCTCGGACCGATGGCGAGGTTGTCGGTGACCATGAAGTTTCCGTACCACGTGCGGAAGTAGGCGACGTTGACCGAGAGTCCGGAGCGCAGCTCGTGCTGCAGCGAGACGGAGCCCTGCCAGTTGTAGCCACGGTTGCCGAAACCGGTAAACGCGTCGGCGCCGAGCCGCGTTTCGCTCGTGGGCAGGCCGAACCGTGCCGTCGACAGCGGACCGCACTCGCCGTTGGCGGCGGGCAGTACCAGATCGCAGTCGGGAATGAAGTTGGCGTTGGTGTCTGCCCACGTGCGGTTCGCGCTGTTCACCTGCTGGTTTGCCGGGTGCCAGAGCTGCGCGAGATTGGCGCCGACCAGCGTCACGTATCTTCCCAGCGTCGCCTTCATGGCGGTCTTGCCGTTGCCGAAGAGATCGTACGCGGCACCGAGCCGCGGGCTCAGATCCTTGTAGTTCGGCAGATTCTTCGCTTCCGGATAGTTGCGCGCCGCGACGAATACGCCTGCGGCGGCTGACTGCGCCGGATCCCAGGCGTTCAGATAGTCGAAGCGGACGCCGAGGTTCAGCGTCAGCTTCTTCACTGTCCACTGATCCTGCGTATAGAGGCCCAGATTGATCAGGCGGTTGTTGTTCACGGCGGGCGACGCGAAGATCGTCACCTGCGTTGGTGCGCCGTTCCTCACCGTGTAATTGCGATCGCCGATCATGAACGACTGGTGCACGCGTTTGCCGACCTGCCCATAGACGCCGGTCTTGAACGCATGCGAGCCGGTGACGTAGGAGGTCGCGAAGCGGCCGTTCGTCTGGTTGTGCGTAATCGTCCCGTAGCCGCCATCGGTGTTCGTCATCGTTGCGCGCGAGTTGAACCGGTAGCCGGTTGACAGCTCCGTGACACCGATCTCGCGGAGCGAGAAGGTCATCCCCTCGATCGGATCGTAGTTGTAGCGGGCGGTGTAGTTGGCAGCGGCGGCCTCGAACAGCAGCCGGCTGGTCGCCGTATAGGTCCAGGCGCCGTCGGCGAAGTTCTCGTGGTACTGGTGATAGCCCAGCGCCTCGGGCGCCGCGTTCGCCTGGAGCTGCGGACAGTTGCAGTTGCGCTGCAGGTCGTCGGCAATCGTCACCTTCTGCTTCGCCGTTGCCTGCAGCGTGAGACGCAGCGCGTTGCTGCGCCGCGGATTGCGGCGATAGAAGGGACGGTCGAAGTCGGGCGTGTACACCGGCGTCCCCTGCGTCTTGTTGTAGTAATTGCCCGGCGTCGGACTCGGCGACTGACTGTCCCACGTCCGCTGCGACACGAAGAACCACAGCCGACCGCGAACGAGCCTGCCGCCGACCGCGGGATTGACGTCGTAAATCTTCCGAATCTTGAGCGGCGCAATCAGGCCACGCGCCAGAAGCTCCGGCGTCGTGTTGGTTCCCTGCAGCGCCGCGTTGGCGAACGCGACGTTGAAGTATCCCGTGAACGTGTTGCCCCCTTCCTTCGGCACCACGTTCATCACGATCCCGCCCGTCTCGCTCTCCGCCGAAATGCCGCCGGTCTGGAACGTGATTTCCTGCGCGGTCGCCGCGTTGATCGAGTAGGTGCGGCTGCCGCCACCCTGATTCATCATGCTCGCGGGCCGCAGGCCGTTGACCGTATAGAGCATGTCCGTCCCCTTGCCGCCGTGAATGCCAATCGAGGTGTTCGCTTCGCCGCGATTGCCTCCAACGTCCTGACTCGTTGCGGCCATCGTCGCGCCGACGATGAGCGGGGCGTAGCTGCGGATCGTCTTCGAGATCGGAAGCTGGTCGAGCACCTTGTCCGAGAAGACGTTCTGCGACATCACGTTCTGAGTGTCGACGAGCGGCGCCGCGCCGGACACCGTCACGGTCTCCTCGACCGCGCCGACACTGAGCTCGGCGCTGACCTGCGCCGTGAAGCCGGTGGTCAGCTCCACACCGTCGCGCTTGACGGTACCGAACCCCGCCAGTGAGAACGCTACGCTGTAGACGCCCGGGACGAGACTGACGATCCGGTAGACGCCGTTGTCGTCGGTCGTGACCGTGCGCGCCCGCTCGATGAGCGCCGGGCTCGATGCTTCAACGGTCACGCCGGGCAGCACGCCACCCGAGGCGTCGCGCACGACGCCGGCGATGCTGCCGCTCAGCGCGGTCTGCGCACCGGCGGGCGCGGCGATGAACGTCCAACATACGAAGGCGAGACCGCCGGAGACCCGAAGTGATTTCATGGCTTCCTCCAGTCAGCGCAACACTGCCAGGAACAATTCCTCGCGTTCGAGGTGTGCGCGCACGATACCCGCAAACGACCACTTCGGTACACGCGCAACGAATCCTTTGTGAAGCCCTCGAGGGCGTGATAGTAACGTTGCGATGCCGTGCCAATTCCTGAACTTCATCGGCGGCCAATGGGTGCCAGGCCGCACGCAGCGCACGTTCCCCAACATCAATCCCGCGAACACAGACGATGTCGTCGGCGACTTTCAGGCGTCAGGCCCGGAGGACGTTGGCGCAGCGTTCGCGGCCGCGGAAGGCGCGCAGACGGCGTGGGCCGCGCTGCCGGCGCCGCGGCGCGGTGAGTACCTGTTCAAGGCGGCGGAGATTCTCGAAAGCCAGCTGGCGTCGGCCGCCACCGACATGACGCGCGAGGAAGGCAAGACGCTGCCCGAAGCGACGGGCGAAGTGAAGCGCGCCATCAACATCCTGCGCTACTTCGGCGGCGAAGGGTCGCGGATGTTCAGCTACCAGATCCCCTCCGAGCGCGACAACGTCTTCTGCTTCACGATGCGCAAGCCGCTCGGCGTGGTCGCGCTCATCACGCCGTGGAACTTTCCGAGCGCGATCCCGGCGTGGAAGATGGCGCCGGCGCTCGTCGCGGGCAATACGGTCGTCCTGAAGCCGGCGTCGCTGGCGCCGCTGAGCGCCCTCCGTCTCGTCGAGGCGCTCGAGAAGGCCGGGCTGCCCGCGGGTGTCGTCAACTTCGTGACAGGCAGCGGCGGCGCGGTCGGCGACGCGCTGCTCGAACACCCGTCGCTGAAGGCCATCTCGTTCACGGGCTCGTGCGAGGTGGGCGACCGGCTGTACGAGAAGGCGACGCGCCGCCGCCTGCGCGTCCAGCTCGAAATGGGCGGGAAGAACCCGACCGTCGTGCTCGCCGACGCCAACCCAGATTTCGCCGCCGCGACGCTCGTGAACGCCGCGTTCTTCTCGACGGGCCAGAAGTGCACGGCCTGCAGCCGCGCGATCGTCGAGCGGAAGGTGTACGAGCCGCTGGTCGAGCGGCTGATCGCCAGGACGCGCGCGTTGAAGATCGGCAACGGGCTCGAACCCGGGATCGACATCGGCCCCGCGGTCGACGAATCGCAGCTGAAGACCGACCTCGAGTACATCGCGATTGCGCAGCGCGAGGGCGCGCAGTTGCTGTGCGGCGGCACGCGGCTGACCGGCGGCGCCTACGACACGGGCTTCTTCGTCGAACCGACCATCTTCGGCGGCGTCACGCCGGCGATGCGCATCGCGCAGGAAGAGGTTTTCGGCCCCGTGCTCGCGCTGATGGTGGCCGAGGATTTCGAGGAGGCGATGCGCCTGGCCAACGGCATCCGGTTCGGCCTCTCGGCGGCGATCATTTCCAACGACCTCTCGCGCGTGCACCAGTTCGTCAATCGCATCGAGGCTGGACTCATCACGGTCAATCTGCCGACGGCGGGAGTCGAATACCAGCTGCCGTTTGGCGGCACGAAGGAATCGAGCTTCGGCATGCGCGAACAGGGGCCGCTCGCGCTCGATTTCTACACCGAGAGCCGGACGGTCTACCTGAAGCACACCGTGTAAGCGGTCAATGCAGAATTACTCGCGGAGTAGATACCTGTAATGCCGACAACGTCCGGAGCCCGCAACGGCGGGCGCCTGCTCGTCGATGCGCTGCGCGTCCACGGCGTGGATCGCCTGTTCTGTGTCCCCGGGGAGAGCTATCTCGAGGTGCTCGACGCGTTGTACGACACGACGGAGATTGCGCTGGTTGTCGCCAAGCACGAGGGCGCGGCGGCCAACATGGCGGAGGCCGACGGCAAGCTGACCGGGCGTCCCGGCGTTTGTTTCGTCACGCGAGGGCCGGGCGCGACGCACGGCAGCATCGGCGTGCACACCGCCTATCACGACTCGACGCCGATGATTCTCTTCATCGGCCAGGTGCAGCGCGAGGTGCGCGGCCGCGAGGCGTTTCAGGAGGTGGAGTTCCGCCAGATGTTCGCGCCGCTGGCGAAGTGGGTCGCGGAAATCGAGTCGGCGGATCGCATTCCCGAGTACGTGCTTCGGGCGTTCCAGGTGGCCACCTCGGGCAGGCCCGGTCCCGTCGTGCTCTCACTCCCGGAAGACGTGCTGGCGGAGGAATCGTCTGCGTGCGACACGCAGCCGTATCAGGCGGTCCAGGCGGCGCCCGGCGACCGCGACCTGGCCGCGCTTCGCGACGAGCTGCAACGGGCATCGAGGCCGCTGCTGATCGCCGGCGGCTCCTCGTGGTCGGACGCCGGCTGCGCCGCGCTCGCGCGCTTCGCGGACGCCAATGCCCTTCCGGTCCTGGCCTCGTTCCGCCGGCAGGACCTGATCGACAACAGGCACCGGTGCTACGCGGGACATCTCAGCCTGGGCCTGCCGCCGTTCCTGCAGCAGCGCGTCAAGGCGGCGGACCTGATCGTCGCGCTCGGCTCGCGCCTGGGCGATGTCACGACGCTGACGTATTCGGTGCTGAAGCCGCCGCGCATCGCGGCGCGCCTCGTCCACGTTCATCCGGACGCCAACGAGCTCAACCGCGTTTACCAAGCCGACCTGCCGATCGTCGCCGCGCCCTCCGCTGCCGCCGAACGGCTGGCGGCGATCCCGCCGGTCGAATCGGCCCGATGGCGCGAGTGGACTGAGACGGCGCGGCGCGAATACGAACAGTTCCTGGCAATACCCGACAAAGGTCCGCGCCAAGGCGTCGACATGGCCGTCGTCATCCGCCACCTGGCCACCGCGTTGCCGGCGAACGCGACGATCGCCAACGGGGCGGGCAATTTCACCGTGTGGGTCCACCGGTTCTTCACCTACAAGGCGCCGCACACGGAGCTGGCGCCGACCAGCGGCGCGATGGGCTACGGGTTCCCCGCGGCGATCGCCGCGGCGCTTCGCCATCCCGATCGCCTGACCGTCTGCATCGCCGGCGACGGCGATTTCCTGATGTACCCGCAGGAACTGGCCACCGCCGCGCAGTACGGCGCGCGCGTGCTCGTGCTCGTCGTCAACAACGGCATGTACGGCACGATTCGGATGCATCAGGAGAGGCGTTTTCCGGGCCGTGTGTCAGGGACCGGGCTCGCGGGCCCGGACTTCGTGGCGCTGGCGCAGTCGTTCGGGGCCCATGCCGAGCGCGTGGAGACGACAGAGGGCTTCGCGCCGGCGTTCGAGCGCGCGCTCGCCGCGGGACGATCGGCGGTGCTGGAGCTGCGGGTCGATCCGAATCAGATCACGCCGGACCGGCGGCTCGACACGTTGGCGTAGGGGCCGACCTTAAGGTCGGCCCTACGATCTACCGCGGAACGGGCTGCGGACTGTAACGCGCCGTGATGGCGTCGCGCGCCTGCGGCGCGACGGTGCTTTCGAGCTCGCGGCCCCGGGTTTCCGGCAGCAGGGCCGCTGCGAGCAGTACGAACGCGTACGAGCACGCCGCGCAGATGCCCATCGCTTCGCCGAGGCCCATGCTCGGAGCAGCAACACCAACGACCGTCGGAACGAACGAACCGACGGCGCGACCGGTGTTATAGGAGAAGCCTTGCCCGGTCGCGCGAACGCGCGTCGGGAAGAGCTCCGCGAAGGTCGCCCCCATCCCCGCAATGATGCCGGACTGGAAGAATCCCAGGGGGAATCCAAGCAGCAGCACCGCGGTATCGCCCAGCGGGAGCAGGGTGTAGCACGCAACCGTGACCGCGGCGGCGCACGCCATCACGACGAACGTCTTCCGCCGCCCGAGCCAGTCGCTCAGATGCGCGCTGATGACGTAGCCCAGGAACGAACCAAAGATATTGATGCCCAGGTAGCCGCCGGTGCCGAGAACCGACAGGTGGCGAACCGTCCTCAGGTAGGTCGCCAGCCAGGTCAGCACCACGTAGTTGCCCCCAAGGCCGCCAGCAGCGAGCAGCGACGCGAGGAACGTACGGCGGCGAAGCGCGGGTCCGAAGATTTCCACGAACTGAAGTCGGGTGCCCCGGGAAGTGGTCGCCTTCATTGCCGTGAAGAGTTCCGGCTCTTCCACGTAGCGGCGAATCCAGAGGACGAGCAGCGCTGGAATCAAGCCGAGGATGAACAGATACCGCCACGCGACCTCAGGCCGCGCCACGCTGAACACGATCGTGAACAGCAGCACGGCGGCACCGTAGCCGACGGACCAGCCGCCCTGCACGGTGCCGACGGCGCGGCCGCGAATGCGCTTGTCGATCACCTCGCTCATCAGCACGGCGCCCGCGGCCCACTCGCCGCCGAAGCCAAGCCCCTGGAGGCTGCGCGTGAGCAGCAGCTGTTCGTACGACTGCGTGAAGCCTGACAGGAACGTGAAGAACGCGAACCAGACGATCGTCAGCCGCAGGACCGCGACGCGGCCGTACCGATCCGCGAGGATGCCGGCGATCCACCCGCCGGCCGACGAAAACAGCAACGCCGCGGTTGCCAGCGTTCCCGCCTGCGTCTGCGACATGGCCCACAGGCCGATCAGCGTCGGCATCACGACGGCGTACAGCTGCACGTCCATGGCGTCGAGCGCCCAGCCTGTGAAACAGGCCCAGAATGTCCGCCGCTCGCGGACATTCATGCTGGTGAACCAGTTAGCCACGAGTCCTCCTTACGGTTCGCGTCCCCGCCTGGCGGCGGGCGTATTGGAACACACGTCGCCGCGCGCAGGCTACTCTTCCTTGACGACGAATCGGAGCGACCACGACATCGCCGTGGACAGCGCCAGCAGCGCCGCCATCGCCAGCAGACCCGCGGAAAACGAACCCGTCGCGTCGCGCAGCCACCCCACCGCGTAGGGTCCGACAAACCCGCCCAGCGTGCCGATGCTGTTGATGAAGGCAAACCCCCCGGCCGCCGCGAGGCCGGTCAGAAAACGCGTCGGAATCGTCCAGAAGACCGCCCGCGCCGCGGTGATCCCGATGAGCGCCAGCGTGATCCACGACAACGACAGCCAGATGTTCGGCGTCAGGATGGCTGCGGCCAGCCCCAGTGTCGCGACGAGACAGGCGAGCGCGAGGTTGCCGATCTTCCGTCCGCTGCGATCGACACGAGCCGCCCACACGACCATCGCGATCGACGCCACGACGTAGCAGCCGCCGGTGATGAATCCGATCTCGAGATTCGACAGCTGCGCCGTCTTGAGAATCTGCGGCAGCCAGATGCCGACGCCGTACGACCCCGCGGTGAACCCGAATTGCGCCAGCGCCAGGATCAGCACGCGCGGGTCCTTCAACGCCGGCAGCAGGTGACGCTGTTCCTTCTCGCGCCGCTCGCTCGCGATTCGAGCGCGCACGAGGCGCCGCTCGTCCTCGGTGAGAAACGTGGCGTCTTCCGGGCCGTCGGGGAGCACCCAGAATGCCGCGATGCCAAGCAGCGCCGCGGGGATCCCCTCGATGATGAAGAGCCACTTCCAGCCGGCGAGGCCGCCGACCCCATCCATCTGCAGCAGGAGGCCCGACACGGGTCCGCCGACGACGGTGGACGCCGGAATGCCGACGAGGAACCACGCGAGCATCCGCGCGCGGTATTCGGCCGGAAACCAGGTCGCCAGGTAGAAGGTGATGCCGGGAAAGAACCCCGCTTCGGCGACGCCGAGCAGGAACCTGAGGAGGTACCAGCTTTGCGGCCCGGTGACGAACGCCGTCGCCGCCGAGACGATGCCCCAGGTGATCATGATCCGGGCGATCCACGTGCGCGCGCCGTAGCGGTACAACGCGATGTTGCTGGGGATCTCGAACGCGCTGTAACTGAAAAAGAGGAGGCCTGCGCCGAAGCCGAACTGGGTCGCCGTCAGCCCGGTGTCGGCGTTCATCGTCAGCGCGGCGAAGCCGACGTTGTTCCTGTCCATGTAGTTCAACAGGTAGGCGAACGTCAGGAACGGCACGAGGCGCCACGCGGCCTTCCTGAAGGCGGCGCGTTCGACGTCTGCGTCGGCGAGCGGGGGGTGCGCGGCGATCGCTTCGGTGGCCATGGGACCCTTTCTCGATCCGGGCGCGAGTATTGATCGGGAACGCGTCCCGGGTCGCGCGCCGATTACGAAGCCGCCGTCACCCCGCGAACACCGTGCCGATCGATGAGCTCACCTCCCGCAGCGGAGACGCGCCGTCCACCAGATACGTCGCGTCGATCTCGAGGTACGGCTCGGTGAAGTCGATGTCGGCGCGGGCCGCGTCGGCGGCCAGGAATGCGGCGTCCCACGCGCCGCCCGCCGCCGCGTCGGCCATCCGGGCGGCGGACGCGTACGTCACGAGCTCCACATCGACGCCGAGGTGCCGGCCCAGCGCGTGAGCGAGATCGACGGCGATGCCGCGCGGCTCCCCGGTCACCGGGTCGCGCCCCGCGAGGAGCGCGTTGCCGAGATTGATGCCTGCGCGCAGCACGCCCTGCGTCACGACGGCAATCTGCTGTTGATGCGCGGGTAGACCTTCCGCGCGTTCGACTCGAATATCTTCGCCTTGTCGGCGCCGCCCATCCACGCGACGCCGTCGACGTAGCGTTTCGTGTCGTCGAAGTAATGGCCACTCTCGGGATCGATCCCCTTGACCGCACCAACCATCTCGGACGCGAACAGGATGTTGTCGACCGGCACGACTTTCAACAGAAGCTCCATGCCGGGAGAGTGATAGACGCACGTGTCGAAGAAGATGTTGTCACGAATCAGGTCGGCCAGCGGTGGCCGTTTCATGTCCTGCGCGAGTCCACGGTAGCGGCCCCAGTGATACGGGACCGCTCC
>Ga0137418_10000505_pt1 | contig 34997 bp, 30 predicted proteins | sample CZODoug3_1_2_16f_FD_122242 | JGI IMG/M metagenome (GOLD analysis project Ga0137418, IMG submission 122242) | Vadose zone soil fungal communities from Angelo Coast Range Reserve, California, USA - CZODoug3_1_2_16fungal (Hybrid Assembly) | ecosystem: Environmental > Terrestrial > Soil > Vadose... | reverse complement strand
AAGCCCGGCCACAGCTCCTCCGTCACGCACGCGCCCCCCACGACGTGGCGGCGCTCGAGCACCAGCACCCGCTTCCCCGCGCGGGCGAGGTAGGCGGCGGTGACGAGGCCGTTGTGGCCGGCCCCGACGATGATGATGTCGTACGACCCGGACATGAAGATCCCTTCGCTGGATCCGGTGCGGTGCAGTATGTTACGGGCTGGGAAGCGACGCGAGCGACCCGATGACGCAGTCCCCCATCCGTTTGGCGCGGCTCCTAGCGATCGCCTGGTGTGCCCTGCATCCGCTCGCGTCCAGCGGGTGCGCCCGCCACCAGCCCGACGCTGCCGCGGCCGCATCCCCGCCCACCCCCACCGCCCCGGCCGCCGAGCCGCGACTCCCGGTCGCGCTACGCGTCACCAACAGTAACTGGTCGGACGTCAGAATCTACGTCGTCCGGGGGACGATGTGGATGCGGCTCGGCACCGTGACCACCAACAGTACCGTGGACTTCCAGATCCCGGCGGACTTTCTGAGCGGGTCAGGGGGCGCTTCGATCGTAGCAGATCCGGTGGCCGGCAGAGCACACTGGAGCACACCCTTGCCCGCGATCTCGGAGGGCGATGAATTCGAGGTCGTGATCGAGAACTTCTTGCAGTACTCCCACCTGGTGGTGCGCTAGGGCCGCCGCTGCAGCCGCTCCAGGAGCGAGCCGAGCTCGGGCGGCGCCTGCACTCCGAAAATCTCTCTGCCTGGCGCCGTGACGACGATCGCCCGCGGCCCGGGCCCGCCCTGGCTGCCCGTCGGGCCCGCACTCCCCGCCTGTCCGGGCGCTCCCTCCACCGCGTCGGCGCAGCGCCGGTTGTTCGCGTCCGTGGCGCCCTGGCCGCCCTTGCCGCCCCTCCCGCCCGCACCCCCGGGCCCGCCCGGGCCGCCGGGTCCCCCGGGGCTTCGGGCCGCCACGATGCCTGCGAGGAACGGGTTATCGGCCGGGACGATCACGTTGATCCGCCCGCCGTGCCCCCCCGAGCCACCCGGGCCGCCGTTGCCGCCGTTCCCTCCGGGCGCCCCGGGCTGCGCCGGACAGCCCGCGGCTCCGGCGGACCCATCAGTGCCCTTTGTGCCCGCGACGCCGCTGCCTCCCCGGCCCCCGCGCAACTCGATCGCCAGCCAGTCGGCGGGCGGCACCGCGTTGGCGTCCTGCAGCACGTAGAACGGCGGCGCGACCCCCACCTGGATACCGGCCACGAACAGCTTGTCGTAGAATGGCGAGCGCAACACCGCGAGCCGGACGGTGGCGTCGGGTCCCGGCTCTCCCGCTTCGCCCGGCCCTCCGGCCTCACCGGAGAACGCGAACGTGTGCGGCATGCAGCGGTAATCCGGAGGCACGACCACCGTGTTGGTGACACTGGGCTTCGCCTGCAGCGTGGCGGTCAGCCGGAAGCCCGTCGTCGCCGTATGGAGCGGGTCGGCGTTGGTCACCCAGTCGCCATCCTGCTGCGTCACGGCCTCGGGGCTCGAGCGGTCGAGAAAAATCACGTGCAGCCGCGGCGGGTGTTTCTTGTCGTAGGAGCGGGCGAACGGCACGCGGGAACCGTCGGTGAGCACGGCTTCGTAGCTCGCCGGGATCACGGCGCCGGGGCAGGCCCGCGCGTACGCGGTCACGATCCGAATGTCCCGGATCTGCGCGACCAGACCGGCGTCGGGGGCGAAGCCCTCGGGGGGAGCGTGAGAGCAGGCAAGGGCGAAAAGCGTTGCACCGAAAGACGTCACGCAAAGACGTAGCACGGAGGCGTAGCGCATGAGTAGCAAAATGTGAAACAGGGTCCCAATAGGCAAACTTGCCCACCCTCGGGGGCCTTCCTATTGTTGTCCGTATGTCGGGTTTCTCGCGGCGTTCCTTCCTCCATGCGTCCGGTCTGGCGTTCCTCGCGCTGGCCGCGCGTCGCGTCGCCGCGCTCGTACGGCCCCGGCCGGCGGACGACGTCCCGTGGAAGGTGCAGCGGGTCCTGAAGCAGCTGTTCGGCGACCGACCGATTCAGGCCGGCCACGTCCAGCTGGATGTGCCCACGGTGGCGGCGGACGGGCGCGTCGTGCCGGTGATGATCGAATCCGACCTGCCGATGTCCGCCGATCACTACGTGAAGGCGGTCCACCTGTTGGTGGACAACAACCCCGATATCCACCTCGCCGCGTTCCGGCTCACGCCCGAGATCGGCCAGGCGTTCGTGAGCACGCGGATCAAGATGCGGATGACGTCGCCGGTTCGAGCGATCGTCGAAACGTCGGACGGCGCGCTGTGGGGCGCCGCGGCCGACGTGCGCGTCACCGTCAACGGGTGCGGCTGAGATGCCTGTCGAGCTGGGCGCCGCGCGCATCCTCGTCCCCACCGGCATTCGTCGGGGCGATGTGATCGACGTCCGCGCGCTGGTCGAGCACCCGATGGCCACGGGACTGTTTCGCGACGCCGAGGGGAAGCCGATCCCCGCTCACTTCATCAACGATGTGAGCGTGATGTACGGTGACCAAGAGGCGGCACATTTCGTCTGGACCTCCGGCGTCAGCCGCGACCCGTTCGTCGAGTTCTCGCTGCGGGCGGATCGCGAAGCAGAGCTGAGATTCGTATGGAAAGACAATAGGGGCGGGGTATTCACGCAGTCGGTCGAGATACGCTTCATCTGACTCTGTTCCTGCTGTTTCAGGTTCTCTCGCCACTCCCCGAACGTCTCCCCGTCCGCGAGATCGCTCCCGGCGTCTATGTTGTGCTCGGTGACACGGGTCGCGGCTCGGAAGGTCGCCCGAATGCGGGATTCATCGTGACCGACGACGGCGTCGTGGTGATCGATGCGCTCGCCAGTCCCGCGCAGGGGGAGCAGCTGGTGCGCGCGGTCCGTTCGATCACCCGCGAGCCCATCCGCTGGCTGGTCCTGACGCACCACCATCCAGATCATCACTTCGGTGCAGTGGTCCTGCGCCGCGCCGGCGCTCGGGTGATCGCGCATCCCGACGTCTCGACCGGCGTGGACGAGCAGAGCCGCGAGGCGGCCGAATCGGCGTGGATGCTGGTGGTCGGGAAGCAGCAGATGGCGGGCTTTGCCTATGCCGACATGCCCGATCGAGCCGTGGTGACGGCCGATACGCTGCGGCTCGGCGGCAAGACGATCATGATCTCGCATCCGTGGCGCGGTCCGGGCGGGGCGCATACGGCGGCAGACCTGATCGTATGGCTGCCTGTCGAGCGGGTGCTGTTCGCCGGCGATTTGCTCATCGAGGACGGCGTGACCATGGTGGTAGACGGCAGCGCCAAGGGGCTCGTGGCCGCGCTCGATACGGTCGCGGCCCTCGCGCCGCGGATCGCGGTGCCCGGCCATGGCGCGATTCCCGCCGAACCCCAGGTGCTGATCGGCCGGACGCGCGACTACATGCTACGGCTGCGCGCCGCGATGCGCGGCGCGATCGAGCGGCACCGCTCCCTCAACCGGGCGCTCGACTCGCTGCCGCCGGCCGACGAGGGGCGCCCGGTGTCGCTGCGATCGCGCGAGCGCCGCAACGCGAACCGGGTGTATCTCGAGGTCGAAAAGGAAATCATGGGATTGGATCCTCGATGATGCTACTCGCGTGTCTCGCCCTGCTCGCACAGTCGCCGCGGCTGATCTCCACCGCCGAGCTGGGTGCGCTGTTGGCGCAGCGCGACTCGAACGTGAGCGTGATCGACGTCCGCGACGACCTCACGCGCTATCTGGAGTCGCACATCCCGAGGGCGGTGTACCTGCACGCCGAGGAGCTGCGCGCGGCCGAGCGCGGCGTGCCGAACAAGCTGCTTGGCCTCGTGTCGTATACGGCGTTGTTCTCGCGGCTCGGCCTCAGGGCGGACCGGCCGGTTGTGATCTATAGCGCGGGGGAGACGCGCGATATCGATGCGACCTATCTCGCGTGGATCCTCGAGGGACTGGGCCAGCCGTCGGTGTATGTGTTGGACGGCGGGTTCGGGAAGTGGAGCCTCGAGAACCGCACCGTCACGCGCCGCTATCCGGTGATCGAGCCTACGGTGTTCACGCCCGCCGCGTTCACGCCGGACCGGGCGACCCTCGATGACGTGAAGGCTTCCTTGACGGCACGGGACGTCGTCATCGTCGATGCGCGTAACCCCGACCAGTATGCCGGCCGCGCGGGGGCGCAACTGCGGCGCGGGCACATCCCTGGGGCGGTGAGCCATTTCTGGCAGGGTGACCTGGCCAAGGTGGACTTCGCGACCGTGTGGGAGTCCCGGGATGACCTGCGCGTGAGCTATGCAGGGCAGGGGATCACCCCCGACAAGACGGTCATCGCCTACTGTAATGGCGGACTCGAGTCGAGCCACGTGTACTTCGCCTTGCACGACCTGTTGAGGTACCCGCGGGTGCGCGTGTATGACGGGTCGTTTACGGAGTGGTCGGAGCGAGTGGATCTGCCGGTAAAAACCGGGGACGAGCCCTAGGGCCGGTGGACAAGATCGGCTACGGGCTGGTCGAAACCATGCGGGTGCACGACGGGCGTATCCCGCTGCTCGCGCGGCATCTGGCTCGTTTGGGGCGCTCGCTCGGCGAGCTCGGCCTGCCCAAACCTTCCCAGGATGTCGTCGCACTGGTGCAGCCGTTCGCGGGTACCGGAGAGGCTCTGCTGCGTCTGGAAGTGCGAGATGGCCGGGCCAGTGTGACGGTGCGCGAACTGCCGCCGCTCGCACCGCCGGCGGTGATCACCGCGTCCGAGCCGCATCAGCCGTATCCCCACAAAACCACCGAGCGCGATTGCTTTACCGATGCGGGCCGGGAAGCCGAAGTGGCGGAGGCCGATGACGCGCTGCTCCTGACCCCGGAGGGGTGGGTGGCCGAGGGCACCGTCTGGACGGTGTTCTGGTGGGACGGAGAAGGGCTGCGCACGCCGGCGCTCGACCTCGGGATCCTGCCCGGCGTTGCCCGGGGGCGGGTGCTCGAGCTCGTGAAGCACGTGGAGCAGGGCCGATACCGCCGGCCGGTATTGGCGGGAACGAGCTTGTTTCTCACGAACGCGGTGCGGGGCGTCGTGCCGATCGCGTCGCTCGATGGCGTGCCGGTAGCTGCCGACGCCCGAACAGCCGAGCTGGCGCGCGGCTTCTGGCCCGACGGCCCGCCCGCGTCGCAACCTGCACCGCCGGCCCTTTTTTAGGTGATGCGTCCACGCATCATCACCCACCCCGTGCCACAACGCCTGATGTGCCCCATTCGACCTGCCCGCCGCACCTGTGGCCCGGGAACTGCAAGGGGGTCATCCGTCACTCGGGGGGTGAAATCCGTTGGGGCATGCTGTCGAGGTCGTTGCGAAGCGACTGGAGATAGGGTCTGCGGCGGCTCGTGCCGGGGCGGCCGCGTTATCGGACGAGGAGCGAGACCGAGCACGTCGTTTCGTCTTCGATCGCGACCGCCAGCGCTTCGTCGTCGCCCGTGGCGTCTTGCGAGGATTGCTCGCGGCGCGACTGGGTATGCGGCCGCAGGCTGTCGAGCTGGTGTACGGCGAGCGCGGCAAGCCGGCGCTCGCGCCGCGCCTCGCGGCCTCGGGGCTGCGCTTCAACGTGTCGCACTGCGAGGACGTGGCCGTATACGCGTTCTCGTCCGCGGGTGATGTCGGCGTCGACGTCGAGGCGGTCCGCACGATGCCCGACGCCGACGACGTCGCCACGCGCGTTTTTTCCGGCCGTGAGAACGCGGCGTATCGGGCCCTCGACCCGCGTGACCGGCCACTCGGGTTCTTCCAGTGCTGGACCCGCAAGGAAGCGTTCATCAAGGCGCTCGGTCACGGCATGTACTATCCGCTCGATCGCTTCGACGTGTCGCTCGCGCCGGGGGAGCCCGCAAGACTGCTCCGCGTCGAGCAACCGCCCGAAGACCGGCGCCGCTGGCGCATGAGGGGCTTTTTCCCCCTCCCTGGCTTCGTCGCGGCCGTCGTCACGGAGCAGGTCGACAACCACTGCACTGGGGACCCACGATAATGTCTTCCTGCGCCTACCAATCCCCGTGGATCACCGACGACGTGCGGCTGTTCCGCAAGACGGTGCGTCAGTTCATCGAGGAAGCGTTCGTGCCGCACCAGGACCGCTGGCGCGAGCAGCGGCGCCCCGATGCTGAGGCGTGGACCGCCGCGGGCAGGGCGGGCATCCTGCTCGCCGACGTGCCCGAGGAGTACGAGGGTGGCGGAGGCAGTTTCGCCCATGAGGCGATCGTGTTGGAGGAGCTCGTGCACGCGGGCGTCCAGTTCGGCTCCAGCATCCAGAGCATCGTAGGGCATTATGTCCTGGCCTACGGCAGCGAGCAGCAGAAGCGCAGCTGGCTTCCCCGCATGGCGCGCGGCGAGTTGGTAGGCGCGATCGCCATGAGCGAGCCCGCCGCCGGATCCGACTTGCAGGGCATTCAGACGACCGCCCGCCGCGACGGCGACCATTACGTGATCAACGGCTCCAAGACGTTCATCACCAATGGAGGACATGCCAGCCTGGTCTGCCTCGCCGCGAAGACGGACCCCAGGGTGACCGGCCTGAAGGGCATCTCGCTCATCATGGTCGAAACGAAAGACCTTCCCGGATACCGGGTAGGGCGGTCGCTCGAGAAGGTCGGGATGCACGCACAGGACACGTGCGAATTGTTCTTCGACGACGTGCGTGTACCGGCGGCGAATCTCCTCGGCCCCGCGGAAGGCAAGGGGTTCTCTCAGATGATGGATCGATTGACCTATGAACGCCTCACCGTGGGTGTCACCGCCGTCGCGATGGCGGAGCACGCGGTGGCCGTCACCACGGCCTATGTCAAGCAGCGCACGGCGTTCGGGAAACCGCTCATCGACTTCCAGAACACGCGCTTCAAGCTGGCCGAGTGCAAGACCGCGGCCCAGGTCGGCCGCGTGTTCCTCGACAACTGCATCGCGCGGTTCATGGCCGACGGGCTCGACGACGTGACGGCCGCGATGGCGAAATATTGGCTCACCGACTGGCAGTGCCGCATCGTCGACGAATGCATGCAGCTGCACGGCGGGTATGGCTACATGGCGGAGTATCCGATCGCCCGCATGTGGACCGACAGCCGCGTGCAGCGCATTTACGCCGGGACGAACGAAATCATGAAGGAACTCATCGCTTGCGCCCTATGAACGTGTGCTTGCAGCAGCTGATCGAAGCGCAGGTCGACCGAACGCCCGATCACGTCGCGCTGGTCTTCGAGGGCCAGCGGTTGACGTACCGGGAGCTCGACCACCGGGCCAATCAACTCGCGCATCGCCTGAGGGGACTGGGTGTTGGGCCGGATGTGCGCGTCGGCTTGTTCGTCGAGCGCTCGCTGGAGATGGTGACGGGAATCCTGGGCATCCTGAAGGCCGGAGGCGCCTACGTTCCGATCGACGCGGCGTATCCTCCGGAGCGGATCGCCTTCATGCTCGCGGATGCCGGCGTCACGTCGCTGCTCACGCAACAGAGCCTCCAGGCTCGCTTGCCCAGCGACGCGCCGTCGGTCCTGTGCCTGGACGCGTTCGACTGGACCGCCGCGGACGGGCCGGGGCGCGGCGCTGCTCGGGCCCGGCCGGACAATCTCGCCTATGTGATCTATACCAGCGGTTCCACCGGGCGGCCCAAGGGCGTTTGTATCGAGCACCGCAACATCGTCAACTATGTCCTTGGGGTCAGCGAGCGGCTGCGCCTCGAGGCCGGGATGAAGCATGCCACGGTGTCGACCATCGCCGCCGATCTCGGCAACACCGTGATTTTCCCGGCGCTCGCCACGGGCGGCTCGCTGCACGTTATCTCGCAGCAGCGGGCCGAGGACCAGGCGCTCTTGTCCGAGTACTTCAGGCGGGAGCAAATCGACGTCCTGAAGATCGTCCCGTCACATCTCGCGGCATTGCAGACCGGCCACAATCCGGAGCACGTCATGCCGAGGGCTCGCCTGATTCTCGGAGGTGAGGCCTCTCGGCTGAATTGGATCGAGCGGCTGCGCACCCTCTCGCCGACGTGCGAGATCTACAACCACTACGGTCCCACGGAGACCACCGTCGGGGCGCTGACGTATCACGTCGGCTCGCAACTGCCGACGACCCGGTCCGGCACGCTCCCGTTGGGGACGCCGCTGCCCAACACCACTGTCTCCATCCTCGACGCCGCTGGGCAGCCCGCGCCGGTGGGCGAGCAGGGCGAGCTGTGCATCGGTGGATCGGGGGTGGGTCGGGGCTACTTGAATCGCCCCGACCTGACGGCCGAAAAGTTCGTAGCGGACCCGTTCAATCCGGATTCTGGTGGACGGCTGTATCGCACGGGCGATGTGGCACGGTATCTCCCGGACGGGACGGTCGAGTTCTGCGGTCGGATCGACGACCAGGTCAAGCTGCACGGCTACCGGATCGAGCTGGGTGAAATCGAGGGGATGCTGCGCGAGCACCGCGGCATCCGGGACGCCGTGGTGCGGCTCTGCGAAGACGAGACCGGCGGCAAGCGCTTGGTCGGGTACGTCGTGCCGAAACGGGCGAGGCAGGCTCTGTGGGACTGCAAAACGCTCCATGTCCTGCCCGACGGCACGCCGGTGGCGCACCTGAACAAGAACGAGACGGACTACATCTACCACGAGATCTTCGTCCTGCAGGCATACCTCCGGCATGGGGTCACGATACGCGACGGCGATTGTATCGTGGATGCCGGCGCCAACATCGGCCTGTTCACCGTGTTCGCCAGCCGGCTGGCGCGCGACCTCCGCGTGTTCTCGTTCGAGCCGAACCCCGCCGCCTTTGCCTGCCTGAAGGCGAACGCCAGCGCCTGGGGCACCGGGGTGAAATGCCTGCCGCTCGGCCTCTCGCGCGAGAACAGGACGGCGGATCTGACCTTCTTCGAAGGATTGTCACTCCTGTCGGGCTTTTACGCCGACGCGGCAACCGAGCGGGAGGTGGTGAAGAACTACGTATTCAACCAGCAGGCCGAGTCACTGCCGAGCGAGCAATTCGCGGCGGAAGTAGGCGCCGTGATCGACAACCGGTTGCGTGCGAAGACGGTCACCGCTCAGCTGCGGACGCTGTCCAGCTTCATCGCGGAGCAAGGCCTCGATCGAATCGACTTGCTCAAGATCAACGTTGAAAAGAGCGAGCTGGACGTCCTGCGGGGGCTCGCGCCCGCTGACTGGCCCAAGGTTCGTCAGCTGGTCATCGAGGTCGATCAACGGGAGAACCTCGAGCCCATCACGACCATGCTGGAGGGACACGGGTTCGACGTGCTGGTCGAGCAGGACCCGCTGCTGCGAAAGACCGACCTGTGTTACGTGTACGCGATTCGGCGGTCGTCGGACGGAGCGTCGCGCCTCGCGCGGGAACAACCCGCCGACGGGCAGGCCCGGGCGGTGCTTCCCTTGGACGGAGAGGTCCTGACGCCCGCGACGCTGCGCGCCCATCTGAAAGCGCGGGTGCCGCAGTACATGATTCCCTCAGCGTTCGTCCTGATGGACGGATTTCCCCTGACGTCCAACGGCAAGATCGATCGCCACGCGCTCCCGGCGGTGTCTCCCGAGACCCTGCCCCCCGCTCGCGATGTCGGCCGGCCGCTCACCGAGACCGAGCAGGCGCTCGCGGCTGTTTGGACCGATCTCCTCAAGGTGGAGAGCGTCGGGGTCGACGACGATTTCTTCGACCTGGGGGGGCATTCCCTGCTGGCGATCAAGGCGGTCTCACGTATCCGCGACGTGTTCCAGGTAGACGTGCAGACTCGCGCGCTGTTCGAGAACCCTACCCTCGGCGCGCTGGCGAGGCTCGTGGCCGATGCCCAGGGCTCGCATGCGGACGTCCAGCGTATTCAGCCGCGCAAGCAGCGCGGACCCTGCGCGCTCTCGTTCGCTCAAGAACAGCTCTGGTTCCTGGATCAGCTCGCACCGGGCAGCCCGGTTTACAATATCGTGGACGTGATCCGGTTCGGTTCGTACGATGCGGACGCGTTGCGGAAGGCCCTGACCGAATTGGTGCGCCGCCACGAGATACTGCGCACCGTGTTTTCCGAACGCGACGGCCACCCCGTTCAGACCGTGCTGCCGACGATCGACCTGGCCCTCTCCGAGGTCGATCTCGGCTCGTTGCCGGCGAACGAGCGGGAGCACGAATGGGCCCGCGTGGTGCGCGAGGAAGGGCGCAAACCGTTCGACTTGTCTCGCGCCCCGCTGTTCCGCGGGACCATGGTGCACGTGTCACCGCAAGAGCACCGCTTGCTATTCACCATTCATCATGTCGTCGCCGACGAATGGTCCATGGAGCTGATCCACCAAGAGGTGGACCGGCTGTACGAAGCCTTTGCACGCGGCCGGCGCTCTCCCCTGACGGAGCTGCCGATCCAGTACGCGGACTTCGCCTGCTGGCAGCGCGAGTGGGGGAAGGAAGACGCGCTGCGGGAAGAGCTCTCGTACTGGAAGGCGGAGCTCGCGGGGGCGCCGTCCGTACTGGAGCTCGTGACGGACAAGCCCCGTCCCGCCGTCCAAAGCTTCCGTGGCGCGACGGAGATCTTCGCGCTGCCCCGGCAGCTCGTGGAGCGGGTGAAAGCGCTCGGGCGCCAGGAGCAAGCCACGCTGTTCATGGTGCTCGAGGCAACGTTTGCGGCCCTGCTGCACCGCTACACGGGCCAAGACGACATCTTCGTTGGGACGCCGATTTCCGGCCGGACGCACAGCGAAACGGAGCACCTGATCGGCTGCTTCCTGAACACCGTCGTGCTGCGCTCTCGGTTCACGGATGCCCTGACTTTCCGCTCCCTGTTGCGGCAGGTGCGCGACCGGGCCCTGGGCGCGTATGCCCACGCGAACCTTCCCTTCAACTCCCTCGTCGCCGACCTGGCGCCGCAGCGGGACGCGAGTCGCACGCCCCTCTTTCAAGTCATGTTCGTGCTCCACGACGCCGAGGGCGTGTCGCAGGTGTCGCAGGTGTCCGGCAACCGGCAGCTCGAGACCGGCACGTCCAAATTCGATCTCACGCTGTTGGTTTCCGAGACCGAGCAGGGTCTGGACGGGATGATCGAGTACAGCACCGACTTGTTCGACGGCGATACCATCCGGCGCCTGTGTCGGCACTATGCGACACTGCTCGAAGCGATCGCCCACGCCCCGGACGAGAGCATCGCGCGGGTGCCGTTGCTCACCCACGCGGAGCGCCGGCAGCTATTAGTGGATTGGAACGACACGGCGACGGAATTCCCCGCCGGGGACCTGTGCCTGCACCACCTGATCGAAGCGCAAGCCAGCCGCACGCCCGATCGGGTGGCCGTGGTGTTCGAGGACCAGCAGCTGACCTATGGCGATCTGAACGCTCGCGCCGATCGCCTCGCGCATCAGCTGACGAAGCTGAACGTCGGGCCCGACGTGCGTGTCGGGCTGCTCGTCGAGCGCTCACCCGAGATGGTCGTGGCGCTGCTCGGGATTCTCAAGGCGGGCGGGGCATACGTGCCGCTCGATCCGGCATTCCCGCCCGACCGCCTCGTCCACATGGTGGAGGACAGCGGCATGGGCGTGCTGGTTACGCACCGCGACCTCGACGGCGCGCTGTCGGTTCGTCCGCCCGTGATCGTCCGTCTCGACTCCGATACGGGAGAGATGGCACGGCGCCGCAGCGACCAGCCGAATGCGTCGGGGCCGAGCCCGGAGCAACTGGCCTACGTGCTGTACACGTCCGGCTCGACCGGTAAGCCCAAGGGCGTGGCGATTCCGCATTCCGCGATCGTGAACTTCCTGTTGTCGATGCAACGGGAGCCGGGCTTCACGGCGACCGATACGCTGCTCGCCGTGACGACCCTCTCGTTCGACATCGCGGGATTGGAGCTGTACCTGCCGCTGATCAGCGGCGGGAAGGTGGTCATCGCCAGCCGGGACGACGTGCTCGACCCCAGCCGCCTCATGGAACGGATGCGCGACTCCGCGTGCACGGTGATGCAGGCCACGCCCGCCACCTGGCGCGCGCTGGTCAATGCCGGGTGGAGCGGCTCGGCCGGCCTGAAGCTGCTGTGCGGCGGCGAAGCTTTGCCCCGCGACCTGGCGCAAGCCCTGCTCACCCGCTGCGGCGAGGTGTGGAATCTGTACGGCCCGACCGAAACCACCGTGTGGTCGACCATCGAGCGGATCACGTCCGCCGATGGCCCATTGTCGATCGGTCGGCCGATCGCCAATACGCAAGTGTTCGTGCTCGATGCGAATCGCGACCTCGTGCCCGCCGGGCTGGTGGGCGAGCTGTGCGTCGGTGGCGCCGGCGTGGCGCGCGGCTACCTCGGTCGCGAACAATTGACACGGGAGCGCTTCGTCCCGAGCCCGTTCGCGCCGGACGCGCGCCTGTATCGCACCGGCGACCTAGGGCGGTGGCTGCCGGATGGGCGCCTGGAGTGTCTGGGGCGGAACGATCACCAGGTGAAGGTACGCGGATTCCGGATCGAGCCGGGAGAAATCGAAGCGGCCATCGCCCGGCAGCGGACGGTGCGCGAGGTGGTGGTGATCGCGCGCGAAGACGGCACTGGCGAGAAGCGCCTTGTGGCCTATCTCGTGGCCGAGCAGGCGCCGGCCGATCTGGCCGACCAGCTGCGCGCCGTCATCCGTGCGGGCCTCCCGGAATACATGGTGCCGGCTGAGTTCGTCATTCTGGAGGCCCTGCCGCGCACCGCGAACGGCAAGCTGGACCGCGCCGCGCTGCCAGCGCCGACGCTGGGCGCGGCGCCGCGCGCCAGCGCCGTGGCGCCGCGCACGCCGACTGAGGAGATGGTGATTGCGGCGTTCCGCGGCGTCGTGGGACGCGCGGACTTCGGGGTGTTCGACAGCTTCTTCGATCTGGGCGGCAATTCGCTCATGGCCGCGCGACTGGTCTCCCAGCTGCGTGTCCAGGCGGGGGTCGACCTGCCGCTCCGCAACCTGTTCGAGCGACCGACGGTCGCGGCCCTGGCCGAGGCTGTGGACGGCCTTGCGTGGTCGGCGGCGGTGCCCAGCCCAGGCGCGCACGATCGAGAGGAGATCGAGCTATGATCGTACCAGGATTCCTAGCCGAGCTGCGCAAGCGCGATATCGAAATCCGGGCGGATGGCGACCGCCTGCTGTGCGCGGCGCCTGCCGGCGCGCTGACGCCCGAGCTCCGCGACGAGCTGCAGCAGCGGAAGGGCGAAATCCTCGCGTTTCTACGTGGCGCCGAGGCGCTGGCGCTGCAGCAGCGCGCCATTGTCCCGCTCGAGCCACGCGGGGCGCGCACTCCCGTGTTTGCGGTGGCCGGCCACAACGGCGACGTGTTCTGCTACCGCGCGCTGGCGCGGTACCTGGGCGAGGAGCAGCCGTTTTTCGGACTGCAGCCTCCGGGTCTCGATGAGCGGAGCGAGCCCGTCACGCGCGTTGAGGACCTCGCGGCGTATTTCGCGGATCAGATCCGCGCGTTCCGGCCGAACGGTCCCTACATCATCACGGGCTTTTGCGCCGGCGGCACCATTGCGTTCGAGCTGGCCCGCCAGCTCATGCAGGGTGGCGCGCGGATCGGCTTTGTCGGTTTGTTCGGAAGTCCGGACCCCACGTGGTACCGCTGGCCGACCCAGCTGGCGTGGCGCGTGGCCCAGCAGGCGGCGCGGCTAAGCCAGCACGCGCGCGCCGTGGGCTCGCTCTCTCCCCTGGAACTCGGCCGATACATCGCCGGGAGGGTGGAGGGGCATAAGGCGCGGCGCGAGATCCAGGACGCGGCCAGGTTCGACCCGGTGCTGGTGCGCCGCAGCGCGGTGGAGCGCGCCACGGTTGCGGCGGTGCGTCGCTACCGCCCCGGCCGGTTCACCGGGCGCGTCGGGTTGTTCTTGCCGTCCCAGGAATGGCTGCCGTCCGCCGCGCGGCGGTGGCACTCGTTGGCGCCGCGCGCCGAGGCGTATGTCGGGCCGGCCGGTTGCAATAACGACACCATGCTGCTCGATCCCTACGCGGCAGGGTTTGCCGACCTGTTCCGGCGCTGCCGTGAGGGAATGGCGCCCATCCCCCCCAGGAAGTCCGATCCGCGGCTTCCCCTGCCGCTGCTGGCCGTCCGGCGGGCCGACTAGTCGGGTTTTCGCGCTCCAGCCCACCGCCAGGCTACGCGGCCGCCGGAAGGTGCGGGCCGCGGCGTAGCTTGGTAAATTGTCGCGGTACCACATGGTGGCTGTAGCTCAATCGGTTAGAGCGCTGGACTGTGGCTCCAGAGGTTGCGGGTTCAATTCCCGTCAGCCACCCCTGTAGGTCCGTAGCGCAATTGGTAAGGCATCGGTCTCTAACGAGGCGGGTCCATGCGGGCCCGCCGTTTTCTTGCTCACGCCGCACCCCGGGTCACGTCAAGGCGCGTTGGGCCTCCAGGACGGCGGCTGCCACCTTGCTGCGCCAGTCGCGCTCCTGGCGCTTGAATATCCCACGCGCCACCTCGAGGAGCGCGGCGGCCGCATGCAGCGGGAACCGCTCGCGCCACGCCGTCGGCACATGCCGGAAGTATTCGCCGGCCAACGCCGCGGCGGCCGCGCGCGCCTGCTCCGGCGGCAGCGTGTCCAGTCCCAACCTGCCCGCGATATGCGCGTAGAGATGGGCTGGGTCCCGAACGGGATCGCCCAGGGCGACCGCATCGAGGTCGATGAAGGTCACGCGGTCGCCATGCAACAGCACGTGCTCGGTCTTCAGGTCCCCATGGATCGGCGTGGGCGGCACCTCGTTCAGGCTCGCTACCAGGGCACCCGTTATGGCCGCGACCGCTCCCCGCAGCTCCGGACAGCCCCACTGAATCAGGCTGGACGCTTGCTCCACCTCCGCGAGCTGGCTCGCGCGGGGCGAGTGTCGTGCGATCTTGATCTCGTCCTGATTGAACGCGGCCATCGCGCGCGCGACCGCGCGCACTGCCGCGATCGGGTCGCCCCCGCTGAGCAGGATCTGCTGCAGCGAGCTGCCGGGGGCCTCCTCCAGTACGAGGGTGCGCAGGGTGCTCGAGTAGACGACCGGTCGTACCACCGCATACGGGCGCGCACCGGTCCGGGCGGACAGCGACTGCAGCAGTTGAAAAGTCTGCTCGCCGCGGTCATCGCGGTAGACCTTGAGGTAACAACGTAGCGCCTCGCTTCGCCCGCCAGCGATATCACGCGCCTTGAGGTGGCATTTCAGGGCCGCGCCGAGCTCGGTGCGGTAGCGCGTCGGCTCGACGGCCTGCTCTTCGATGCGCCAACGGCCGGGGCCGAGGCGCGCCCTGAGCCAGGGCTCGAGATCGTGTATTCCCCCGTTCATCGTGCCACACAGCTGCGGCAGTTTGCGATCGTATGGGAAGACCTGCACCAACATCTGCAGGGCTGGGATGTAGTCGACCGGCTCGAACGTGAGCCAGCGATCCGGAATCTCGCGGCGTGGCGCGCCGGCCATGAGCTCACGCCACAGCCGTTCCGCCTCGTGCTCCGCGGCGTACAGGAAGCCCGTGACCCAGTGCTCCCAGCGACGATTGGTGCGGGGCTCGACGAGCTGCAGCGTATACTGCAGCACGCATCGCGCACTGGACTGCCGCGACCGGAGACGAACCGCGAGGCAGTCTTCGATTCTGGTGCCGTTGGCGGCGATCGGCTTGAGGTGCGCGCGGAACACCTCGAGCATCCGGCCGAGATCGGTGGCGACGCGCAGCTGCGGGAAGTCCCGATCGGCGGGGAAGACTTCGTTTCGCAAGGGTCGCCCTTCCACCTACGCCCGCAGTGCCGCGGCCGAGCGCAGATCGAGCTCGTAGAGCTGGCGGTAGCGGCCCTTGCGGGAGGCCAGCTCCGCATGCGTGCCGCGGTCCACGATGTGCCCATCCTCGAGCACCACCACCATATCGGCGCCGGCGATGGACTGCAGGTCGTGCGTGATCATCAGGCAGGTCCGGCCGACCATCAGGCGATCGAGCGCTTCGCGAACCGTGGCCTCGCTCTCGACGTCGAGCCCTGTCATCGGCTCGTCGAAGATGAGGATCGGGGTGTCCCGAATCAGCGCCCGCGCGATAGCGATGCGTTGCCGCTGCCCGCCTGACAGCGTGGCGCCACGCTCGCCGATGATCGTGTCATAACCGTCTTCCAGCTCGCGAATGAAGTCGTCGGCGTTCGCGGCCCGAGCCGCACGCTCGATATCGGCGAGGCTCGCCTCGGGTCTGCCGTACGCGATGTTCTCGCGGATCGTCGCGCCGAACAGAATCGACTCCTGGAGTACCAGTCCGATCTGGCGACGCAGCGACTCGCGGCGATATTGCCGGATGTCGATCCCGTCGATGAGAATCGCCCCCGCACGGGGCTCGTACAACCGGAGGATCAGGCTCACGAGCGTGGATTTCCCCGCGCCCGAGACGCCGACCAGGGCGAGGCGCTGTCCCGGGGACACCGCGAGCGAGACGTGGCGCAGCACGCCCTTGCCGTCGCCGTAATCGAAGCACACGTCCTTGAAGACGACCTCGCCTCGCAATCCGGTAGCCTCGATCGCGTCGGGGCGGTCTTGAATTTCCGGCTCGACGTCGAGGATCTCGGAGATGCGCTCCACGCTGGCCATCGCCTTCGAGAAGTCGGTCGACAGTCGGGCCAGGGTGCGCATCGGCTTGTACATGCTCGTCAGGTACGACACGGCGAGCACCAGCTCGCCCAGCAGCATCGTGCCGTTCAGGACCTGCAAGGTTCCGAACAGCACCGCCGCCGCCGTGCCGATCGCAGTGATGATCTCGGACGAGCGTGTGGCCGCGGCCTCGAGGCGGGCGACCCGGACGCTTTCCCGCAGCGTCTCACTCGTCACCGCATCGAACCGCGCGACCTCGTGACCTTCGCGGGCGAACGCCTGCACCAGCGGAATCGCCGTGAGGACTTCGCTCATGCGCGATGCGACCTGGCCCTCCTGCTTCCGTTGGGTCTTCACAGACGCCTTGGTTTTGCGATACAGATGAAAGAGACTGTACCCGAGCAGCGGCAACGTTGTGAGGGCGATGAGTCCGATCCTCCAGTTCACCACGAACATGATCGTGAGCATTCCGGCGACCGTGAGCACCTGGGAGGCGACCTTGAGGAGAGAATCGGCGAACAGGTCCTTCAGGGTATTCGTGTCCCCGGCGAGCTTGGTCAGCAAGTCTCCCGACCGCGCGCGGTGGTGAAACGAAAGCGATAGCCGTTGCAGATGCGCGAACAGCTCGCGGCGCAGCGCGTACACCATCCGGTAGCCGACGGACGACGTGATGAAGATCTGGAAGTAGGAGAGCAGCCCGCCGGCGAGCGCGATCAACACGATGGCGCCCGCCGCCTCGAGCGACAGCGCGAGCTTGCCACCCGGCAACACCTGCTGGAGCCACCGCAGGGCGTGCGGCAGCGGCTTGCCCGGGATCACATGATCGAGGATGATCTTCAACGGCCAGGGCTTGAGTACTTCGGCCGCCGAGACGCCCAGCGTGCACAGGGCGGCCAGGCACAGACGCCCTCTGACCTGGCTCAGGTGGTCGCCGAACATCCGGCCGAACGACGTAGCGGTGCTAGCCGGCATCGCTCTGGTACCGCTCCAGCAATCGTTGCGCCTCGACCTGACGTCGGCGGAGCGCGTCCGCTTCCGGGTGCCGCGTCACGTCGAACGCGAGCGAGTGGATCTTGCGCAACAAGGTCGCGCGCTCGTACCACGCGACGCGGTGTTCGAGGTCGGCGTCGTCGGTCGACCGCCGCCGATACGCCTGGAGCAGCGCGCTGCGCATCCCCTCGAAGCGCGGTAACTTCTCGGGCTTGCGCAAGGTGAGTCGGCGGAGCTGGGTGAGAAACGTCCCGAGGTCGAGCGCCGGATCCCCACGCGTCCACTCGTCGAAGTCCAGCACCACGAGGGCGTCGTCGCGCCACAGCAGCTGCGCCATGCCGAGGTCGCCGTGCAGCAGCGCCGGCGACGTGGGCAAACGGGGAGGGTCCCCTCTGAGCAGACCAAGGTGGCCGTGCAGCAGCGTGCGCGCCTCCGGGAACCGGCCGGCGAGATCGCGCACGCGCGGCTTCAGGTCGGCGAGCACTGTGCGCGGATCGGTCAAGCAATCAGCGGCGACGGGCACGCTGTGCAGGGCCGCGAGCGCGCGGCCGATCGCGTCGAGCACGACGCTCGCATCGCGGGCGATCGCCTTGGTCACGGACTCGCCCGCCTCGTACGACAGCAGGAGCAAGCCGCGCCCGGCGTGGTAGGCCAGCACGCGGGGGATGACGAACGCGCCACGCGGCTCGGTCCCGGCCTCGCTCAATTGCTGCAGCAGCGTGGCGACGCGCTGTCCTGCTTCGGGTCGAGCGTACGACTTCCCGACCCACTCGTACCGCTCCACCTGCGACGCGTCGGCCAGCCGCACGCTCAACTGGTAGCGCACCGCGCGTTGTCTGCCGCGCTTTGTGAGTGGTGCGGCGGTCCAGTCCTCGAGCTCCGCGGCGGGGCCATGCAGGTCGTAAAGGGTGGTCCGCAGTACGGCGTGCACGTCGTCGCGTTGGAGGGCCGCCGGTGCCGCGCTCATCGCCGCTCTATCGCGGCCGGCATGGCTTCCTGCAACGCCGTCCGCGCCTGCGCTATCAGGTGTACCACCAGCCGCTGCCATCCGGGCGGCTGCTTGCGATGGAGCGTATAGATCTTCCTCACGAGCGTGATGCCGTGGTAGAACCACATGTTGCGCGGCGACACTCGGGGAGGAGGCATCGCCTCGAGGTAGGCATCGCGAAACGCGGCGAGCCACTGCCCGGCCACCGTCGGCTCGACGCCTTCCCGCAGGCAGCGTCGTTCCAGCTGGGCGAGAAAGTGACCCGCGTCATAGGCGGGGTCGGTGTAGCCGAACATGTCGAGGTCGAGCAAAACCAAGCGCGCGCCGGTCCACAGGAACTGGCCGGTGGCCAGGTCGCCGTGCACCAGCGCGGGAGCCGTCGGATCGAGGCAGGTGGCCGCTTCCTCCACGATGGCCATCAGAGGCTCGACGAAGGCCGCCGTAGCGGGCCAGCGCCGGCGCATCCGATCACACCGGCCTCGGGTATCGGCGACGACGACGTCCACGCCGGTCGGCTGCTCCGGCACGATCGCAAGACAGTGGAGGTCCGCGGCCAGGCGGGCCGCCCGTCGCAGCAGCTCCGGCTGCTGTTCGTGTGAGACGTCGGAGAGGAAGGCTCCCTCGATCCACGGGAAAACGAGGAGGCGCTCGTCCGGGATATACCGCGTCGGCAGCGCCGGTCCGTCGCGGTCGGGCTCCACGTGTGGGGCGAGCGAGCCAGCGTGCGCCCACACCCGCGAGCCGAAGTCGTCCGAATACGCCTTGAGGGCGTACGCGCGCTCTTCTCCCCGGGTCGAGCGCACCAGCGCCCGCACGACGAAACGGTCGGCGTGCGCGCTCACGAGGCTCGCCGTGGCGCCGCAGGGCTCGAACCCGGCGGAGAGGCTGGGCCGCAACAGCTCCACAAGGTGCGCGGGCTGGTCGAGCGCCGCGAGCCGGGCCCGCAGCGCGGCCCGCTGCGCCGCAGTGGGCTTGAAGCGGAACCGCATCAGTCGGCACCGAGCCACTGCGCGAGGAACGCGGTCACCCGCGCCGCCCCGTCGAACGACGGGATCACCTCGCGCACCCGCCGAGCGTGGGCGGCTTGATCGCAGTCGAGGGCCCACTGCAACGCGGCGACGAGGTGGTCGTCGCCCAAGTGATGCGGGTCGACCCAGCGCGCCAACCCGTGCGCCGCCAGGGTTTCGGCGCGGATCCGCTGCTCGACCTTGTGAGTCGCCCGCGGGACGATCACCAGCGGGCGGCCGAGGAGCAGCGCCTCGCTCACGCTGTTGTAGCCGCCCATGCTGACCACCGCATCGGCGGCCGCCAACAGCGCGAGGTTGTCGGCCTGGGGCACGACGCGACACGTGGCCGTCGCACGTGCGCACAGCCGGGCGCGTTGCTCGGGAGGCATGAACGGCCCCGTCACCATGATCGCCAGGACATCGGGACGCTCGCGCTGGAGGCGTTGAATGGCCGCGCGCGCGGCCTCGAGCACGGGATAGCCGTCACTCCCGCTGCCCACCGCCGCAACGACCAGCTGGCCCCTGGCCGGAAGTCCGTACTGCCGGCGCAGCTCGAGCGGGTCGACCACCGGTGGGGGGTCGCGAACGATGTAGCCGCAGTAGCGCAGCTTGGGGTGCACCGACGGCGGGATTGCATATGCCTCGGCGACGTCGAACAGCCGCTGGGACCCGTACACCGCGATCCCGTCGTACAGGTTTTCGAGCGCGTCGTATACGCCCATCTCGCGCCACGCCGCCCGGATGCGGTCGGCGTCGTCCATGATGTCGCGCAGTCCGAAGACGAATCGCGTGGCCGGACGCCTCGCCTTGAGTGCCCACAGGCCCTCGCGAAATTCTCCCTTCGAGCCCAGGGGCTCGTGATCGACCAGGACCAAGTCCGGAGCCAACCCCAGCGCCGCCTCGACGAGGATGTCACTGCGAATCCTGCGGAACTGCTGTTTGGCCGCCTCTTCGTCCGCCGGCGTCCGTCGCTGGGTCTCGGCAGTCAGCAGGGTGGGGAGCTTGATGTAGTCGCACCGGTTCGGCAGCGTGAAATGGCTGGTGATGGGGGACTTGGTCGTGATGTAGGCGACCGTGTCCGGAAAGGCCGCCAGGACATGGCGGGCGATGGTCAGCGTCCGCGTCACGTGCCCCATCCCCTGGTTGTCCTGCGCGTACAGCAGGAGGGTGCGGCCCACGGCGGCCGGCGAGTCCATCATATCAGGCGAGCGCCGGCGCCGGCTGGCACGCCACGTGCCGCTCCGAGTGGACGGGGACGCCGAGCAGCTCGGCGAAGAGGCCCGGGATGCGGCTGAGTCCGCCCAGGTCGATGCGGTTGCCGCTCGGCGGCGGGCCCAGGTCGCGGGCCAGCCATTCCGTGAGCGCCCGTGAGGTGAGCCTGTCGGGATGGAGCACCTCGATCAGACCCAGCTCCTTCAGGCGCCGGGCGCGGATCCACTGCTCGGGCTCGGGGCGCACACGGGGCACGATCAACCCGTGCTTCTGGAACGACAGGATCTCGCACACGGTGTTGTATCCTCCCATGGCGATGACCCGATCGGCACGCTGGATGAGTGGTGCGGGATCGGGCACGAAGTCCAGCAGCACGACGTTGGAGCCCCGGCGCACACGGCGGTGCAGGCGTTCCCGCTGCTCGGCGGGCATCAACGGGCCGGTGACGAGGACTCCCGTCGTATCCGACGGCAGGTCGGCCTGGAGGAACGCGTCCGCCAGAGCCGCGCCGTCATGTCCTCCCCCCACCACGCACAGCACGAGCTTGCTCGAGAGTACGTGGGCCGGAAACAGGGCAGGCTGGCCGCTGGCCAGCTGGAGACGCGATTGCTGATCGAGATAGCCGGTATAGCGCGCCTTGCCCGCCACGGCATCGGCGAGACCGTACTCGCCAACGGTGTCGAACACGGCCGGATCTCCGTAGATCCACACCGCGTCGTAGTAATGGCGAATCGCGTCGAGGTTGGCGCGGTTGGCCCATGTCCGCCGGACCGTCTCCCGATCGTAGAGCACGTCGCGCAGCCCGAGCACACAGCGCGTATTGCCGCGCTTGCGGGCGCGTCGCAATACCCGGGCGAGCTCATTCGCCACGCCGAGCGGTAGGTAATCGACGATCAGCACATCCGGCTCAAACACTTCCATGGCGCTCTCGATCACGCGCTTGCGGAGCGTGATGACGTCGCCCTCGGAGAGATCGAGCAGGAACCGCGGGTTGTAGGCGCCGTCGGCTTCTCGCCGCAGTGCCGGCAGCGTCACGCAGTCCACGCCCGGCGGCATCGGGAGCGCGCCGGCCTGCCACGCTTCTGCGATCAACACGATGGCGGGCTGCAGCGCGGAAACGCGGAGCGCATGGGCGATAGACACGTTACGGCGCACGTGGCCGAATCCGACCATCCCTTGCGAGTACAGCGCTACACGGGGCGAGGGGGTGCCGTTGCCGTTCCCGTTGCCCGCAAGCGGGCGGCGACGCGTCCCCGACCGCGCGGGTTTCGCCGCCTCGGAACGGATCCTGATCTCGTCGACCAATCGCTCGAGCTGCTCCACGTCTTGCGGCGTGGTCGGCGTGAACGCCAACGCGCGCAGCACGAGTTCGAGCATGCGGCGCGTCACGTCGGTTTCACGCCGGCATTCGCTGGCGCTCCGTGAGCGAGGTTCACGAGGGCACGGGGGTCTGGGTAGGCTCGGCGGTCTAACGCGATGTGGGCACGGGTGTCACTCCGACGAGCGGTCGGCCCCTGCGGACGGGCAAGTTTCATACCGATTGGCGACGATGTCGCGACGCGACTGTGACTCGTCCGTCACTGTCGTGTTACGGCCGCTCCCGCGCCGCGCGGGTTACCCGTTGCCACGAGCAAAAGATCGGCGCGGCACCGTAAAGTTCGTTCAGTTGTCGAGGCAGGACCGCGACGAGTGTTGAAGGGAAAGCACATCAGGCGCGAGCGCAACACGCGATCCAGATCACACGCGCTCGGGTCATCGCGCCATCCGCCCGCGTGTCGCAGGGAGCCGTGGCCACGCGGACCGGGCGCCGCGAGCGGGCACGCGTCGTGCTGCTTCCCCGCGCCGCAACGATCATGCGTTACATCTCTATCGTTCTCCTCGTCGCGCTCGCGGTCCCGCGGGCAGCCGCACAGATCGGCGCCGGCACCGACATCATCAGCGGCCGCGTGACGGGACCCGACAGCCAGCCCCTCGAGGGCGCCGTCGTCGTGGCCACGTCCGTCGAAACTCAGCTGTCACGCCAGCGCGTCACCGACCAGGCCGGGCGCTTCACCATCGTCTTCCCCGACGGCGGCGGCCAGTACCGCGTGGTCGCACGCTTCATCGGCATGGCGCCCGCCGAGCAGGTCGTCAGACGGCAGGGCGACGAGGATCGCCTCGAGGTGAACATCCAGATGGGATCGGTCGCCGTTTCGCTCGAGGCGGTCACCATCGCCGCGCAACGCGGGGCCGGTCCCAGCACCTCGAGCGGCGGATCGACGGCCCAGAGTCTCAGTCCCGAACAGATGACGCGGCTGCCGATCGACGCGACCGACTTGAACGCCGTCGCCGCGTTGGCCCCGGGGGTGTTGCCGATCGCCGCGACCGACTCCACGACCACCGCGTTCTCCGTCGCCGGACAACGGAGTACCGCGAACAACGTGACCCTCGACGGCATGTCGTTCGGTCAAGGCACCGTACCGCAGGACGCGCTGCGCTCGACCCGCGTGATCACGACGACGTACGACGTGGCGCGCGGCCAGTTCTCGGGAGGCCTCGTCACGTCGACCACGAAGAGCGGCACCAACATTCCACAGGGGTCGTTCACTGCGGGGTTGCGCGATCGGTCGCTGGCCTGGGGCACGGCGACGGAGTCGCCGTTCGGCGCCGGCTCCACCCAGAACCAGGTGAGCGGTGGCTTGGGCGGTCCTATCGTCCCCAATCGGCTGTTCGTGTTCGCTGCGTTACAGCATCGGTGGCGCGGCCAGGCCCTGCCCTCGCTCATCAGCGCCGATCCCGCCGCGCTGCTGCGCCTCGGCGTGAGCCCCGATTCGGCGGCGCGCTTCCGCGCGCTCGCCGGCGCCACCGGCGCGCCCGCGACACTGGCCGGCGCGGCCGACCGCGCAGCCGACCTCACGGTGGCCCTGGTGCGGCTCGACTGGCGGATGTCCGACGCTCATACGCTCACCCTGCGGCTCGACGGCCGGAGTGAATCGCAGGAGCCCACGCGCGTCAGTCCGCTCGCCTTCCCCGCCACCGGGGGTACGCGGTCGGAAGGGGGCGGGGGCGTGCTCGCGGCGCTGGCGTCGTCGTTCGGCGGGAGCGTCATCAACGAGCTGCGGGGCTACGTCGCCACGAGCCGGCGGGATGTCACCCCGTTCCTGTCGCTTCCCGTCGCGCGGGTCGCTGTCGCCTCCCAGCTGCCCGACGTGGGGCAAGCGATCGCCACGCTCGCGTTCGGCGGCAACGGCGCGCTGCCCCAGCACATCCGGACGCGCATCATCGAAGTCTCCGACGAAATCTCCTGGCTGCCGGGCGGCGGGGCGCACCGGCCCAAGCTCGGCATCTACGTCAACGCGACCCGCGGCGAGGAGATCGAGATGCCGAACCAGTTCGGCACCTTCGAATACCCCTCACTCGGCGCGCTCGCCAGCGACAGTCCGGCGGTGTTCACCCGTTCACGCGTGCCCCTCGCGCAGGCGGGAACGGTATGGAACGAAGCACTGTACCTGGGCGACAGCTGGCGCATCGCCGGCGGGGTGCGGCTCACCTACGGCGTCCGGCTCGAGGCGACGCGGTTCGGCGACGCACCGGCCTACAATGGGGCGCTCGATTCGCTGTTCGCGGTGCGCACCGACCGGATCGCGGACGACGTGCAGCTCCTGCCGCGCCTTGGCTTCACCTGGGGGTTGGGCGCCGGCAGGGAAGGGGGTGTCGACGCATCCCCCACGACTTACCTCCGAGGCGGCATCGGCGTGTTTCGCAGCCCGCCCCCGACCTTCCTTTATAGCGCGGCGCTGGGCGCCCCCGGCTTCCTGAATGCAGCGACCGACCTGGTATGCGTCGGGCCAGCCGTTCCGACCCCCGATTGGACGAGCTACGCGCAGGACCCGTCCAGCATCCCGTCGCAATGCGCGGCGCCGCCCAGCACCGCCGCCGTCACCTCCCGCCCCAGCACGGTCGTATTCGATCGCGCGTTCACCGCTCCGCGAGTGTGGCGCGCGTCATTGGGGCTCGTCCGGCAGCTGTGGGCCCGGTCCCGGGTGACGCTCGAAGCCAACTATGCGCGTGGCGTGAGTCAGTACGGGTTCCGCGACCTGAACCTCATCCGGACGGCCGTGTTCACGCTGCCGGACGAAGCGAACCGGCCCGTGTGGGTGCCGGCCGACTCCATCGAGCCTACGACGGGTGCGGCCAGCCCCGACAATTCCCGCATCCACTCCGAGTTCGGCAAGGTGCTCGCGATTCGCTCCGACCTCCAGTCGGACACGAAGCAGCTCACGCTCTCGTTCGCCGGTACGACGGGGCGCGGGGGCGTGCTGCGGTTTTCGTACACCTACACACGCGCCCGCGATCAGTCGTCTTTCGCCTGCTGCGTTCCCTCTCAGGGATTCGCCGCGCCCACGACGGGATATAATCCCAACGCGCTGGAGTGGGGGCCGAGCGATCTCGAGCGACGCCACCTGTTGGTCGGCACCGTGGCCTTCCCCTTGAGCAAGGGACTCGAGATCGGCGCGATCGCGCGGATCGCCTCCGGGATTCCGTTCACCCCGATCGTGGGCTCCGACATCAATGGCGACGGCTCCCGCAACGACCGTGCGTTCATTTTCGATCCCCGGAGCGGCTCGGATACCGCCGTGGCGCACGCCATGGCTGCCTTGCTGGGGAGCGCGCCCGCGGCGGTGCACGCGTGCCTCGAAAACCAGCTGGGCAAAGTTGCGGCGCGGAACTCCTGTACGGGGCCGTGGCAACCATCGTTCGATGTACAGCTCAATTGGCGGCCGGCGCTCGGGTCCGAGCGGCGCCTCGCGCTGTCGATCTTCACGGTGAATCTGCTGGCGGGCGTGGACGGATGGCTGCACGGCGGGGGGCAGCTGCGGGGTTGGGGGTACGCCTCCGTGCCCGATCGGGTGCTGCTCTACGTGCAGGGATTCGATCCCACGACGCGGCGCTATCGCTACGCCGTCAACGGCCGCTTCGGGGCGGCGACGACCACCGGCAACGGTCTCATCGTCCCCTTCCAGGTCGGGTTCCAAGGACGCGTCACCATCGGTCCGCACCGGACTCGCATCCCTCGAGAGAACCGCCCGTCCTAGCGCAACGGCGCACGCGCGAGATGTGAAGGACGCGCCGTAGCCAACTGGTAAGGGCGGAGGACGGCGGGTCCACGCGGGCCCGCCGTTTTTGTGCTCACCAAGGGTCGTCTCGGACCACCAAATACCCCCAAGTCCATCACGGACCGGCAAACGCTACGGCGAACAAGTTCTGCATCCGTTGGTCAACTGTCACGTCATGATGTGTGAGCCACGGCGGCCTTCATGCGGTAGTTTTCATATGCTTCCAGAAGGGAGGAGGGGAGCCGTGAAGTACGTGACGACGACGGTCGGGGTGTTCTTCATCCCGCTGCTCATTCGCCGTGATCCGGGCCGTGAGCGAGCGCGCGCTCTCGAAATCGCGAACGCGGGTCTCGAGGAGGGACAACACCGCAATCCGACTGAACGACTCGACTACTTCACGACGGCTTACTTCCATCGTCCGAGTGATGCGATCGGTGAAGTCGCATAGAGGACCGCATGAGCGATCCGCGGCGCCGGGCTCATCTCGTTGAAGTCACGCGCCAGGTGGAAACCGAAACGCCGCTTCTCGGTGTCAGCGCTCATCTCCTCGTGGTGGCTCAGAAGCCATCTTAGCCTATCGCTTGCAGCCTACACCTATGAAGCGATGGCGACTGGAGTCCCGGCGAGCAGCACCGGCCGCTCGGGTCTGAGGGCGTTGCGGCAGGATGAGCGTGATCAGCAGCTGAGAGCAGTGTACACCGCGGGGTAGCGGAATCGTTCCGGACCGCAGGCTGTCAGGGGAGAATGACACCCGCCATTGAAAGCGAAGGTGCATACCTATGACTGCCACGCCCCCCACACGCCCCCGAGGGCTGGACGGCGTCGTTGCCGGCCAGACCAACCTGAGCCACGTCGACGGCAAGACCGGGGAACTGATCATTGGAGGTTATGAGCTGAAGGAACTGGCTGGGCGGGTCTGCTTCGAGGAGGCTGCCCACCTGCTCTGGCGCGGCGCACTGCCCGCGTCGGAAGTGCTCGCAGAACTGCGCCGCGAGATAGCCGCGCTTCGGACCCTGCCTGAAGAGACCACTCGCGTGCTGCGGGCCGCGGGCAGCGCGCCTCCGATTGATGCGCTACGCATGGCGTGCGCCACTTTGTCGCTTGACCTAGCTGACGCCGACGACATCTCACCGTCCGCCGACATCAAAGCGGCCAAGATGCTCACGGCGCGCTTCCCGACGCTGGTTGCTGCCCACGCGCGCATCAGAGGGGGCGAGGAGCCAATCCCACCGCGTGCCGACTTGTCCCACGCCGCGAACTTCCTATACATGGTCCACGGCACGGAACCGGATCCGATCGCGGCCCGGGCGCTCGATACCTACTGGGTAACGGTGATCGACCACGGCATGAACGCGTCGACGTTCGCGAGCCGGGTGATCGCCAGCACCCGCTCGGACATGGTGAGCGCCGTCACCGGCGCGATCGGCGCCCTCAAGGGCCCGCTCCACGGCGGCGCGCCCGGCCCGGTGCTCGACATGCTGGTGGAGATCGGCTCGGCCGACCGGGCCGAGGCGTGGCTGCGGAACGAGCTTGCCGCCGGACGCCGCATCATGGGATTCGGCCACCGCGTCTACAAGGTCCGCGACCCGCGCGCCGACGTGCTCAACGAGGTTGTGGACGAGATGAGCGCGGCGCACCTCGAGGACCGACAACTGTTCGATCTAGCGCGGGCGGTGGAGCAGACCGCCCTGAAGGTCCTCGAAGAGGTGAAGCCAGGTCGCCAGCTGCGGACCAACGTGGAGTTCTACACGGCGCTCGTGCTGCAATCACTGGGCCTCAAGCCCAGCTCGTTCGTCGCGACGTTCGCCTGTGGGCGCATTGCGGGCTGGTGCGCCCACGTGATCGAGCAGCACGCCGAGGACCATCTCATCCGTCCCCAGTCGGCCTACGTCGGGCCGCGTGGCCTGAAACTCAAACCATGACGCGCTGGCGTCCATGACGAAAACAGACACAGCCCCAGGTATGGGGCGCAGCCGGTCGACGCACAAACCAGACGCGCGTATCCGTGTTGAGAAGTGTCTTCGGAAGAGCATGTGCGGATTCTGATGAATCCACTACTCTTGCGCCGGCGGACAGGTCGCCCGCAGCTTAAGCGCGATCCGTGTTAGGCAACCCGAGAGGCACACGCCCGATCGGAGTATTGTAGTGAATCAAAAGGAGTCATTGACGACGATTGGCCAGCTGGTACCGGAGCTGCCGGTAGCAGACGTAGAACAGGCACAGCAGTATTACCGTGATGTTCTCGGCTTTGAAATCGGATGGCTTTACCCAGGGAAAGAGATCGGCTCCGTCTCACGTGGAACTGCGGCCATCTTCTTCCGAAGACGACAAGGACCTTTCGAACCTGCAGTGCATTGGGTATTCGCTAAAGACATCGACGCCACGTACGAGGAGTTCCGATCGTTCGGTGCGAAGATCGTGGAGCCACTGGAGAAAAAGCCCTGGGGCTTGAGGCAGTTCACCGTCGAGGACTTAGACGGAAACCGTTTCTATTTTCACTGTGACTGAGCAGGCGCCGCCTAACACGCCGCAGGCCCGATCCGGCGCGGTTCGCGGCTGAGCGGCAGCCCGTCAGGCGGCGTCACATTACGGAACAGGGGCACTCATGACTACCACCGAGACGAAGCCGCGGGTGACATCCCTCGCTCCACAGTTGCTGGTCGACGACCTTGCCCGCTCGATTGCCTACTACCAGAAGCTCGGTTTCACATTCGGCGAGCCGTGGGACGGGTTTTACGCGATTGGTCAGCTGGACGGGCTGGAGCTTCACCTGAAGGAAGCGCCCAAGAACGACGACGAGCGCCGACACCGGCGTGCGAACGAGCATCTAGACGCCGCGGCCGGTGTTGAGGGTATCGAAGCGTTCTATGCGCAGTGCACAGCGAACGGCGTAAGGATCATCAAGCCGCTTACGGCGACTCCGTGGGGCACGAAGGACTTCTACGTCGAGGACCCCGATGGCAATATCGTCTGCTTCGGTGGTCGCCCGGCCGCAGCCTGAGCGGCGTGCTGGTCGCGCCGCAGATTGAACGCGATCCGTTAGGCGACATACGAACCTTCCCCATGGGGGTCGAGTCCTTGGACGCTTTCCCATACCTGTCGGTCCTTCTCTCGATCATCCTTGGCCTCGGCCTCACGCAGATACTCACCGCGGCTGGCCGGCTCGTCCGGCATCGCGACCGCGTTCGCGCCGACTGGCTGCCGCTGCTCTGGGCGGCGGTGCTGCTCGTCGTCTATGTGCAGGTCTGGTGGTCTATGTTCGGTCTCCGGTACCATCGCGACTGGACGTTTATGGCCTTCCTGATCGTCCTTGCGCAAGCGGGAACGCTCTACCTGATGGCCGCCGTGGTCCTGCCAGAGCAACTCGACGAAGCGGTGGAGCTGCGGACGTACTATGAACGCCAGCATCGATGGTTCTTTGGCTTCTTTCTCGCCACGCTCATCATTAGCGTCATCAAGGATCTGGTGATAAATGGTCGCTTGCCAGAGGCGTTGAATCTCGGCTTTCACATCTTCCTGGCGGCAGTTTGCATCTCCGCGGTTCTCATTCGTCGACGGCGCTATCAGGAGGTGGTCGGTGTCACCTGTGCGGCAGCGATGGCGACCTACATTGGCCTCCTCTTCACACGTCTGCGGTAGCCTGCAGGCGGGCTTAAGCGCGATCCATTAGATGGCTGCCCATATCGGCGCGCTCCAAGGCGTTTGGCAACGAAGATCGGACTCGTGACGAAGCGTCGCAAAGTCATCGTCCACATCGCGACCAGCGCGGACGGTTATATCGCGCGTTCCGACGGCGATCTCGAATGGCTGACGTCCCGCCCGGCACCAAAAGGCTTCTATGGCATAAACGCCTTCATGAGGTCGGTTGACACGAACGTGCTTGGCCGGAAGACCTACGAAGTGAGCCTACGAATGGGGGCGAAGTTCGACTCACAGAGTCGGAACATCGTCTTCTCCCGTCGTCCGCTGCCAGCGGACGCCCCGTCAGGCGTGGAGTTCGTGAACGATGCCATCGGCCCATTCGTGAGCCGTCTTCGAGAGCAGCCTGGCAAGGATATCTGGTTGATGGGCGGTGGCGAGATCATCGCCTCGTTTCTTGACGCACGGGCGATCGACGAGTTCGTCATCACGGTAGCCCCGGTTTTCATTGGAGACGGCATCCCATTGATAGCGCGGCGTCATCGTCACGTGCCCTTGGATTTGCACTCCATTGATCGTTTCGAAGACGGTGTGATTCAACTGCATTACCGCGTTCCGTACGGAACGGTGAAACCATGAAGACATTGCTTGTCCGGACACTCGACAAGTGGCGCGAATGGCTCACCGAGCACCATGCATCGGAGTCAGAGGTCTGGCTGATCTTTTTCAAGCGACACACCGGCGCTGCGTCGATCGACTATAAGAACGCGCGCGACGAGGCGCTGGGTCTGCCGTTAATCGGCAACGCTACGCCGAACTCAAAGCCAGCGGGCGTTTGAAACCGCCAGGGATCGACCGGTCCCCTACGGACCGCGGCTATGGCCCTCGACCACCGCGGCTTCCGATGCCTTCAAAGCTTCCGGCCTACATCCAGGCAGAGTTCAGAAATCACCCGAGAGCCTTGCGCCACTTCGAAGCGTTGGTACCCGCGCAACGCCGGCGGTATCTCGCCTGGATTGAGACCGCCAAGCGCGAGGACACGAAACTTAGACGTCTGAAGGAGGCGATTCGCCTCCTGGCTGGCGGCCAAGTGCTGGGACTGAAGTAACAGGCCGCCCAAGACTGCGACTGCTCGCTTCGCTCGCTGCCTCGATTTATTATGGACCGTCTGCAGGTGAACTCTGGCGTTGGGCCGATGAAACCACATCAGCGAGACTTCGAAAGACCATGCCGAAAGAACATGTGAACCCAGCCTCTCTCTTTGCGAGCGTTCAGTACGGGTTCTCACAGGTTGTGGTCGCCAGTGGCGCCAAAACCGTGTTCATTTCCGGGCAAACCGCCTGGAACGTGGACAAACAAATCGTTGGTCGAAACTTGGGCGAGCAAGCCAAGCAGGCCTTGCGCAACGTCAAGATGGCCGTAGAAGCCGCAGGTGGTAATCTCGCCGACATCGTCTCGTTGCGGATCTACATTGTCCACCACGGCGAGCAGACCCTCGAGGCGGTCGGCAGAGCCTTGAGGGATACGTTCGCGACGAATCCGCCGACGAGTACCTGGATTGGTGTAGCGTCCCTCGCCGTTCCAGAGTTTCTGATCGAGATTGAGGCCACGGCGGTGTTGGAGTGAGTTCGACTCAAACGGCAGCCCAACAAGGGCAATGACATCTATGACCATCAGTTCACAGGCTGATCTCGCTGGCATGCAAGCCGTTGGTCGCCTCGTAGCCGACGCCCTGTCTTACCTGGTCGCCGAGGCGCGCCCCGGCATCTCCACCGGCCAACTCGACGACCTAGGCGCCCGCTTCCTGCGCCAGCGTGGGGCGCGCTCAGCGCCGCAGCTGACCTACGGATTCCCGGGCTTCACTTGTATCAGTGTAGACGACGAAATTGTCCACGGCGTGCCCGGGCCTCGCCGCCTACTCTCGAGGAGCCTTGTCAAGATCGACATCACGGCCGAGTTAGGGGGCTTCGTGGCTGATGCTGCGCGGACCGTCGCGTTGCCGAGGGCTCCCGCAGTTGCGCGCCGATTGATTCGGTGCGCTCGTCGCGCCTTTCGCGCCGCCATGGCCGCGGCGCGACCGGGGCAACCAGTGCGGCTGATCGGCCGCGCGATTGACCGAGAGATCCGCCGTTGCGGCTTCGCGGTCCTCCCTGAACTCACCGGGCACGGCCTGGGGCGTGAGATCCATGAGGAACCGACCGTTGCAAACTTTGAGGACCCAGACGAACAACGCCTTCTTAACGGGGGCCTCGTAGTTGCCGTGGAACCGCTGATCGCTGAACGACCGGCGCAGGTCATCGAAGATCCCGATGGCTGGACACTGCGCACACACAACGGAGCACTCGCGGCGCATTATGAGAACACCGTAGTAATTCAGCAGGGAGAACCGCTTGTTCTCACCGCAACCTGACCCGAGGCACGCCCAGTGGCGCTGAGCCGTGGGCTTGGCCCGCGGACGCCTCACGATCGCATGACTCCACTGCAGGCGCTCCGCTTCGTCGCAAAGCACGGCGTCGTCCTGGAGGCAGCGCGCGGGGCCGTCCCCAGCCTCCTCGAAGCCGCTCTCGGCCATCGGCCGCGTGGCAGTTGGTGGGGACACCCTCGGGGGAAGCAGTTCTTCTGGCTCACCCGGGCTGTCCGCCAGTCGCCCGACGCTTTCTCGGTCCGAAGGCCCTGGAAGTGGTTCAAGAGGTCCACTTGCCCTCGGGCGCGCATCGGGTCACCCTCACCCCGTTCCGCCGTCGTGTGCCGCGCTCAGTGCGGACTGTGGGCGCCAAGCTCAGCCGGATCGATGCCCTAGCGGAGCTAGGGGCCTGGGCAGCATCGCTCCACAAGGCACAGCGCCCAACTGGCGCATAGATCGAAAGGATCCGCGGTGTGCGCCCGCGTTCACTCGCCAAACATCATCGACGAGGCGGACCTCGCCGCAGCCGTGGCGAAGCGCTTTGGCAACGGCAAAGAAACGGCAAACATGAAGCCTTCCGCGCTCACTTCGAATTCTGTAACTTCCAGCCGCAGCAATTCTTAGGTCCGTAGCTCAATTGGTAGAGCACCGGTCTCCAAAACCGGGGGTTGCAGGTTCGATTCCTGCCGGGCCTGTTGGCGGGACGTGACGGCTCGGAGCGAGTGATGTGGGCTTTGCTCCTACAATAAAGTGCCGATGACACCCGTGCAAAACCTCCTGCTCCAGTCGCTGCTCGGCGCGCTGGTGGGCGTAGCCTGGGCGTGGCGAGACCACTTGATGGCGTGGCAGAACGAGCGCCGGGCGAGGGCGGTGGAGCACGAGCCGCCGGTAAAACGGCTCGAGATACGGCGGCTAAACTGGTTCCCGACTGTTGTCGTTGCGGTGCTCGTGTCAGAACCGGCCATGAAGCACCGACTGTGGCGCGCGCTCGGCGGACGCGCGACGCTGCGCTTTGCGTCGACGTGGGCCGAGTTGCGGCAAATCGTGGCCCGCGTATCACCCTGCGCCATCATCGCGGATCCAGCTGCGGACGGCGGGCAGATCCGGCGCGACACATCGCCCGGTTCTCGCAACAGTGGGGCATCCCTGTGGTTCTCTACATCCACCTGACGCCCCGAAGTGCCGGGGCGTTGCTTCAGTTAGGTCACGCCCGCATCCGCCATGTGGTCTTCTATAGGTACGACGACGCCCCCAGCCGATTTGTCGACGCCATCGACTGGGATAGGAGCGGTCCTCCGTTGCGGGCTGCCTGACCCGGTTACCGGCCCGTTCGGCGCAGCGGCACCTGGTGCCACGTGACTCCGAATCCCAGCTGCGCCAGCGAGACGCCGGGGCTGCTGTTCTGAACGTTTCCCCCGTTGAACTTGAGGGATCCCGCCACGATGCCGAACCCCACATTGAGGAAGGGGCTCACCAGGAGGTGCGGGCTGACCGGCCATTCGTATCCCACACCGAATTGCGGCCCGATGGCCGTTGACGTGATCACGTCCGTGCCGTCGTCGGCGCGATGCGTGAGGAAGCTGAGCCCGAGCTTCAGGTAGAGCGGCCGGCGCCGGCTCGGGTACCAGTACGCCGCCGCGCCGAACGACGCCAGCGACTGGTGCACCGTGGCAGTGCCCGAGTCGATCGTCGCCCACCACGCCGCCACCTCGGCGCCGATCAGCACGCTGCGGCTCACGCCGCCGCCCAGACGCAGCGCGCCGGACAAACCGCCGTGGTATGTCCCCTTGCAGATGTCGCACGACACGCGCGCCCAGCCGCGCCCGAGCGCGGCACCGAACCAGAAGCCGTCCCGTGCCTGGCGCTGCTGCTGGGCCGCGAGATCGCGACCGAGCGCCAGCACCACGAGCGAGCCGAGCAGCACCACACGGCGGGTCATTGCGGATGGCCCATTCCTAAGGACGCGCGCCCCGCGATGAGGTGACCGTCGTCACCGCTCCCGAGCCCACGCCGCGGCGAAGCTGGATACGGAGGTCGTACCATGTTGCGAGCCTCATCCTTGCCGGCGCTGATGGCCCTCGCGGTCGCCGCGTGCAGTGACAGCGTGTTCCCGTTCACCAGCGGCCCGCCGATCGGCAACGCGGCGTCCTACGGGATATGGACGCCCGGGCCGCGCGACGACTGCACGGCCGAAATCCACAACAGCTATTCGGTGGTCGGCCCGGATCGCAGGCTGTACCCAACGTGGCACCCGCCGGTCGATCCGGTGACCGGGTGCTCGTTCGGGCACGATCACGGGCGGGACCCGCGCGGGTCGGCGCTATACGCGACCGTCGGGCCCATTCCGTTCGGCTACGCCAACGAGCAGCTCGACGTCTACGATCCGGCGAACCCCCGTCACGAAGACCACTTCGGCCACAAGGTCGAGTGGGAGAACAATGTGCTGATGCGGTTCGGAAGCGCGGCGGCGGGGTCGCTGTTCGAGATCCGCTGCGACGTGCTCGCGAAGCTGCACCAGGGCACGCACTCGAAGGACGCGTTCACCAACAACCTGCACGAGCTGGCGTATCACATTCGCTGCAGCGACGGCACCCAGCTGCACATCACCGTGCTCGCGGCGATCGGCGATCCCGGGCAGTTCGACCGCTCCTGTGACGGCGTGACGGTCACCGTGGGGCCCGCGACTCCCGCTAACTCACCGCCCGGGGGCGGTCGGCGCATCATCCCCGATCGCACCTGCATCGACCGGTTCGTGCTCGTGCCCCCCGGCCAGCGGTCGGATTTCGGCGTGCTGCACGAAAGCTGGCAGCTAGGCCTCAGCCTGCGGCGGGCGGACGGCCACGGTCTGGCGTTCTTGAATCCTTACTTCCAGGTCTTCCTGCCGAGTCGGTTCTATGATCCCGCGGCCGTCAACATCACGGGGCGGCCGATCGACGTCTGCTACCAGGTCACCCCCAGCGGCGCGCGGGCGCAGGGGGAGGAGTGCGACCAGTCGACCGGCACGGGAACGATCCCGGGCGTGACCTTTGACGACCCGCGCTCGGTCTTCAACGGCGTCGAGCGCGTCGTCGACATCAACGACAACGTGATCGACAACCCGGACGGCCCGGTGTTCTGGTTCACCGATCCGTTCGGCAAGAACGGCCGGACCGAGGC
>Ga0137418_10000504_pt1 | contig 35049 bp, 28 predicted proteins | sample CZODoug3_1_2_16f_FD_122242 | JGI IMG/M metagenome (GOLD analysis project Ga0137418, IMG submission 122242) | Vadose zone soil fungal communities from Angelo Coast Range Reserve, California, USA - CZODoug3_1_2_16fungal (Hybrid Assembly) | ecosystem: Environmental > Terrestrial > Soil > Vadose... | reverse complement strand
CTCGACATCGAATCCCTGGAGCTACTCGAGGAGCGGCTGCAGGACTACAAGGGGACGCTGCTGCTGGTGAGTCACGATCGGCGCTTTCTCGACAATGTCGTCACCCAAACGTTGGCCGCCGAGGGAAATGGAGTATGGCGCGAGTACGCCGGCGGTTACGCCGACTACCTGCAGCAGCGGCCGCCGACGCCGGTCGGCCGCGCCAGTGAGGCCGGTCGAACGCCTGCGCGGCGGGCCTCGCGCGACCGCACTACGGGTGAGACTCCCGTCAAGACGCGCGCGCGCCTGAGCTATAAGGAGGAGCGCGAGCTGGCGGCCCTGCCCGAGGAGATCGAATCGCTGGAGCGCGAGCAAACCGAGCTCACCGCGCGCATGAGCGCACCGGATTATCACCGGCTGGGAGGCGAGCGGCTGCGCGGCGACCGCAAACGGCTCGCGGAGCTCGAAGAGCTGCTACTGGAGAAGTTCGCGCGCTGGGAATTGCTTGAGGGACAGCGCGCACGGTGAGCATAGCCATCAAGCCGCCGCGCCTTCACTTGAAGGCCAGAGCTCCCGCGGTGATCAGGGTTTTCGTACCTGCGGTCAGTGTCGCTCCCGGCAGAAACAGCAGCAATTCCCCGTTCGATGAGCGATTGGGCCCGCCCGATTCCCAGTTGTCGCCGATCGCGAGCCGAACTACTCCGGCTCCATAGCCGTAGTACGGCATGTAACCCGACGGCAGCACGGCAGCGAGCGCGGGGTTGGTGCTGATGACGAATTCTCCGGGACGGTCCTTGGCTCCGGTGGCCTTCTTCCAGGCCTCCACCTGTTCTTTGGGCCCGCTGAGGGACTCGAGGGCGGTCACCTTGCCGTCTTTGAAGGTTGCCCTGGCGAGTCCCGAACGGGTATCGAACGATATGTAGCCGATGAACGTCCCCCGTGCCTCCTGAATTTCCGTGGTGCGCAGCACGCTGGCCGGCAATTCCTCTTCCCGGTCGCGGACTGAGCGCGCATCGCGCACCTTTTCTTTGGTCGCCTCACCGGTGTTGCGGTGGATACGCGCGCTCTGCGGAATTCTGAAGTTGAAGTCGGTGCCGTTGGGCGCGGTCACCCGCACGGTTGTGCCGCGCAGTGCGCTCTCCAGGACGGCGATCCGGCGCGCAATCTCGGCCGGCTCGATCTCAATCGCCCGCTGATACATCGTCTCGATGAGCGGCACGTCCGGCGCATCGGGCGGCAGAAACCAATGGAAGTGGATGGAACGCACCCGCGATGCCTCGACCAGGTGCTCGAACGGCTGCTCGTCCACCGCGGTCAGGTCGGAGGGCAGCCAGATGGCGGCCTGCGAATGCTGGAAGAGGAGCATCCAGTGGTCGAATCGATCGGCGCGCTGGCGAGGCGTGAGGCCGGCATCGGCACGCGAATCCGGGGCGGCGATCTCCTCAACCACTGCGCCGGCCTCGAAGATGGCGGCACGCAGCGGCGCTGCCATGCCAGGATCGCGCGTGGCGTCCCGGAAGAGAATGACCCGCTCACCGGGTGCCAGCTTCCAGGCGCGGTTCACGACGAGGTCGGCCAGGTGAGCGTAGTTGACCGCGGAGCCCGGCGACTGTGCCGGCGCTGCGCTCACGCCATTGAGGCAGCCGCCCAGGCCCGCAAGCCACAGGAAGGCAACGGTGAGAGGCCGGCGCGTGGGCATGCTCTTCGTCACGGTGGGTCAGAAGTCCGTGGGGGATACGGGCTCGTAGCCCGGGTCGTTCTGGTGTGCCATTTTGAGGGACTCGCGCTCGATTTTCCGGCCGCGCAGCATGACCTCGACGACCTTGCGTGTGTCAGAGATGTTGCGGTCCGGGCGGCCGTCGACGACGATCAGCGTGGCGAGCTTGCCGGCTTCGACCGTGCCCCAGTCGCTGGCACCGATGAGGCGTGCGGCGTTGCGGGTCGCGACCGTGATCGCTTCCAGCGGCGTCAGCCCTGCCGCGACGAGCAGCTCGAGCTCATGGTGCAGGCCTTCGCCCTGCATGTCCCCCGGGTACGGCGCATCCGTGCCGGCGGCCAGCAGCACACCGGCACGAAAGAGCGCCTTCGCGTTGTCCATCGCGTTCTGCTGCAGCTTCTCCCAGCGCTGGGCGTGGGCAGCCTCATCGGCATCGAGCTTACGCGCGGCCTCAGCGCGCAGTCCCTGGAGGAACGACGGCGGGCTGGTGTCGCGCACCAGCGGATCCTGAATAAAAGTGAGGTCGCGGAGTCGCTTGCGGGTCTGACTCTCAAACACGATGAGCGTTGAGATGAACACCGTGTTGTGCTGCTGCATGAAGTGGACGTTGTCCGTCGACAACGGCCGTGTCGGCAGGTGCGCAAAGCCATAGATGCCGTCCTCCACCAGATCGGGCGAGCCGTTGCGCTGCCACTGATCGACGATGACCCGAAGCGAGACCTTGCGTCCCTCCTCGACCAGGCGCTGGAGCACGGAGTGCGACAGTCCCACGTAGCCCTTGATCAGATCGACGTTGTCCCGCTTCAGGGCTTTCACGACCGGGGCGACCTGCCCCACCGAGGCGACGGCATACGACAGCGGCGGCCAGGCCGGATCGGCACCGTCGACGAGTCCGCCGACGCAGTAGATGTGTGGGCCGAGGAGCCTCCCGGCCGCGGTCTCGGCGCGCAACTGCACGATGTACGGTTGCACGTTGCCGGTGTCGAGCACCGTGGTGACGCCGGCATACAGCAGCGCATTCATGTAGCGCCGATACCCGAGCATATCGACCGCGTGCCCGTCCCAACCGCCCAACAGGTGCACGTGCATGTCGGCGAGCCCCGGCATCAGCACCATGCCGTGCAGATCGGTCACGGCGGCGCCCGCGGGAACCTTCACCTGCGCCGCAGGCCCCGCGGCCTCGATGGTGGCACCGCGTATGACCACGGTCGCGTGCTCGACGGCGACAGCACCGGTGCCGTCGATGAGTACCGCGTTGGTGAAGGCCTGTGCTGGTTGTGCTGCAGTCCCGGTAGCGCCGGCACGGGCGGGGGCGAGGGAGGTCGTGGCGAACACCACGACGGCAAGGATGCGCAGCTCGCCTGGTACGCCGAAGAAACGACGCAGCGAAGGGGGCCGCGTGCCGGTGTCAGTCGGCTTCACTTGAAGCGCATCCGGGCCTCGATGCCAGCGGTCCGCGGAGTACTGATCACAAACCGTGGATGACCGGGCTCTTCCGACCCGATGAGGATGGCGTCACCCAGGTTGGCGTGCTCATTGGTGAGATTCTTGACGAACAGCGCCACTTCGTAGCGCTCGTTGCGCCCGCCGATCCGCAGATCCGCGAGGTTGTATCCGGAGCGGTAGCGCGGGGCTTGCACGTCGTTGTTCGCCGAGTAGCTCGACCCGATGTGGGCGTAGTCGACGCGCGCGAAGCCGGCCCAGCCTGCGGTGAGACGCCGCTCATACTGGAGATTGCTCGCGATCGTGAGGTCCGGAACCTGATAGACGGGGCTGCCGGCGTGCTGCGGAGTGCCTGGCCCCTGCTCGGTGATGTGTGCATCCTCGTAGCCGACGCCGAGGCCGAACGTCAGCTCGGGCAAGAGCCGCCCGTTGAATTCGAGCTCGAAGCCCGTGCTGCGCGCGCGACCCGCGTTGCCCGTGTAACCGTACCCGCACAACGGCAGGTGAACGGCCTGCTGGATCTTGTCCCAGTCGATTGAGAATGCCGCGCCGTTGAGCGTGAAGCGCCGGTCCGCGAAGCTCGACTTGAACCCGGCCTCGTAGTTCCAGAGGTTGTCGGACTTGAAGGCGGCGATGCCGGCTGCCGTGACGCCGAGATTGGCGAGATCCGCGTCGCATCCGGCCGGCGGCGGGCCTGGAGGCAGTGCGATGTTGTTGCCGCCCTCGCGGAAGCCCTTGGCCGCCGCGGCGTAGAGCAGGACATCCGGGAGGACCTTGTATTCCAGCAGGTACTTCGGCGTGAAGCCGCTTTCACTGCTCGTGGGTGCGTCATAGATGCTCTGCGCGCCGCCGAAGAAAAAGCCGTCCGTCACCTGGTGGAAGGTCGCCGTGTCGCGGAACCAGCGCATGCCTACGGTCGCCTTGAGGCTCGGCAGCAGCTGGTAGGAGACATCACCGAACAGCGCGTACTCCTTGGCGTTGCGCGAATCGATGAAACTGAGCAGCAGATCGGTCGACGCGAAAGCCGGGGACGCCCCGGGGGCGGTCCACTCGTAGTCGCGCGGGCGCGTGCTGTCCGAGTAGAAGCCACCGACCAGCAACTGCACCGGTCCCTGGAAGGTGGAGGAAAAGCGCACTTCCTGCGCGAAGCGACGCAGGTCCTGTTTGCGCGTGATCGGGCTCGCTATCGGCGGCGGCGTGGTGGTCGCCGTGCTGAGGAAGAACTGTGTTACGTCGGTATCATCCTCGAGCTCCAGGGTGTTGCGATCGAAGTAGCCGGTCGAGGACACGAAGCTGCCGAACGGCACGGTGTAGTTGATGGTGAGGCTCGCCAGGTACCACTTGTCCGTGCCCCCCGGATTGAGGTTGAACACCTCGCGCTGCATGAGGTTGGTGGCCGTGTCGTAGGCATAGGGGGAACCGTCCTGGCTGGTTCGCTGGTACATGATCCGCGGGGTGATGGCGAGTCCGCTCACCGGCTCGAAGCGCAGTGCGATCTGTCCGCCGTAGTACTTCATGCTGCCGAGGTGCGTGAGGGTGGAGGTGGGTGGCGCGGTTTCCGGACCCAGGCCCTTGTCGAAGTAGCCGTCGTCGAACTCATAGAACGCGCTGGCCCGCAGCGCCAGCGTGTCCGGCACGAGCGGAACGTTGACGACCCCTTCCGCGAGCTGATTGAAGGAGCCATGGTCGGTGCCCGAGCCGAGGACGTGCACCTGTCCATCGAGCGCCTTGAAGCTCGGCTGCTCGGTGATGAGGCGCACCGTGCCGCCCATCGACTCCGCGCCATAGAGAGTGCCCTGGGGACCTCGCAGCACCTCGATGCGCGCAATGTCGACGATGTGCGGGTCGAGCGTCTCGAGCACCGGGGTATCGTCGATGTAGAAGCCGGTGGTGTTCGAGCCCTCGATACCCCGTAGCGCAATTCCCCGGCCGGAGAGCGTGCCGTCGGATGCGCCAATGCCGAACGACAGGTTCGGTATCGAGGTTCCGTAGTCAAAGAATTGCTCGACGCCCTTGGACTCCAATTGGATGGCCGAGAGCGCGGTAATGCTCACCGGTACGTCCTGAACGGATTCGGTGCGCTTGGTCGCGGTGACCAGGACTTCCTCGAGCTTCGCCCCGCTCGCAGCGCCGCCGATGGCTGCCGATTGCGCCGCCGCCGACTGCGCGGCGAGTGCCGTGACCAGGAGCGCGCCCGCGATCCAGCCCAACGCAAGCTGCTTCCCCATACAACCCCCTGAGGTGTGTCTCGCCGCAAGCGCGCCGCGCCTGACAAGACCCGCTGCCATCTTAGGTACTTCGGCCCATGGCCTCAGCATGAGAGTCGACGCCAAAAGCATGCTGGCAGACGCAGGTCTTGCGAGCGCCGCCGTTTCAGGCAGTAGCGATCCGGTTATGAACCGGCTAGATTGATCGAGCGCAGCGGCGGGGGGAGGCGCGGATGAGCGAAGCTGAATCGAGCCTGACCCAGCTCCTCAAGGAGTCGCCGTTCCAGCAACTCTTCGATCTGTCCTGCACCCGCCTCGAGCGTACCAAGGGTGAGGTGGAGATCGTGATGGGCTACACGGCGTCCGTGGAGCGCTCGCCCGGCACGCGTCAGTATCACGGCGGTGCGATCGCGAGCCTCATCGACATTGCCGGCGACTACGCGCTGTGGGCCATGCTCGGCTACGGCGTCCCGACCATCAATATCCGCATCGACTACCTGCGGCCTGCCTCGGACACGAAGCTGCGGGCGCAGGCCCGCGTGCGGCGGGCCGGCCGCACCGTCGGCGTCGTCGATATCGATGTCCTGGACGATCAGGACCGCCTGGTCGCGATCGGCCGCGGCACGTACGGGACCAAGGAAGGTTAGGCCGTCAGCGTTTGAGAGCCTTGGCGGCCGCGAGCGCCTGCGCCTGCAGCGGGCGCTTGTCCAGCTTGTGCGTGGTCGCCACGGGCAATTCGTCCACCACCACGAACGCGCGCGGATGACTGTAGGCAGGCCCCGACGCGAGCGCGAAGCGCTTGAGTTCCTCGGGCGACACACCGCGCTCCTTCAGCACCACGAACGCGATCGGGATCTCGCCCTTGATCTCATCGGGCACCGCCACGACGGCGGCCTGCAGTACCGCGGGGTGACGCTCGAGCATCTTCTCGATTTCGCCGGGATAGACGTTCTCGCCGCCGCACACGAACATATCGTCGGCCCGGCCGGTGAAGTAGTAGAAGCCGCTGCGGTCGCGGCGCATCACATCGCCGGTGTCGTACCAGCCGTCGTGCAGCTTGGCACCGGTCACGCCAGGCAGGTTCAGGTACTCGGTGAACATCGCCGGGGAGCGCACCTGCAGCACCCCTGCGTCGCCGGTTCCGCCGGCGAGCCGCACTTCGACATCCGGCAGCGGATAGCCGAGCGACAGGAGCGGCCGCGGCAGTCCCTGGGGATGATCCTCGAAGATCGACGGGCCGGCTTCGGTCGTGCCGTAGCCGTTGCTGATGGCCGCCTGCGGAAACATCTCCTGCACGCGCGCCACGAGGGCCTCGGTGAGCGGCGCCGAGCCTATGGTCACGGCCTTCACCGAGCTCAGGTCCAGCCTCGTGAGCAGCTCACGCTGGCGCGCCATCAGGGCAAACATGGTCGGGATGCCGCTCAGCAGCGTGCAGCGGTGCCTGGCGACGGCCTTGAGGTACGCGGCCGCATCAAAGCGGGGCATGAGCACGACTTCGATGCCGTTGAGCAGGCAGACCGAGACATTGAAGAGCGCGTTCATGTGATAGAGCGGAGCCACGATGAGCGAGCGCTCGCCCGCCATCGGGGTCGCGGCGAGGTGCACGCTGAGTGCCCACAGCTGCCCGGCGTGTGACAGCACCACGCCCTTCGGCCGGCCGGTCGACCCCGAGGTATAGAGGATCTCGCCGGTCTGCGGCGGCGGGCGCCGCTTGATCGGCATGGCTGCGGCGCCGGGCGCATCCAGCACCTCCGCGCCCGGGGAGCGCAGCATGATGCGCGGCAGCGCGGGCGGGATGAGCGCCTCGCAGGCCGCATCCACGATGCACAGCTGCGCGGCGCAGTCGGCGAGAATGTAGCGCACCGTGTCCGGCGGCAGGCGCTGATTCACCGGCACGCTGACACAACCTGCGCGCATGGTGCCCATGTACGCGATGAGGTACTCGGCGCAGTTCTCGGCCAGGATCGCAACGCGCGCGTCCGTGGCCAGCGGCGCCCGCACCAGCGATGCCGCGAATCCTTCGGCCGCTGCATCCAGTTTCGCGCAGCTCCAGCGGCGGCCCGACGCGGAGACGTCGATCACCGCGACGCTCTCCCGTGGAGCGTCCGGGCGGATCAGGTCCCCGAGATTGCCGCTCGCAGGGAAAGGCAGGGCGCGAGCCGTCATGGCTTCAGCAGTACCTTGCCGATGACTTCGCGCTCCTCCAGCAGCCGCTCGCCTTCCGCCGCCGCGGCCAGCGGCAGCACGCGGTCGATCACCGGCCGCAGCCGGCCGTCGCGGATCAGGCCGAGCAGTGCCTCGAGATCCGCCACGGACCAGCCGTTCGAGCCGATGTAGCGGTGCTCGAAGGTCCACAGGTAGCGCGTGTCCGTGATCACGTCGAACCCCGCGGTCGCTCCGCAGGTCAGCATGCGGCCGCCGCGCGTCACGGTCCGCTGGGTGTCACGCCAGGTGTCGCTGCCGGTGAAATTGACGGCCACGTCGACCCCGCCTCCGCCCGTGACCCGCGGCTTGCCGTAGATGCGCTTGACGGCATCCACCACCCCTTCCCTGGAGTAGTCGACTGTGTGATCGGCACCGAGCGCCGTGAGCGCGCGCAGCTTCGCGGGCGAGCTGGTGCCGGCCAGAATTTCCGCTCCGAGGAGCTTCGCGATCTGCACGCACGCGACGCCGACGCCGCCGCTGGCGCCGAGGATCAGGACCTTCTCGCCGCGGACCAGCTGCCCCTGGGTCACCAGCATGCGGTACGCCGTGCCATAGGCGAGCGGCAGGCTGGCGGCATCCTCGAGCGATACCTCCTGCGGCACGGCGATGAGCTGGGCGGCGGGCACCGCGATGAGCTCGGCCCGGCCGCCGTGGGTCGTTTCCCCGATCATTCCGGTGCGCTGGCCATCCCGGAACACCGGGTCGACCAGCACCCGGTCACCGGGCTTCCAGGCGTGCACGTCGGCACCGACCGCCACGACTTCCCCGGCGATGTCGGACCCCACGATGACCGGCAGCGGGATCCTGATCCCCGGCATGCCGCGGCGCGTGAAAATGTCGTGATAGTTCACCGCGGTGGCGGCGACGCGCAGCAGCACCTCGTCGCGCGCCGCCTGCGGATCGGGGAAGTTCTCGTCCAGTTGCAGGCGGTCCCGCTCGCCATGCCCGACTGTGAGGACCGCTCTCATTTCTCTCGCCTGCCAGGGGGTGACCGCTCAGGTTAGCGCAGATCCGCGCGAGGAAATGTTGGCGTGCGACCGATGGATACCGCAAGCCGACGTCCAATCGAGGCCCCGGATTGGCAGCGGCAGGGCTTTGCCGTAGAGTCGGATGAAATTGGTCGGATGTCGCGAAACGCCCCAGTTCCTAGCGCCCGGTTCGGTTCACGTGCGAACCGGGCAGCGCGGCAGCTTTGCGGATCTGATCGTTGCGGACCGGCCCATCGCGGGGCTCTCGTGGCTTGACTACGGCAGCGTCATCGAGGCGCTGACCGGCGGCGCCGGGCTATCCCGCGACGAAACGCACGCCGCACCCCCCAGGACCGGAGCCAACCGCCGCGCGGGCGTGCGCGAGTACGTCGAGCCGCAGGACGGTGACGGATGGTGGGACTACTTCAGGCTGTCCAATCACCTGTCGCTCTCGATCACCGAGGCGGCCTATCGCAGAGACCGGTGGATCTCGGTCGAGGGCGGGTCATTCTTCAAGATACGGGTGCTGCTCGCGGGCCGGCTGCTGAATCGCGACGGCAGCACTCTGCTCGTGGGTCCCCAGGCGCAGCTGCACGTCTGCACCGGCGCGCGCGGCGGCGGCTACAAGATCGCCGGCCAGGTGCCGACCACGCTGGTGGTCCTGCATTGCGGACCGGAACTGCTCAGCGAGCGCCTGGGCCTCCCACTCGGGGAGGCGCCTGATCCGCTGCGCGCCCTCGCGGGTCCCGGGCTCGCGGCGGGAGTCAGCAACCGCGTCAGCCTGACCCCGGAACTGTTCCGCGCGGCCCAGTGGATCCACGCCTCCCGCTACAGCGTCCTGTCGACGGTACGCGCGGCGTACCTCGAGGCGCTGGCCATGGAAATGGTCTGCCAGATCGTGACCGACCTGGCCGCCGGCGGCAGCGCGCAGTCATGCGGACGCAGTCTCCTGTCGCGCGATCGGCGGCGCGTGTACGAGGCACGCGACTACCTGTCGCAGCACTACACCTCGCCCCCCACCATTCCGCAACTGGCGCGCATGGTCGGGATGAACCAGACCAAGCTCAAGGCGGCCTTCAAGCAGCTCCTCAACGTGACCATGTACGAGTACGTGCTGCAGCGGCGCATGGAAGTCGCGGCGCAGATGCTCGTCGAGGCAGAGCTGTCCGTGGCCGAGATCGCCTACCGCGTGGGCTACGACTATCCCGCCAACTTCAGCTGCGCGTTCAAGCGCTACTACGGTCGCCTGCCCCGCGACTGGAAGCACGAGTAGGGCGGGCGACGCTCGCGAAGCGCATCTGCCCTGCCCGCCCGGGCACGCCCCATGGCCTTTCCGATCGACCATCTGTTCACCGTGACCACCGATCGCGAGGCCGCACGCACGGCGCTCGCCGGCATGGGCTTTGAGCTCACCGAGCGCGGCGAGCATCCCGGCCGCGGTACCTCGAACCACGTCATGTTCTTCGGACGCTGCTACTGGGAGCTGCTCGCCATCGATCAGCCCGGGCCTGCGAGCGCGCTGCTCGGCAAGGCCACCACTCTCATGGGCTGTGCGCTGCGCACGGGGGATGCCGCCCGCGATGCCGCCGCGGCCGCGCGTCTCGGCGCCTCGGCCGGCGCGACAGAACCGCTGACGCGTCCGGTCCGGGTCGACGGGCAGTGGCATACCGCGCGCTTCACGATTGCACCGCTCGCCCCGGCGGCGCCGGCGGATGTGTATTTTTTCTTCTGCCAGCACCTGACCCCGGAGCTCGTGTGGCCGCACGAACGGGTCGTGCACCCCAACGGGGCGCTGCGCCTCAAGGCGCTGTACGCGGTCGGACCGAGCGGCTCGAGCGCCGAGCGGACCTTGAGCGTGCTGCTCGGATCGGGCGGAGGCGAAGAGCCGCAGATCGAGTATCTGTCCGCGGACGCCTACCGCAGCCGCTTCGGGATGCCATCCACCTCCGGCGCCGAAGCGCCGCCGCACCTGGCGGGCCTCGCCTTTCAGGTGGGAGATCTGGATCGCTGCGCAGCGTACCTAACGAAGCAACGGATCCCGCACCGCACCGAAGGGCGCGAGATTCAGGTGCTGAGCAACGTGGTCAAACACCCGATCGTCTTCGCCGCGTAGTGCCCGCCGCGCGGCCAGCGGGCCGTGCTCTACCTGGGTGTCAATGTCGATATTTAACCCGGGCCGGTTGGCGGTTCTCGAGTGTGATTCCCTCTTTACTCGTCAAACGTGCAAGAAATGCGGGTTGCACTTCGGGACAAACGCGCTAGCGTGAGAAGCGCGGTCTCTGCAGCTCGAGCCGGCCCCGCCCAGGCACGGACGGCGTCGAACCGCAGCCCCACGCTGAGCAGTCGGTACAGGCGATGGCCCGCTCTAAAACTTTGACGCGAGGCGAGGACATCACCCACGCGATCCTTGTCTTGCGCGGCCAGCGCGTCATCCTAGATCGTGACCTTGCAGCGATCTACGGCGTCACCACCAAGCGCGTGAACGAGCAGGTCAAGCGCAACGCCGAGCGCTTCCCCGAGGATTTCATGTTCCAACTCACCCCCGAGGAGGCTGAACTTTCAAGGTCGCAATTTGCGACCTTGAAGCCCGGTCGCGGCCAGAACATCAAGTACCGCCCGTACGCCTTCACTGAGCACGGTGCGATACAGGCCGCAAACGTCCTAAGTTCCCCGCGAGCCATCAAAATGGGCGTTTTCGTCGTTCGCGCTTTTGTGAAACTGCGCCAGATGCTCGCATCCAACAAGGAACTTCCGCAAAAGGTCGATGAGCTCGAGCGCAAGCTTCAGACTCACGATCGAGCGATCGTCGATATCCTGAAAGCGATTCGGCAGCTGATGAATCCGCCCCCGCCCGCCCGGCGACCGATCGGTTTTACAGCGGATCTCGAGGGCAAGACGTAAAATGCATCGCGCTGGGGAACATGCAGTAGCACCAACTGAGCGTGCCGCGTGTCCCAGGAATTATACAGCGCGAACTATGTAGCGCGACCGCATGTCATATGGGGCTCTTGAGCTGCAACAGCAGGGAGCTGGTATGTTGATTCGACAAGGCGTTGCGCTCCTGTTTGTGTTCGGTGGTTCCGCTTTTGGTGATAATCCGCCGGAGATTCCAGATACCCCTGCTGGCCACACATTGAGCCTGTGGCTGGAAGTATTCAACAGCGGTGACCGCGCCCGGATCGAAACTTTCATGAGGACCTACTCGCCGACGCGCGACTTGGATCAGGAGGTGGGCTTCCGCGCGCGCACCGGTGGCTTCGATCTCCTGAGTATTGAGCAAAGCAAGAGGACGGAAATTGCTTTTCGCGTCAAGGAAAAGGCCAGCCCGACGCAGGCGATCGGCGTGATGGAAGTGAAAGACGCGGACCCCGCGGTTATTTCAACTTTCAGCCTGCGAGCCGTCTCGCCTGGCACCAGGTTCGAGGAGGTGAAACTCGACCCGGCCACGCGCGCACGTGTCATCGGCGGGGCCGCCTCGATGCTCGAGGAGTTCTACGTGTTTCCCGACACGGCCCAGAGAATGGCAACCGGCGTTCGCGCGCGACAAAAGCACGGCGAATATGACGCCATCGTGAACGGCAATGCGTTCGCCGAGAAGCTAACCCACGACTTGCGAGATGTCGGCCACGACAAGCACCTCAGCGTGCTCTTTACTCCCGTGGCGCAGCCACCGGGCGAGCCAGAAGCGGACCCGGAGGCGCAGGCGCGTTTTCGAAAGTACTTAGCCGGCGTGAACTGCGGATTCGAAAAGGCGGAGCACCTGGCCCCGAATATTGGCTACCTGAAGTTCAACTTTTTCGCGGATCCAGATACCTGCGCTCCCACCGCGGTCGCGGCAATGAATTTTCTCGCTGACAGTGACGCTGTCATTTTCGACCTGCGCGAGAACGGTGGCGGCCAGCCGAGAATGATCGCGTTCATTTCCACCTACCTGTTCGACAAGCCCACGCACTTGAACGACCTCTACAACCGCAAAGAGAACAGCACCGACCAGTACTGGACTCTGCCGTACGTGCCGGGCAAAAAGCTCGCGGGCAAACCGGTCTTCGTACTGACCTCGAAGAACACGTTCTCTGGCGCCGAAGAATTCAGCTACAACCTCAAGATGCTTAAACGCGCTACTTTGGTGGGCGAGACTACCGGCGGGGGAGCCCATCCAGTGGCCGGTCACCGCATTGACGACCACTTCTCGATCAACGTGCCGTTCGCACGCGCGATAAACCCGATTTCGAAAACCAATTGGGAGGGCACTGGCGTCGAGCCGGACATCAAGGTGCCAGCCGCGGATGCCTTGACCGAGGCGCGAAAGCGGGCCACGGAGCTATCTAATGCAAAGCCAACCGAATAGCGGCACCGCATCCAACGGCGCGAGACTCAGGTGCTGAGCGCCGTGGTGGCACACCCGATCGTCTTCGCCGCGTAGCGGCACAACCGCCAAGCCGCGTCCACGCTGATCCAGTAGCGGTTCTCTCCGAGATCGGCGGTGAAGCCGATGCTGCGGCGCTAGGGTTGGGGCGGGTTCATCAGGGCACGGATGGCTTCGTACACTTCCTTGAACTGTCTCCGGGTCTTGAGGTCCAGCGCCACGAGGGAGCGCTCCAGCGCCGCGAGCTTGCGCGCGAGATCCTTGTTCGAGGCGAGTAGCTCGCGCAGCTTCACGAAGGCGCGCACCACGTAGATGCTCATCTCGAAATGTGGTTAACCACATTTGGGAACTTATGTGGCGACGGCCGTTATGTGGAGGTCTACGTGACTGACCTGCCGGGTCCTTAAAATGAGCGGACTCTGCGGCACATAAGTGTGGCGGGCTGATGGGTCGCGGTGGAGTGGCAAAAATCGACCCTGAGCGGTTCCAGGACTACTCCCGATTGCGGTCATCGCATTCGGTCGAGCAGCACATTGATGCTAAGGACTGAACTACACCAGCATCCGGTAGATGGGATTCCTACGGAAACACTGGAGCGACTTCAGTCGTAGAATGCCGGCGCCTTCCGCAAATTACGGTTGGCGACAAAGTCATGCTGAATCCAAAGTGACGCGCCGGTCGTCCTCAAAAATTCATCAATTTCCATCCGGGTACGGCGTGTCTGTTCTTTGTCGAATTCGAACACGGGAAAGCGATTGAGCGTCCTTTCCTGCGGAAAGTGATACAGGTCGCCCGACAGCAAGACCGGCCCCGTATTCTTCAGTCGCAGCAGCAGCATCTGGTGCCCAGGTGTGTGCCCCGGCGCAAACTTGATCACGACGCTGCTGTCGCCGAAGGCGTCAAATTGGTCTGCTTCGATCAAAATCGTCTTCGCGCTCTTCAGTCGAGCGTAAGTATCCGGTCGGGTAGTCCCGGGTGCCGTCGCTCCAAACATGGCGTCGCGCTCGACTCGTCTGACAAGCCACGTCGAGCCAGCGAAGGAATTGGCATTAGCCGTGTGATCGTAGTGGTAATGGGACAAGGCTATGTAACGTATCTTCGACGGTGGGTAGCCAATCTCGGCCAATTGCGCACCGAGCGGGCGCGTGAGAGTAATGTCGCGAGTTTGTCCGTCCGGCAGCGAGAGTTTGTGCACGATAGTAGCCCCGGTCGGCAGCCACTCCGAGTCCGGCACAGCGCCCACATCCCAGATGAGCACCCCCTTCGGGTGGACAACTAGGAAGCACGCCACGGACAGCTCAGGGGTTTCGACTTCATCGCGTCGCAACTCGTACCTCGCCGTGTCGGCAACGTGGATCGAGCCACAGTCAAGCACGTATAGCCGCAGTGAGTCGGGCACGGTGCTTGCGCTTGAGGAAGCGCCGGCTCGGGCTTCGAAGGGGACGAGCAACACAAGGAGCGCCGTGAGGATAATGCTACCGACAGGCAAATGTTTGGCCGGCATGAGGGCGATCCTTATGTCCATTTATCAGGCGACAGTAACGTACTGCCATTGAGGAGCCCCGGCAACACGAGCGTAACGCGAACAGAATGAAGACAATCAGGGGATACCCAGTATGAGCAAACCGTTATGTGGCGCTCGCCGGAGCAAACCTCGCAGAAAATTAGGCCGCTGCGGGCCTACGCCACATATGGCCAGTGGCGACATTTATCTCGACGGCGCGGGGACTGTTCAGGACGGTGGCAGCCATGATCGCGCCGTGCTCGGTGAAGGCGAGCGGGAGCTTGCGGCGGCCGCCCCAACTTGATGTTGCAAAATGAACCTTCAAGTTCGCGAATTCCTTGGCGGTGAGCTCGAAGAGAAAGTCGGCCGGGAAGCGCTTGCGGTTGTGCCGTACCTGCTGGTTCAGGCGTGCGGTCGTGACGCCGTACAGCGCGGCGAGCTCGGCATCGAGCAGCACTCGATGACCGCGCAGGACGAGGATGGCACGGGCGATGTTTTCGATGCGGGTCAGTGCTGAAGTGCTGTGACTCACCACGACGCTCACTGGGCGCGACCCTCAGCGCGGAGTCAGGATTCGGCGGCGGCCTCGTGTTGGGCCCGCTGGCTCGAGTTGAAGGGGCATTTGCACGGTGCGGTGGCGGCCCGAGGCTCGGCGCTCGGAAGGGGCTTGCTCGTAGCTTCGCAGCACGCTAGCGCGTCTGCACCGGGAATCAAGCGGCATTTCTAGTTGCTTCGTGCCGAAATGACGCCCTCGGCGCCAACACCCGACGGCGCGAGGCGCCGCCGCACCTGGCGGGCCTCGCCTTTCAGGTGGAAGATCTTGATCGCTGCGCAGCGTACCTAACGAAGCAACGAATCCCGCACCGCATCCAAGGGCGCGAGATTCAGGTGCTGAGCGACACAGTGGCGCACCCGATCGTCTTCACCGCGTAGTAATTCGGACTTCCTCGGCGGTTTGCTCAAATCGCTCGCCTATCCCTAGTTCGCGCCGCGCAGCGTGACGGTCGTCGACAGATTCACTTGCTTGTACTCACCTGTGTCCGGGTCAAAAGCGGAAGCGGTCGCGGCGACGTTTGCTTTGCCGCCACTGAAGAGCAGCGCCGAGCGGCCATGAAACAGCACAGTCTGCGATTGCACGGTTGCGCTCCACGGCGTGACACCGTTGCAGGGTACGAATGCACTCCAGTAGCCGTTGATCGGCGTACCACCCCGGGTCTGCTTGACCTCCCCGTACAGTGTCGCGTAGGCGGGTTCGGAGCAGTTCACACTGCCCTGAAGCGTGACGACACCCGTTGAAGGACTCACTGTTCCGAACTGATCGAGACTCGGCGTGAACGTGAACGGCGGCGGAGCCTGCAGCAGGTTGAAGACCAGGTTGGCAGTGGTCAGCAGCGGAAGGTTAGGCGAGGCGACCATGAAGTAGTAGGTCGTGCCGGCGGTCGCATCAAATCGCACGCGCGACTGCACAGTACCGCCCGCGTCCTCGTTGCAAGCGATCTGGGTGAGCGCGCCGCGCGATCCTGTGTAGACCGAAAGCGTCGTGTCGTCGCCACTGCCGAAGGTGTTCGCCTCCAGGCGGATGTTCGTCTGCGGCGTATAGGTGAACCAGACGGACTGCGCGTTGCCGTAACACCACGGGTCATCCGGGGCGGGCGTCGCGTAGGTCGCATCCTCGCTGTAAGTGGACGGAATCGAGGAGAAGACCACGGGCGAACCGAAGTCGTCATTTACAGGAGCCGGCGGCGTCACGGTAATCGGTAGGTAAAGCGTCGTCTGGTTGCCCTGTTGGTTGTCACCGGAGAACGTCGCGCTGAAGGCGCCCCCCTGGCTGCTCGAGGGCGACCACGAGAAGGTCCCGGTGTTGTTGCCCAGGTCGGTGAAGGTCGCGCCAGCGGGAAGTCCGGTCGCGCTCAAAACGACGTGGCGCGATTGCGCGTCGACCGCGGTGACCTGGAACGTGAGGTTCTGGTTCTGAGGCGTCTTCTCATCTGGCGGCGCCATAAGATAGAGCGGTGGGGTGGCGTTATAGCGGATCTCGCCGCGCAGCGCCGCCGTTGCACCCTCGCAGTGCTGCTCGAAGGTTGCATCGAACGCACTCATCGTGTTGTTGAATCCATTATAGGCGACCTGCAGCACATTGAAGGTGCCGGTGAGCGCACTACAACCGCGACCGTTGCCGAAGACATCGAAGCCCGGGACGCCAGCTGCCTCGAACGGAAACAGTGTGGCGTTCGGGTAGCTGCCCGGGGCGAGTTGAGCGTTGTTCGGCGCGGCGAAATCCATCGCCCAATACTGGCCGTAAAGCGTGAATACATAGATCGAGACGCCACCGTTCTGGTTGCCCCATGAGTTGAAGAGGGAATTGCCGCGATTGCCCATCGTCAGGTAGTAGGTCTGACCTTGACCGACATAGTCGCCCGGATCACTCGTTATGTTGAGCGACGTGACCTGCGCCGCGGCCGGCAAAGCCCGCGTGAGGAGTGCAATCAAGATTAGCGGGCCGGATCCGTTGCCCGAGAACCTGAAAAGGTTGAACACGGCGTTTCTCCCTTCGCCTGAAAACATCCTTGTTCGTGTCGATCGGCCCCGGCCGCCACCGCGTTGCAGCACGGGTCGTACACTCTAATTTGCCTATTGCTGGCGGATTTGTCCATCGCGAGCGGGTTACGGGTCTCACGATTCAACTCACGGGGGTTTCCCCCCATCAGTCACGTCGACGTTGATTCGGGACAGGAACCCGAGCACGTGGTCCCACGCGTCGTAGGAGCCTTCGCAGTTGGCGTTCGGCAAACCGCCCGTCGCCTCAAAGTCCTTGGCCACCGGATGAAACACGAATGACGACAGCGGTCCACCGTAGCCGACTCGGGTGATCATGTGCCCGGCGCCGGGATACACGTGCACCTCGGCCGCCTGCGGCCTGCCATGCTCGATGAGACGCTCGCGAATCCGCTCGGCACCGATGAACGATGGCCACATCTGATCGGCACCCGCGCCGATCGCCAGCACCGGGCCGTTCATCTTCTCAAACGGGATACCGACCGCGGCGGCGACCTTCGGATCGCTCCAGGTCTTGAGGTAGTACGGTGTCCCGATGAAGCCCGGCGGCTTGAGTGCGTGCATGGCATCCGCCGCGTTGTTGGAATCCGTCTCGCCCTGATCGGCCGCTAACGGCTTGCCGCCCAGGGTCCACGCCGCCTCGAGCTGCGTCACACCGGGCGCGAAGGCCCCGTTGCTCAAGTGCGAAGGGACGTAGAGGACGGCGGCGGCGAAGTCCTGGGGAAAATAACTGGCCGCGAGACCGGCGCCTTCCGATCCGCGCGAGGTGCCCATGACGGCCACACGCTTCGCGCCGGTGTGCTGCTCAAGCCACTGCGCTCCGGCGCGAATGCTCTCCAGAGGTATGGCGCGCAGCGATGACGGCAGGTCCTGGTAGGCGAAGAGTCCCTGTGCCAGGGCGGGATGCCCGTGAGCGGCGAGGAGTGCGGCCTGCGCACGCGGCAGCCCACCGCCCGAGCCCGCGAGCACCACCACCGGCACCTGCGCCGCCACGCCGGCAGGCGGAGAATAGAGCACGGCGCGAACGCCTCCGGGAGCGGTGACGTCCTGCGCCGCGGCGAGCGGCCCGTAGCTGCGCACTGCAGTCGCCGATGCGACCGGCTTGCCGTCGATGCTGGCACTGAGCGCCACGCGATACTCGCCGGTCACCTCGAGCTCAGGAGCGGTTCCCATCTCGGGATGAGTCGGGAGCTCGGCGATGTACGTCGTCAGTCTGTCGGGTGCCACCGGCAACGCCGAGCACCACAGGCCGTGCGGGCTCACTCCCTGGTAACTGCCGCCCAGCGAAGGTGCGAGATCGACGTCTACGCTGCCACGGGCGTCGGCGGCGTACTCGCCGACCGCGGTCCAGGTGCGCCCGCGCGCATCGGGGCGCGAGGCGCTGAGGGTCACGCGCGCGCCGGGCAACACGTTCCGCAGCTCAACGTGGAAGGGCGCATCGATCAACCCCGACCCGGGCGTCACGGTCAACTGCGCGGGGTTTGCCGCATCGAGCGCCCCACAGGCCATGGCAGTCAGTGCGCCGATACCTAACGTCTGGTTCATGGTCATGCCGTTCGTGAATACAGGTCGATGGACTTTCTCGCCGCAAGTGCCCGCAATCCCGGACGGATCAGCAGCGCCACCAACCCTGCCGCCGCGGTCGCAACCCCGAGCACGAGGAAGTAGCGGCCCTGCCCCAGGTGCTCGGCGAACGTACCGACCTGCCCGGCGAGATAACCACCCAAACCCAAGGTCATGGCATAGAAGGCGCCCATGACTGCGGAGACGATACGTTGCGGTGCGAGTCGATATACGAGTCCATAGGTGACGGTCCAGGCCGCCACCTCCCCCGTGGCCTGGATCCAGATGCCGAGCGCCGGCAGAAACCAACCGGCTTTGGTGGCTGCGGCGTGCGGTGCGGCGGCGATGGCGAAGAGCAGCAGCCCCGCCGCGCCCAGGAACAGCGCCAGGGCGTACTTGACCAGGTTATCGGGCTCGCGCTTGCGGCGCGCCAGCGCTCCCCACAAGGCCGCGAAGAGCGGTGCGGCCAGTATCAGCGCCGCCGCTTCGATCGACGTGAACCACTGCGTCGGGATTTCGAAAGCGTTCACGTGGCGGTCCACGCTGCGCTCGAGAAAGAGCGACATGGTTCCCCAGAGCTGAAATGAGCCGATGGAGTAGACCAGGAGCAGCAGAGCGAATACCGCGAGGATGAAGAGACGCACTGCGGACCCGGCGGTGTCCGCCGGCGCCGCCGCCGCAGACTTGCCGCTCACACTCGCCGCGCGCGGCTTCAGGTACCGGTGACCGAAGGTGAGATAGGCCGCGAGCGCGATCCCCATGGCGATCGCGGACACGCCGAACGCCGGTGCCCATCCATGGGCGGCCGCCACGGAACCGGCGGCCACTCCCGCCACCAGGCCGCCCAGATTGATGCCCGCGTAGTAATAGGCATACGCGGGTTCACGACGCGAGTCCTGTCCCGAGAACGTGTCCCCGAGAGCGACCACGAGGGTCGACTTGATCAACGAGTTACCCGCGATGAGTGCGATGATCGAAATCCAGAAGCCCGCCGAAACCGACACGTAAGTGCTGCGCAGGGCGGCAGGCAGGCCATCCGGGATGCTCCACTGCCCCATCGGAGCCTGCACCGCACTCACATGCGTCATGAAGACGATCGCCGTCAGGAGCAGGTAGGCACTGAACATGAGCGTGGCGCCGATGGTGAGCGCCCGACGATGGCCGAGGAAGCGGTCGGCAATCCAGCCGCCGGCCACCGGCAGCGCGTACATCAAGCCGCTGAAGATCCCGAGGAGTGTCAGCGCCGGCTTGTCCTCCCAGGCGAACCCGCCCGCCGCGCGGCTGGCCGAGAGAAACAGGGCCAGCAACGAGACCATCGAATAGAAGCCGACGCGCTCGCAGAACTCGAATCCGATGACGAGTTGTGCACCACGTGGGAAATGCCAGGGGCGCGCACCCGCAGCCGGCCGAGCCTCCTGCAGTCCCGCGGTCACTAGCGAGGTGCGCGGTGCGCGCGTGCGCGAAGAGAGGAGCCGATGATCATGCGAGTACGTCCTGCGCCGGCATCGAGAGCCTGAATGCTGGCACAGCTCAAGGCCCGCTGTGAACCGGCAGGGAATTGCAAGCCGCCCCTATTCCATTGAAACTCGACGCCCGGACGGCCGAGCCGGGATCACACTGACCTGACGCATCGCCCGTGAAGGCGCCCATGACAAACGACAACAGCATGACTCGTCGTCAGTTCGTAGCTCAGACGGCCGCGGCCGTGGCACTGAGCGGAGTCGCTGCATCCGGTGAGGCCCACGCCGCGCCGCCCAACAAGAGCATGCTCGCACTCACGGCGACCCAGGCGGCGCGCGCGCTGAGGGGCGGGGAGATCAGCGCCGAGAGTTATGCGAGTGCGCTGTTGAACCAGTGCAAACGGGGTGCGAGCCTCAACGCCTTCATTACGCTGCGGCCGGAGGCCGTGCTGGAGGCCGCACGCGCCTGCGATCGCAAGCGCAGCGCCGGTGCCAGGCTCGGCCCCCTGCACGGCCTGCCGATCCCCATCAAGGACAGCGTCAATACGAAGGACCTCCCGACTACTGCGGGAACACCGGCGCTGAGGAACTTCCAGCCGAGCGAGGATGCGCCCTTGGTACACGCGTTGCGCGAAGCGGGTGCCATTGTGCTCGGCAAGACCAACCTGCATGAGCTCTCCTACGGCTACACGAGCAACAACCACGCCTTCGGCACGATCCACAATCCCTACGACCCGGCGTGCATACCCGGAGGCAGCAGCGGTGGCACGGCCGCAGCGATCGCCTACCACATGGCACCGCTCGGTGTTGCCGAGGACACGGAAGGATCGATCCGGGTGCCTGCGGCGCTGTGCGGGCTCGCGGGCTTTCGCCCCACCACCGGCCGGTACCCGACGCACGCCTGTGCGCCGATTTCGCCGCTCTTCGACCAGGTCGGTCCACACGCGCGCTCGGTCGCCGATCTGCTGCTGTTCGACGCCGCGCTCAGCGGTGGTCGAGCCACTGCATCCACCGGTCTTCTGAAGGGGGTACGCCTCGGAGTCATTCGGTCCTTCTGGTTCTCGGGGCTCGACGCCGAGACCGAGCGGGTGACGAACACTGCCCTCGCGGGACTCGAGGCCGCCGGAGTCGAGCTCGTCGAAGGCGAGCTCCCGGAGCTGCGGCGCCTGATCGGACTCACCACGGATCCAGTGCAGAATCATGACGTCAGGCCGTCATTGACGCGCTATCTGGCGGAGTTCCGCAGCGGCGTGACCTTCGAGCAGCTGCTCGCCCAGTCAAGCCCCGACGTGCGCAAGATGATCGAGCCAGCCGTGACGGCCGGCGGTCACGACTTCGTACCCGATTCGCAGTACCAGGAAATAGTGAAGGTTCACCTGCCGGCGCTGCGCACGATGTACCGCGACTACTTCGCTCGCAGCGGCGTCGCCGCGATCGTGTTCCCGGCAACGATGCTGCCCGCCCCGAAAATCGGCGAGGAAGACATGGAAGTGGAGGTGCGGGGACGGCGGATGCCGCTCGATGAGGCCATGGCCCGCAACATCGCCCCCGGCAGCACTGCCGGACTCCCCGGCCTCGTGTTGCCAGCCGGACTGACAGCGAATGGACTGCCGGTGGCGCTCGAGTTCGATGGCCCGTCCGGCGCCGACCGCAGGATGCTCGAACTCGGGCTGGCCCTCGAGGCCGCACTGGGTAAATTGCCGCCGCCGCCGGGCGCACTCACCCCGACAGCAACGTAAGGCAGCAACCGGGCAGACAGCGGGGCGAACCCGTGCGGTTCGCCCCTGCCTGGCTTGGGCGCCGCTGCCCCCCGATCAGAAAGTCTTCTTCATCGTCAGCGCCCACGCGAGCGGCGGGGCCGGCGAGCCGGTGATGGTTCCGGAGCCGGCCCCCGTCAGGTCGAACTTCGAGTAGAAGAAGTAGTGGTTGAACACGTTCGTGACTTCGAGCGTCGTTTCCAGGTCGTTCTTCGCATTGCGCCAGGTGAGGCGGGCGTTGGCCGCCGTGAAACCGCCTACATGACCGTAGAGGGCTGACGGCGAGCCCGGTGCGGGCGCGAGATTGCTGCCGTTCTGCGGACCCTGATAGGCGGCGTCGAAGCGCGGCGTCAGTTTGCCGCCCCCGGCCAGAGAAAACTCATACTGGATGCCGGCGTGCGCCTGCTCCTTGATGAATCCGATCGGGGTCCCGGAAAGCTTACCGATCACCGTCGGATCGCTGGTGCAGGCCAGCGACTGGCCGGGGCCCACCACTTCCACCACCTCGGGGTTCACGCAGTCCCAGCTCCAGTCCAGATACGATCCCGAGAGATCGAGCTGCAGGCCGGCGACCGGCGTGGCGAGGAGCTCGACTTCCACGCCTTTGACCTTCGCATTGCCGGCGTTCTGGGGTAGCGCGCAGGGCCCGGGACCGCCGAATTGCGGGCAGCTCAGGAGTACGATCTGCGCGTCCTTGAAGTCGTTGTAGAAAATCGCGGTATTGAACCGGACGCTCTTATCGAACAGGTCGGTCTTCAGTCCCAGCTCGTAGGAAGTGAGCTTCTCCGGGCCGAAGGCGCGCGCCTGCGAGGCATTGAACGGACGCGGACCCACGCCGCCCGCCTTGTAGCCGGTGCCGATGGAAGCGTAGGCCATCACCTGCGGATTGAAGCGGTAGTCGGCACTGCCGTGGTAGTCGGTGCGGCTACCCTCGAAGACGTGCGTGCTGCCAGTGAGCGCACCGCCCGGATCAACGAACTGGTTGATCGTGACGCCGTCGAGGTTGTACCGATAGTAGGTATAGCCCTTGTAGTCCTTCGTGTAGCGCAGACCACCCGTCACGGCAAGCGCGTCGGTGGCGTTCCAGGTCAGCGTGCCGAATGCGGCCTTTGACGTGGTTTTCACCGGGTCATTCCCGATGAACTGCAGGGGAAAGAACGGGCAGATGCCCTGGGTCTCGGGTACGACGCACAGGAAAGGCGGCACAGGCGCGCCAACGTAGCGGATGTCCTGGAGCGTGTAGTACGTGGTCTTCTCGTCGGAGTAGTAGCCGCCGACGGTGGCGTGGGCGACCTTGCCGAAGTCCATGTTCAGGCGCAGCTCCTCACTCCAGAACCAGTGATCCAGGATGTTGTTGCCAAACTGGGTGCGCGCCGGGGACAGATCGCCGTCGATACTGAAATCGTTGGTCCAGTTGTGATAGCCCGTTATCGAGTTCAGCTTCACCGCATCCGTGATGCCGACGTTGACGTTGAGCGCGAAGTCGTAAGCGTCGAGCGTGTTGAACTGTGTGCCGGACGTCGCAGGCATGGGGAGGCCATTAGCCGGAGGCAGGAAAACGGCGCCGCCGGCGAAGGTTCCGGCTTCGGCGCCGACCGTGGTGTAGTTGCACCAGCGGCCACAGAGGAAGCGCGAATCGAACGGCAGGCCATTCACCGTCGCCGCGTTGGGATTGGGATTGTTGCCGTAGAGCAGTATCTCCGCGCCGTTGTTGTGACGGTCGCGGATGTAGTCGGCGCTCAGCAGCGTGTCCAGCCGGTCCGACGGGTTGAAACGCAGAGTGGCCCGCAGAGCGCGGTAGCCAGTGTCACCGAGCGAATACTGCTTGCACTTGGTGCCGCCGGCGGACGCCGGCACGCCGCTCGCCGGAAATTCGCAGCCGTAACTGTAGACGTCGACATAGCCGTTCTGGTCGGCAAACGTGCCGGCCAGCCGGGCGAACAGGTGATCGGTGAGCTTGAAGTCCGCGCCGGCGCGCGCCTCGAGTCGGTTGCGAGTGCCGTAGGTGGCCGTCAGGTAGCCACTGCCGTCACCCGTGGGCTTGCGTGTCACGAAGCGGATCGCGCCGCCCTCGGAGTTACGACCCTCGAGTGTGCCCTGCGGTCCGCGCAGAACCTCCACGCGCTCGACGTCCATCAGGTCGAGATTCGCACCGGTCAGGCGCGGGTAGTAGACATCGTCAACGTACAGACCCACGCCGGGCTCGAAGGCGGGATCGAAGTCGGCCTGGCCGAAGCCGCGGATGAAGGCGGCTACCGATTCGCCGAAGGCGGCCGACTGCTGACGGAACGCCACGCTCGGCGCGCTGGTCAAGATGTCCGAGAGCCTGGTGGCGCCCTGCCGCTCGATCATGTCCGAGGTGAGCGCGGTGATCGCGATCGGCGTGTCCTGCAGTTTCTCCTCGCGGTACTGCGCGGTCACGATGACCTCGGCGAGCTGAGTGGAGGGTTCCGGCGGTTGTGCGTTCTGTGCCACAACGAGGCTGCTGCTCAACGCACCAAGCGCCACGAAGCCGCTAAGCCCAAACCACCGCAAGTTGGAAATCAGGCGCGGAAAGGCCTCCATCTCACGTCCCCCTCTAATCGTTGTCGATGGTTGCGACCGTCTGGCTACCGGAACGTCCTTTTATTTTTTGTAAGTAGAACAAACAATTTTGTCGTTTGCAAGGCATCGCATTTTTCGGGAGGCGCGTGTGGCCTTGCCCCAACGGCTGGCGCCCGCGGCTTCGAACGGAACCTGAGCCAAACCGCAAGCTCTGCCGCGGCGGGGCGAGAGTCGCCTACCGTTGCGCGAGGGGTCAGAGCTCGAGGGTACCGCCGTCGACGTTCAGATCGACGCCGTTGATAAAGCTCGCCTCCGAGGAAGCCAGGAACAGCACCGCGCGTGCCACTTCTTCGGGCTCACCCATACGTTTCATCGGTACCGCACCCCCCAGGCTGGAACGCACCGCTTCGATCTGTGCAGGGCTCGCGCCGCGCTTGAAAATCTCCGTCTCCGTGGGGCCCGGCGAGACCACGTTGACGCGGATGCGTCGCGGCAGCAGCTCCGCGGCCAGAATGCGCGCCACCGCGCGCAACCCGGCCTTGGCGGCCGCATAGACCGCGTTTCCGGGCAGCGCCAGAAGCGCACCGATCGAGCCCGTGATGACGATGCTGCCGCCGTCGCGCAGGTGCGGCAACGCAGCCTGCACCGCGAAGAAGGCGCCTCTCAGATTGACGCCGTGCACGTTGTCCCAGAACTCCTCCGTCACCTCGGGCACGGTGGCAAAGCCCCCGACTCCGGCATTCACGAACAGCACGTCGATGCCGTGCAGCTGCTCGGCGATGCGGGCCATCGCAGCCCGAGTGTCGGCTACCGAGCTGATGTCGGAGCGCACCGCCAGCATGCCGCTCGCCGCGGCGAGCTGTGCCAGCGTCTGCTTGTTACGGCCGGTGATCGCCACGCGCGCGCCTTCGGCCTGAAACGCGCGGGCCGCAGCAAGGCCGATGCCGCTGTTGCCGCCGAGCACGACCACGGTCTTGCCTGCGAAGCGCATCAGAACATCCCGTTGGAGTTGGCCGACTTCTCCGGCACCGGCTGGGCCACGTCCCAGTGCTCTGCGATCTTGCAGTGCTCGACGCGCAGGATGTCAACGACCGCAAGTCCGCGCTCGCCCGGGGCAAACCTGGCATGCGAGTGCACGGCCACGAGATTGCCGTCCGCGATGACGCGCTTGATCGAATAGACCGCGTCCGGATGGCCCCGGAAAAAGGGCTCGAGGAACGCGATCGCCGCGTCGCGACCCGTCGAGGCGAGCGGATTGTGCTGAATGTAGCCGGGCTCCACCCAGGTCTCGAACGCCTCGCGCACCCGCTTCTCGAGGTAGAACTCGGTCATGAACTTCGTGACCACCTCCTTCGGCTTGAGCCGGCACTCATCCGCATGGGCGAGCGTGGCTGCAAAGGTCAGCGTCGCAGTAAGCAGGATGAGCGGTCGGCGCATACGAGTCTCCCAAGCGCCCGCGCGCAGGGCAGGCATGCAGGTCCCTATTGCCTTTTGTGAGCAAGGCATACAAATATGTCCCGACCGGAGGAAGACTTCAACATGAGCGACATTGCCGCACTCACAGCCCGCATCGAAAGGCTCGAGCACGATCTTGCGGTCCAGCAGGATATTCACCAGATCCGCCGCATTCAGTACACCTACGGCTACTTCATCGACAAGTCGCAGTACAACGAGGTTGTCGACCTGTTCGCCGACGACGCCGAGGTGTGGTTTCTCGGCGGCATCTACCAGGGCAAGGCCGGCGTGCGCCGCCTGTACATCGAGCGCTTCCAGAAGCAGTTCACGCAGGGGCACAACGGCCCGCGCTACGGCTGGCTGCTCGATCACCCGCAGCTGCAGATGGTCATCGACGTCGCGCAAGACCGCCGCACGGCCCAGGTACGCGGACGCTCTGTGATGCAGGCCGGGCTGCATCACACGGCCGATGGCCGGCAGCGCGCCTGGTGGGAGGGTGGCATCTACGAGAACGACTACGTGCGCGGGAACGATGGATGGAAGATCAAGGCGCTGCGTTATTACCCGTTCTGGCACGGCAGCTTCGCCGAGGGGTGGCAGAAAACCCCGATCGATTTTGTCGCCATGGCGAAGAGGTGCTACCCCGAGGACCCCATCGGACCGGATGCACTCATAGATCCGCCACCGCGGCTGTGGCCGGCGACCGATACCGTCCCGTTCCACTACCCGCATCCGGTGACCGGTCAGCCGATCGTGCTCGACAACAGCCGCGCGCGCGAAGGGTTCAAGGATGGATGAGGCACCGCACAGCGTCACCGCTGGTCGCGGCCCCAAAGCGCTGTCAGGACCGGCAACACCATGGGCCGCAGCTTCTGCGGCACCCGCCCGAGCAGCGCCGCCTCGTGAGCGTCCACCACACGGCGCGCCCTGGCGAGCAGCGCACGCCCGCGGCCCGTCAGAGCGAGCGCCTGGGACCGTCCGTCGACCTGCCGCCGCACCATGACCCCGCGCGCCTCCAGGCGGGCGACGAACGGGACCATGTTGGCCCGCTGGATGTCGAGGACGCGTCCCGCGTGGCTCTGGGTGATGCCGGGTGAGGACTCAATCAACATGAGCATGGCCACATCCGCATGGCGCAGCTCGAGCGGCACGAGCCGCTCATTGAGCTCGGCGATCGCCGCAGTCGAGGCGCGCCGCAGGACGTAGCCGGAGAGCTTGACCAGGGGATCTCTCATGCGCATGCGGCTGCGATTGTCGGCGGAGCGTGCCGGGAGCTATAATGTTATAGAGTATAGCAATAGAGGCCCCATGAGCGAACGAGCTGAAGCCGATACCGTTGCCGTCCGCGTCAGCGAGGGAATCGCCTGGGTGAAGTTCAATCGCCCGGAGAAGCGCAACTGCATGAGCCCGAAGCTCAACCGGCAGATGCTGCGCGTCATCAATGACCTCGAATTTCGCGACGACCTGGGCGTGCTGGTGCTCACCGGCGAGGGTGCAGCCTGGTCGGCCGGCATGGACCTCAAGGAATATTTCCGCGATACCGAGGCGCAGGGCCTGAAAGGCGTGCGCCATTCGCAGCGCGAGGCGTATGCGTGGTGGGCGCGGCTGCGCTGGTACCAGAAGGTCACCATCGCGATGGTCAACGGCTGGTGCTTCGGTGGCGCCTATGGCCCGCTGTTTGCCTGCGACCTCGCCTTTTGCTCCGAGGATGCGCGCTTCGGCCTGTCGGAGATCAACTGGGGCATCCTGCCGGGCGGCGGCGCCACCAAGGTGGCTGGCGAGCTCATGCCGATGCGCAAGGCGATGTACCACGCACTGCTCGGGGAGACTCTGACGGGCAGGCAGGCCGAGGCCGCGGGGCTCGTCAACGAGTCGCTTCCTGCGGGCCAGCTGGAGGCACGCGTGACCGAGGTGGCGAAGAACCTCCTGAAGAAGAACTGGGACACGCTCAAGGCCACCAAGGACGCTATGCGGCGCGTGCGCGAGATGGCCTATGACGACGCCGAGGACTATCTGATCAGCGCCCAGGAGGCACTCAACTGGCACGACAAGTCGGACGGGCGGCACCGCGGCATGAAACAATTCCTCGACGACAAGACGTACAAACCCGGCCTCGGCGAGTACGACAAATCGAAGTGAACGCGCGGCGCTCCAGCCAGCCACCGCGCACCGCCGTCAGCGGCGCCCCGCACGCCTCAGTCAGCGTCGCGCACCTTGAGGGCCAGCAGCGCCGCCGCAGCCAGCAGCGACCCGCTCGCCATGAGCAGCGCCACGGTCTTGAGGGCGAAGCCCGCGTGAAAGAGATAACCGGCGACGACCGGCGCGAGCGCCGCACCACCGCGCCCCACGCCGATGGCAAAGCCGGTGCCGGTCGCGCGCACGTGCGTCGGAAACACCTGCGCGAACAACAGGTAGAGACCGGCGATCGCCGAATTGGTGAACAGACCGGTGACGGCGAGCGTGGTCTTGAGGCCCGCAAGATCGGCCGAACCGCGCCCGAACCAGGCAATCATCAGCGACCCGGCGAGGAGCGTGACGACGGTCAGGGGCTTCACACCGATGCGCGTGGCGATCAGGCCGAAGATCGCCCCCCCGGTGGCACCGCCGACGTTAGCCCACGTGAGCACGCCCGCCGCCGCCTGGGACGCGAAGCCCATGTCGACGACGATCTTCGGCACCCATTTGATGATGAAATAAAAGCTGGTGATATGGGCGAAGTACGCGAAAGTGATCAGCACGGTCGTCGCCAGGAGTCCCGGCTTCAGTATGTCTGCGATCGAGCGCCGCTCGGCCGCCCGCCCTGGCGCACTCAGCGCGCTCGCCGGCGCGTGACCGAAGCGCGCCAGGATGCGATTGATCTGCTCGAGCGCTCCCGGCGCGCCGCGCCGGTCGAGAAACGCCACGGATTCGGGCACCAGCCACCACACGATGGGCAGGAAGGCTGCCGTCACCCAGGCACCGGCGACGAACACCGCCGGCCAGCTGGCGCTCGCGAGCAGTCTCTGAACGAACAAGCCGCCGATAACTCCGCCGAGCGGGTAGCCGATGACCATCAGCGCCAGGGCGAAGTTGCGCCAGCGCCGATTGGACAGCTCCGCAGCGGCGGCATTGATCGAGGCGAGCGTGCCGCCGATGCCGAGGCCGGTCAACAGCCGCCAGAGGAGAAGCGCGGAGACACCCTGCGCGTGACCCGCCCCAAACATGCCGATTGCCATCGCCACGAGACACCCGAGGATGGTCGGGCGCCGCCCGAGCTTGTCGGCCACGGCGCCGAGCAGGAGCGACCCCAGCGCCATGCCGAGCAACTCCATGGAGAGAACCCAGCCGAGCGTCGCCTTGTCGATGCCCCAGTCCTTCGCGATGCCCGGGGAGGCGAAGCTGATCGACAGGACATCGAATCCGTCGAGGGCGTTCAGTCCCACGGTGACGAGCACCGCCAGCCATTGGCCGACGCGCATGGCGTCGTCGTCGATGATGGATTTCGGGTCCTTGCCCGTCATGTTCCCCCCGGTGCCTGGTGACGCCGTTTTATGCGTGAATGCGGGTCAGCAGCTCGATCAGCTGGGCAACTTCTTTTTCGCTGAAGCGCGACTTGAGCCACTGCTCGTGTTGCTGGATGGCACGCTTGGCCGTCGACAGCGCCCTGCGCCCCGCGTCGGTGAGATTCAGAGCCTGCTTGCGACGGTCACTGCGAGACTTCCTGCGCACCAGGTATCCCTTCGCTTCGAGGCGGTTCACGATGGCCATCGTCGTGGCGCGATCCATGCGCATGCGCTGGGCGACACCGGTCTGCGCGATGTCCGGATGGTCTGCGACCAGCCATAGGGCGGAGACCTGCTTCTGCGTGAGCTCCAGGTGCGCGAAGGTCTCGGTGAAATGCCGGTAGACGGCACCGTGAGCCAGGCGAATGTGAAAACCAACGACGTTGCGGATCTCGCCGATGTCCTCATCACCGGCGACGTGCGGTGTAGTGATGGCGATCGGCTCTTTTTGTCGTGGCATCGGCCTACCCGGCATGAGATTGTTAGTATAGCGTACAGAGACCGCCGCTGAAGGGACGTGCCATGGCCCATTTTCCCGGGACGCCCAGCTTTACCGGCTTCAACACGCCCTCGCGTATCGAGGCTGACATTGTAGATCTGGCTCACGAGGGCACAATTCCCCGTGAGCTGAACGGCGCTTTCTTCCGGGTGCAGCCCGATCCACAGTTCCCGCCGCGCCTGGGCGATGACATCGCCTTCAACGGCGACGGCATGATCAGCCGCTTCCACCTCCACCACAGCCAGTGCGATTTCCGGCAGCGCTGGGCCCGTACCGACAAGTGGAAGCTGGAACGGGCGGCGGGCCGGGCGCTGTTCGGCGCATACCGCAATCCCCTCACGGATGACGAATCGGTCAAGGGCAGGATCCGCGGCACGGCCAACACCAACGCCTGGATTCATGGCGGCAAGCTGTATGCGCTCAAGGAGGACTCCCCGGCGCTGGTCATGAATGCCGCAACGCTGGATACCGAGGGCTATAGCACCTTCAACGGCAAGATGACCGGTCAGACCTTCACCGCGCATCCGAAGGTCGATCCGACGACGGGCAACATGATCGCGTTTGGCTATGCCGCGTCGGGTCTGTGCAGCCCCGACTGCACCTTCTATGAGATTACCCCTGCCGGCGAGCTCATCCGCGAGCTGTGGTTCAAGGCGCCCTACTACTGCATGATGCATGACTTCGCGATTACCGAGGACTACGCGCTGTTCCACATCGTGCCGTCCATCGGCAGCTGGGAGCGCCTCAGGCAGGGTCTGCCGCACTTTGGCTTCGATACCAGCCTGCCGGTGTACCTCGGAGTGCTGCCGCGCGACGCTGGCGCGACGCACACGGACATCCGCTGGTTCAAGCGCAACAATTGCTTCGCCAGCCACGTGCTGAATGCTTTTCAGGAAGGCACGCGGATCCACTTCGACACCCCGGAAGCGAAGAACAACATGTTTCCTTTCTTCCCGGACGTGCACGGCGCGCCCTTCAACGGCGCGGAAGCGCTGAGCTACCTGACGCGCTGGACCGTGGACATGAGCTCGAGTTCGGCGGCTCTTGCCCACACCGAGCGCCTGACCGACACCGCGGCCGAATTTCCGCGCATCGACGACCGGTTCGCCGGTGTGCCGTACCGGCACGGCTGGCTGCTCGAGATGGACATGCGCCGCCCGGTGGAGCTGCGCGGGGGCAGCGCCGGCGGCCTGCTCATGAACTGCCTCTTCCACAAAGACCTGGCGACCGGGACCGAGCAGCACTGGTGGTGCGGACCGGTCTCGAGCCTGCAGGAGCCGTGTTTCATTCCGCGCCACAAAGCGGCACACGAGGGTGACGGCTGGATCGTGCAGATCTGTAATCGCCTGGACGAGCACCGCAGTGAGCTGCTGCTGTTCGAGGCGCTGGAAGTGGCCAAGGGACCGATCGCGACGATCCGGATTCCGATCCAGATGCGCTTCGGCCTGCACGGCAACTGGGCGGATGCAGCCGACATCGGACTTGCGGCATAGGGGCGTTACGCGGCGGGCGTGACGGATGGCGCCAGGAGGATCTCCCCGCCACGCCGCGCGCGCTCGATGAGCTCAGCCTCATCGCGTCGCACGCGCCGTGTCAACGCGATGAGCATGGCGACGATCACGGGCGCCACCCAGTTGATGGCGAGGATCGCGGCCGCGAGATCCCCGCCATTGGCATCCGAGATCATGCCCACCACGAACGGCCCCACGCCAATCCCAAAGAGCGTCGTCACGATGATGTAAAGGCTCGAGGTGATCCCGCGCATGCGCGGCAGCACCTGTTCAAACATGATGGCATAGAGCGGGGGGTACCACGCCGTCAGCACCAGACTGTAGGGCACGAAGCGCGAGTAGAAGGCTGCAGGGCTGGGGGCGTGGTAAACCCAGATCGCGATCAGCGGCGAGACGCCGAGCGAGACGAGCGTGACCCATGCCCGCCCCGCGCCCGGGAAGCGCACATTGATCCGATCCGACAGCGGCCCGGCAATCAGCGGGCCGATGATGCCGAGTGCGCCGGCCAGCAGACCGAACTGCAGCCCCGTGGTCGCCGGCGACAGGCCGTAGTGCTTCATCAGAAATGAAGGCGTGAAGCCCATGGTGCCGTAGTTGATCATCATCTGCAGCGCCCCGACGCCAATGCACAGCAGCAGCGCGGGCGAGCGCGTGATGACCTCGAAGGTGGGTCGATCCGCGAGTCGCAGCCGCTGCAACAGGTTGACCACCACCAGAGCGCCGAAGCCCACCACGCCCCATTGCAGCGCATGCGGATTCACCGCGAGCGCACCGAAGTGCAGCGGGGGACGCGGTGACATGGCCGACGTGATCTGGGTCAGCATAATGGCCCCCGCGATGGCCAGCAGCGTCGCCAACAGATTCACGCTCCAGTAGCGTGCCGCCGCGCGACGCCGCGCCATCGAGCACCAATTCGCGCCGGGGGTCACCGCGGCGAGCAGCGCGAGACTGGCGCGAAACGGGTGCGGATCCAGGGGCGACTCGATGCCGTCGAGCCGCCCGCGCTGCGGCTCGGGCAGCCGCCACAGGAGCGCTGCGAGGATGAAGCCCGGCAGCGCAGCCACGAGAAAGGCAAACTGCCAGCCCTTGAGCCCCAGGGGGGCGGCGCCGCCGGCGTACAGGTGGTCCCACCAGTCCGCGGCCACGCCGCCGAGCACCGAGGAACCGCCGAGGCCCAAGGCGATCGCGGCAGCGATCGCCGCCGTCGCGAAACCGCGGCGCGGTTTCGCATAGTGGTCGAATACCAGGGAAAAGCCCGCCGGCTGCGCCGCGCCCTCGCCGATGCCGACGCCGAGACGGGACAGGGCGAGGAGCGCAAAGCCGTGCGCGGCAGCCGCGAGCGCCGTCGCCAGCGACCAGAACGCCAGTGTGATCGCGAGCAAGCGCGTTCTCACCCAGCCGTCGGCGAGGCGCCCGAGGGGGAGCGAGAACAGAGCGTAGAAGAGCGCAAACACCGTGCCGTAGAGGAGTCCCATCTCGGCATCACCGATGGCGAGGTCGTGCTTGATGCGGGGGCTGAGGATCGCGAGGATGTTGCGGTCGAGGAGGCTGATGGCGTTGGTGAGCGCGACCAGCGCGAGCGCGTAGCCGGCCGTGTGCGCGAGGCGCGCGCGGCTCACAGGGCGAACCAGCGCTCGGCGTTGGTCTGCATCAGTTTCTTCTTCGTCGCGAGCGGGATGTCGAGGTTGTCGTGGGTGCGCACCTCGTCCGCATGGAACTGATACGGGTAATCCATCGCATACATGACGCGGTCCTCGCCCACGACCTGCTGCGTGAACACAATCGCGGGCGCCCACGCCATGCCGCTGGTGCTGATCAGCACGTTCGTGCGCAGGTACTCGAGGATGGTCTTCGTCAGCGGCTTGAGGCGCGCATAGCGCTGCGCGCGCACGCTCGCCTGGTGCATGTAATCGAGCCGGTACACCCAGAAAGGCAGCGCTTCGCCCATGTGACCGACCATGATCTGAAGGTTCGGGTAACGGTCGAAGATGCCGCTCGTGATGAGGCGCAGGAGGTGCAGCCCCGTCTCGACGCCGAAGCCGAAGATGGCGCCGTCGAGTCCGGCCTCGAGCATCGGTCCGATCATCGAGTCGGGCGGGGTGGCCGGGTGGATGTAGAGGGGGTGGCCGGTGTCGGCGAGCGCGCGGAAGATCGGATCGAACCTGGGATGATCGAGATACTCGCCCTGGGTGTGGCTGTTGATCTGTACGCCCTTGAAGTGAAGCTCACGCGCGCCGCGCACGATCTCGCGCGCCGACCATTCCGGGTCCTGCGGCGCGACGGTGGTCATTCCGACGTAGCGGTCGCTGCGGGCCGCGACCTGCTCGGCGAGGTAATCGTTGGCACGCCGGGCGAGACCTCGGGCTTCCTCAACGTCGGGGAGCGGCTGTGCACCGGGCGAAGTGAGCGCCAGGATCGACTTGTCGATCCCGGTTTCATCCATGTGACGGATGCGCTGCTCGCCGAGGTCGAGCAGTCGCTCGATGATCCGCGTGGCGCGCTCGGAGGGGCTGCGCGCATAGAACCCCCAGAGCGAAGCCATGCCCTTGTCCGCGGTGCCGTTCTTCACCATGCGCAGGTAGCAGTCGATCTGCTCGCGCGTCGCGAAGGCTTCCTCGGTCGCGATGCGCAGGTAACCGCGATCACCGCCGGTCTTAAGCTCGTGGCCCATGGCTCACCCTTCGTGGATGGCCTTGACAACCATGCACGACATCACGCCTTCCGGCCCGTTCTCGGACCCGTGGCCGGACCACTTGACGCCGCCGAACGGCGAGTCGGGGCCGCCCAGCACGGTGGTGTTGATGCAGAACATGCCGGTCTCCACCTCGCGCGCGAGCCGCTTCTGCCGTCCAGCGTCATTCGTCCAGCTGTAGGCGGCAAGGCCGTACGGCAGTCGGTTGGCCTCCGCGATCATCTCTTCCTCGCTACGGAACGGATTGATGAGCGCGACCGGGCCGAACGGCTCCTCATTCATGGCGGCGGCGCTGAGCGGGATCTCGGACAGCACTGTCGGTGCGTAGTAGTAGCCTTGGGTGCCGATGCGGGCGCCGCCGGCGTGCAGCCGCGCGCCTGCGCGGACGGCGCCCGCGATCAGGCGCTCCATCGCTTCGGGGCGGCGCGGATTGGCCATCGGGCCCATCTGCACGCCCTCGTCGAGTCCGTTACCCACACGCAGCTGGCCGGCACGTTCCGCGAAGCCCCCGCGGAACCCCTCATACACGCCCTCCTGCACGATGAAGCGCGTGGGCGAGACGCAAACCTGTCCGGCGTTGCGGAACTTCGAGGGCACCATCGCATTCAGCACCCGCTCCACGTCAACATCGTCGAACACCAGCACCGCGCCATGTCCGCCGAGTTCCATGGTCGTGCGCTTGCAGTCCTCCGCGGCGAGCTTCATGAGGTGCTTCCCCACGACCGTCGAGCCGGTGAAACTCAGCTTGCGGATGATCGGCGAGCCGAGCAGATGGCGTGACACCTCGTCGGGCACGCCGAACACGGCCTGCCCGACTTCCTTAGGCAACCCCGCATCGAGCAGGCACTGCAGGACCGCGAGCGCTGAGGCGGGCGCTTCCTCGGCCGCCTTGAGAATCACCGAGCAGCCGGCGGCGATCGGCGCGCCGAGCTTGCGTCCGGGATTGCCGATGGGAAAGTTCCAGGGTGCAAAGGCCGCGACGGGGCCGACCGGCTCGCAGGTGACCGTCGATCGCATGCCGGTGGGGCGCACGAGCTGGCGGCCGTAAAGGCGGTGACACTCGCCGGCATAGAACTCGAAC